>Ga0209347_1000221_pt1 | contig 157268 bp, 131 predicted proteins | sample AutmiccommuBRH23_FD_187382 | JGI IMG/M metagenome (GOLD analysis project Ga0209347, IMG submission 187382) | Deep subsurface microbial communities from Mt. Terri, Switzerland - Autotrophic microbial communities BRH/23 (SPAdes) (version 2) | ecosystem: Environmental > Aquatic > Deep subsurface... | reverse complement strand
CGCTAATGTCGGCTGACAGTTAATCACTGGCGAGCGGAGTGCAAAGGAAACTTGCACGCTCCGTTCTGAGAGGGGCATCTGGAAAAGTACTATTTTAGGATAGCAACTCGTTGGGTGCCTACTCTACGTCGCGTACGGTGCGGAGAAAAAGGTAGAGATAACCGTCAAAACCTTACCTATCGTGTATGAGCTGGATCGTTTTTGGAAACGTCTCAAAAAGCCGAATTGATTTTCGTTTTAGGTTCATCCCTTACGGTCTATCCTGTAGCTGGGTTAATTGAGTATGCACCTTCTAATTCCAAAATAGTGATCATTAATAAAACCCCTACCAGTTTTGACAACTCGCATCAGGTCATAGCAATCCATGAACCGATCGGGAAAACATTAATAGCTATTAATAAATTTGCCAATTGATGGTTTTACGAGGATTGAGTCGAAAGAGGTAGAGAAGATTATGGAATTAGGTATTCATGAAACGACTCATATAACCGAGGTATTAGACATCAGTTCACCAAAAGAAGGAGTAGTCTTGCTAATGTAAATTGGTTATGATAATTAATTACGGAAATTGTCGTTAAAAGTAAAATATGACGAATAGATAAATAATTATGTAGCAAAGATGACTATATTATTATAAATACTAACTGTAATGTAATAATGTGATAAAGATATATTATTATAGTCAAAGCGTCTTGTAATTGGATATATTATGTAATATACTGTGCTTCAGTGGTACACATTAATCGGTATATAAGCGCTGGAATCAATTGATTTTGTGAGGTTTCTGGACTGGCTAATTAATTGAATATTCTGTGATGAAGGCAAGCTCACATAGAACTGAGCACGCAAAGCCACAGCTCTCCCACCTTATGTGAGAAGATCGCATGGATACATAACAAATGTCGCCGATCATGGATTTCGACGACATTTGTTATGTTCTGATACAATAGGTCAGCTCAATTACCACACTAATCGCGTTAACATTACGTGATAACCTCTCATCCTAACTAATTAAAGAATGTACACAATTTATATATGAAAGATGAGTGTTGAACATGGCATTTTTTACACAGAAGAAAACTGTCGTTACCGACAAATCGGATTACAACAAACTCTATCAATGTATAGCTCACTGCGATTTTTCAAAGCAAATTGACCTTGACATTCAACCAACAAGTCATGTTTATCCTGTCGTGGAAATTCTAAACCGTACCATCGCTGAACGGCAGTCTTCGGCTTCTTTGAGCTTAACAGAATTAGACAAGACGGTACAGAATCTGACCAGTATGACTTCTATTCGTCAGATGCTCGTTAAGATTGGTGAGCAGACGACTCAACTTGCCAATATGGCGGCTCAAGCTGAACAGTTAGGTGCAACCGCTACTCAAGTTGCCAATTCCGCCACGAAATCTTCCACCTTTGTGGATCAAGCGTCAGCGACGGCGATTTCAGGAGGCGAGAAAATTCAACAAGCAATTCAGTTTGTGGAGCATTCGTTTGATGAATTCGCTAAGGTGAGTCTCCAGGTTCAAGTAGTACTTAATTCTATGCAGGAAATTGAGCAAATAGTGGGTGTTATCGCAGGAGTAGCTGACCAAACAAACCTACTGGCTCTTAATGCTGCTATTGAAGCGGCACGTGCTGGGGAGCATGGCCGAGGGTTTTCCGTGGTTGCCGATGAGGTACGCAAACTGGCGGAACATACCAAGACATCAGTTATGGACATTTGTCAAAAAATGGAGGGTTTGAGTCAGAATTCGCAAGAAACAACAAAAAGCATAGCTTTGCTATCTAATACTATGCAAAAAGGTAAGGGTATCATGCAAGAAGCAGCAGAATCCTTGGAGGGAATTGTCCATAACTTTAAGGAGATAACGGAGGACATCCAGAATATTGCCACAGGGAGTGAAGAACAAAGTGCCGCCGTTCAAGAATCTGCGAGCAGTGTCACTACCATCGCGTTGGCCGCGGAAGAGATTGAACAAGTCGCCAAAGTGACGGGACAAGGAATCTATGATATTAGTCAAGCATTACAGATTATAAGAACAGAGCAAGTTGCACGAGTGCCAAATTTGGGAACACATCAAGCATTAGAACTCTACAAAACAGATCATTTGCTCTGGACATGGCGAATCTACAACATGATTTTAGGCTTTGAACATCTTAAAGCTAGTGAAGTTGGGAACCATCACGAATGCCGTTTAGGGCATTGGGTTGATAGCCATAATTCGGAAAAATGTCGATCTATTCCAGTGTTTCAACAACTGGAAGCTCCACATAAACTGGTACATGATTTAGCTCGGGAGGCAGCGGTCGCTTACGAACAGGATAACATATCAAAAGCGGAGCAAATCTTGGAGAGGATGGGTCAGGCATCTGAGGAAGTTAAGGCAATTTTAGAGGAGTTACAACTGAAGTGTCAGGACTAAGACTAGTGCTTTAACAATAATTTTCTTGCGGAGTTCACTGATTATTGTTAAGAACAGAATGAACCAACAAATCAAGGAAGGGTGAAATAAATTGACAATCAAACGTTCTATTAATCCCGCAAACAGTCATGTTACGAGAGGCTATTCTCAAGCTATCCAGATGGGCAACACGGTCTATATTTCAGGTCAGGTAGGTCTAGATCGTGACGGCAAACTTGTGGGCAAGGATGATCCTATTGCCCAGACAAGACAGGCTGTCGAGAACATTAAGGCCATTCTGGATGATCTAGGCGCAGGTGCCCAAAACATTGTAAAAATGAAAACTTACGTTACTGACAGGGAAAACTGGGGAGCAATTCTCAAGGAGATTGGTCGTCTCACCGCTATACATTCTCCTGCCTATACTACGGTGTTGGTGGCTGGATTACTCTTGCCAGGCACATTAGTAGAGATTGAAGCCATAGTAGTTTTAGATAATGAAGAAGCATAAAGTTTGCCAAGTGCAAGAATATTGAAATGAAATATTTTTAAGCAACTTTTTGAGGTAGAACAGATATGTTTGAAACTGTAGGTCAACAAAGGTGATGAATGAAAAGATGAAGATCTAGACTTGCTACTTTTTATCTTTTACAGTTATTAGCCCATAGTAACTGTTACACATCGTGGTCTTTTCTTTATCGTTCTGATCTGGATCTTGCCAGTCATTGGAGCGATTTTCTAGCATTTCCTGGTCGCATCTTTCATAATTAAATGCTTCTGTTTTTTCTGCCCTCTTGAATTTTGGCTTTCCATTCTCGTTATTAATCATTTAAATCATAGTCTCCTTCTCTGTAATATTAGTAACTAAATCAATAAATCAATTAATCTAGTAAATGGGACTTATTAATAATCTTAAACTTTCTATTTTTTTTTACTAAGAAGTTCCTTCGAAGGACCTCGTCTTGGTAGTTAGCGTAGAGTAGACATGGCAACTAATTACGGAAATAAAAATGCCGCTTGAGAAATCTCTAGCGACTTTTTTATAAGAGCACGTAATGATCTACCTAACACCAATATAGATCGCTGATTACCTAACTAGGATCTTCCGACCATAATCAAGCAGGTTACCATCTATACTCATGATTCGTTCGACCTTACAAGATATCTACCCAGCTATAGGCAACCTTTCGGCTGTATATAACCGACTTCTTACTCATGCATATATCTAATGACATATGGTTAAGTAAGAAAGATCAACACCCAGTAAAATCTTAGCTCGACCCATTACGATAAGTTGGAACCTCAAAACAATCGAAAATAGACTGCAGTAAAGCTTTTCCCCACCGTAAAAAATCTTCCCTCCGACCATAGACAAGCGTTTTAGCACCTGCATATAATCTTTGGCTGACCCATACACACCCGGTAAAGAGCATATATAAATCTTGGCTCAACCATTACGTGCCCTTATGATCATATTTTGCTCTTTTGGACTTAATAATATGCTGGTAATTCATGGTATCAATATTTGCGCTTAGTCATTATTAAACCTTACGTCACTATTGGTATCTGCATAGTGCTGTCTGGCGCTGCGTCTTTTTTTATTCTCGCCAAATTCTATGGAGGAATTTGACAGATCATGTAGAACTATAGATAGAGTGGCGAAGTTCTACTGAATATTAACCAAAAGGGAGATTGTATTGCAATATTGGATGAGACTTGTTACATTAAAACGCAACAAGTGTCTTAAGAGATGAAACGTTTACAAGGGAGGCGGTGGTACCTTGAATATTGATACCATGACGAGCCTATTCAATGTATGTTTACTAACGGGGTTTGCTGTGCCAATATTAAGTCTATTAATCGGTGTATTTGGGTCAGTATTCGATGTGGATTTTGACTTAGATACAGACCATGATTTTGATGGACTTGTACCATTCAATTTAATGTGTACTTGTTTTGCATTGATTGTTTTTGGGTCACTAGGAAGATTGTGTGCGCCATACATGACGAATATGCTATTCACAGTAGTAATTATTGTGTTGTTAGCGTTAGTATCATTGGTAGCTTATCTGTCGTTATACAAATATGTGATAGTTAAGTTAAAACGTAATAATCCTCTAGCAATAACCAGTTATGAAATTGTGGGGTCTGTAGGGAAATTAACATTGAGAGTGACAAAGGATAGTGATGGTGTTGTATCAGTGTTGGATAGTACTGGGGCGGCCATATCTTACAGGGCCAGGGTATGTGATTTCTATAAATTTGACGATAGTGGTAGGATAGACCAAGGAACAGAAGTTGTGATCACAGGGTTTAACAAGGATGCAAATATTTATTATGTGCACCCGTTATACGAATAGACAAAGAAAGTAGGGGGGATTTAATGTTTAATTCAGTCTTTGTGGTTGTAGGGATAATCTTATTAGGTCTTATTTTGATCATCATGACGGTGTTGAGCACCTGGAGAAAGATACCATCAGACAAAGCGGCTGTAATTGTAGGGTTAGGAAAACCAAAGGTAGTAACTGGTGGTGGTACTATGGTAATCCCGATTATACAGAGAATGGATGTAATCACACTAGAAAACATTATGTTTCCTGTAGAAATCAGACAAACTAAGACGGCATTAGGGGTACCACTTAATGCAGAGGGCATTGTTGTAATTAAGGTTAAGAATGATGAAAATAGCATTTTAGCAGCTGTGCAACAGTTTAACTGTGCAAAAGATGAGCAAACATTAACTACAATTAGAACCCAGGCATCTGAAATATGTAAAGGTAAGCTTCGAGAAATTGTATCATCGATGAGTGTCGAGGATATCTACAATGATAGGGAAAGTTTTTCCGCTAAAGTACAGCAGGTAGCAGGAACTGAACTGGGTGAAATGGGTCTTGAGCTCAAATCATTCACGATCAATGACATCACGGATGATGAAGGATACATTGAGGCTCTAGGGAAAGAACAAATTGCCAAGGTTAAATCATCAGCGGCTATTGCGGAAGCTGAAGCGGCTAAAGAACGTGAAATTCGTACTGCAGAGGCTCTTAGAGAACAGCAAATTAGAACGGCAGAGGCTCGTAAACTTGGTAAACAGGCAGAGTTGGGGGCTGAGGCTCAAATTGCTGAGGCGGAAAAAGATAAAGAGTTAAAAATACTGGGGTACATGAGAGACCAAGAAACACAGAAAGCAGTAGCGGATGCGGCCTATCAAATTCAGAAAAACATTACATCTAAAGAAGTTAAGAATACTGAAATGGATGCACTTGTGCTTGAAAAACACCGTGATAAGGAAGTGGCTGAAGCGCAAGTACAGGTACTAATCATCACAGAAGAGAAGAACATTGAGCTTGCTAAGAAGAGGGCTGAAAGAAAAGAAGCTGAACTATCAGAGACAGTTGTTAAGCCTGCTGAAGCGGCTAGAGAAAAACAACAATTAGAGGCAGAAGGGAAAAAGTATGAGCAAGTTAAATCGGCTGAGGCCGAGGCAGAAAAACTCCGTTTAGAGGGCGAGGCTCAGGCTAGTGTCATTGAAGCTATGGGTAAAGCGGAAGCCGGCGCCATAAGAGCGAAGGGGTTAGCGGAAGCTGATGCACTTGCTGAGAAAGCTGAAGCACTTGCAAAAATGAACGAGGCTGGTAAACTCCAGATGGTTATTGAGAAACTTCCTGAAATCGCTAGAGCAGTTGCTGAGCCTCTATCTAGAATTGATAAAATCACAATCATTGGTGGCGGCGGCGGTTCAGATGGAACATCTGAAGTAGCGAGATACACAGTGGGAGCACTTAAGGCAGTAACAGAGGCACTAAAGGAAACGATTGGGTTTGACCTTATGGATGTAATGAAGGCAAACACATTCGACGCCAAGACAACCAAGAACATCAACATTGACGTAAAGGGTCTGCCAGATGGTCTAGGATTAAGCAACGAGACCATAACTGATGCTGTAGATAAAGTATTCGACGATACTGAGAAAAAAACTGAAGCTTAATATAGTACTAAAAAGTACACTCCCGCAAGCAATTGCGGGTTTTTGTTTTAAGTGTTCATAAATTGTATAAGAATGGTTATTGACATATGCCATAAACTACTTATAATGAAATTATAAATAACATTAGTAAGAAAATTATGAAAGTGTTAAATATGCTTACTCTCCCACTGGTGACTATCGTATTTAAAGTCTCGATGTTCCGCTTTAGCTGAATAAGTTCACTTATTTTGCAGAAAAGGAGGTGACTATTATCTCATTAGGTTGTCTCGTTATAGGCAAAGCAACTATCACTGTTAACTTATGAAGTATAGGAGGTTCGCTATGAATTTACCGGATTTTGATTATTACGAGCCCGAGAGTATGCAGGAAACTTGTAAACTTCTCGCCCACTTAGGTGGCCGAGCAAAAGTAATCTCGGGCGGTACAGACTTAATGGTTAAAATGAAACACGCGCTGCTTTCTCCGGAGGTTTTAGTTTCAATTAAAAACTTAAGCCAGTTAACCAATATCTATTATGAAAAGGGTAAAGGAGTTGTAATCGGGGCAAGTGCAACTCACAACGATATTGTCAACTCACCGCTTTTGCAGGAAAAGTATCGGTCTATCTGCGAGGCCGCACACCATATGGCTAACAACCAGATCAGGAACATCGCCACAATTGGAGGAAATATTGTCAATGCTGTGCCTTCAGCTGATCTACCACCTATTCTCATTGCTTTGGGTGCTTCGGTAAAGCTGGTAGGTTGCAGTGGGGAACGAAGAATTCCCCTAGAGGAATTCTTCACTGGACCAAGCAAATCCGTGATCGCTCAGGATGAAATTCTCACCGAAGTGATCATTCCCGACCAGCCTGCAACTGGAAGTACTTATCTTAAGTTCGGGTTGCGCCGTTCCGGAGCGCTGGCCGTCGTGGGGGTAGCCGTGGCGGTTACTATGGATGGGGATATATGTAAAGATGCCAGAATCGCTCTTGGAGCGGTTGCCCCGGTACCTTTCCGGGCCCAAAAAGCGGAGGACCTACTTAAAGGTAAGAAGATAACCAAGGAACTTTTGGAAGAGATCGGAAAATGTGCAGCCGCGGAAAGTAACCCTATCTCGGATATCCGAGGCTCGGCGGAATATCGGAGGGACATGGTGAGAGTGTTTACCAAACGGACGCTTAGCAAAGCCATTAATGAAGGGCACGTATAAAGGAAGGAGGAAAGAAAAAGATGCAAGCAATTCAAGACAAGAACGGTGTTAAGCACTTTCTTATTACCTTAAATGTTAACGGAGACAGTTATACAAAGGCTGTCAAAGCTAACGCACTCCTAGTAAATGTTCTGCGCAACGAACTAGATCTGACCGGGACTAAAAAAGGCTGCGAACTCGGTGACTGCGGCTCCTGTACCGTGTTGCTCGACGGAAAGCCGGTTGACTCATGTATGTTGCTGGCAGTTTACGCGGACGGACGCAAGATTACCACCATTGAAGGCGTCGCACAAAATGACAAAATGGACAAGCTACAAGAATCGTTTGCTGAAAATGCAGCCGTACAATGCGGCTACTGCACGCCAGGGATGGTTTTGTCAGCTAAGGCACTACTGACCATCAACCCGCACCCCACGGAACTAGATGTACGGGAGGCAATTGCGGGTAATCTTTGCCGATGTACGGGCTATGTCAATATTGTCAAAGCGGTATTGGCTGCGGCGGATGAGGCGTAGAAAATAAACGGGGGTGATCAAATGAGTGAGAATTACGCAGTAATAGGTAAGAGCGTGCCTAGGATTGATGTTTTTGATAAATTAACTGGACGGGCAAAATTTACGGGTGATTTAAAATTCCCCAATCTGCTGGTGGGAAAACTTTTGACCAGTCCTTATGCGCACGCACGGATTCTAAGTATCGATACTTCAGAGGCCGAAAAGCTTCCCGGGGTCAAAGCGATTATTACCCATCAAGATGTACCGTCTACGAAATACGGGCTAAGCCCGGCTCGTTGGGATGAAACAATTTTTTGTATTGACAAGGTCCGTTTTTATGGGGACAAGATAGCAGCAGTGGCGGCGATCGACGAGGAAACCGTTCAGAAGGCGCTTAAACTGATCAAAGTAGAATATGAAGTGCTGTCTGCTGTCTTTGATCCTTTTGAGGCTATGAAGGATGGAGCGCCTCAGATATTTGATGAGTATCCTAAAAATATTAATACTGAAATTCACCAGGATTTCGGCGATGTGGAAAAGGCCTTCAAAGAAGCTTACTACGTTAGGACGGACCGCTTTGATGGACAGCGTACCTTTCAATGTCCCCTGGAACCTCACGCCACCATTGCTTACTGGACAGGCAACAGGGTTACTGTGTATGCGAGTACTCAATCGGTACATTATCTCCAACATTATCTGGCTAAGGTATTAAATATAAAAGAGGGAGACGTGCGGGTCCTGAAAACACATGTCGGTGGCGGCTTTGGAGCTAAATTAGATCCATCCGGTCTTGATTTCGCTGCGGTGGTCCTTGCCAAGAAGACTGGTCGACCGGTCAAAATGTTTTTTGACCGGGAAGATATGTTTTTTAATAACCGTGGCCGTCACCCCATATTTATGGAAGTTAAGAGCGGGGTAACCAAAGAAGGTAAATTATTAGGGGTGCATTGCAATTTTGTCATGGAAGGTGGGGCTTATACCGGTCTTGGAGTCGCCTCTGCCTATTATGCAGGGACTTTGCTCACAGTTTTGTACGATTTTGATAATTATAAATTTGATATGCTGCGGGTTGTAACCAACCTTCCGCCCAACGGTGCTCAGCGCGGTCATGGGCAGCCGCAGCCTAGGTATGCTTTTGAAAGCCATCTGGATAATATAGCCAAAGAACTGGGGATTGACCCCATAGAAATACGCTTAATCAATGCCCGCCGTCCCGGCACGGTAACAGTAAACGGTTTTAAGGTGGATTCCTACGGCTTGAAGGAATGCCTGGAAAAAGCCCGGGACATTTCGGGCTGGCGGGAGAAAAAGGGCAAGTTGCCCTGGGGCCGGGGCATGGGAATAGGCAATGGCGGTTTTGTTTCAGGAGCAGGTTATGCCATATATCGGACAGACAAACCTCACTCAACAGCTATGATTAAGGTAACTGATGACGGTACTTCAGCGATTCTTTACATTGGGGCTGTTGAAATAGGACAAGGTAGTGATACGGTGCTTGCCCAAATGGCAGCCGAGGCCATGGGCTACCGCTATGAGAGTATGAAAGTTGTGGCTGCCGATACAGACTTGGCTGTCCATGATTTGGGCGCCTACGCCAGCAGGCAGACCTTGATGAGCGGCTGGGCCGTAAAGTGGGCAGGGGAAAAAATTAAAAAGCTCATCCTGGAGACTGCCGCGGGTATGATGGAAGTTAAGCCCGAGGAACTGGACTGCCGAGAAGCGATTGTGTTTGTTAAGGCTAATCCCGAAGTAACAAAAACCTTTGCCGAGGTGGCACAGAAATATTTTGCCACAACGGGCCAACTCATAGGACAAGGTTCGTACAAACCGCCAAAGCTAGGAGGAGTTCATAAAGGTTCTGCAGTGGGTACTTCACCGGCTTATAGTTGCGCTACTCAGATTGCAGAGGTTGAGATCGATGAGGAAAGTGGAGAAGTGGAAGTCATGGGGGCTTGGGACGTACATGACAGCGGGATGGTAATTAACCCGGCGCTGTTGCACGGGCAGGTACATGGCGCCTTTTATATGGGAATTGGTGAATCCATCTGGGAAGAAGTTCTTTTTGATAAGCAAGGGAAGCTTTTAAACGGAAACCTCGCTGAATACAGATTACCTACAGCACTGGATATGCCTCCGGTGATAGCCTCAGAACTGGTCGATACTGTGGACCCCAATGCCCCTTGGGGAGTAAAAGAGGTTGGAGAGGGAGCGACTACCCCAACACTTGGTTGTATATCCAACGCCATTTTTGATGCCATTGGAGTACAGATAAAAAGCCTGCCCATGAGTTATGAAAAAATATGGCGCGCACTTAAAGAAAAGAAGGAAAAGGCGTAATCCTGTTGCGACGTTCAAAAAGCAGAAAAATACAACCGCTGATTGAGGTGCACTATGCATCTGGGTCAACGGTTGTTGTATTTATGATATACGGCTTAATGTAAAATTTTATCAGATTATTATTGACATATGTTCAAAAAGAAGTATAATAAAATCATAGTAAAGGGCATATGTCGATAACTATAAGGAGGGAATGAATATGCCAAGAAGAGATGGCACAGGACCTATGGGACGTGGAGTGGCGAGTGGAAGAGGTTTAGGCTGTTGTAATGGAGCAAAGGCAGATAGTAGCACTACTGGTTTAGGACAAGGATTTGGTTCCAGAAGAGGCCTTAGAAATTTTGCAGCAGAACCAACCATATCCAAAACAAATAAAGAGTTGTTGGAAGAGCAAAAAAAACAGCTTGAAAGTAAGCTTGATAGCATAAGCAAGCAATTACAGAGCTTATAAGAGGCAGCAAAAGTGGCATGGTGCGACGCTTCAGTTACTTTTGTCGCAATTGAGGAGAACGGATTATGCCAAGACCAAGAAAATGGAGAAAAGTGTGTTGTTTGCCGGAAAGCAACCGATTTGGACCACTTAACTCTCCGATTAATCAAGAACATTTTGTTACGATGACGGTTGATGAGTATGAAACGATAAGACTTATTGACTTAGAAGGGTTTACGCAGGAAGAATGTGCTGACCAAATGAAAATCGCACGTACAACCGTTCAGCGGATTTATAACGATGCCAGAAAAAAACTCGCGGAGTCTCTAGTCAATGGAAAAGTCTTAAGGATTGAGGGCGGAGATTACAAGCTTTGTGACGGTCAAGAAAAATCATGCGGGTGTGGCAGTTATCGAAGACATAGATGTGGCAGAGATTCTATGGAAGCTGATAACGGTGGTGAGTAAAGTATGAAGCAAGGCACATTGCTCTAACCTGGAGTGAGTGCCTTGCGTAATGCAATCAATAATTATTACGAAGCAATTAAAAAAACGTATTAAGGAGGATTTCCATGAAAATTGCAATTCCGGTAAATGACAAATCTATGGAAGCAGGTGTCTGCGATTCCTTTGGCCGCACACCCTATTACTTAATTTATGATACTGAATCAAAGGAAAGTATTTTTCTCGATAATAGCGCAGTAGCCAGTCAAGGAGGTGCAGGGATCAAAGCTGCGCAGACCGTTGTAGATAACAAGGTAAATGCCTTACTTACCCCGCGATGCGGCGAGAATGCTGCAGAAGTCATTAGAGCAGCGAATATTCAACTGTATAAGACAATCAACGATTCTATTAAGGATAATATCGATGCATTAAATGAAGGAAAGCTTTCTTTTCTGGTAGATATTCATCCCGGATTTCATGGTCACGGAGGAAAATAGTATGAAGATAGCTGTGCTAAGCGGCAAGGGCGGCACAGGAAAAACACTTCTATCTGTAAATTTGGCTGCGTCTGCAACGGAATCAGTTTATATAGACTGTGACGTTGAAGAGCCAAACGGGCATCTGTTTTTCAAGCCAGTAGATATTCAATCAGAAGGAATCTCAATTAAGGTTCCTTTTGTTGATGAAAGCCTTTGTAATGGCTGCCGTAAATGTATTGATTTCTGTAAATTCAATGCCTTAGCCTATATCATTAATAAACTAAAGGTGTTTAATGAAGTTTGTCATTCCTGCGGAGGATGTGTGTTGTTCTGTCCTGAGAAGGCCTTATCGGAGAGAGAAATCATCATCGGTGAAGTTCAAAGTGGTGTTTCAGAAAATGTCACTGTCCTTACTGGGATATTACAAACAGGTGAAAAGTCCGGCGTCCCCATTATCAAAAGAATTTTGCAGGATACCCATCAAGATAAACTGACCTTTATTGATTGCCCTCCAGGGAGTGCGTGTATTGTCATGGACAGCATCAAAGATGCGGACTATTGCATAATGGTAGCAGAGCCTACTTTGTTTGGTGTTCATAATCTAAATATGGTTTATGAGCTGGTAAAGTTATTTAATAAACCGCATGGCGTGGTGCTAAACAAGTGTATAGATGGGGAAAATCCGTCAGAAAAATTCTGCCTAGAAAAAAATATTAAAATTATAGGCAAGATTCCTTTCGATCATGAGCTAGGAACTCTAAACTCAAAGGCGTTGATTTTAGTTAGAGAAAACAATAAGTATCGAGATATGTTCTCTACCTTGCTTCAAATTGTGACTAAGGAGGTGCAGGTATGAAACAGCTATTAATCCTTAGTGGCAAGGGTGGTACGGGAAAAACAACGATTGCCAGCGCATTTATTAAGTTAGCTAAGGCAAAGGTCTATGCGGATTGTGATGTGGATGCCCCTAATTTGCATTTGATTATGAATCAGTCGTCGGAAGGCAAACGATCAAACTATTATGGATTGCCTAAGGCCGTCATAAATCCGAATTTATGTGTGCAATGTGATTTATGCATACAAAATTGCCGTTTCAATGCAATACATATGGGTCTTGCTTATCAGGTTGATGACTATGCTTGTGAAGGCTGTGGTGTTTGCGAATCTATTTGCCCTGAGGGAGCCATCTCCTTAAAACCGGTCTTAGCTGGAGAATTAATGTTGTATTCGGATAGCTCGGTATTTTCTACTGCTCAACTTAGAATGGGAAGTGGCAACTCAGGGATGCTGGTAACCGAAGTAAAAAAGCAGATGAAATCGGCAGTGATTACAGACCTTGAGCTTGCAATCATTGATGGATCGCCAGGTATAGGATGTCCAGTGATCGCCTCGATTAGTGGTGTTGATATGGTTTTAATCGTTACTGAACCGTCTGTTTCGGGAATCAGTGATATGGAACGCATCATTAAAACCGCAGAAAAATTCCAAACGCGAATCGCCATATGCATCAATAAATATGATACCAACCTTGAAAATACAGCTAAAATTGAATCGTTTTGCCAGAAACTCAATCTTCCTTTTGCTGGAAGAATACCCTTTGACCCAGAAGCAGTAAATGCCATCAATAAGGGACAGAGTATTGTTGATATGGATTGCGAAGCAGGGCGCGCTACAAAAGATATTTTTGAAAAAACTATCAAAATACTATTTCATGAAAATTAGGTTAAGGAGAGAATCCAATGAGTGAAAATTGTAATCAAGAATGCAACACCTGCAGCGATGATTGTGCCGAAAGGAAAGAAAAACCAATAGATTTTTCTGAAAAACCACATGAACTGAGCAAAATCAAGAAAGTGATTGGTATTGTTAGCGGAAAAGGCGGTGTTGGTAAATCGCTAGTAACATCGATGCTCGCTGTTACAATGAACAGAAGAGGCCATAATACTGCGATTTTGGATGCCGATATTACTGGACCGTCTATACCAAAAGCTTTTGGAATAAATAAAAAAGCAACAGCAAATGAATTAGGTCTATTACCTATCAAAAGCAAAACAGGCATCGATATTATGTCGATTAACCTGCTTTTGGAAAATGACACGGACCCTGTAATCTGGAGAGGCCCTATTATCGCTGGTACAGTTAAGCAATTCTGGACAGAGGTAATCTGGGGCGATGTAGATTTCATGTTTATTGATATGCCACCCGGGACAGGTGACGTACCGCTTACTGTCTTCCAGTCCATTGCAGTGGATGGAATCATAATTGTGACTTCTCCGCAAGAGCTTGTTTCAATGATAGTATCCAAGTCAGTCAAGATGGCTAGAAAGATGAACATACCCATCCTTGGAGTAGTTGAAAATATGTCATATTTCAAGTGCCCGGACTGCGAAAAGAAATATGAAATATTTGGTGATAGCCATATTGAGGAAATTGCTCAAAAACTCAACATAGATATTCTTGCCAAATTGCCAATTGATCCCAAGATGGCAACTAGCTGTGATAAAGGTTTGATAGAACTTTTTGACAGTAATTGGCTTGATGATATAGCAAATATTTTAGAAAAAATGGAGGAAAAAAAATGAAAATTGCAGTGGCAAGTATGAATGGAATGGTTTCAGAACACTTTGGTTATTGTGAGGGTTTCAATATCTTTGAAGCAGAAAACAATCAAATTATCAAGAGCGAATCCATAACAAACCCCGGACATAAGCCTGGCTTTTTACCTAATTTCTTAAATGATATGGGAGTTAATGTGATTATTGCTGGAGGCATGGGGGGCAGCGCCATCAACATCTTCAACGATAAAGGTATTGAGGTTATAACAGGTGCTCGAGGAAGTTCCGAAACCGCAGCAAATAGCTATTTACAAGGTATGCTTAAATCTACTGGCTCTGTTTGTCACGAGCACCAGCATCATGATGAATGTGGAAAATAAATTAGGAGATACCTTTAATAGGGTTTAGATATCTTAGGAGTAATATCAGATATTCAGAGGAGGAGAAAAAATGGAAAGTATTAAAAACCTATTAATTATAGTTAACAGTGGCCTGGATAAACCATATAATCAGTACGCTTCTTATGTAGTCGCTTTTATGTCCAAACATATTGCCAAGATTGAAAATGTGACTGTATATTACGGGCCTTATGGAGTAGAAATGTCTAAAAAAGGCTCGTTAGCAACCCTTAAATTAACGGATGATCTTAAAGAATTAGTCGCTAGTCAGCTGGAAGGTGTAACTAAGGATGCGCTTCCAGATAATCTTGAATTAATGGCTCGTTTTGTTAAGGATCAATTAGGAGTAAATATCGTTTCATGTGCTACATTTAATGTTATCGATGGTATCTCCAAAAATCTTGAAGACACATCTCAAATGGAAGACTTCATTGTGCCGGTAAAACTGCCACTGGCAGCTCAGGCCTTAATCAGTGCCGATAAAATTTTGTACTTTTAATTGACTTATTAATAGATATTACTCCTGTAGATTTATCAGTAACCATATTAGCATAGAAGATCTCCAAGCGTTCTTGGTAAAGGGCTGAGATGAAGAATAATGGCCCGGTATTTTCCATGTGCGATTTTAAATACTAATTAATGTCGGGGGGACTGTAAGATGGGGGAACCAATAAGAATTAAAAGTTTAGATCCAACCTTACGTGATGAAATAGCAGAATTATTGCATGGCTACGATTTTTCTAATTGCCTTACTTGCGGTATGTGTACGGCTGGTTGTGTTTATAGTGATCTTCATAATGATCAAGATCCTCGTAAGTTCATACGCAAAGTAGCTCTAGGTATGCGAGAAGAAGCAGAAAATGATCCCTTTATCTGGAATTGTACGATGTGTAATCGATGTACCGTGGAATGCCCAATGGGAGTGAATATGAACGCACTCACGAGAGCCTTCCGAGGAAAAGTGGAAAAGGCACCAGGTTATTTGCAAGTTATTGCGGATGATCATATACGGACAGGTAATCAGATGGGTGTCGAACAAACTGATTATGATGAGACATTAGAATGGATTGAAGAAATGATGCAGGAAGATTTGAAGGATCCGACTTATAAGATTCCGTTAGATGTTCCTAATGCAGACTTCTTTTTCGGATTCAATGCTCGGGAGATTAAACATTATCCAGCTGATCTGCAAAGTATACTAAATGTTTTCCACGCCGCCAAAGCAAACTTTACGATTAGCTCTAAGCGCTGGGATGCTACTAATATTTGTTTGTTTACGGGTAAAAATGATGAATTTGCTGAAATTTCACGCCCGATGTTTGAAGAAGCAGAGAGGTTAAACTCTAAAGAAATTATTGTCACAGAATGCGGTCACGCGTTCCGATCGACCAGAGTGTTTGCGCGTGATTATTGGAAAGGGAAACAGCTTCCTGTTCGTCATATAATGGAGTTGTATGAAGATTGGATTAAAGATGGCACATTAAAACTAGATAAGACCAGAAATACAATCCCAGTAACCCTACATGATCCCTGTAATACGGTTCGTAAAGAGGGGATTGTTGAGCCTCAGCGCTATGTATTGAGTAATACTGTAATGGATTTTCGCGAAATGTTTCCTAACAGGGAGTATAATCTTTGTTGTGGAGCCGGTGGGGGAGCGGGTGCTGTCGCTGAATCTAAAGCAATGCGTATGGTTAAAGCCAAACCTAAAGTTGATCAATTAGTGGCTACCGGTGCGACAATTGGATGCATCCCTTGCCATAACTGCATGGACCAGTTTGTTGACATGAATAAGCATTACAAACTTGGTATGAAAATGATGCATCTCACTGCCTTAATAGAAGTTGCATTGGGTTTAGTAGATGAGGAGAAGCAATTTTTTCATTGAGTTATTTTCATTTCGGCAGTAATAGTAACCTTTAACAATGAGTGGCCACTTGGAGTTAATTTATAGTTAATTGTGGTTACTCAACGTTATGGTTGCGATTAAGAATGGTCTTTTCAGCCTTCTTTATGAGGGCTTTGCTTAACGGTTTCCCTAGTTTCGGTCCACTTGGCCGAATGCCATGCTCTTGCAGTATGCTAAATTGTCTCCATTTCGGTAGATCCGGTCTGTTGGAATTGCCTACACGCCAGTCAGTCTACATTTTCCAACAGACCTAGGGTTATATGCATGAAGGATTTGTTGGGGAAGGACTTTGTCTTAAATGCGAAATTAACATGAATATTGGAGGCTATATGTGTGAAGGTGACATTTGTCGAACATCAATATGAGAACAAAGTCTTTCCCAAAGGTCAATTTAGGCAATTCGCTCTGAAATTTGCTCGGTTTTGTAGTTTATCGATAACCGACCTTTTTATTTTGATACACCGAAAAGGTGATGATTTTGAGACAAGTACATTATCTACAGTTGACGACCTAATGAATATCTGTGAGATCGGCAAGATGGTTAGTTGTCTTGCATTCCACTCTAGTTTTAATATCATAAAGTTTAGACTTCAGTTGTACTCAAATCTTTTGAATATTACCTACAATATTAAGGGTGATATAGAAAATGCTAAGCACATCATATTCTTGACAGAGAACACTTTGGAGCTAACAAGACTCAGTGAACAAGGGACTGGCGAGTTGACCTTAGTACGATCTATCGAACCTTCTGTGGAGGGAATAATAGTTAGGGTCGGTGCCTGCCAAAGTGATGAGGCAACTAGTGAACGGGAATTTATTGAAATTGAACAATCATTATTTGAGCTTATGAAACAGGTTTATGAAAAGGAAACTGAAAATTCTGTTGGATCGTTTGACAAGTATTTTAACCAGGTGATCAAGTCGCGTTGCCAAGAGCGTATAGATAATTATAAAAATAATTAGTGCAAATTTCAAGCACTACACAGAAGGATAATTCTCTATAAAGCAAGAGGAAGAAGGTAACGTATTGTGAGTACAGAAGTTACACTTCAATACGAAAACAAAGTCTTTCATAAAGGTCAATTTAAGCAATTCGTTCTAAAATTATGTCGATTCCTTAATATATTACCTTCGGATGGTTACGCTTTCTTACGTCAAAAGGATCAAGATTTTGAGATAAGCACTAAGGTCACCCTTGATGAATTAGAAAACATCTGTGAGATTGGAACTACGGTTAGTCGTCTAGATTTTCATTATAATTATAATATTATCAAGTTAAGTTCATGCCCGAATGCATTAACTGTTTTGTATGTAATAGATGGTGATAGAAAATATTCTGAAAAATTCATATTCTTTGTAGAGAACATACTAGAAATTACTAGGCTTACTGAAGAGATAATCGAGTTGACCCGATGGTCATCGTCAGGATGCTCCAGAATCTTTACTGTAGAAGAATCCGAAGTTGTCATTAATAAACAGCAATTTCTCAAAATTGATAAACCAGTATTTAAACTTATGAAACAGGTTTATGAAAAAGAAACTGAAAATACCGTGGGATGGACATTAGAAAAGTATCTTCATCAAGTGATCCAGGCACATTGCCAAGAGATTATGGGTTATGATCAATAAGGAATGAGATTAAATCTAAATATGGCGAGGTAATGATGTGCAAATTGGCAACAATTTTTTGCACATCATTTTTCCATATATACAAGGTTTTTATGGCTTATCCCCCTAGGTTCATTCAGTGCACCCAGATGCGGAAAGAGTCTATCTTGTCGGTGGTGCCTCTTTTTTTATTCATGAAGCTATATAACAAATATTACTTTAAGGGATAAATTCGTACAAATCTATATTTATTTAACTGTTAATGGAACTGTACGTGGTGCTATAATAGTTCTGGAAGTTTTTTCTAAATAATTTCCCAACCATCAAAGCAGAGGTGTTTATCTATGGATGTATGCTACAACAAACTGTTTAAGTTGCTGATTGATAAGGGAATGAAGAAAACCGATCTTCGGTTAGCCACAGGCATCAGTCCCAATACCCTGACGAAATTATCAAATAATGATTATGTCTCCATGGAGGTACTGGTTAAAGTCTGCCGAGCGCTTCATTGTGATGTCGGAGATATCATGGAAGTCGTTGAAAGTCCTGATAAGGGGACAGACGCTTCTGTAAAATGATATAAGGAAAGCTCTTGGGAGGAATTAACGTGGAAAGAAAATACAGCGCAGGCATGGTTAAACGTTCCTTCTGGTTTTCCGAATTTCGTAAAGTGATTCAGCTTTTGAACTCAGGTAAAAAAATGGATGAAATCAAGGCCATGAATATTGAAGAAAATATCTTTGCGGCACCGACGACGGCTAGGGCTATTCAGATTTTCAATACGGTTTCCACCCGTGTAAAGAGCCTTGATAAAAGCTTCTATAAGTTGTTTGAAGAAAGTGATATTGCGACCCAGAAGATCATCGCTCTTATTGCAGTCATGAACGTGGACAGCCTGTTTTTTGATTTTGTATATGAAGTGTACCGGGAAAAACTGATGATCGGAAGCAATCAGCTGAAGGATTCGCTGGAATCGCTCCAACAAAGCTCATCCGCCAAGGGCTACGAGAGGATGAAAACGAACTTCACTAATACCTCGCTCAAGGTCAGGGCCAACCATATCGCCTTCCTCTGTGAAATCCTGGATAAAACCATTAAGGAAGTGAAGCATAAGCTGCTCCAAATCGCGCCTAATGACAAGGAGACGTATATCACTTATAAGAATAAAGTTTACGATCTTTTGAATGTGTGGCTTAAGGACGAGACGTGGAGTAGGCAAGCTCGCCCCGGCTGAGATACGCAGTATGGAATGGTGGATGATGAAGAGGAAATATGTTTTCCCGGCTATTATAGAGCGGGATAAAATAAGCGGCAAATATACGGTTGTTTTCCCGGACCTGCCGGGCTGCGCCATCGAAGGGGAGGGTTTTATCCAGGCTTATTACTGGGCCGGGCCCAGGCTGGAGTTTCATTTATATATGATGGACAGAGAGCATGAGCACATCCCCGAAGCTTCGGATACTTCAGGCTGGGAAATCGCGGCGGACGCTGTCGTTGTTCAGGTAGAGGCCGGTCTGCAGGAGTACCGGCGTATGTTCGGTCCCAAATTCGCCAGAAAAGCCATCGGGTTTCCCAGCTGGCTCTTCCAATTGGGAAAAAAAGGCGAGCCGATTTCCTCGCAGGACATGCGGGAGGTATTTAGGGAGAAGCTGGGGATTGACATGTTGCCTGAAAACGCTCATGATTTATCTGAAGTGTTCGGGAATGAAGACGACGAAGAAGGAGGTGTCTAAAGAACTGGATGGAGTTCAAAAGGCGCCTTCTTTTCTGTGAGAACAAATAAAGCCTTATACGATTTTCTTTGAAAAACCTATGAGGTTTTTTGCATAAACTACTTAATTTCCTGCTCTAGATGGGAAAACAAATCACTGTCGAAAAAATATCGTACGCTGATTCCGAGCCCATCACACAACTTTTTTATGGTACCAATTCCTGCGTTATATGTTTTACCGCTCATAATATCATTTACAGTCGATTGTGTAACGCCTGAAACGTTACTGAGGGCATTAATGGTCAGATTCCTTTCACGGCACAGCTCTTCTATGCGGTGGATTACCGCCTGAGAAATATTCATTCTATCACCTCAAAAAAGAAACGCTATCCTTATAATTCACAGGATAGCAATTTATATTACAAATGGTTAACGGAATACCGTTGAAAAGAAGCGGGAAGTGATATCTACTAACGATATATCGTTAGTAGATTCAATAATATGGAAAATCAGGGAGGTCTAGTATGAAAAATATTCCTATTAATAAAAAGCTGGAAAAAGAGAAAGAAAAACTCAACAAACTTGCGAATGAAGCATGGAGAAAGGGTATCCCTCTCACAAAGGATGAAAAATTTATGGCGCAAAATCAAAAGGTTGATGTATTGGTTGCCGAAATACAAAGAAGAAATACATATAAACCTATAAAGGTAGTACCATAATATAAAACCTCGTAAGATTGTCGCAGTCTTACGAGGTTGATGATTATTCTACGGTCAATCGAGTACCGAAATTTACAAAATATTCAAATATGCAGAAAGTTATTGAGGATTTTTGGTGAATATTATGGTTTAACATTAAGCGAAAAAGTGATCTACCATGTGCAGACTCGGCTCCGCTACAACGCCGGCCAGACATGGGAAACGGACCGCATCCTGGAAGACCTGCCGGAAGACCTGGAAGCCCATAAATCCAGAGAGTGGATCTAGTAATTGTCCCTATTGGACTGGTTCCAGAGAAACGATAGAAAACGGGGTAAGATATATTTACGAGACTTTCCGGAGCAAAACCGGCGACGGGTACGGCCTTGTCATCTTCCAAAAGAAAAAAGAGAATGGCAGCATCGTCACGGAGTCCAAATATGAGATTGTTGGAAATCAACCGCAGCTGATAGATTGACGTTACATCATGTCCCTGAAACCTTTAAAAAAGGCGATGATAAATGTAAAATAGGGAATAGGACTGACCAATAGGATGTGAAAAAATAGTGGAGCCTGAAATAAGTTGTCTGGCAGAGTTCAAAGATAAAAACATCGAAAACGAATTTCATGAGAGTGAAGTTAAAAAGGGTCTGCGAACAAGCAGAAATATGGTCTTAATCTTTAGCATCATAAATCTTATACTTGTTATTTGGGATTACCTTTATTTAAAATATGCAGACATATCAGTGGTTGTCTATCATTCTTTAATACCAAGAATTGCAATTTTAGTGCTGGGGATTATTGTATATATCCTTCTGAATAAGGCGCCAAATAAAATCGCTGCTATAAAGTCAGTAATCGTTTATGCCATACTGATGTACCTATTACATGAATACATTGCGATCCATTTTGCACCTATGGATTTGATATTTGAAGCACTTGACTTGGTGATCATGACATTTTGCCTATTTATAATTCCAAATAGATGGATAACAAATATTTGTGCAGCTGCTTTTTTCATTGGAATTTTTGTGGTTTTGACCCCATTCACGATACCAACGTTAACTGAAGGTACAAAAATACTGATTGCATTATATCTAATTTCACATGTACTGGTAGTCAGTGTATTTGATATCGATAATTTCAAACGGATAAACGATACATATGGTCACATTGCTGGCGATGAAGTGATCGTTAGAATCATTGATACAGTGAAGGGAATCATTAGGGAAGATGACATCGTTGCCAGATGGGGTGGAGAAGAGTTTATCATTATACTTCCCCGGACAATATTGATAACAGCAACGGAAATCGCAAATCGTATTAAAGAATTTATTGCAACGATAGAGCATGACAGGATTAAAGAGAGGGTCACAGCAAGCTTTGGCGTAACAGAGTTTAAACAAGGGGATGACATGAAGTCAATCATTAATAGGGCTGATCAGCTGTTGTACTTAGCAAAAGAATATGGTAAGAACAGAGTTGTTTCAGGATAGGATGATAAATAGCGGGTTAATCTGGTTATCTATGTCTACCCCTAGAAGTTACAAATCCTTCTTGCATGGCATGAGCTATACTTTTCCTAAACGTAGGATTTTAGCTGTTGGGTATCCCGATAGATCCGCAACTAACCCTAAGATTATATCAAACTCTAAGTTATGGTTTAAAAGCATAACATTATCGTGTATAATATGGATAAAGCTACAGAAAAATAGTCATATATGTTACAGTAACGTAACAATTTATTAGTTTTTGAGTAGGGTAGAGTACATATAGTTTAAGGGAGGGAGTGTATTCATGAATGCAATTGTAGGAGTGAGAATCCGAAGTTTGAGAGAGTCCAAGGGATTCACTCAAGAACAGATTGCAGAAAAAATGAATTGTTCAAGGCAAAAATATGCTAGGCTTGAAAAAGGTTTAATCGATATTTCATATGCTAGCCTTATTGCCGTTGCCCAAGTTTTAGGGGTTAAGGTTGAAGACATAACATCGTCTGTAAACAATATTTCTCAAGTGCAACCCATGTTTAGAGCGAATAACCAATCAATTCAAGAAGATAAATTCGAGTATATTAACAAGATGATTGATACCTTTTATGCTCATCGAAAGCTATACCATAGCGTGAGGCAGGTTGATGTCAATGAATAAAAGCAGACAACTTGAGATAGAAAGAGCAGCTGAAACTGTTAGAGATGAGTGTAATGTAACGGATTATGGCTTTCAAAATATTTTTGAAGCGGCTGAAAAAGTAGGGTATCGAATGATTCGATACCCTATTGGCTATGAATCGTTTTTAGGGTTTGCTTTAATTAAGGATACAGAACGAATAATCTTTTCAAATTCTTCTCAGATATTATCACGGGAGATTTTTTCTGTTGCTCATGAAATGGGGCATCAAAGATTACACTTATCCGAGCAGGGTAAAACAATGATCCGAGACGATGATTTTAACGATAGAGATGATGATGAAATTGAGGCTAATTATTTTGCTGCTTGTTTATTGATGTCGACAGAGAAAATTTTTAAATTTATGAGACTAGAACTTAATGATAAGAATATCAAGATTTGGAATGGGTTAGACATAGCCAGGATTCAAACATCGTTTAATGTAAGCTATGATATGACGCTTATTCGCTTGAAAGCACTAGGCATCTTAGATAATACTATTTTAAATAATTTAAAATTTGAAAAGATAGAAAAAACGGCTACAAAACTATTGAATGCAATCAAGGGTAATTCGGATTTGTGCAAATCCTCGGAAGCAAAGAAAATACCCGCTGAATATCTCGAATGGGTCATTTCAAATTATTATGATAAGTTAATTCCTAGGAAAAGTTTAGAAACCGCGTTAGACTTTGTTGATTTAAAGGCAGATGATTTTGCAGACCCTTCCGAAGAACTTAATGAGGATGAAAGCTTTGACGATTTGCTTAAGGGGATGGATTAATGGATGCGTCTCTTGATACAAATGTTATTTTTCATCTTTACAATGCAGATTTCCAAGATCTTTTATTTAACAGATTTGAGAAACTCAAAGTGTATGAATTTATTCGAACACAGGAATTGAAGAAACATGCAGATTCTGCAATTCTTGAGATATTTGATAAAGATGTTGAATCTGGGAAAATTGAGTTGGTTACGGATGCTTATTTAAGAGAAATTGGAATGTTTAGCATTTTTCTGTCCCACGTAAAAGAGACGAGGATTTTGTTCGAGGGTAGTGACCTTGGAGAGGTATACGCTATTTCAATGGCCAAAACGTTAGGATGTATTAGCTTAGTGACGGACGACATAAAAGAACGTGGTCCACATTATACATTAATGAGAATCCCGGATTCAGATGTAATGCCGTTTGCTTTCTATGAATTATTATTCTTAGACTATTTGGAAGGGCGTTTAAATGAACAAGAATTACTGGATTATTTTAATCGTATATGTGTTTTGTCAAAATTAACAATGGACTCCAAAAGTAAATTGAAGTCGTTTATCAAACGCTTTTGGAGAGATCCTTATACTGAAAGTGAAAAAGAATGGATGAAATCCTTCTGTGAAGAAAATGGAATAAATGCGAAGAACAGAATACAGAAATTGTCAAGCTTTTTACTGAAATAAGTAAACATGAATCTCTTAAGTCAGCGCGCTGGCTCCGGGCATGTAGGCTGGCGGACTATAAAAATTATCGCTACAGACCCTCCCAATATTCGACAATTACCTCAACAGCACGATTAACTACACCACGGATGAACGAGGGTATAGCACCTATTTCCGTTATGATGGGCTTAACCGGAATAACGAACAGTGGGTACCTACGGCAACGGATACCGGCAATAGCCCATTGTATACCTATCTCAAGTCACCTCCTGGGCAACGAAAGAGGATGCAGTATTAGCCTATATTGAGGACATGAAAAGAGCACGTAGTAAATAATTAGAATTCATTGATTATCGTTTTTTTACAAAAAGGGCGCTTTGCCTATTATATCAGGAGGAGAATTTCAGACTTATAACGAAAATAATAGGGTAGAGTGAGGTATAAAGGGGAGCGGAAGAGACAAATGCAGGATCTAATTAATAAGGTAGTTTTTGAAATACCACCCACCCTAAGAGTCTTAAATGGGCTGCCTCTTCCAGACAATCTGAAAGATATCTTCAGTCCGTTTGCTACAGGCACTGTCGTCTTGCTTGATGAAGCAGGCGGTTGGATAATGGCTAAAGTTAATAAACAAGCTACCTTTCTAAAAGGTGGAGATCTTGTTGTTTTTTTAGAAGCACAGGGTTATTCACGGCTGGAGTTGTCTCATATGGGAGACAACTATTTCAAGGTTATTCCAAGTAGGGAAGTTCCTGAACATAATCTTGAGCAGACCGCAATTCAGTTATCCCTGGAATTTTCAGTTGAGGAGCAAAATTCTCAGGAAACTATCAGTTTGCTGGGGAAAGCAAGTTCTGGTACAGCACCGGAAAAACTGATGGAAAAACCCAAGATAAAGACGATACAGAAAACAAAACAAAAGCCTTTAGAAAAACCAACAGAAAAACCCAAAAATATATTAGGAACTACTGAAAGCCAACCCATACGAGAGAAGAAGATGACCGAGCACACCCAGAAAGAAAAAGATGGGAGAGCGGTTCAAAACATAAATACTCTTAGGGGGAAAGACCGTGTAAAAGTCCAAACGAAACGTGTTATTAAGGAAAAGAACAAAGAAAAGAACCTCTCCAAAAATCCCTCGGCGGCTAAGGTTAACAAACCGTTCAAGCCGATTGGCATTCCGGTTGAGCTACCAAGCATTTCGGTAGCTCAACCAGAGGACACATTCAAAACGCCTCAATCTGAGAGAACTCTCCCACTACCTGCAAAAAACTCTTTGGTAAACATTGTATTCCATACTGCGCAAGATGCTCAAGTTCTCGAGAGGGTTCAAGCGGGGCATTTTTCTCAGACTTCAGATTTCTATCTGCGCCAGCAGGCCTTGCAGTTGTCCGTAAGTCCTGGCTTTGAGACGTTGATGTCTCTGCAGGCTACCCGAAATCTTCAGCCTCTTGATTACCAGTTAAGGACGGTTTGCCACGTTTTGATGAATTTACGGGGGCGGGCCTTGCTGTGTGATGAAGTGGGCATGGGTAAAACTGTGGAAGCAGGCCTCATCACTTTGGAATACATTTTACGAGGTCTTGTACGCCGCGTCCTAGTTTTGTCGCCGCCCTCGCTCGTCGAACAGTGGCAGGAGGAAATGCGTAGTAAGTTTAATCTTGATTTTGTCGTTTATGACAGTGCGGAGTTTAAAGCCCACCCAGATCCTTGGGCGACGTTTCCTCGAATTATTGCCTCCATTGACACAGCTAAAAGGGGAAGTAAGCAAGAGCAAGTATTGGCTGTTCCTTATGATCTTGTGATAGTTGATGAGGCTCATCATTTAAAAAAGCAGCGTTCCCAAGCCTATCAGTTGGTAAGTCAGCTGAAAAAGAAATATATCTTGCTTCTCACCGCCACACCGGTAGAAAACGATTTAGAGGAGTTATTTAATCTGATCACCTTGCTATTCCCTGGTCAACTAGAGACAGCAGCTTCATTTAAACGTAAATACATCACGCGTGGGGATCCCTTAAAACCAAAGAATACGGAAACTCTTAAACAACTGATCAGGGAAGTCATGGTCCGCAATCGTCGCAGTGAGACCGGTGCTATAGCCGGGAGACGGAGTGCGGATATGATTCGCCTGGAATTGACACCGGAAGAAATGGCTTTTTACCAGCGTCTTACGGTTTTTGTACGAGGGTATTATCGAGCAGACGTAGACAAGGCTCAGGTGGGAGTTCATGCCTTTGTGTTGAAAATATTACAGAGGGAAGCAGGTAGTAGTATAGAGGCCGTTCTGCCGACTCTGAATAAAATGGCAGCCAATCAGGATTACTCAGAGAGTTTGCGAGGGGTCTTAGCTGCCCTAGCCCGACAAGCTGGCAAGATCCCGCGGCGAGCCAAAGTTGAAGCATTGCTCAAACTGTTGCCTGGGATTCAAGGTAAGGTCATCATCTTTACGGGTTTTACTGAAACTCAGCGTTATCTGGTCCAAACTCTACGTACGGCAGGATTGCTCGTGGCAGAATTACACAGTGGATTACGCCGACAAGAGAAAGAGGAACAAGTTCACTTATTTACTGGAGAAGCAAATATTTTGGTCTCCACAGAAACGGGCAGTGAAGGACGAAATCTTCAATTTGCTAACCATATGATTAATTATGATTTGCCTTGGAATCCCATGCGCATCGAGCAACGGATCGGACGTATCCACCGCATTGGACAGGAAAAGGATGTCCACATCTATAATTTCTCGGCAGTCGATACGATCGAAGCACATATTTTAGAAATTCTTGATGCCAAGATCAACATGTTTCAGCTAGTTGTTGGCGAATTGGATATGATCCTAGGTGATTTGACGGAAAAACGTGACTTTGAAGATTTGATTATGGACATTTGGGCTCGATCAGACAATGATGAATCGTTAAAGTCAGAGATGGAAGAACTGGGGGACAGACTGGTGGTTGCCCGGGAACATTATTCGGCGGTTAAAGAACTGGATGACCGGCTCTTGGGTGAATTGGCTCCAGAAGAGGAGGCGTAAACCGTGCATTTTGAGGGAACACCTGTTCTGGAAAGATTTGTATTGGATTATTTGCAACGAGTGGGAGCATTGACCGAACAAGTGAGCTATGCAACATTGGAGGTTTTGCTCCCAGAAGATGTGAACGAGTATTTCGGTGAGGAACAGTTGCGCTTGGTTTTTGATTATGAGGTGGCGGAGGAAACTGAGGGAAGCTTGTTTATCACTCACGGCAGCTCTTTTCTAGATAAAACGGTAGAATCTATTTTGCAAAATTACGGCCATTTTACCGTAAGGTATTGGTCGGGGCCTATACCAGAACTGCCTCGCAATTTTGAGCAAAAAATTCTTGCTAATCTGGAATTTCGGCGTTGTCGTCCACCGAAAGTCAGAATGTACGTTGTCGAGGAATGTGTTTTTTACGGATTTAATTTTCGTTGTACGTTTCGATCTCACGAAAAAAGTGAAGAGCTTGTAACCATTGTTTTGAATGGCAGTAACGGCCAAGTACAGACTAAGTTTTTTGAATCCTGGCAAAAAAATATACCTGCAGAGGAACGTGAGTACACCCTTCCTCGAGCAAGGTTATTGCCGCTGGACAGACTTTATCAGATAGCCTGCCAAAACGCGGAGCAAGCGACGCAGATATGGGCGGAAAAAATTATGACGCAAGGAGCATGGCAGAAGAAAAAAGAATTAGCAAAAATCGCTGGTTACTACGGCGAATTAGCGGCTGAGATACAAAAGAAACTGGCGGGGACGGAGGATTTGAAGAAAAAGGCACGTCTGGAGCAACAACTGTCGGCAACGTTGGTGGATCGTGAACGGCGGGAAAAAGACGCTGCTGAACGTTACGGGGTGGAAGTGGACATTAGCCTCGACCATGTTGTGGCTTATTATATTCCATGCCTGTGGGTAAAACTGGAATTGGCACACAAGGATCAAGTTCGAGCGTTCACCGTGCTTTTCAATCCACTGTCGAACGAGATCGAGACGCCGGTCTGCGAGCGCTGCGAACGGCAGACCTTTAGCTTAGTTCCGGAGCAAGATGGTTTCGTTTGTCCGGAATGTAGCGTTGGCAATTGACAGTGACCAAAGAATTGTGTGGTGTGGGAGTATCAATCTTTTAGTTTCGGTAGTGGAATTTCAAAAGTAGTAGCTAAGATAAGTTCGCGTTAACATAAATACAGCTGAGAATTCATAGTTTCTCGGCTGTATTATTCTTTGTTGGTCATGCTTGGCAATTATATTGATCGGGGGCCAAACATCAAAACAGATTTGGGATCGGTACCGGTTGTATTTACGGAGGTTTCTTAAGCGCAGTGTGATTGAAGAAGGGGTCTTGATGCATTCCGACCCGCCTTATTCCTGGGAAAATAATATTTGTGCTATTCTTCTTGTTAAATGGTATATACTTTAATTGGCAAGGTGTAAAAATAGCGGTTAGGTGCAGATTATCAATTCTAATGGGTACAAAATGATATAACATACAGGATATTTACGAAAAAACTGGACTTGCTCGAAGTACAATTGCCAATCTATAAATTGCGAAAGCTGCTGGAAGATAACAACTTGAAAGCTTATCTTAACGCCATTACGGGAGAAGAGTAACGATGAGAGATATTGAGCAAAGGTTGGCGAAAATTGAAGAGAAGATAACGGATAAGGACTTTTTAAAGAATAAAGGCCTTGGTAATGAAGTGGGGTACTATATCTTTGATTATTCTCCGAAGGATGAACTTTATGTGAGAAGTCATATTACTTATCTCAAAGAAAAAATCAATAAATCAAAGCGCGGAATGAAGATTGCCGAGTTTGATTTATACAGCATCGTCATGGATGTTTTAAAGGAACGAGGATACTTAGAAAAGTGTTTCGAATTTGAAAAAACCAAAGGACTCGATTTTACCTATGAAGCGATTATTAAAATGTTGAGATTGACTAACAAGTCTAACTTACTAGTCAATCATATCGTAGAAAATACACCAAAGAGTTCGGTTGTTTTTATAACCGGTGTTGGTAAATGTTTTCCCTTGGTCCGGTCTCATAATGTACTTAATGACCTTCATCAGGTTTTGGATAGTGTGCCAGTGGTCATGTTTTTCCCGGGACAATACTCGGGGCAGGATTTACAACTCTTTGGCACTATTAAGGATGACAACTATTATCGAGCGTTTAAGCTTGTCTGAGAAGTGGGGTTTTATCAATGCGCATTGCGGATATGTTTATAAAACCAATTGATAGAGATATTAAAGGGGTTATTAAAGTCGGTCAGAATGATGGAGACAATATTTTTCAAGAACTGGATGAGTATGTTGTAACCAGAGAACTGGTAAAACAATTTCGAGATTTTTTTGAAAGCTACAAGAAAGGGATTAGCGGTCATACGGATAAAATGGGCGTCTGGATCTCCGGTTTCTTTGGCAGTGGTAAATCACACTTTCTCAAAATATTGTCGTATCTTTTACAGAATAAAGAGGTCAATGGCAAGAGGGCCATTGATTTCTTTACAGATGGCTATAAATTGGACGACCCCTTGCTTGTTGCAGATATCAAGCTTGCAGTAAATATTTCAACCGATGTTATCCTATTTAACATTGATTCTAAAAGTACAGTTGATGCCAAATCCAACAAGGATGCAATCGTTGATGTATTTATGAGGGTATTCAATGAAATGCAGGGCTTTTGTGGATCTCTTCCTTTCCTAGCTGATTTGGAACGAAAGCTTACCCAAGACCGTCAGTTTGATCGCTTTAAAGCGAGATTCGTAGAGATTTCAGCACGAAAGTGGGAAGATGCCAGGGAAGACTTCTACTTTATTCAAGACGAGATTGTTAAGACACTTTCAGCACTGGGTATGATGAGTGAAGATGCGGCAAGAACCTGGTGTGAGAGAGCTGTGGATTCCTATTCTCTATCCATTGGGAAATTTGCCGATTTAGTTCGTAAATACTGTGAAAGCAAGGGTAAAAACCATCATGTCGTGTTCCTGGTGGACGAAATTGGTCAGTATATTGCCGGAGATACACGCCTGATGCTTAACCTGCAAACAGTGACCGAAGACCTGGGAACTGCATGTGGGGGGAAGGCCTGGGTCATTGTCACCAGTCAGCAGGATATTGATGCTGTTGTATCGGTCAAGGGTGATGATTTTTCCAAAATTCAAGGTCGCTTTGATACTCGATTATCCCTCTCCAGTGCTAATGTCGATGAGGTCATCCGTAAGAGAATCCTCGCAAAAACAGAAACAGCTATTGATACCTTGCGATTACTCTATGACCAAAAAGAGGCAGTCATTAAAAACTTAATCACGTTTACTGACGAAGTAGAAATGAAATTATACAAGAATAGAGAGGAATTTGCTTCCATCTACCCTTTCATCCCTTATCAATTTAACCTGTTAGGGCAGGTTCTAACGGCGATCAGAACTCATGGAGCTTCAGGCAAGCATCTCGCAGAAGGGGAGCGGTCCATGATTGCCCTATTCAAAGAATCGGCCATGCGTTTCATGAATGATTCAGAAGGCATCACAGTACCGTTTAATGTTTTTTATAATGCCCTCGATAAATTTATCGACCATACCCATAGAATCGTCATTAAACAAGCGGAAGAAAACGGCAAACTCCAGCCTTTGGATGTTGAACTTCTAAAAGTGCTGTTTATGATTAAGTATGTCAAAGAAATCAAAGCTAATGTCGAGAACCTGACATCCTTGATGGTCTCCAAAATCGATGAGGATCGGATAGCCCTGAGAAAACAAGTCGAAGAATCTCTAAGTCGCCTTATCAAGCAAACCTTGGTTCAAAAGAATGGCGAACTCTATATGTTTTTAACCAATGAGGAACAGGATATTAATAAAGCAATTCAAAACGAATCAGTCGAGCTTGGCGAAATCATCAATGAAGTTTCGAGTATTGTATTCCAGGAGCTTATCAAAGAGCCGAAGTATCGTTATAATGCGCGCTACAATTTCCCCTATAACCAAAAAGTGGACGATCGTTATTTCAAGAACAATCAGTCTGCCGATATCGGACTGCGCATTATTACTCCCTATAGCGAGGTGGATTACAAGACCGAAATGCTGCGCATGCTTTCGGCACAAGAAAATAATGTTCTTGTTCATTTACCCAATGATGCGACGTTTTTGGCTGAGATTACAGAGGCCTTGAAGATTGGCAAATTTATTACCAAGCAAGGGGTAGGTTTGGCTAAAACCTTCGAGGCTATTAAACGAGCCAAGCAAGATGAACTGATTGAAAAGAAGCAACGTATCCGTATATTTATCGAGGATGCCGTAAAGAATGCTGATCTTTATGTGAATGGGGATAAAGCCAATATCGGTTCCAAAGACCCGGCGAGCAGAATCAATGAAGCTTTAGGGAAACTAGTCAATACAAGATATAACAAACTGTCTTATATGGAGACCGCTCCTTATTTGGCGGATATTGATGCGGTTTTGCGCCTAAGCAACCAGATGTCCCTTGAGAATTACGACGCAACGGCAGCCAATAAACTTGCCCTTGACGATGTTTTAGGAGCCATAGAGTTAGCGTCTGTTCGCCATGCCAAAACCTCGCTGAAGAGCCTTATCGACCGTTTTTCAGTAGCGCCTTATGGATTTATTGAATTGGATGTTCAGTGGTTGGTAGCTATGCTGTTTAAACAAGGCAAAGTAACGTTTACGGTGAACAGTAAAAACATCTCCCCAATTGATACAGATATTAATGATATGGTGAAGTACATTACCAAGCGTGAATACGCTGAAAAATTGCTCATTGAGAAGCTTGCAAGAGCAACAGAGCGACAAATCAAATCGGTCAAGGATGCTATGAAGGATCTGTTCTCGATGACGGCGGTTAACGATGAAGATGATACCCTGATAAAAACATTCAAGACACGAGCGGAGAACAAAGTTAGGGATATTGAAAAACAGCTTATTGAGTATCGCCTAGAAAGCCGATTCCCCGGTCAGAGTGTTTTAGTAGAGGCCAAAGATATTTTGTCAGAAATCGTGGATATTACCAATCCTATTGAGTTCTTCCGATATGTTGATAGTCGTAAAGATGATTTGCTGGATATCGAAGACATTGCTCCGATCATAACCTTCTTTGAAGGTGAGCAAAAAACAATCTTTGCTAAGGCTTGGAAATACATCGACATTTTTGAAAACAGTAAGACCTATGTAGTGGACAAACAGTTGATTGACATGGTTGAAAGCATCAAGTCAATTGCTACGAAGGCTACGCCTTATAGTGATATCTATAAATTGCCATCATTGCTTGAGCAGTTCGCTGATTTGCACACTTCTCTCCTTGAGAAGGAGGCTGAGCCAATACGTGCAGAGGTCAAGATTGATCAGAAGCAGGTTATGGATATTCTAAATCAGAAAGACTTTGCAGATAAGTTTAAAGATCAATTTGTGCAGCGATTTGAAGAACTTAAAGATAAGCTGGAGCACTCCAATGAAGTAGCGGCTGTCAAAAATATTCGTCATGAAAGCGATGCTCTGAGAATGCGTTGCCTAAATGAAATTACTGAGCATGAAAAGATACTAGCGGAGCTCTATAAACAAAAAGAAGATAAACTGAAGAAATCGAGTAAGGATGGATCGAGTTCCTTTATTGCCGTTAAGAAAAGGAAGGACATCAGCTTAAGATATATTGCGATGAATAAAATAGTGGTCATTGAAAAGGAAACGGACATTGATGAGTTCCTTCAATCAATAAAGACAAGCTTATTGAAAGAGCTTGGTGATAGCGAAGATACAGTCATTAATTTAATTATGTAAAATCTTATTAATGTAGAATGTAGAGTGTAGAATTCAGGAATGGGAGAATTGTTTGCGGCGGTAAATTTTACCCTCTACATTTTACATTTTTGAGTGGAGCGAAGCGGAATGAACAAGGCAGCGATAAAGAATTTTGCAGTGGAAGCAAGGAAGAAATTGATTGCATCTGTTAAGGATAAAGCAGGTCGGATAGGGATTACAAAAGAAAATATCACTGAGGCACTAAGCAAAGGTGAAGGGTATGCAGTTTTCTCGACTCACATTGGAATTGAAACGACACTCATGGGAAAAGAGTTAAAGCAGAGAGAAAACCTAGTCAATCGCATTCAAGGAAAAACCTACGAATTTGTTATGGAGGAAGCAGCCTATACCTGGTTTAACCGAATTATTGCGGTGCGTTTTATGGAGGTAAACGACTATCTTCCTTCACGTATACGTGTGCTTTCAAGTGAAAGCAAAGGAAAGTTTGAGCCGGATATAGTTACTCAAGCACCTAAGATTGATCTGAAATTAGCACAGTCAGAAATTGAAGAGATTATTTCACTAAAAGAGAAAAGTGAGCAGGATAGGCTCTTTCGTAAGCTGTTCATCAAACAGTGTAACGAGCTTGGGGAAGTCCTTCCTGAGCTGTTTGAGGATACTTCAAAGTATGACAAAGACTATACAGAAATCTTGCTTGATATTTCATATACGCATGAAGACGGAGTTATCCGTGATCTTTTAAAGATTAATGAAGAAGACTTCTTAGAAGCGGTCGAAATTATCGGTTGGATGTATCAGTATTACAACACCGAATCAAAAGATGAAACCTTTGCTCTACTAAAACAGAATGTAAAAATCACCAAAGAACGTATTCCCGCAGCTACACAACTTTTCACGCCGGATTGGATTGTGCGTTACATGGTCGAGAATTCCCTAGGTCGGTTGTGGCTGGAGGGCCATCCTAACAATATCCTTAGAGCGGGTTGGAAATATTACCTTGATGAAGCAGCGCAAGAACCTGAAGTAATTACACAGCTTGAAAAAATTAGATCCGAATACAATAATCTAAATCCCGAAGAAATTAAGCTGATCGACCCTTGTATGGGTAGCGGTCATATTTTGGTGTACGCTTTTGAGGTTTTAATGCAGATTTATGAATCTTGCGGATATACGCAGAGAGATGCTGCAAGGCTGATTGTCGAGAAAAATGTTTATGGACTCGATATAGATGACAGAGCCTATCAGCTTGCCTATTTTGCAGTCATGATGAAAGGCAGAAAGTATGATAGAAGATTTCTGACGAAGGGTATTACCCCTAATCTTTGTTCAGTTCAGGAAAGTAATAGTCTTACCAGCATTGAACGTGGTGCAGGACAACTAAATTTTAATAATATACATAAAACCACAGCAAATTATCTTATACAGGCATTCAAAGATGCAAAGGAATATGGCTCTATTATTAATATCGAGGAAAGAGATTATGATGGACTTTTTCTTTACATTGAGGAATTACAAAGCAAGGGTCCAAATAATTTGCTTATGTCTATGTGGCTCAATAATATTTCCAATATAATGCCCGCACTTATAAAACAAGCCAAAATTATGACCCAAAAATATGATACGGTTGTAACTAATCCACCGTATATGGGTGGTAGCGGAATGGGAGCAAAACTTTCGGAGTATGTAAAGAAGAACTATCCTGCCAGTAAAAGCGACCTTTTTGCTATTTTTATTGAAAAAGGCTTGGAAATGGCAAAAAGAGATGCCTATAATTGTATGGTAACAATGCAGTCTTGGATGTTTTTATCTAGCTATGAAGATATGCGTACAAAAATTATTACTAATAAAACGATAAATAACCTTATGCATATGGAAAATATGGTTATGGGGATTGCTTTTGGTACTGCAGTTACCGTTTTCAAAAACTCAAAGTTACCAAGATATAAAGGAACATACAACTATATAAGGCTAAATGATATAGCTAATGATAAACCAAAAGAATTTCCTATTAAAGAAAATAGATTTTCACATGTAAATTCGGATCATTTCTTAAAAATTCCTGGCATTCCTATTGCTTATTGGGTTAGTAACAATCTAATAAATAATTATAAGACAGGAAAATTAATGGGTGAAATTGCTAAGCCTAGGCAAGGTATGGCAACATGCGATAATAATAGATTTTTAAGACGTTGGTATGAAGTAAATAATTCTAAATTAGGGTTTAATTGTAGTTCAATTGAAGAATGTAAAAATAAAAGTGAAAAATGGTTCCCATATAATAAAGGTGGAAGTTTCAGAAAATGGTTCGGAAATAATGAATATGTTATTAATTGGGAAAACGATGGATTAGAAGTAAAGCAATATGCAGTACAACTATATAAAAGTGTGACTCGCACGATTAAAAATATTCAGTTTTATTTTAAAGAAGGAATTACTTATACTTTCATTAGCTCGTCTAAATTTGGTGTAAGGTATTCACCGAAAGGTTTTATTTTTGATGTGGCAGGTTCAACGGTTTTTGTAAATAGCGATATTCAAAAATATATTCTTGCCTTTATGATAAGTAAGATCACTAAAATTTATCTGGATGCTTTAAATCCCACTTTGAACTTTCAAGTCGGTGACATTAAGAATGTACCAATAATAATTAGAAAAGAAAATAAACCTCAAATTGCTCAAATTGATAGACTGGCAGAGCAAAATATCCGGATAAGCAAAACAGACTGGGATAGCTTTGAAACAAGTTGGGATTTTGAAAATCATCCGTTGATTAAATGGCAAGACGATAGCGGAAAGTTAAAGAAATCCTTAGATAACTGGCAGAACTTTACCGAAAAGCAGTTTATACAGCTAAAAGCTAATGAAGAAGAACTGAACCGCATCTTCATTGAAATTTACGGTTTGCAGGACGAGTTAACACCAGAAGTCGAGGACGAGGATGTTACCTTCCGAAAAGCTGATCTGTCGCGAGATATCTGTAGCTTTATTTCTTACGCCGTTGGTTGTATGTTTGGAAGATACTCTCTTAATGAAGATGGGTTAGTATATGCTGGTGGTGAATGGAAAAATAGCAAATACGCAACATATGCTCCTGATAAAGACAATATAATTTCAATTACCGATGAAGAATATTTTGACGATGATATTATAGCCCGGTTTGTGAATTTCGTAAAAGTGGTTTATGGTGAAGGCACTTTAGAAGAGAATCTGGACTTTATTGCCAATGCCCTCGATAATAAGGGTAGTACCTCTCGTGAGGCTATCCGTAATTATTTCCTTATGGACTTCTACAAAGATCATGTAAAGACTTATCAGAAACGACCAATTTACTGGCTTTTTGATGGCGGAAAAGAGAACGGATTTAAAGCACTAATTTACTTGCATCGATACGATGAGGATACAGTAGGCCGTGTCCGTGCTGATTATCTGCATAAAACACAAGCCGCTATTGAAAATGCAATCGCACACTGTGATGTAGTTTTAGGAAGCAATGCGCCAGCCAGTGACAAAGCTAATGCTGTGAAGCAAAAAGAAAAGCTTGTAAAGCAACTTGCAGAAACTCGAATTTATGATCAGGCAATAGCACATATTGCTCATCGGCAGATTTCACTTGACCTAGATGATGGGGTTAAACTTAATTACGCAAAGTTCCAAGGAATCGAAGTAGCAAGTGAAGGCAAAAAGTCATTTAAGGTGGATTTGCTTGGGAAAATCTAAAAAATTAGAATGTAAATGGATAGTAATTCTACACTCTACATTATATAGCTGCATTCAGAAAGGTGAACGAAGTGAACCTACAAACAATCCAAGAAAAGTTAAATGAAGAATTCAGGAGCAGCGACCGAAAGCTGGTTTTTTGGTATGATGACAATGCAGAGTTTGCTGAGGAAATTGATTCTTTGCAGCTTACAAATGTCAAATTGCATAAGTTGACAGGAGATAATATCCTTTATACTAAGTACTATTTGGAGTGCGAGGATCAGGAAAACAGTTATCTTATCTATGCTCCTTTTCCAAAGCCGTCTGACCAAGAGAACCATCTTGCCGATATGATCTATTACTCTAAACAGTTTCACGCGGATAGAGTTTCTTTGCTGTGTGCCGATCTGCATATTCCAGAAAAGCACAAGGAACAACTGGCTGGGTACTCGAAGTTCTGGCGATCTAACGACAGAATCGAGAAATTTGCTGCCTTGGGGATAGAAAACTACAACCCTGAAACGATTGAGATTGGCTTACTAGCGGTAATGGCTGATGTTAAGACTCCGGACTTCGAAGAAGTCTTAAAATCTGTTATTATTAGTGGTGAATATGCTGAAAACAAGTATATTACTGCCTTTGATAAGATGGGGCTTCTTAAGTGCTTTTGGCATTTAGGCGAGAAATACTATGGTTACATTGAGGAAAAGCCGAATCTTGAAAAGCTAGTTGTTACATTATTAATCACTTATACTGCTCATCGCTTTAAAGGTGATTTACCAAAGTCTTGGCAGCCTTTCATTTCTTATAAGAAAAACGATGTTGCGGTATTTGTATCAAATCTAATGAACAACATGCTTTATAAGGATCAGTTTGACCTTATTGCTGAACAGATTGCAGTTAAGATTAAAGCGAACGATTATTTTAAAAATGTTTCAGTCGAGAGTTTTTTCGAGTGCGATACGTTCGAAGTCTTCGACATCAATATTATCAAACATTTGGCATCCGTACTTGTTTCAAATACCGAGCCGCTCTCAGAAGACTATCAAGAAGTAATTACAAAACGTAGCAGGAAGATGCATTTCGCTACCAAATACGCCTCGCATTATCGTACCATCGAGAAAGCAGACCAATTGATTGAAGAAATTCACAAGTTTAGTAAAGATCGTGCCAAAGATGTTGATGAAGTGATTAAACTTTATACTACAAAATGGGCCTATATCGATAAACATTATCGAGACTTCTATACTGCATTCGATCTTATAGAGTCAAATGACAGTTTGCATGAGCTTAGAAACTTGGTAGAGAATATTTACACGAATAATTATCTCATGAAATTAGCAATCCTGTGGGCAGAGAAGTTAGAGACAGTCTCTTCCTTCGCTCAATTATTGGGTCAGAAGCAGTATAATTTTTATAATCTCATTGTTGCTCCGACAACGAAAAAAGAGTGTACTGTCGTGATCATCTCGGATGGCTTCAGATATGAATGCGGAATTGAGCTACACAATCGATTAAAAGAGAAGGCCAATACAAGCTCTGAATTGCTGTCTATGATTTCAGTTCTACCTTCCTGTACAAGATTGGGGATGGCAGCGTTATTACCCCATAAATCCATAACCTTTACAGCGGATCATGATGTTATGGTGGATGGAGAACCTTGCGTTTCATCGGAGCAAAGAGAAAAGATACTAAAGCGTTATAATTCGCGATCAGTGGTGACAACTTATTCAGAAGTTATGCCCTTGACCAGAGTAGCAGTTCGTAAGCTGATGACTGGACAGGAACTAATCTATATTTATCATAAGCAAGTGGATGCCAGGGGTGATCATGCAGCGACCGAAAATGAGGTGTTCTCGGCAGCCCAAGAATCAATTGATGAGATTATGAAATTAATTCAGAAGCTGACTGTCGATAAGTCCATCACTAACTATATCATCACTGCAGATCATGGCTTTATGTATAAGAGAGAAAAGCTTGATGAGAGCCAAAACTACGTGCATGGAGGAGCCTCTCTGCAGGAAGTTATTGTTCCTCTCCTTAAAGTAAAAACAGAACGATACAAAAAAGACGTCAGAAATGTAGAGGTTGTGTTAACCTCATTATCGCGCAAAATCACGAACCTGATTACTTATCTTGACTTTATTCAGACGGAGAATGTTAGTGATAACTTGCAACCAATGAAGATAAAGGTTTACTTTGAATCTGACTCCGGTGAAAAAATATCGGATGAAGAACTGATCATTGCTGACAAGAAAAATGCTCCTCCTGAAAAGCGTCAGTTCCACGAGAAATTTACGTTCCGAAACCGCAGATATTCAAAAGACGAGAAGTATTATCTGGTGATGAAGGATGCCACATCAGATATTGAGCTATCAAGACATGAATTTATCCTTGACATTGCGTTTGCCGATGAGTTTGGATTTAGTTTATAAATGAGCACCTTCTCTTGAGGGTGCTCTTAATATATTGGGTATAACCTTGAATATCTGTACTTTAGTATTGATATTCCAAAATGGAGCAAACAAAATTGATGTGCCAGAATGAGAGCAGATAATACCGCTCAAAAGGTGCTCCGATTTTTTATGTTCCAGTGAAAAATATATGATAGAATAGGTCGATAATTCTTTTATTATGAGGATATAATTCGACAGAACCCGTGAATAGCTTTGCTACGAGGTGATTTGTGCAAAAAATAACAACGAATTAGATAATTATTGGAAGTGGTTTAGAATTTTCTATAGACAAAAATCACAACGACGAACAAGAAAAGTGTATAATGAGAGGCTATACGATAGCAACTTATAGGAGGATTCAAGCATGCGTCTTTTTAAAGATTTTGATTATAATAATATCACGGCTGGGATGGCTTCAGGACTCTTGGCCATAACGGGCCCACCTGTCATGATCTTAGAAGCCGCTTCGAAGGGTAACTTTACCACGACTCAGACGATACTCTGGATGTTCTCTGTCTATGTTATAGGCGGCATTTTCAGTATAATAATTCCGCTATACTACCGCATACCGATTGTGGGGGCTCACTCGATCACCGGAGTTGCCTTTTTGACAACCGTTACGGCTCAATTTTCCTATCACCAGCTGATTGGTTCCTATCTTATGGCGGGTCTGTTAATGCTTTTGATTGGTTATCTGGGTATTTTCTCAAAACTCATTGACTATGTACCCAAACAAATCATTGCAGTCATGTTGGCAGGAATGATTATGAAGTATATGGTAAGTTTTATCACGTCGATACTCCAACTCCCGCTGATCGGTGGAATAGCTATCCTCACATATTTTGTGGTGAGCAAAGTTCGAACACGGATTCCCCCTATGGTGGCAGCCATTGCGGCCGGATTATTGCTCTTGATTTTAACGCAGCCCCTTAATGGTAGTGGATTGACTTCGCCGTTTGTCGTTCCGTCGCTTCAACTTCCGGAATTTACCTTGATGAGCTTTATTTCCGTTTCTATTCCTCTTGCCCTCCTAATTTTGAGCAATGATGCTGCCATTGGATTAGGGGCCTTGGAACAAAATAATTATCGTCCTCCTGTGAATCGAGTCATTGCCTTAAGTGGTATTTTTTCGATTGTCACAAGTTTTTTCGGAGGACAATCCGCCAACGTGGCAGGGATGATGACGGCTATTTGTTCGGATTCTGAGGCAGGACCAAAGGAGAAACGCTATATGGGAGCAGTGGTCTCAGGATGTATCATCCTATGCTTCGGTATATTTTCGTGGAAGCTGGTTCCCTTAATTCAGACTTTACCGAAGGCTTTTGTTTCAATCCTGATGGGCTTTGCCCTTTTGGGGGTGTTCGGAAATAGCTTGTCTGTGGGCTTTTCCAAGCCGATGTTGAAACTGAGTGCGGCTTTTACCTTTGTCATCGCCGTATCAGGTATTTCGATTTTTAATATTGGTGCTCCGGTATGGGCTTTGGTTTTCGGTACTTTCATTGCTCGTTATGTTGAAGATAGTCATCCCATATCTGATCTAAAGAGGGAATGACAGAATTGAGGGCTGATAATTTATAGGGTCTTAAGGCATTTAGAAGAGGCAAGGGGCGAGCTTAGAAGATGACGATTAAAACAGTTTCAATTATCGGCTTAGGGGCTTTAGGAATTATGTTTGCAAAGCATTTTTCAGATAATTTACCCAAAAACAGTGTTCGTGTTATTGCAAATCAAAATCGTATGCTCAAATATGAAAAGAATGGCATCTATTGTAATGGTGAACGTTACAATTTTAATTATGTTTTACCTGAAAGCGAAGAAAAGCCTGTAGATTTACTAATTTTCTGTGTGAAATTCAATCAATTACAGCAGGCAATTGAGGATGCAAGGTATCAAGTTGGAGAACATACAATCATTCTTTCGGCACTTAATGGGATTTCCAGTGAAGAAATCATTGGAAAAACTTTTGGAATGGAAAAAATACTCTATTGCGTTGCCCAAGGGATGGATGCAGTCAAGATTGAAAACAAGTTAACCTATAAGAACATGGGAATGATATGCTTTGGGGAGAAAGAGAATACAATATGGTCTGAGAAAGTAACTACTGTTGCCAAATTTTTTAATAACATTGATTTTCCTTATGAGGTTGCGAAAGATATGAATCATCGCTTGTGGGGGAAATTTATGTTAAATACAGGAGTGAATCAGACAGTAGCAGTATTCTCAACAAATTATGGTGGTATTCAAGTAGAGGGTGAGCCTAGAAAAGTCATGATAGCTGCGATGAGGGAAGTTATCGCCCTCTCTCGAAAGGCGGGTATAAATTTAGGCGAATCAGATTTAACGTATTGGTTAAATGTCCTGGCCAAGTTAAATCCGTTGGGGCTGCCTTCGATGCGTCAAGATATGGCCGCAAAAAGAAATACGGAGGTAGGGCTCTTTTCAGGAACAGTCATTGCCTTGGGAAGACAATATACTATACCGACACCGATAAATGAATGGCTGTATCAAAAAGTACAAGAGATGGAAAAGGACTATTAATGATAAAACCAACCCCACTTCTTTAATAGAGGTGGGGTTGATTTTATCCAAGTCGTAAGACTCCCACTTCTACAAGTGGGAGTGATACACCTTATTCTGCTTCGGTGACGATAGTCTCCGGTGGAGAGTATCGCCGAGCCGCCTTTCCCAATAGAAACACTTGGCGGCGAAGGAGGTAGAGTCCCCCACCGAAGACTCGATGTTCAACTTTAGTTGAACGAGTTCACTATTATGAGGTTTAGCGAATAAGACCATTAATTTTGCGATCCAGCATTCCTGTCGTTAAATAAACTCCCATGAAAACAAGCGATCCGCCAAGGGCTTGTGTTCCTGAAATTCGTTCTCCAAGAATCCCGCTCATAATCGCGGTAAAAACAGGGATCAAATTTAGAAAAATTCCAGCTTGGCTGATTCCAATTGCTCGAACGGACATATTCCAGAAAACAAAGGAAAATACAGATGGAAAGATTGCCATGTAAAGAATTCCCGTTACAGTAAGGGGACCAATTCTTGTTACATCGATTCCTTGTGCAAAAGCAAAAGGGGCAATTATTAACGTTGCAAACAATGCAGATATTGCCGTAGCGGTGATAGGGGGAACCGTCGTAAGACGCCTTCCAACGATGGAGTATAAGGTCCAGATTACAACAGCTGCTAACATGAGAATATCTCCCTTGTTATAATCCCTTTGAAGTATTTGGCCAAAATTACCTTGGGTTATGACCACAAATGCTCCTATCAGAGAAACAGCAATCCCCGAGGTTTGTAGTCTGGAAATTTTCTCTCGAAGCAAAAACACAGAAAAAAACACAATTACAGCAGGGTTTAAGGCACTAACCAATGCAGCATTTGTCGATGAGGTATACTCTAGTGCGGAATAAAGAACCATGTTGTAACCTATGATGCCTAGTATTCCCATACTAACTAACGAAAGCCATGCCTGTTTTACCATCAGCCATTTCGGTTTTTCCAGAAAATAAGCGATCGGAAATAAGAACATAATGGCTAACAGCCAACGAAGGAAGGTAATCCAGAGTGGTGTTATCTCAGAGAGCATATATTTCCCAAATACATAGTTTCCCGCCCAAAATAAATTTGTTACTATAAGTAACAGCCAAGCACGATATTTGCTCATATTTTCTCCTACACTCTCGCCAAGATGATATTTTAAAGATTAAGCCAAGCTGATTCTTGGTTTTGTTTATCCAAATCGTAAGACTCCCACTTCTACAAGTGGGAGTGATACACCTTATTCTGCTTCGGTGGGGGTAGAGTCCCCCACCGAAGACTCGATGTTCAACTTTAGTTGAACGAGTTCACTGGAATATTTACATTCACTTGTTTTCCAATGAAATAATTGCTATTTCTTCTCGGATATCAATTAGATGTTTTGCCATAAGACTTCTTGCTCTATCCGGATTGTTAGCAGAAATTGCAATATAAATTTCTTTATGTTCATTAAGTGTTTCTTCAAAACGATTAGGCTGAGAGAACCGATAGTTGCGCGTTGCTCTGATAGTTCCTTTCATACGATTTACGAGAACCTTCATTAAATCAAATAGAATTGTGCTATTTGCTGCTTGAGCTACAGAATAATGAAAATTCAGGTCTGCAGAAAGACCGGTTTCTTCGTCATATTCTGATTTTGCCATGTCGTCTAAATGTTGGCGGATTTGTGTCAGATTAATAGATGTTGCTCGAACGGCTGCCAAGGCTGCACATTCGGATTCAATAAGCCTGCGCACTTCAAGCATTTCATAGACCATATTATCTTCTGCTTTAATTATCGCTGAAGATAAATCGTTAATCAGGGTGGTTGTTTCGATTTGACGGATAAAACTTCCCTCTGACGATTTTATCACAATAATTCCGCTTATCTCCAAGGCCATCAGAGCTTCCCGAATGGAAGTACGGCTAACTTGAAAGCGTTTTGCTAGGACTCGCTCGGGAGGCAGCTTTTGGCCGGGTTTTAATTCACCGTTAATAATGGAATCCCTGATACTATCAAAAATAACCTGATAGATTTTTTGTTCCTTTAGTGGTTCAACCGTTAAGCCAAGCACGTTTTTAGTTATGGGCTGTGTCGATTCCGGTCCAACCATCAGTTCAGAATGATCAATATTTCCCATAATACATCCTCCTTACTAAAAATTTTATCATGAATTAGGCTTAATAACAACGTTTGAGATCTAAGGTGATGTATAACAATAATATATTTTTTGCTGTTATGTAAAATACGGGGAGGAATTTTGTAGATAATCGCGAATAATAAGCAATAGTGAGTTGTTGGACCGCTGGCTGGTAAAGCGAACCAATGGTCCAACCAAACAACATTTTGAACGAGTTCACTAACGAAATTTTAATTCACTAACAGTTAAGGTAGGAGGAGTATCCTTGCTAGACAAAAGTTTTATTAGTTCTATACAGCAATGTGTCGGCCGAGAAAATGTGCTCACCGACAAAGAAGATATGATTTGCTATTCTTATGATCCGACGCCTAACCATCAGATGCCTGAGGCTGTGGTCATACCAAACAATATTGAGGAAATTTCCAAAGTAGTAAAGCTGGCTAATAAGGCTGGTATACCGATCACTCCTAGAGGTGGCGGAACCAATATTTGTGGGAACTCCATACCTGTTAAAGGGGGTATTGTCTTGGCAATGCACCATTTTGACCGGGTTATTGAAATAGATACAGCTAACCTTTGCGCAGTAGTCCAAGCGGGGGTTATTACTGCTGACTTCCATCGTCAAGTAGAAGCTTTAGGTTTATTCTATCCGCCTGATCCTCAGGCCTCGAGTATGTCTATGTTGGGAGGAAATGTAGCTACAAATGCCGGCGGTCCGCGTGGATTTAAATATGGGGTAACTCGGGACTATGTATTAGGTTTTAAAATGGTTCTGCCAGACGGCAGAATCTTAAAAATGGGTGGCAAAACTGTAAAAAATGTCACCGGGTATGATTTGACGAAACTGTTTGTCGGTTCAGAAGGGACCTTAGGTATTTTTACTGAACTTATTTTACGCATTATACCGTTGCCGGAGAGTAAACGAACTATGCTTGCTGTTTTCGATGGTTTGTTAGATGCAGCTCGGACAGTTTCAGCGGTTATTGCAGCCAAGATTATTCCCACCACCTTAGAGTTCATGGACCGAGAAGCAATGCGTTTAATTGAAGCCTATGTGCCGTGCGGATTGCCGGTGGATGCTGCTGCGGCAATTTTAATTGAAGTTGATGGCAGCGAAAGGGATGTTCCGATACAAATTAAACAAGTAGAAGAAGTGTGCCGACAGTTTGGGGCACGTGAAATCAGAATAGCAACCACGGAGGCAGAGTCTAATCAAATCTGGGCTGGTCGTAAAGCTGCTTTTTCCTCGATGGCCAAAAGTGCCCCGACTCTTTACGTAGAAGATGTCACAGTACCACGGAGTAAGATACCCGAGATAGTCAAGACTATTACAGATTTAGCGGCAAAGTATAAACTTAAAATTCCTATTTTAGGTCATGCCGGTGATGGTAACATGCATCCCATAATTCTAACAGATGAGAGTAATCACGACGAAATTAAGCGAGTTAAACAAGCTATCGATGAAATGTTCAAAGCTGCTTTGGAATTGGGTGGTACTTTGAGCGGGGAACACGGGATTGGGCTGGATAAGGTCAAATACATGGAGTGGGAACTGGGGGAAACAGGAATTGATGTCATGCGAAAAATAAAGCAAGCCCTGGATCCCAAAAACATTATGAATTCCAATAAGGTCTTACCACCGGAGGCAGTACAATGAAACCATTGGATGAATTAACTGAAGAATTATATCGTTGTATTCGCTGTGGTTCATGTACGGCTGTTTGCCCGGTCTTTAGTGTAGAAAAGAGGGAAATGTCGGTTGCCAGGGGCCGATTAAGATTAGTGCGCGAATATCTAGCGGGCAACCTGGAATTAACTGGTAAAATGAGGGGCTATTTGGATTTATGTTTGGGCTGTCGTGCATGTGTTGTGAGTTGCCCACCGCAGGTACCGACTGATAAAATCATCAGAGCGGCAAGGGCTCATTTCGCAATTAATAAAGGACAACCACTGGTACGTCATATATTGTTACAAAATGTCTTGGTCAAACCTAAACGCTTCACGATGGTCTTAGATTCCTTAAAACTTGCTCGGAATACTGGAGTGACCCGTTTGTTACCCAAGAATTTAAAGACCAAGGAAAATATTTTGCCTCAATTGCCTAAACGTACTTTCCGGGAACTATTGAATGGACTTCAACTCAAGCAGAGCGATAAAAAAGTAGGATTTTTCTTAAGTTGTATGGATAACAATGTTTACCCTCAGGTTATTATAGCTGCTATTAACATTTTGGAAAAGCTGGGATATGAAGTCGTAATTCCGACTAAGGTTGTTTGTTGCGGGGCTGCACATGATAATTATGGAGATCTGGAGAACGCCCGAAAACTTGCCTGGCAAAATATAGAGGCCTTTTCTGATACCGGGGTGGATGTTATTCTGACTGATTGTGCTTCTTGCGGATCCACTATGCAGTCGTATGGTGAACTTTTCCGAGGGAAGAGTGAAGAAGCTAAAGCATTTAGTTTTGTAAGTAAGGTAATGGATATCAATCAGTTTTTATCTGATAAATTGCCCTCAGTAAGCGAAATGACTCAAACAACAGTTACTTATCATGACCCTTGTCATTTAGTCCGCTACCAAAATGTGAGGACGGCTCCCCGCAGAGTTCTGGCGTCAGCAGGGGTAATATTCAAAGAGATGGCTGAAGCTGATCGCTGCTGCGGCGGTGGAGGTACGTTCAATATTTTTCATTACGACATTTCGATGCAAATACTGGATCGTAAAATCGAAAATGTTAAACAAACAGGGGCTTCTATTCTGGCCACCTCCTGCCCGGCCTGTCGCATTCAATTAGAGCACGGCATAAAAAGGCATGGTTTGACTATAGAGGTGTTACATCCTATTGAATTATTAGAAAAATCTTTCGTAAAGAGGGAGGGAAACCCATATTGAAGTAAGTTAAATTGACGGTTATAAAATTAAGAAAATGTTTAAATTATGGAGGAGAAAGAAAATGAAAAAGTCAAAAGTCATGAGTTTTATATTGATTGGGTTTTTAACGCTCAGTTTATTGGCGGGATGTGGTACCAAAAGCCCTGACAAGGCTGTCAGTAATGATCAAAAATGGGAACTTAAAGCTGGACATGTTGCCGCTGCCAGTCATCCGATGAACACTGAATTAATTGAAATGGGTAAACAGATCGAACAAAAAACTAATGGCCGTGTGAAAATTGCTGTCTTTCCTGAGGCAACCCTAGGCGGTGAAAGGGAAATGCTCGAAGGCGCTAAACTAGGAACTATGGACATTGTGTTATCAACAACTGCCGTAGCAGGGAATTTTGATCCTAAAATGAAAATATTTGATTTGCCTTTCTTGTTTAAAGGCAGAGAACAAGCAATTAAGGTATTGGACGGACCTATTGGTCAACAGCTTTTAGATGGAATGTCAAGTCAGGGCTTAGTCGGTTTATCCTTCTGGGAAAACGGGTTCCGTAATTTGACTAACTCAAAGAGACCTATTGAGAAACCAGAAGATATTCAAGGCTTGAAAATCAGAACTATGGAGAACCCGATTCATCTTGATGCATGGAAAGCTCTTGGCGCTTCTCCTACTCCAATGGCTTTTGCAGAAGTATTTACCGCACTTCAACAAGGAACGATCGACGGACAGGAGAATCCATTGGCTATTATAAGCACTTCACGTTTGTACGAGGTACAGAAATACGTAGCACTAACCAATCATAACTATTCACCGATGGTTTTAATAATTAGCAAAAAAGTTTGGGATAGTTTCCCTGATGATATCAAGGGGATTTTTAAAGAACAAGCTATGAGCAATGCTATAGTTGAAAGACAATTGTTGAAACAGGCTGATGAAAAGTACCTTTCCGATATGAAAGCATACGGTACAGTTATCACTACACCTGATACCACTTCTTTCCGTGAGAAGGTAAAGCCTGTCTATGAAAAGTATTCAAAAGACATTGGTGAGGATATCATAAAACAAATTCTTGATACAAAATAGAAAGCTTGTAAGGGGGAGTAGAGGTTTCCTACTTCCTCTTATAAAATTTCAAAAGGGGGAACCTTATGCTGAGTGCGGTAGTGCGAAATGTTAACAAGGTTGTAGGTCGGTTTACAATTTTATTACTGATAATTATGACCTTAGCGGTTTTCGCGCAGGTTATCTTCCGCTTTATTCTAAAACATCCACTGGCATGGTCTGAAGAACTTGCTCGTTATTTAATGATCTGGATTACTTTTTTGGGAGCGAATTTAGCCTTGGAAAATAAAGCACATCCTACTATTGAGATAGTTGTAGGATTTTTACCAGGACGGGTTAAACAAGTTGCACAGGTTATAGCGATTCTGTTAAGCAGTGTGTTTTACAGTTTGCTGATTTATTTCGGCAGTCAATTTGCAGTTAAGTCTTTTAGTCAATTAACTCCGGCTATGGGATTACCTATCGGGTATGTATACTTAATTATTCCGGTTAGTGGTGTTTTACTACTTATTGGTTCTTTTGCCGAAATTGAAAAAATCATAAAAGGGGGGAATTAACTTGAGTAGTATTTTATTTTTTGCAACGCTTCTACTCATGTTAATCGGTGCCCCTATTGCGGTGAGCCTCGGTTTGGGAGCTGCTTCGGCTTTATATCTAGTAGGCAATATGAATTTATTGATTGTTCCCCAAAGGATGTTTGGAGCGATGGATTCGTTTCCTTTAATGGCTATTCCCTTCTTTATTTTGGCTGGTAATCTTATGGCAGCCGGCGGAATTTCCAGACGTTTGATAGATTTCGCAAATACTTTAGTAGGCCGGATGCACGGAGGATTAACGATCGTATCTATTTTAGCAGGTATCTTCTTTGCCGCCATTTCCGGATCAGGTGCAGCCTCCACCGCGGCCTTAGGTACAATTCTTATCCCATCCATGGTTAAAAAAGGATACAATAGAGAATTTTCGGCGAGTGTTCAGGCTTGTTCAGGGGCAATCGGAATTGTTATTCCACCTAGTGTACCTCTGGTTTTATATGGGATAAGTGGTAATGTATCAATCGGTGACCTCTTTCTCGGTGGATTTGGACCTGGCCTACTAATTGGGCTTGCTCTTATTATTGTAGGCTATCTGATTTCCCGTAAAGAAGGGTATGGTAAAGAGAAACCGGCTGCTCTGAAAGAAGTAATAATCGCATTTAAAGACTCTTTATGGGGCTTATTAATGCCAGTAATTATTCTAGGCGGAATTTATGGTAGTATTTTTACACCTACGGAAGCTGCGGTAGTAGCAGTTGTATATGGGTATCTTGTTGGTAGTCTCATCTATAGAGAACTAACTTGGAAAAAGCTAGAGGAGTGTCTAACGTCGAGTGTTATTACGACAGCTATAATTATGTTTATTATTGGCTGCGCTGCACTGTTTGCTTTAGTACTTACCCGAGAACAGATTCCTCAAGATATTGCCGTTTGGCTCTTAGAGATCTCTCGTAATCCTCTAGTCATTTTGGCAATTGTTAACGTTTTTCTTCTTTTAGTTGGTATGGTGATGGAAACTGCTGCTGCAATTATTATTCTTACTCCAATTCTTGTGCCAATTATAATTGCATTAGGGATTAACCCCGTTCATTTCGGAGTCTTGATGATTGTCAATTTAGGTATTGGTCTTGTTACACCGCCTGTAGGAATTAACTTATATGTGGCTGCAAATATTGCAGGCACTCGTATGGATCTAATAATCAAACGGTTGTGGCCCTTCTTACTAGCTATGATTGTGGTCTTAATCGTGATTACTTATATTCCGCAAATAACTCTTTGGCCTTTGGAAATGATTAAGTCTATGCAATAGGACCTTAGGTTGGCAAGTAGCGTCCTCTTTTCACTATCAAAGTGGAGTGAGGACGCTTGTGTCTTTATTAAGGACTTTAGGAGACATCAGATCTGGATTAAAATTTTGAAGGCAAGTAAATCAATGTTATAATATATGTGAACCAAATTGACTGATTTTATAAGATTGGGGGAAAACAATTATGTCCAGAAAAGTAACCATGGTATTAATGATATTGATATTAGGCCTAGCACTTACGGGCTGCGGAAAATCAACAGATAGTAAAGTCCAACAACAAGATTCTGGGAAAAGCAATTCTCAAGAGCATTTAACACCCGTGCCACAAGGAACCCCTTTGGTAGATGCTAATAAAGAAGTAACAAAGCAACTTATTGCTCAGAAGGATGTCCTTGGAACCCAGATCTACGATCAAAAAGGGATAGTCTTTGGAAATATTACCTTCAAGACTGGAGTAGCAAAGGACTATGCCCATGAACTGGCCAATGATTTTTTATCACAGCTAAAAGCCAGTTATCCAGATCGCCAGGTTACTACTCAGGTAGTGATTGATGGGAAGATAACTGATTCTATTTCGTATAAACCTTGATATTCGCTCACAAATAAGGCGTTACCTCTTACGGTAAGGGTCCTTTTTTTTGTAATTATCAGCCCCCCATGCCGCTGCGCGGCACCACTGATGAATAAACATGAAGGCTAATTCGTGCGAAGATAGTGTCTGCAAGAAGGCTAATACGTGCGAAGACAGTGTCTTCGTAGGCACCAGCCAAGTTTTCTTTATGTTTTAGACAGGTTTCCCCTTACTTCGCAAGAAAGTTGTGAGATGATTAATTGTTCATAATTGGGGGTGCTGGGCATTAGTTTTAATGATTGGGCGGCAGTATTTCGTGAGATAGCATGGGATTATAAAACGATGGTCACCAATATTCCGTGGCATGTGTGGCTGTTTATTATTTTGGCAGTTGGAGTGAATTTGCTTGAGCGAAAATATCTAAAAGTAGTTTATTCTTCTAAATCTCCAGAGGAGTCTCCACCATGCTCTTACCCTACCAATCCCTCGGCAGAAACATTGCCTACTATTGAGAAGAGCGAAAGCTAACCCAAGTAGTGTTGGATGCAATTGTTGCCAAAAGGGCAAGTTTTGACAGTTGGAACTTCTCGATCAATTTCAGCAGGCGATGGCCAGAGTAAGGTTCTCCCGGTGCATCAGGCTGTTATTGCGATAATCATAAAGTGTAGTATATTTCAAGCAACAGAATTTGACTGAGAGGATTTAAAAATTGCTTTTACCTTAACTTACCAAGGTCCAACCTAACATAAACGTAATTATCTATTGTATAATGGGTTGAAGGAACTTTTAGTTCTTTTATCCTTTTTCATGTAATAATACTCCTCTTTGTCCCTCCGGGACAGCAAAGTCGGAGGGAACTTTTTTTGAAAATCTATTTTGATTTTCTTTCATTAGAACATTGCGTAAAAGAAGATCTCCGTGCGGGGATCTTTTTTATACTCGTCAAAAACTATCTTTGTATAGCTCTCTAATCTCGAACAACCTTGTCTGTGTTCTTGGCCAGAGCCTGAAGGCTAACAAGAAGTCTAATTCGTGCGAAGACAGTGTCTTCGTGGGCGCTAGCCAAGTTTTCTTTATTTAAAGAATAGTAATCTTAAGAAATTCTTAACATAGTCATCATACAATATGCATAACTATATTGTATTCTGATAGCAGAAGAACAGAGGGTCATTATTTAGAGAAAAAAACTACATGAAAAAGATGAAAAACCGTCCTTGCTGTGGGACGGTTTTTCGCTTTAGTCATCATAAGATGAGACTATCGAAGAAGTAAATAGTTTATTCAAGTCGTAAGACTCCCACTTCTCCAAGTGGGAGTGATACACCTTATTCTGCTTCGATGGAGGGTAGAGTCCCCCACCGAAGACTCGATGTTCAACTTTAGTTGAACGAGTTCACTAGAATCCTCCAGCGCTTTCATTTCCCCAGGAGCTATGATTGTTATCCTGGGGTCTTTTTATGTGATCGATGTCGCGATTTTTGAAGGGGAGACTGGTTCTTAATTCAACAATTGACAGGAAATTCTCCATTGTGTTAATATTACAATATGAACATTGAGTTCTCAATGTGAACATAAACTTTAGCGGAATAGTTTAACAGGTCAAGATCATCTAGCAAAAGGAGAGAACCGCGTTGGAAACGGAAGAAAAGTACTCAATTAAAGTAATTTTAAAAACGATGGAGCTTTTAAAGTGTTTTTCGCCTAAACAACCCGAGTGGACGGCCAATGAACTGAGCAATAAGCTAAATATGAACCGCACGACGGTTTATCGAATTCTGACCACTCTGGCCACAGGTGGGTTTGTGCAATCAAACCCGAAATCCGGCGGTTTTAGACTAGGTACCACACTTATTGGATTAAGCTTAGCCCTTTTTAACAGTATGGACATACGCACGATGGCTGGACCTGTGCTTAAAGGTTTGACCCAGAAAACTGGAGAAAGTGTTCACTTAACAATTTGGTATAAGGATCAAGTAATGGTTATCGATCAATGGGAAAGTCCTTCCGACATAAAGGTCTTGGTACCACTTGGCAAGAAGTTTTCTGCCCATTGTACAGCAACCGGTAAGCTATTTTTAGCTGAACTACCAGAGAAGGAATTCGATAGGTACTTGTCAGAACATGAGTTTAAGGCTTTTACTTCCAACACAATCGTAGAAAAGGAAGCTCTAAGGGAGGAGGTACTAAAAGTAAGGCAAAAGCAGATTGCTTTTGATTTTGAAGAATATGCGATGGATATTGTAGCGTGTGCAGCTCCGGTTTTTTCCTTCGATCAAAGGATTAATGCTGCGATAGCTGTCTTAGGACCCAGTAGACGGATGCGGACGAAAGTTGAGGAAATTGCATCTATGACCAAGGAAGCAAGTGAAGCAATTTCCAATAACTTAGGGTACATCTGAACTTAGCTCTTCAGCTAAAACAAAAATAGACAAGTTAAGACCAACTGATCCATTTGGCGATGATCAGATGACTTAAAAACAAAGTAGAGGCTAAAGAAAGAATCGAAATGGCTTTTGCGTGATTACTTTGAGGGAGGAAGGATTATGTTCCAAATAAACACAAGCCCATCCCAGCGTACTTTTACTCTTAGTATCAATGGTGAGACCCACTTATTCTCGTTGGGAGAGGGCTGCCATGAGGTTTCTTCGTCACACACCTTAGCTTTTACCCTAAGAGAAAGGTTAGGACTCACAGGGACTAAAATCTCCTGTGATCGTGGTGCCTGTGGAAGTTGTACTGTAATGATGGATGGAAAAGCGGTCCTCTCCTGTATGCTCTTGACTGTAGAGTGTGAAGGAAAGGTAATTTCTACTATTGAAGGTTTAGGAGATCCCATTACTGGATCAATTGATCCTATCCAACAATCTTTTATCGATCATACGGCCTTCCAATGCGGCTTCTGTACTCCGGGGATCATCATGAGCACAAAGGCCCTCCTTACAGAGAACCCCTCTCCTACAAGAGGCGAGGTTCAAGAAGCCCTCTCAGGGAACTACTGCCGGTGCAACAGCCATTACCATGTTTTGGATGCAGTGATGGCAGTAGCCCGAAAGGACGGTGACCAATGAAAGATTACCGCTTCATCGGCAAAGCTACTCCCCGCAAGGATGCCCTGGACATCGTTACGGGCAAGACCAAGTTCATTAATGATCTTACTGTCCCAAATATGCTTTACGCTAAGGTCCTCAGAAGTCCTCTACCTCATGCCCTTATCAAGAGTATCAATACTACCGAGGCGATGAATCTCTCCGGTGTGAAGGCTGTCCTCACCTACAAAGATATTCCTAACTGGAAGGGAGGATTACCACAACATGTTCGAGTCCTCGATAGTAAAGTCCGTTATGTTGGTGACGCGGTTGCCCTTGTTGCGGCCGAGACGGAGGAGATCGGAGAAGAGGCACTTAGCCTGATCAAGGTCGAGTATGAACCCCTTCCTGCGGTCTATGATGTGGAAGAGGCTATACAACCCGAGGCACCGCAGCTGTATGAGCAATTCCCGGGTAATGTCTTGCCCCGGGGAATCCGAGTGTTTGGACCAACCCCTCTCCAGGAGCTTGTTATTGGGGATATCGATCAGGGAATCGCAGAGGCGGATTTTATTGTTGAGGGAACCTATGCCTATGAAAATATACCTAATCCGCTGCCCCCGGAATCTCCTGGAGCAATCGCGGTTTGGGAAGGGACAGATACTTTAACAATTTGGTCGGCATCCCAGGGTCCCCATATGCTCAAAGTTGCACTTCAGAATTTGATGGGGGGATCCACTCAGGTAAAGTCGATCGGGAGTCCTGTTGGAGGAAGTTATGGTTCAAAGTATATGTCTTGGCAGTATGTTTTTCCGGCCGCTGCCCTCGCCAAAGTGACAGGGAGGCCTGTCAAAATCTGTTACGGGAAGTCAGAACATTTGGCTGCCTTTTCAGTCCGCATTGGATCCCGCATTCATGGTAAGGTAGGTATGAAGATGGACGGCACAGTAACCTTCTTTGAGGGCGATTGGTTAGTCAACACCGGTGCTTTCTCAGAAGGGACTCAAGGTATGGTAGCAGTGGGGTGCGGTGAAGTGCAACTGATGCTGAAGTGTGCAAATTGGAATCTTCAACCACGAGTGGTATGCACTAACCGAACAGCTTCTGGGCAGGTGCGAGGTTACGGCGGTCAAGAACTAAAATGCGCCTTGGTTCCCATCCTTACTCTGGGAATGGAAAAGGCTAACATTGATCCGGTAGATTTCTTCAAGAGAAATTATGTGAAACCAGGAGAAGGCTATTACTGGCGGGATGGAAAATGGTGGGTTTCTAAGGGAATCGACTTCACCAAGGCGATCGAAGAAGGCGCTAAAGCCTTCGGCTGGCAAGAAAAATGGCAAGGGTGGTTAAAGCCTACATCTGTCGTGGGTACAAAGCGGAGAGGCGTGGGGGTAGGAGTACACGGTAATGCTGATGTTGGGGAGGATGTATCCGAGGCCTTTGTGCGTCTGGATCCTGATGGTAAGGCTACAATCTATTCAGGCTTGGCGGAACATGGGACAGGTCAGCGCAGCAACATCTGTAAGTACGTGGCTGAGATTCTGCAGCTTCCTCTTGACCGGATTTCTGTCACAGCGTCTGATTCGTGCATCAATCCCTTTGAGTTTGGACCTGTAGGTTCGAGGGGGACCTATGCCATAGGGAGTGCTGTAATAGCTGCCGCTGAAGATGCTAAACAGCAGCTTTTTAAAATAATGGCCCCTAAGTTTAATGAAATAACGGCCCCTGAGTTTAATGTGACGTCGGAGGACTTGGCAACGGAAGACGGGATGGTCTATGTGAAAGGAAAACCCGATGTTCGGCTCCCGTGGATCAAAGGGTTGCGTTATCATGGCACCTGTCTGGGTCGCGGCCGTTTCGAGCCTGATTTCACTAAGCCCAACTTTATGATGATCTTTACCGAAGTGGAAGTTGATATCGAAACTGGCAAGGTAGATCTGATCAGAGTAGTAGCTGCTACTGACGTTGGACAGATAATTGATCCTCAAGGCATTACAAATCAGCTTAACGGCTGTCTAGGTTCTGCCGGTATCGATAGTGCTCTCTTCGAAGAGACGGTTATTGATACTCGGCTCGGGCGCATCATGAATCCCAACATGATCGACTACAAGTGGCGGACCTTCGCAGAACTTCCCGAGATGGAACATGCAATCCTCGAAACACCCTTTCCCACCCATCGCTTCCATGCCATCGGCGTAGGTGAGATTGCCCCGTCTCCTGGGCCCTCTGCCGTTCTCATGGCCGTAACCAATGCCATAGGTGTGCGGATCCATGATTATCCACTTACCCCGGATAAGATCTTAAGTGCCTTAGGGAAGTTAACTATAAAGAAGGGGGGAAGAGGATGAAAGGCTTTACTCATGTGAATGCCACTTCGGTGGATGAAGCGATACAATTGCTTGTCAAATACAAAGGAAGGGCAAAGCTCAATGCGGGGGGAACAGATCTCCTCGGTGTCTTAAAGGACCGTATTCTACCTGACTATCCTGAAGCGATTATCAACCTCAAAACAATCCCTGAGCTCAATTCTCTCGTTGAAGACGAGGAGGGGATAAGCATAGGTGCCTTAACCCCTCTCATAGACATAATTGACTCTCCCCTTATCGAAAAGACATATCCCCTTCTTAGAGAGGCAGCCATAACCGTCGCCTCTCCTCAGATCCGAAATATGGCAACGATCGGCGGTAACCTCTGTCAGGATACCCGTTGCTGGTACTATCGCTATCCCGAAGAGCTTGGAGGTATGATCAAGTGTTTCAGGAAAGGGGGAAAGACTTGTCCAACCGTTGTAGGTGAGAACCGCTATCATGCGATTATGGGGGCAAAGAAATGCTATGCAGTCTGTCCTTCTGATACAGCAGTGGCCTTGATTGCTCTCGGTGCAACGCTTACCATAGCAGGTTCGAAGGGTACTCATACGCTTCCAGTGGAGGAGTTCTTCTCCTCCTTGGGGAATGTACTTACCCCTGATGAAATGATTACGATGATTCATATTCCGAAACCTTCCCCCATTGCCAGTCAGACTTTCCTCAAGTTCACCCTCAGGAAGCCTATCGATTTCGCCCTTGTCAGTGTTGCTTCGCTCCTCAACCTCGATAAAGGGGTCTGTACCGACGTTCGCCTTGTTTTGGGAGCGGTTGCCCCAACACCTGTTCGTGCCTTTAAGGCAGAGGAGTTTCTGAAAGGGAAAGAACTAACTGAAGAGACAGCAAATGAAGCAGCGTCGCTTGCTCTGGCCGGGGCAAAACCCCTTTCGAAGAATGCGTATAAGCTGGAGATTGCGAAGACATTAGTGAAGAGGGTAATTAAGGGTTAAAGGGATTATCATAGATAAAATAGATAGTCAAAGACGAGTTACCTATTGCATACACAAAAAGCGAGCCTTGGCCCGCTTTTTTCCATTTATAAAGGTAAGTTTCGAGTAATCAAAATTTAACGCTCTGGCCTTTTTGTACATAATAATTCGTTAATTTGAAAGGGATACTCTATAAACGTGTAGAATGCTAGAGTAGGGTTATCGATGACTCTCTAACATAAAAAATAATACTCTTCTCTAAAGGCAGGTGGAAAACTTAATGTATATTAGCAGTAATCAGCTTAAGCCAGATATAATCATCATTGGTGCTGGTATTATTGGTTTAAGCATTGCATACCACATTCTGGAGGCTGATCCCAAACTATCGATAACCATATTGGAAAAGGGAAACATGCTGGGCCTGGGTTCAACTGGCAAAGGTACCGGCAGTATCCGCTACCAATTCAGCAGTCCACTTCTCCGGCGACTGAGTCTGCTCAGCAGGGATTTCTTCCTTAATTTTGAGTCGGCTTTTGATACCCCAATTTGGTATCGTGAAAAGGGATGCTTAATGTTGGCCGCAAATGAGGTATTGTGGAATCATCTGCAATTGACAACTGAACAAGCTGTGGCTGAGTGTATACCTATGAAGCTATTGAAACAGGAAGAACTGCAGAAGAATTTCCCATATCTCCAAAGTGGTCGCTTCCTGGGTGGAACATTGTGCCCCTGGGATGCCTATGCTGACCCGTATGCCGTTTTGGCAGCACTATTTGCAGCAGTGCGTCGCAAAGGCGCTGTCGTTCTTTTTGGCCAAGAAGCAACGAAAATCATCATTAATGGAGATTGTATTAAAGGCGTCGAAACCAGTCAAGGGACTATTTGGAGTCCACTCATAGTAAATGCCGCCGGTCCGTATGCTGCCCAGATAGCAGCAACGGTAGGGATTGCGCTTCCTGTTCAGCCCTTTCGCCGTCAGGTTTACGTCTGTACTAACCCCAAAGATGTGCCACCAGCTAATCCCTTGATTATGGATTTGGCCACCGGTTTTTATTTGCACCAGGAAGCCAGCGGTAAGACGGTATTATTAGGGGGAACCGATAAATATACCTGGCCTGGATTTGAAGAAGTGGTTGATAAATCTCTGGCTGAAGATTTCTTTACGGCAGCTATCGAGATAATCCCTTCCGCTATCAATGTAAAATGGCTTCGCACCTATACGGGGATTTGCGAACAAACGCCTGATTTTCATCCGATTATCGGTAAAGCGCCAGGATTAAATGGACTTTTTTTGGCTAACGGGTTGAGCGGGCATGGCTTTATGCATGCGCCCGCTGCTGGGCGCATTGTAGCAGACCTGATTTTGAAGGGCAAAATTGAGCAATTAGACATTAATTTATTCCATCCAGACCGCTTCACCGAAGTTTGCCTTCCTGAATCCTATATTTTTTAGAAATTGTTATACAATAATACCAAAAGAGAATACTAGCAGCGTAAGCTGAAAATTTATGGTAGTCATTTTTAATATAATAATAATTAGATCTTTTCAGGGGTAGAACTTTAAAAGGGGAGGTACAGAGTGGAACAGTTAAATGTGTTAATTTTTTCGGCCTCGTTTGGCGCTGGGCATGTACGAGCAGCCGAAGCAATTATTGAGGCTTTACGTATTAAGGAACCGAACGTTGAAATTACACATTTGGATTTTGGGGCATTCCTTAGCAAAACGTTCAATTCCGTAATTATGAGTACGTACATAGAGCTAATTAAGCATACGCCGAAACTATGGGGGGAATTTTACTACCGTACGTCAAAGATTCCTCCTGGTTCCTTATTCCAACGCTTTTTAAATGGTTTGGGTCGACGCGAGTTTGTGAAATTAATTCAGGATATACAACCGGATCTTGTAATTTGTACCTATCCAACAGTAGCAGGTGTTTTAGCTCAACAGAGGCTTAAAGGGATCTTGAATATTCCGCTGGTTACAATTGTGACAGACTATGCCGTACACAGCCAATGGATTCATCAAGGGGTTGACCTTTATATTGTCGGGAGTAAGAGTGTTTATGACGGCTTGGTGGCGCGAGGGATTAGTCCCAACTCGATTCAGGTTACGGGGATTCCGGTGAGCCCAAAGTTCGAATGGAAATTGGATCGGCTGGAAATATTGAATAAGCTGGATTTAAGACCTAATCTTTCGACAGTTCTTGTCATGGGCGGAGCTTATGGCGTTTTAGATGGGGCAAAAATGATCTGCAAAATTCTAGGGGAAACGGAGTACCCCGTGCAAACTCTTATCGTTTGTGGGCGAGATGAGAAACTCTATAAAGCTCTCGACCCTTTGATCGAGGAAGGGAAAAATCCTCTTAAACGTTTCGGATTTGTAAACAATATAGAAGAACTGATGAGTGCTGCGGACATGATTATTACGAAGGCGGGTGGACTAACAGTCACTGAGGCCATGACAAAACGAGTGCCATTGGTCATTTTTAAGCCGATACCTGGACAGGAAGAGGAAAATGCAATCTATCTAGAAGGCATCGGGGCAGGCCGGTCGGCAAAGAATGCTGAAGAATTGGAAAAAATAATCTCCTCGCTTTTGGAAAATCCGAAGGATTTGGAACGGATGCGTCGTGCATTAGGAAAAGCGGCACCCGTTAGGGCTGCTGCACAAGCGGTTGAGGGAATGTTGCAGCTTTTAGAATACCGTCAGAACACGTTAATGGCAATGAAAGTTGGAACAGGCATAGAAAAATATATAAATTGAAGACAAAAGAGTGTATTTGGGTTATGTGCTCGAACGAGCAGATTGTCTAGTTTGAAGATAAACAACAGTATGCCCAGATGCGGCCGCATCCGAGCATACTGTTGTGCCATTTGGTCAGATAAAATGTTCGTATTATCTTGAATTAAGATCATTTTAAAGAAAGGGCAGCCTTTAGGGTTTTTCCGTTTACATAGATTTGGACCTCTTTGACACTAGAAAATTGAAAAGCAGTTGCGTTGAGTTGGTTTTCAACCCGTTGATTGTCCATGACTCCGCCTAAAGATAATGAGCCGGTGAGATAAACCACTGCTTTTCCGTTAGTAATCGTAGCCTTATCCAGCTTTAAATTGGAACGGTATAATGCATTATATAGGCCTGTATTTCCGTAGTACGTCTCTTTCATGGCTAATAGCTCATCAAAAGCAGCCGTTAAAGGAGTTTGAGGGTTTGAAATTGTTCTATCTACAGCAACAAGGCTATCTCCGGTACCAATGTCTTTACCAGTTTTGCCGTTATCATTCAAGGCAATGAGATAGATTTTAACTTGTGTTGTCTTTGTAAGCAGAGTACTGGGCGTGCCGGGAGAAGAATCTGGGTTCTGACTTGAGGGCACTTGATCTGGGGGAGCTGTCTGCTCAGACTGGGTCTGGGGAGGTTTCTGTTCGTTAGTAGCAAGTTGAGGAGTACATCCAATTGTTGCAAAGGTAATAGCAAGAACTAAGAAGATGACGGTTAATCTTTTCATATTTCTAATCTCCACATTATTTTTTACTCATAACTATTTATACATTGTCTTTTCTTGGAATGCAACATTCTCTCCGCTGCTAACTTAGAGATATTTCAACAATCTTGGGAGGAAATGAAGGAAAGATGTGGAAAGTTTAAGAGAGGGATAATTTGGCGGGCAATGGTCCGAGGGATTCGGATTAATGGGCGAACGCCGCCCGATTTCAAACATTTCACAGGGGGAAGGTAAAATGAACGAAGATGTTGCAATTATTGAGGGAATATACGACATCATTTTGCCTGAAGTGCCTGCATCTCTCCACAGATGGGGAAGAAAGGTGTGGCTTCGTGACATCGAGGTTGGTGCTAAGGGTAAACTATTATACTTTGAAGACGGAGTTTTCAAAATCACTAGCCTTAGTCAGATTACTGATATTATACAAACCTCAGATCGTTTAGAGATTTTTACGCAAAGCAGTATCTATAAGCTTAGGCTTTTGCCTAGTGAACCCAATAATCGACAGAAAGAGGCTCATTGAAGTGAGGGCGAAACTTAGTTTGACTATCGAAGAAGGGGAGAGCCTATAAGCTCCCCCCTTTGCTGATCTTAATGCATTGGTTGGTTAATTTGTCCTTCTTCTTTTTCTTTGGCTTGCTCCAATCCTTGTATTTGAGGCTCAAAGGCCTGTTTTTTTACCTCTTCATATTGCTGTTCCATCTCGGAATATTTATCTTTAAGTTTTTCTGATCCACTGGCATCAACTTTTTTATTAAGCTCATCTTTTTTGTTCAAAAGGAAAACCCCCTTCATTGTTTCTTAATACAGTATTTCCCGTATCCCAGAAAATATGATTGGGATCTGTATGTTTTTTTGTTTGTTGTAATAAGTTGGTTCAAGACATGCCCCAAGAAAAGGAGTTTATCATTGCGGCGTGCGAAGTGGATGAACAGGAATGTCGGAAACTTAATGTAAGATATTGACTTCGTGATTAATATAATCGGCATCACCGTTTGAAACAATATTAGATTCTATTGGAATCTCAATTTGTTTATCAATTGCTTGAGGAAATACGGAATGGTCTGCAAGGAAAACCATTGTTGCTGTAGAGGCAAAGCCATAAATTAAATTGTCGATTATTGAGGTATAATGCGTTCTCGTTGTATAAGTCTTGGCTCTAACTACTCCGAGCCTTTGCCCAAAAGAATAAAGAATCTCCCATACAAACGCCCCGTAAACTGCTCCTTTGAACGAGTAATTATCTTTTCCGGTTTTCTTAAGAAGATTAAACAAGGGGATGCCAAGGATAGAGCCCGTAATGAGGTGTAGTATTTGTCCGAAAAGATAATTCTGTTTAAATATAAGTCTAAATGGGCTCAATAAAACAGATCCTGCATACTGAGCATATGTTTTTTCGCTAAGTCCAGATTTCTTAAAGGCTATATTGCTCATGTCCATAGCGATCGTTCCAATTAAGCCGCCTAGAAAACCAATAGGGATTGAATCTTTCATTTTCTTTTTGGCACTTAAGAATTTCGTGATGCGATTAATATTATCTAATAATTTCATACGTTTAGCCCCTTTCTTGATAGACTTAATTTTCTCTTTTGTAACAAAAAATATATTTAAAAAGGAATTGTTAATTTATACTAAAATTGTTGGAACAACCCAGATTAGTGAGTCTCTTTGAAATTTAATAAGATGTATCGGAAGAAAAGGCTACCATCTTTTGAAGATGATAGTCTTTTCATAATAGCCTATTTTAGAAGATTACACCCAAAGCAATAAGAATTAAGATAGCAACAGCAATGATTCCTACACCGATCCCTACACCAGCAACCGGAGCAACTGGAGCAGGACAACATGCTCCACCGCCATATCCGTATCCACCACCATAACCCATTCCGTACATTAATATTTCCTCCTTTAAATTAGAATACGATTCCTAACGCGATAAGCAGAAGAATAATTACGACAATAGCTGCAATTCCTGCACCAAAGCCACGTCCACAACCACAAGCTCCATCAACACCAGCAGCACCAGCAGCACCAAATGCCATGTGCATTTCCTCCTTTGTTAAGAGATAGTTCATTGTATTCATAATATGTAATAATTGTAACTATATGGTATTAGTTTTTTGCGGATTTATTGTTCTTCTTGATACATATGAACAGAGAAGCGCTTGAGGACAACTACCTTAAACAAGATTCAGCCATGGAGGATAAATCTCACAGAAATGCATATTACAAAACCGCGCTTTGATAAGCACGGTTCTAGGAGTTAGAAATTAATACGTCAAAAGAAATGATTAACCATTACCACCACCAAGGGAAAAATCCAAAACCAAAAAATGGCCAACCAAAGCCAAACCCATAGCCCCACCTGCGACCCCACCACATAGGACCCCCCCCTTTCTACCAAACACAGGCAATACAGTTCAGAGAATTGACTATTAACCTAGTACATTGTATGAAAATATAAAGATAACAGTTACCATAAATGCTAATATATACCATATATTAATTATAGAACATTTGTCCTTATAAAACTCATATACCACACAATTTAAGGAATTTTCCCCTGACCTGTCATGAGGAGTTTAAGGGGTTACCTTTGGAAAAAGGAAATGATTTCGGTTACTCTTCGTTAAGTTTATCTGAGCAATGGATATTGACAGCCACAATATTTTTGAATGGCTTGACTAAAGAGATAGATATGAACTTTTTCATCCAATATGATTCGCTGGAGTATAGCTTTTACATGAACATCTCCAATGTAGTAAATATGATTTTGGTATTCTGCAATTGCTTTATATTCGGCATCAATGTCTGCTTTTAATTGCTTACAAAGATTAGTTCCATAATAAATGTATTTTCCCGACCAAAAATTGTCATGCAAAGCACTTTTGGAGCCTCTTATTACTGGATTTCCCCCAAGTTTTATTATTGTGTCAGCCAGGATCTCCATGTGTAGCATTTCAGTTATAGCTACATTTTCTAGTAAATCTCCAAGTTCCTTATCAACTTGTTTAAATAAGAAATGATGATAAAGATATTGACTAATGGCAGTAAACTCACTAACTACACCCGCATAGTCATCTATTAATATTTCTGCATAATTGAGATTAGGGCTAAGAACTTTCACCTCAGGGTAGGGAGATGGGTCAGAGTATTTGCCTCTTTTATGCCTTTCATAATTTGTTTCACTCATCACATTTATAACCTCCAGAAAAAGAATTCTTTTTCTATAATATTGTGGAGGGATTAGAAAATGTCTGATGGTAATTCTAAATTATCCACTAGTATCTATTGCTTAGGAATTTCTAAAATGGCACCTCTGTTCCTCGATGTGACCATTGCGGCATATCTGGAAAGGTAACCAGTTAAAATTTTGGGCTTTCGTGGCTTCCAGTTCGCCCTGCGCTTTATTAGTTCAGTATCACTTATAATAAAGTTAATTTCATTTGCCATCCGGGCCAACCCATCCCGCATAAGTTGCTGGTGTCAACCACCAGCAACTGGACAGGTTTATGTGGATGCTGAGTCATACAAACCTCCTTTCCCATGCCATCATGGTCATGATGGGTAATGGGCAGATTATTGATTGTTACGGCGTTACATTGTCGTAACAATGGACTGATTTGTTTTAACAAATTTATTGTATAAAATAGAATAAAGTATTAGATAATCAAAAAGGTTAAAAGGGTGTGCAAGGTATGGCAGTCTATAAAAATGAGTCTTTGGCCAATTTATTATCTAGAGGTAAGCTTGAGCCGAAGTTATTCTTGGATCTTGCCTGTAAAATCAGCGAGGTTCTCAATATATTGCATGAAGCCCAACGGGTGCATCAAAATTTACAACCCGAAAGGATTCTGATTATTTGGGAACCTTTTGGAGTTAAGCTTGTTCATGATGAAAGGGAATTCCAAGAATATCGCAGGATAACTAATAATCCTCAGGTATATTATCAGGCACCGGAACAAACGGGAAGAGTTCTCAGCAAGATTGATTCACGTACGGATCTCTATGCCCTAGGTGTGATCTTTTATGAATTACTGACAGGTACGCGACCGTTTGAATCCGATGATTATATTGACGTGATCTATTATCATCTGGCTCGGGAGGCTGTACCTATTGAACAAGTCAATGGACAGATACCTCGAATCTTGTCCGATATTATTGTTAAACTGATGCAAAAAAAGATGGAAAATCGATATCAGACCGCCACGGGGCTTAAGGCTGATCTAGAAACCTGTCGAAAAACGCTTGAAGAGCGAGACGGAACGATTGTGATTCCTGCTTTTCAGCTGGGACGGTATGATACTGTCCCAGAACTGCTGTTTCCGCAAACACTGCTAGGACGGGAATCTGAGTTGACTCGATTGCTTAAGGCCTTTGAACAGGCGAAGACGGGGCAACCGAGGATGATTTTTGTGACTGGTTATTCTGGTGTGGGAAAAACAACCCTCGTCAATGAAATGCGGATTCCAGTTCAAAGCAGCGGAGGATTGTTCATCCAAGGCAAGTTTGATCAATTTAAGAAAAGTATTCCATACCATTCCTTTATTCAAGCCTTTGATCAATTGTTTCAGGACATCATGAGCCAATCAAAAGAAAAGATTCAGTCTTGGAAAGAGAGAGTGCTCGAAGCCTTAGCGGGGAATGGAAAGATTATTACGGATATTTTCCCTAAATTAGAGATGCTTATTGGTTCACAGGAGCCTATGGACAATCTTTCAGCGAATGAAGCTCATTCTCGATTTCAACGGGTTTTCAATCAGTTTTTACAGGCTATCGCTTCAGATTCGGCTCCACTCATTCTTTTCTTAGATGATCTACAGTGGGCGGATATTCATAGCCTAAAACTCTTAGAGTTTATAGTGACTGAGAAGGAGGAGAAACTCCACATTCTTTTGATCGGAGCCTATCGAGATAATGAGGTTCAGGCACCGCATCCGCTATTTGCTTTGCTGGAAAGGATTCGTCGTCTCTACACAAAAAGGATTGAGATTATTTCATTGAGCAATTTAAATCTAATTCAGGTGCGAGAGCAAGTGATGTGTATTCTTGATCGCCGCGATGAACAAGCGGAGTTATTTGCGCGTTTATGTTCTGTTAAAACAGGTGGTAATCCATTTTTCTTAAATCAATTTATTCAAACGCTCAAAGACGATGGCTTGATTGTCTACTCTCCTGAACAGAGAAGCTGGGAAGTAGCTTTGAATCAGATTCTTTACCGAAGTGTAACAGATAATGTCATCGATCTTATGGTGAAAAAGATTGAAAAGTTGCCGCAAAGGAGTATCGAGATACTAAAATGGGCGTCCTGTATTAATAATACCTTCGATATGGAAACCTTGGCGAAAATTCAGGGTTTAAATGAGAAAGTCGTGCTTGAGGCTATCAACGAATCTATAAAGGAAGGACTTATAATAGCTCAGGAAACGGGGCAAGATGGGTATTTAGAGGTTCCCCAGCTCGAATATCGCTTTTTGCATGACCGGGTCCAACAAGCGGCCAACTCCTTACTCGATGAATCCATGCAAAAAGAAATTTGTTTTCGTTTAGGGCATTGGTTTTTAGAGCGCAATCCAGAGTTTATGAAGGCTGAAAACCTCCTTGAAATAACAGATTATCTGAACTCGGCTAAAGAACGGGTGACCGAGAAAAATGACGTACAGCTACTTGTTCGGTTGAATCTTGAATCGGGTAAACGTGCCAAGCGAGCTTTGGCTAGTGAAAGTGCCTTGGACTATTTGCAGCGGGGGATGGCACTTTTAGGGAAAGAGAGTTGGGAGCACAGCTATGATGAGGCTTTGGAGTTCTATACAGAGGGGACAGAGATTGCCTATCTTTGTGGAGATTACGCTCTAGTGGAGCAGTACGGAAAAGAAGTGATCCGAAAGGCAAAAACATTATTGGATAAAGCAACGATCTATATTATTCAAATCGAGTCTTATACTGTACAAAATCGTTTGGTAGAGGCCATAGAAACCGCACGTGAAATCTTAAACCAGTTAGGAATTAATATTCCCTCAAAACCTTCGAGGTTGGATATTCTGTGGAAATATCTTCAAATCCAACGCGCTTTGCTAGGTCGGAATTTCGAAGACTTAAAAAATATGTCAGACATGAAGGATAATACTAATTTAATTATCATGAGAATTTTAACCAGTGCGGGGATTGCGGCTTATACGTCATCACCCCCTATTTTAATGATGCTTACGTTGAATGTTGTTTTGATTTCTTTAAAACATGGGATAGCTCCAGCTACTCCAGTCGCCTATTCCGGGTATGCTCATTTTCTCTGCACTTATATGAAGAAAAAAGAACTAGGCTATCAATTCGGTAAGCTGGCGATTGAACTTCAGGATAGGATGAGTTCGAAAGCCTTCGCCTGTAAAACCCATCTATTGTTTGAAATTCTCGTACGCCACCAGCGGGAACCGATTAGCAATACGTTACAGGGCTTCCCTAAGCATCATGAGATGGGTCTTAATGAGGGGGATTTGACTTCTTCAGGCCATGTCATGATGCAGTATTTTGTTTATCAATATCTTGCTGGTCGAAGGCTTTCGATTATTCAAAAGGAGATGAAGGAGTACAAGGAGGTTTTGCTACGCACAGGAAATAAGACTTCCATCATGGTCTGCTTAATGTACCTTCAGGGTCATGTGAATCTGCTCGAATCGGCTTATGAGCCATGGGAATTAACGGGAGATCATTTTCAGGATTTAGAAGCATTGCCACTTTATCGGGAAGCAAATGATCGAACCATTATTTTCAATTCTTATTTTAATAAAATGATCCTTGCCTATTTAGATGGAGCAAATGAAAAGGCTCTGACTTATCTAGATGTAGCAGAAGAATACCTCGATGGGGCGATTGGGACGTTCTGTATTCCTGTGTATCACTTTTATAGTGTCCTTATCCGTTTAAATGCTTTAGAACATTTTCCCATGGTTGACAAGAAACTTCAGCAAAAACGATATCGCGCCTCATTACGCGAACTCCAAAGTTTTCTTAAAGCTGCGCCAGATAATATTTTGAATAAGTATAGTCTCCTTCGTGCTGAACTTACAAGAGTAGCTGGAAAAACAGAACAAACTTTTCAGTATTATGATCAATCGATTAGAGCCGCACGAGAAAACGGATTTTTGCCAGAAGAAGCACTGGCCAATGAATTGGCAGCAAGATATGCGTTAAGTTTAGGTCGTCTGAGATTGGCTGAGAGTTATGTGAGAGGGACCATTGACTGTTATGCAGTCTGGGGGTGGGTACGGAAAGCGGAAGAACTTCAGGAAACGTATCGTGATCTTCTTCAGAACTCTCAGATTGCCAAAGGGCGGCGTGACACAGCGTTTGCGGGCGAACTTCTTAGTTTTCAGCAGCTGGATGTTGAGACCATTGTCCGTGCCAGTCAAGTCCTCTCTGAGGAAGTTGTTCTATTGGAACTGCTAAAGAAACTGATTTGGCTTGTTTTACAGAACTCTGGAGCTCGTAAAGCCATTTTGCTGCTTGAAAAAGAGGGCGATTTTTATATTGAAGCTGAAGGTAATGCAGAGCGAGAAGCGGTTGTTGTGTCTCAAGGAGAGGGGACAAAAGGTAGGGAACAATTACCGGAGAAAATTCTTAATTACGTTGTGAATACCCATGAAAGTGTGATTCTTAATACTCAAAAGGAAATTCAACAGTTTATTGGGGAAACTTTGACAACTCAGAATAAGGCAAAATCTCTTTTATGCATGCCAGTCGAATTGAAGGGTAACTTAGTTGGAATTTTATATCTGGAAAACGATTTGATCGATGGAGCATTTTCGAGGCAACATCTGTTGGTTTTGAAGACTTTAGCGTCTCAATCCGCGATATCCATTGAGAATGCTCGTTTATATCAGAGTCTTGAAAAGAAGGTTGACGAACGAACGGCTCAGCTCAAAGGCAAAAATCTCGAATTGCAGGCGATCAATAGCCAACTGGAAAAGGCTAGTCAAGCAAAATCAGAGTTTTTGGCCAAAATGAGTCATGAAATGCGTACCCCTTTGCATGGAATTTTGGGAATGGCTAGTTTATTGAAAAAAGGAACCTTGTTACAGGAACAAAGAGAACAATTAAAAGCTGTGGTTGATTCTGCTAACGTACTTTTAGAGATTATCACTGAGATTTTAGATTCATCCAAAGTAGAAGCGGAGCGGATGGAATTGGAAAAGCGAGATTTTGATTTAAAGCTATTATTGAGTGAAATCTTGCCTCCTTTCATTGTTAAGGCAGAAGATAAAGGGCTACAGCTGGAGGCCACTCTTGATCCGAGTTCGTTGACTAGCTTGAGAGGTGACCCTTTAAGAATAAAACAGATCCTATCGAATTTGCTCAGCAATGCCATAAAGTTCACAGAAAAAGGGCGAGTGACAGTCCGCTTGTCCATAGATCAAGATGAAACTACTATTGATGAGGAGGCGTCAGTTACTTTAGAAATTTGCGTGGAGGACACAGGTGTTGGGATTCCTGAGGATAAATTAGATTATATCTTTGAAGATTTTACCCAAGTCGATAGCAGCATTACTCGAAAATATGGGGGAACGGGTTTAGGTTTAGGGATTACTAAAAAGCTGTTAAAGTTGATGAAGGGATCAATAACAGTGGAAAGCCGCCTAGGTCAAGGAAGTGTATTCTTGTGTCGAATCCCCTTGATAGTGGCGAATATGGAACAGGGAATAGATCCGGTAAATATAAAGATTTCTCAAGTGGATATTCAGGATGTAGATAAGTTAACTATTCTCGTCGCCGAAGACGATGCCATCAGTAGAAAATATCTGCAAGCCTTCTTGAAATATCTGGGTTGTAACACCACAATGGTCTCGAATGGGATTGAAGTTTTAGACGAATTGCAAGTCAGAGAATATGACTGTGTCATAATGGACAAAAACATGCCTGAACTTGATGGCATTGAAGCGACTCGTCGAATCCGCAGGCAGGAAGCTGTCTCTGGAAAGCATTTACCGATCATAGCCCTAACGGCTTCTGCTTTAGCGGGAGACCAAGAAAAACTCTTAGCTGAGGGTATGGACCATTTTTTAACTAAACCGGTTCAGGAGGCTCGCTTAATCGAACTATTAAGAGAAGTTAAACAGCACATTTCTCTAGGTTCCTCCCCAGAACCCCACTTTATTGAGCGCTCAGTTTTTTTAGAGGAGGCGGCTCTCTTTGGAGAGGACGTTCTTTTGGACATTGTTCAGCAGTTTCTTTCAGAATATGAAAGCCACATGGTTTCCCTTGAAGAAACAATTGAACAAGCAGATTATCAAAACGTGAGAAAGAATGCTCACCGTTTTGCCAGTACGCTATCGATTTTTCAGAGCAGTGAATTGGTCCGCTTAGCTCAGGATTTGGAACGAGGGGCAAAAGATCATGAACAGGAAAGATTAATTGAGAGTTTTAAAGAGCTTCAGACGAAAATTCAGTTTTTTGCCATCGAACTTTCGGATATCAAGAGAATTTTGGAAGCTTCCGTGCAGCAGAAGCGATAATAAGCTAATTATGAAGAGGCCATCTTGTTGGGCTTATAATGATAATAGGGTTTAGGCAGGGAAAAAAGTTTAGCAAGTATAGAATAGTGAGATAGGTTAGTCACAATAGTCCGCACTTAAGAGTTAATCTTAGGTGCGGTTTTCTTTACCCTGGAAATTAAAGAGACAGGGGCTTAGAGTTAGAAGGGCGCAAAACTTAAGATATATTTAACGCTGCTGTAACATTTCAAATGAAGAATTGTTACATACATATGATAAAAGTTAAAAGAGTACTTAAGTCCTGAGAATAGGTTAGGATTTCAGTAGGCCATTATTATTAGATCGGAAACTTTTGAGAAGAAATTGTTGATTGAAGCTAAACTGGAGGAGGGACCTATGGAAAAGGAAGGTGATGTCAATGGGAGAGTTCAGCTGGTTATCAGGGCTAAGGAGTCAAAAAATTTGTAGAAAACAGTTGGTGGAGAGCGCTAACTCCAAGGGGATGGCTGTTAGAGGAGATGAATAATTTGAAGAAAAAAATTGTAGTTCTTTTATTTGCGTTGCTATTAGTGTTAACCCTGGCAGGGTGCTCCAATCAGAAAAATAGTGGGCTTGTGATTGGAGTGGCTTGGCCGTTTGCATCTAACAACAGTTTGTTTAGCGAAGGCATCGACCTTGCTGTAAAGCAAATCAACAGTAATGGGGGAGTAAATGGACGTGAAATTTGTTTAATTAAAAAGGATGACAAAGGCACCGTAGCTGATGGAATGACTATTGCCCAATCATTTGCTGAAAACAGAGATATAGTAGCGGTGATCGGTCATCGAAATTCCTCCGTATCTATCCCCACTTCGAGAATTTATCAAGAAGCTGGGTTGGTGATGATATCACCGGCCTCAACCTCACCTGAACTCACTAAAAACGGGTACATTAATGTTTTTCGTAATATTCCCAGTGATGAGGAAATCGCTGCGCAGTTAGCAGCCTTGGCTGCAAAGCAGGGTCATCATCGCATGGTAATCTTTTATTCAGAAGATAGTTATGGCATAGCTCTGGCTAATTCTTTTGAAGACCATGCCAGCAAAGACGGAATCACGATTGTTGATCGGATTTCCTATTATGGAGGCTTAAAAGACCTGATCAAATTAAAGGAAAAATGGGAAGCCCTTAATTTTGATGGCGTTTTTGTAGCGGATAGCTTGCCCGATGGAGCTGAATTTATTGCTGATGCGGGGCGGGCAGGTATAACAGTACCCTTTATGGGCGGAAATACAATGGATTCTCCTGATCTTTACAAGATTGCCGGCAAAACAGCGGTTGGCACAGTAGTAGGAACGGTTTTCAATCCCAATGAACAGAGTGAAAAAGCCCAAAGCTTTGTGAAGGAATTCAGGAAGCAGTACAACGTAATGCCTGGGCCCTATGCAGCTCAGGGCTATGATGCGGTAAATCTCCTAGCTGCGGCCATCGAAAAAGCTGGTACCACCGACTCAGCAGCGCTAGTCAAAGAATTACATAGTTTGAAAGACTGGTCTGGCGTAACCGGATACCATTGCTTCGATGCCAAAGGGAATGATACTGCTGCCAAAGTAGTATTGAAAATTCAGCGCGACAATGGATTTGAGTATCTAAATTAAAATGAATCAGCCAGAGAAGCGAGTTCGTTTCGGTTGATACGTAAGTGAGCGTGATTAAAATAAGAACAATTAAAACACAACGCTTGTTATTACTGAGTATTATTATATTTCTCATGATGGCTGTCATGGGCTGTAGTAACTCAGCATCTAAGTCACCAGCAACCGGAGATATGAGTCCGAGAGACAAGGGCGTTGAATCCGTATCTGTAAATAACATCAATAGCAGCTCGACTAAATCCATTCCGGATCAGAACCTGGCCTTATTGTCCCCGGATATTAAGCACATCAAAGAAAAGGGCAAGTTGGTTGTCGCTATGTTCTGGCAGGATCGCCCCCCTTTCTTTTATAGTGATCAAGCGGGAAATTTAGTGGGAATAGATGTAAACCTAGCCAAAGACATAGCCAAGTATTTAGCGGTAGATGTTGAATTTGATCGTTCCTCCAGATCATTTGAGGAGGTAGTTAATAAGGTAGTGCAGGGGCAGGCAGATTTGGGCATATCCAAATTAAGTGTCACCTTAGCGCGAGCCCAGAGAGCCAGTTTTACCCAGCCTTATGTATCTTTTCAGCAGGGTCTGTTGGTAAACCGACTGTTGTTAGAATCTATTCTGCAAGCACATGCTGTCACAGCTGATGCTACAGAACAGATTATCAATACTTCCCAGAAAATTGGCGTCCTCGACAATACATCCTATGTTGAATACGCTGAAATATTGTTTCCCAATGCTAAGATAATTAAGTATAACAGCTTACCAGAACTAATTGCCGCAGTTCGTTCCGGGGAAATATTAGCGGTCCTTTACGACGAAAATGAGTTGAACATGCAAATCAATCAAAGCCCCGATCTCTTAATCTATACCAAGTTATTTATTCTCAAAAACCGAGTAGATCAGATTGCCATAGCAGTTGCCCCTGATAATACAAATCTGCTGGCTTGGTTAAATACTTATCTGACGATCATGAAGAAGGATCAGGTAGTTCAACAAATAGTGCAGAACTATAGCAAGGGGGTGAAGTAAATGACTAATAAGCTAAATTGGGAGCATTTGAAAAATCCCTGGGTAATATTAGCGGGAATGTTGAGCGGTGTAATAATAGGACTTTTTTATCCGGCCGTCGGACTTAAACTGGCATCGTTGGGGCAAGCCTATATCTCCCTCTTGAGCATGTGCGTCATTCCTATTATGGCAGCTGCTATTATTACGAGTATTGGCAGACTGTTTTATTCCGATGAGGTTGGCTTATATTTCAAACGAATCATAGTGGTTTTTTTACTGGGGCTATTTATGGTGAGCTTAATTGGTTTAGGTCTGGCAGTCATCGGAAAACCTGGGGCGGATATGAACCAAAATAACATGAACAAAATTGGACAGGTACTAATGAAAGTCGGAAGTGACAGTTCAAGCGAGATCAATACGGGCAGCACAGGTTTTAACCTTAATGAAGTTTTGGCTATGATTATACCGACAAACATCTTTAAAGCCTTCAATAATGGTACGAATTTGCAAATATTGTTTTTTTCGATTGTTTTCGGAATAAGTATCGGACTGTTACCCCGTCAGAAAGGTGAACTCTTGTTGGAGATCTCTGATTCTGTATTTAAGGCGTTTGAAAAAGCAATCTTACTGATCATGTACCTCTTACCCATGGGATTAATGTGTATGCTGTCAGGACAGATCGCTGTTGCAGGGATTGATATACTCCAGGCTATGATTAAATTTGTCTTGCTTATCTATCTGGCCGGTCTGATTCTAATCTTACTTGCTTCCCTGATCATTTCATTGAAGTCCGGCAAGTCGATTCCCCAAGTATTAAAAGATTTGAAGCAACCCATGGTTATTGCCTTTGGTACCGGCAATAGCTATGCAACCATGCCGGTCGTGTTTGATGCCTTACATGACAATTTCAACCTGCCGAACCGGCTCATTAATCTGATAGTACCACTCAGTATTGTGATATGTCGTTATAGTATGGTGTTGGTTTTTACTTTAGGAACGGGCTTTATGGCCCAAATGTATAATATAACGCTAGGTTTGCCACAATTAGTGTTTATCTTCTGTATGGCCGTAGTAGCTGCTGTGGCCGGGGCCGGTGCGCCGGGTATCATCGCTTTGTCAATGATCACGATGGTGCTTGGTCCACTGGGTCTGCCCGCGGCAGTAGCAATTACCTTGTTATTGGCAGCGAATGCAATCATTGATCCAATTTTGACCGTTATTAATATTTACCTTAGCTGTGCTGCCATAATTTTAATAGTTGTGAATAAAAGTGCAACTGTGGAAGACGTGCTTAAAGGGGATAGCTTGATTAAGCAAAGTATCTAAGGTTTAGCAGCAATAAGAAGGGAGATTGACCAGGTGAAAAACGAAATATTTCGCAAGGTATCACTGGATAGACTTTCGTCCCCGGAACAACTTGATCAGATGGTTGCCGTTACTACCCCCAAGGCCTGGCTTGCTCTATTAGGAGTAAGTGTTATTTTGATCTCAGCTATCATATGGAGCATCTTTGGGGCTCTTCCTACGAAGGTTAACGGACAAGGAATCCTGATCAATAACTATGGCATCCAAAATATCATCCATACCCAGTCGGGGCAGGTTACGGATATTAGGGTGGCGGCCGGAGATCAAGTTACGAGAGGTGAAGTAGTTGCCCGGATTGATCAACCAGAGCTGGTTCAAAAAATAAATGATTCTAGAAGGCAATTAGAAGATCTAAAAAACCTGAAGCTTGACACGCCTGACCCAGGTGAAAACAAGCAAATAGGTTCGGAACTGATTGATTTCTATACCCTAATCCGAAAAATTCGAGAAGCTAAGGCAGCTATTCCCAACGCGCAAGCCGATTACAAAAGCGCGGTTGCTGGTGAAGGATATGATATACAAGCAGCTCAAAACAACCTGGCTAAGGCTCAGATAAGTGAAAAAAATCAGAGTGATAATGTTGCGAAACTGACGATTCTCGACCAGGCAGGAGCGATATCCAAAAAAGATTTGACGGATGCCCAATCTCAACTTGAACTGCTGCAAAAGACAACCCAATTGGCAGAGGCTAATCTGAATAAGCTAATCTCCGGTGATTCGAATGTAGATATCATAAATCTCAAGGCTAATCTGCAGCAAGCCCAATTAAATGAGCAGTTGTTAGAGGAACAATTTTCGACAACCAAGAGCATTAAAACTGCTGAATTAGAAAATAACATTCCGAAACTGCAGGATCAACTGGAACGTTCATCCTCGGTTATTTCACAGGTGGATGGTCGAGTTCTGGAGGTTCAGGTGAAAAAAGGTGATCTAATTAGCCCAGGAATAAGCTTGATGAGCTTGGAACGCGTGAGTAAAACTGTCAATTTAGGAGTAACCATGTATGTCCCGGCGGAAGAAGGGAAAAACATTTTATCCGGCATGGAGGTGCAGATCTCACCCTCCACTGTCCAGAAAGAAGAATCGGGCTTTATGTTAGGTCGAGTTGTATCTGTATCTGAGTTTCCCACTACAGCACAGGGAATGTTGCTAACCCTAGGCAGTAAAGAGCTGGTGTCCAGACTGGGACAGGGTGTGGCTCTGGAAGTAAGAATTGACATGGTCGTTGACGATTCTACCGTGAGCGGCTACAAATGGTCTTCAGGACGGGGCCCTGATATGAAGATTGGCAGCGGTACTTTTTGTACCGGTTCGATAACTGTCAAGAAAGTGCGGCCCATCAGTATGGTTATTCCTATGCTTAAAAAGTCATTGAATCTTTAATAGACAGAGGTGAATTAGCGAGTGAAAAGAAAAAAAGGTAAACTGGCGCACGTTCCCACAGTACTCCAGATGGAAGCCGTCGAATGTGGTGCTGCCTCCCTGGCGATGATTCTAGCCTACTGGAAGAAGTATGTGCCTTTGGAGATATTGCGCAGCGACTGCGGAGTCTCCCGGGATGGCAGCAAAGCCAATAATGTTTTGAAAGCCGCCAGAGTATATGGACTGGAGGCTAAGGGTTTTCGCAAAGAACCTCAGTTATTAAAAGAAATGCAATTTCCCATGATCGTACACTGGAACTTTAACCATTTTCTGGTGGTGGAAGGGTTCCAAGCTGGTATGGTTTATCTGAATGATCCAGGCAGCGGTCCTAGATCAGTTACTGAGGAAGAATTCGACCAAGCTTTTACCGGGATTGTTCTGACCTTTAGCCCCGAGCCGGATTTTAGCAAAGGAGGGGAAAAACCCAGCCTGCTTAAATCTTTGCAGCTACGGGTCAAAGGTTCAGAGCGGGCTCTGACCTATATTGTGCTGGTAGGACTGGCCTTAGTCATACCAGGTTTAGTTATACCGATATTTTCCAAGGTGTTTATTGATGAGATATTGATCAAAGGCAAAGATAGCTGGATGATGTTCCTCTTGCTGGGCATGGGTTTGACGGCAATCTTAAGGGGATTTCTGACCTGGCTGCAAAAATACTATCTTTTAAGGCTGAAGACTAAAATAGCGATGAGCACTTCCAGTCAGTTTCTCTGGCATATTTTTCATCTGCCGATCGATTTTTTTTCCCAACGCTACATTGGGGATATTAGTTCTCGTATGGCAAGCAATAACACAGTTGCCCAGTTATTATCCGGAGAACTGGCTACAACGGTGATTAATGTTATTATGATTGTATTTTATTTTGTGCTAATGCTGCAATACAGCATCATTCTCACTTTGCTGGGTGTTACGGCGGCTGCCATCAATGTTCTGTATTTACGATTCGTATCCCAAAAAAGGGTGGACCTAAATCGCAAGCTGCAGCAGGACAGTGGGAAACTGATTGGGACTGCCATGTCAGGTCTGCAGACGATCGAGACGTTAAAAGCCACGGGATCTGAATCGGATTTTTTTGCCAAATGGTCAGGATATCAGGCTAAAGTATTAAATGCCAAACAGGATAATGGGACAGCAAGCAATTATCTGTCCAGTTTACCTTCTTTCTTACAAACGTTAACCAATACGATAGTAATCATAACGGGTGGGTTCATAATCTTAAAGGGTGGTATGACTGTTGGTATGTTAGTTGCGTTCCAGAGCTTAATGTCTAGCTTTTTGGCACCGATCAACAGTCTGGTTGGCTTGGGTGGAACTCTTCAAGATTTGGTAGGGGATATGAATCGACTCGATGACGTTTTAAAATACCCCCAGGATGAAGAATTTCAGGAGCCTAGCAGCCAAACAAAGCCCATTGATGAGTATCATAAGTTGGAAGGGTATATTGAACTGCGTGATTTAAGCTTTGGCTATAGTCGACTAGAACCCCCTCTAATCGACCAATTCAATCTTTCTTTAAAACCTGGTTCTCGGGTTGCGCTGGTCGGAGGTTCAGGCTGTGGGAAATCGACAGTTTCCAAATTATTGGCGGGTATTTACAAGCCCTGGTCAGGTGAGATGCTCTTTGACGGCTATGCCAGGCCAACTATTCCCCGAACCGTAATGACGAATTCCTTGGCCATGGTGGATCAGGATATTTCTATGTTTGCCGGAACAATTCGGGACAATATTACCTTATGGGATGACACTGTTTCGGAGTTTGAACTTATCAGAGCGGCAAAAGATGCTTGTATTCATGACGATATTACTGCCCGACCAGGAGGGTACGATCAGCTCGTGGACGAAGCCGGCACTAATTTCAGCGGTGGACAGAGGCAACGCTTAGAAATTTGCCGAGCATTGGTAGGGAGTCCATCTATCCTCATCATGGACGAAGCCACGAGTGCGTTAGATCCGCTCACTGAAAAAATAGTGGATGAAAATATCAGGCGTCGGGGTTGTACCTGTGTTATTGTGGCCCATCGTTTAAGTACCATACGCGATTGTGACGAAATTATTGTCATGGAAAAAGGGAAAATTGTGCAGCGCGGAAGTCATGAGGACTTAATTAAGACAGGTGGATATTACGCAGATTTGATCAATGCGGGGTAGTATTAGGGAAAGGTGAGAACTAGCGTATGACAAACATAGAGCTGTTTCAAAATCTGGGAAACGTAGTAGCTGTTGAGGGTAATAAGCCCTTACTACCCATCGATCCAGCCTTTGTCTGGGTGGTTGAAAGTGGCAAGGTGTCAGTTTTCAGTGTCCCTCTACTGGATAACCAAGTTAGGGGAACTCGGTCATTCTTATTTGAAGCAGTAGTTGGTGATTTGATTTTTGGCATAGAACCCATCAAAGATGAAGAACTGGAACTTGGTTTATTAGCTGTTGGCTCAACTGGTACCAGCTTGCGGCGAATCGAACGAGAGACATTTCAAAAACTGGCAAGTACGAAGGAAAATCAGCAAAATCTTGGCACCCTGATCAACCACTGGTCTAATGCTCTATCCAATAAAGATAGCTTTGAAGTTCAAATAGAGAATAATGAACTCTTGCTGAGAAATATGAACGCTAACGACCTAATGACAATGGAACAGTTTCATAGGCAGGCTCTTCAAAAAGTTGTTCATCTTCGCCAAATCCATGCTCAGGAACTGTCCCAACATCTTAAAAAAAAGGTTAACAACCAGATGAATTTTATGGCAAGTGCACTTGGCAAATTAGCAACAATTACCGGGGGAGATGCACCCCCAATTGATACCGTTAGTGGGGATTCAGTTTTTAATGTTTGTAAAATAATCGGTAAGGCTATGAATATCAAATTTGTCTCCGTGACTGCTGATCAAACAGCTAATTTGCCAGCAGACCCCTTGGAGGAGATTGCACGAGCTTCTAGTATTCGAGTTCGTAAAGTAATTTTACGAGACAATTGGTGGCGACTTAACAGCGGCCCTCTGCTGGCTTATAGGGAGGACGATAACAATCCGATAGCCCTGATTCCCGTACATCCTTCACGTTATCAAATGCATGACCCTGTCTCAGAGAAAGTAATTATGGTTAATCAAGAAATAGCGGCTCAGCTTAAACCATTTGCCTATTCCTTCTATCGACCTTTCCCTAAAGCGACTATGAGTAAGCGTGATTTACTTTTCTTTTCCCTGGGAGCTTGTTGGCAACGCGATATTTTCAGGTTAATACTGGTCGGTCTGTTAGGCGGGCTATTAGGAATGGCCATTCCGATAGCCACCGGGATAATTTATGACAGCATTATCCCCAGTGCAGACAAGAGTCAGCTCTTACAAGTTGGTTTTTTTCTGGTTGCCAGCGCGGTAGCTGGTACTCTGTTCGGCTTAACTCGTTCTATTGCCATGCTACGCCTGGAAGGAATGATAGATGCTTCGCTGGAGTCTGCCGTTTGGGATCGCTTATTAGAGCTGCCGGTGCCTTTTTTTAAGCGCTATTCAGCCGGAGAACTGGCCATGCGAGCCATGGGAATCGGACAAATTCGGGCTATTCTGTCCGGGGTAACTCTAACCAATATTCTCAGCAGTATTTTTGCCTTGTTCAATTTTGCGCTGCTATTTTACTACGATGCTAAACTGGCGGGAGTGGCTACTTTACTCGTTGTGATCAACATGCTCGTACTCCTGGGAATTGGCAAAATGCAACTGAATTACTTGCGAGAACTAACTGATGTTGCCAATAAGATCAGCGGCTTATTATTACAGTTAATCGGAGGGGTAAGTAAATTCAGAGTGGCCGGTGCAGAAAATCGCGCCTTTTATGTTTGGGCTGAAAAATTCAGTGAGCAAAGGAGACTAGATTTTAAAAAATCCGTCTTGTCCAACTGGCTGGAAACTTTTAATTCGGTTTTTAGCTTAATTGCTTCCCTGAGCATTTTTGCCAGTGTGATCTATTTATCCAAAGGAAGTTTAACAGCTGGGAAATTCGTGGCCTTTAATGCCGCTTTTACTGCTTTTTGGGGAGCGATGGTGGTGATGTCCGGTGCTTTACTGAGTGTCGGCTCTGCTATCCCAGTATTTGAAAAGTTAAGGCCTATTTTGGAAACAGAACCGGAATACGATGAATTTAAAAGTGATCCGGGGGATTTAAAGGGTTCTATTGAGGTAAACCATATATCATTTCGCTATAAGGAAGAAGCTCCTCTGGTGCTGAAAGACCTTAATTTAAAAATTAAGCCAGGGGAATACATCGGTCTGGTAGGACCTTCAGGGAGCGGAAAATCGAGCCTGCTAAGGGTGTTGTTGGGATTTGAAAAGCCTGAGTCGGGACGGGTTTACTATGATGAAAAGGACTTGGAAAAAGTTGATATTCGGGCGATTCGCAGGCAACTGGGAGTGGTCTTGCAAAATGGCAAATTAATGGCTGGAGATATATTTTCTAATGTAATAGGTGCCAATACCAAACTTACTATGGACGATGCCGTAGAAGCAATCAGAATGGCAGGGCTGGAAAAGGACATTAATGAAATGCCGATGGGTATGCATACCGTAATCAGCGAAGGCGCAGGCACTATCTCCGGAGGTCAACGGCAGCGTTTGTTGATTGCCAGAGCCATCGTCAATAAACCAAAGGTTATCTTTTTTGATGAGGCTACCAGTGCGCTGGATAATAAGACCCAGGCTATCGTCAGCGAAAGCTTGGACAGCCTGCAAACTACCCGAATTGTCATCGCCCACCGTCTGAGTACAGTGATGAACTGTGATCGAATCATCGTCCTGGATAAGGGGACGATTATTGAAGAAGGAAACTACGAACAATTAATGCAGTTGAACGGAATGTTTGCCGAATTGGCTAAGCGTCAACTAGCCTAGGGGGAGCTATAGAGCAATGATTAGTAGTGAAGAACGCTATACTGTTTTGCTGACTGAGCTCGGAGCCGGTAAAACCGAAGCAGCAGAGTTATTAGCTTATAATGAACGCTTCTTTAATAAGGAAACCCTACTCTCGGAGGCCTTTCCCCTGGCGGACCAATCCTTTATTAAGACCTGGCAGGGGTATTGCAGGGAGGCTGAGACCCGAGGAGTGTTTAGGGTTCTCCAGGACAATCTGGTCCAACTTAGTTTCCCCATTCAGGAAGGCATCAGCCAAACGGAAGCTTATCGAACAGCAACTCGTAGAGGGATACCGCCTGAGCTCTGGGCCAAAGAGAGCGCTCTAACGTTAGTCTGCCCGGAAAATCTGCTGCTTTCCTTACATCAGACACCGGTGGGTGCTATTCCAGTGCTTTTCACCAGAGAAAGGCGTGATTTTGTCACCCTGGTGCAGGCTTTGGCGCAAAGAAACGAAGCCAAGAGAATACCTGATTCCATGGGGGCCTGTATGGTCAAGGGGTATAACAACTGGGGAAGAATCTGGGCTTACAAGAAACAATGGCAGGCTGAAAATCCAGGGCAGTGTTCTGAGGCAGAATGGACAGAAGAGTTCCAGAGCTTCATGCCCCGCAAAGAGCTCTATCAAGATACTTTTCTGATCCTGAGTGATGGATACTACAGTGGCATAGCTCCTGTAGATATGGACCTGTCAGGACAAGACTGGCAGGAATTATCCGTGCTTATTCGCCGGGAACACGAGGCTACCCACTATTTTACCCAACGTGTTTTCGGTTCGGCTGAAAACCAACTTCTGGATGAATTGATCGCGGATTACATGGGAATTATAGCCGCCAATGGTTGCTGCAGGGCTGATTGGCTGCTGCGTTTTATGGGCTTGGAGAATTACCCCGTTTATCGTGAGGGCAGCAGGTTACAGAATTATATTGCTAAGCCGCCAATCTCTGTCGGGGCTTTCAAGGTACTGCAGTCTATCGTTAAGAAAGCTGCCGATAATTTGGAGCAATTTGATAAAAAGATCACTAAACCGGTAAATAAAGCTAGGCTGATCATGGCGCTTTGCCGCTTGTCTTTATTGGATATGGTATTGGAGGAGTCATTTAACAGAGTTACAACAGAGATCTAAATTTTTTTTAAATGATGGTGAATCTTTTCTATTAAGGATCAATTAGGGGGTGATGTAAGCTGTATCAGAATAAGCTACCCGGCGAATCAGAAGACATCTCTCAAATACATAATGATCCAGCAGCTTTTACGCGTATGTATGAGCATTACTTCCCTAGAATTTATAGTTATGTGCGGTGCCGCGTCAACAACCCGGCTGTCAGCGATGACCTGACCAGCACGATTTTTGAGAAAGTCCTGTCCCGGCTGGACAGCTATTCCTCAGATCGGGGTACATTCTCGACCTGGCTTTTTACGATTGCTCATAATGTTGTGGTTGATTACTTCAAGGAACCAGAACATTCAGCAGTTTGTCTGGAAATGGCCCATGAGGTAGTTAGTCCTGAGCCTGATCCGCAGGATCAGATTGTAGCTCTTCTAACCAATGAACAATTGATTCAGGCCCTGCAGCAACTCACGGAAAGGGAACGAAACATTATTTCCCTCAAATTTTGGGGAGGCCTAACTAACCGCAACATAGCAAGCCTTACCGGTTTAAGTGAGAGCAATGTGGGGATTATTCTATACCGTTCCATGCAGCGACTGCGCTCCCTTTTAGATTGATTAATTGTCGCAATTTGTCTAAATTTTTCGCGTAATACAATGGGTGTAAAACTGTATTACTTATAGACTGATCAACAAGCCCCCCCGGAGATCAAACCAAAAATGAAAAGGAGTGGATTCATATGGCAAAGGAAAACGTCAAAAAATTCTATGAAGCTATTACCCAGGACGAAGCTTGGCAACAAAAACTTGCGGAGCTTTCCCAAAAGTACCAGGGAGAAACTATGAATGAAGAAAAAAGAACCCAGATGGTTAACGATGATATCCTGCCGCTGGCGGCACAGATGGGAATTCCTTTTACGCTGGAAGAGTTGAAGCAGTATGAAACGGATATGAAGCAGACAAATGGCAATAGTGAATTGAGTGATGATGAGTTGGAAGCTGTGGCGGGGGGGGGGGAGTATCACAATTTTTGTTTTTTTGTGGGAGTGGACCAAGATACCGATAAAAGAAAACTTGCGTACTGTGTTTTCGTGGGGATTGAACCGCATATGTCTATGTAAAAAGCTCCCCAACCTGCATATTTATGTTCCAGGTGCCGTGGCGGATCGTACTTTTATTCCATTCGATAACCATCGATTATTTTACCGATGAGCACACCACGATAACTACGATAATATTCATAAATAAACGCCTGATCAAACCGACTGTTCAGACAACGATCGGTTTGATCAGGCAAGAGGAGTATTTTATTTGCATACTGCAAGAAGGCTAATACGTGCGAAGACAGTGCTGCAAGAAGGTTTAGCCCGTGCGAAGACAGTGTCTTCGTCGTTTGTAGCATAGCAACTAACGGTATCGCCTTCGCCAAGGCTCGGCTAAGTCAAGTTTTCTTTATGGCCTGAAACTACGAGGAGAAATTGTGGCCGAACAGAAGATCAGTTAACTTGATAAATAATTGGTTGATATCGCGGTTCGGGGATTGGGATTCCTTCGGACATAGCAGTTTCAAGCCAAGCCCTTTTAGCTGCCTGTAACTCCTGTAATGCTTCCTCCGGTGTCAGACCGAATGCCGAGCAGCCTCTTAGATCTGGGATGTCGGCAATATATCCACCGTCTTCTTCGCTGTAGAATATATTTACATGATAGTCCGCCATTCTCATTATTCTCCTATCTTTAGATTGTACAGTTCCACGAGTTTCGATAGTTGCCTAATTTGGTATGGCTTGGCCATCCCGTTGACATTCTGTATATTCAGTAATTCCCTAACCTCTGTATGTACAAATATGTGATGGCTACCGTTGGTTCTGCCTAGCCCTGGACCCCGGTTCAACCAAAACCCGAGGATTATTGTCGTAATTTGTCTAAATCTTTCGCGTAATACAATGGGTGTAAAACAGTATTACTTATAGACTGATCAACAAGTCACCTCACTGGAGATCAAACCGAAAATGAAAAGGAGTGGATTTTAATGGCCAAGGAAAATGTTAAAAAGTTTTATGAGGCGGTCGCCGCGGATGAAGGGCTTAGGGTAAGGTTGAGCGAGCTTAACAAACAATATCAGGGCGAAGCAATGGATGAGGAAAAGAAAGCCGCGCTGGTGAAAAAGTTGGTTTTGCCCATAGCGGCGGAAATTGGTCTGGTCTTTACCATTGAAGAACTGCGGCAATATGAAGAAGAAATGGTGCAGGCAAGTGCGAATCGTGAGCTTGACAACAACGAATTGGAGGCTGTAGCAGGAGGACTTAGTCTGCTTTTGGGCGGAGAACTCTGCTTTGTTGTTGGTGCAGGTGTGGGTGCAATAGCTGGTACTGTACTTTGTTTTATTGGCGGTGCTGCAGTCTAAGATACATTCTTGATACTACATCAACTAAAAACAATAAAAAGGAGTGGATTTAAATGGCCAAGGAAAATGTTAAAAAGTTTTATGAGGCTGTTGTCGCCGATGAAGGGCTCAGAACGAGGTTGAACGAGCTTGATAAACAATATCAGGGCGAAGCAAAGGATGAGAAAAAGAGGGTCATGCTGGCGGAAAAGTTAGTTTTGCCCATAGCGGCGGAAATTGGTTTCTCCTTTACCATGGAGGAACTGCGGCAATATGAGGAAGAAATGGTGCAGGCAAGTGCGAATCGTCAGCTTGATAACAACGAATTGGAGGCTGTAGCAGGAGGAGCTGCGGCTGGGGTCGGATATTGTAGTGGGCTTGGTCTTCTTGGTATTATAGGTATCGGTACTATTTGTGTAATTGTCGGTTTTGATATTTAAGCATACATCCTTGATGCTCCAACACACTATTAACCTCTGTTATGCAAATAAGCCTTGGCTCCGGAAGGAGCGGTCTTAGTTTTAAACCAGACGGTAAGATTCCGGCCCCCCGGGCACGGGAGTTTACCGTCTGCCCAGCAAGAATGAAAGGAAAATTGAAATGTATGCACGCTTAAAAGATAATTTTATCTTGCGCGGCTGGAAGGGCATACCGTACGGCATAGCTGATACCAATACCGGACAGACCATGCTGCTGGACGCCATAACCTTTCAGGCGGCAAGCTTTTGTGATGGGAAGACGGACCTTGCTTCGCCGCTCATCTTATCTGCGCATAAAGAAGCAATTGACAAGCTGATTAAAGAAGGTATTGCCGGGGAATGCGCCGGGGGCGAGGGCCTGGCCGGGCATCAGAAGTATCGCCGGACAGAAGCACGCTTTGCCGACTCGGTGCACTGGTCGATCACCGGCAAATGCAACCTGCGCTGCCGCCACTGCTATATGTCCGCGCCCCAGGCTAAATACGGCGAGTTGACTACCGAGCAGTGTCTTGAAATTATCGATCAAATTTCGGATGCCAATATCGGCAAGGTTAGCTTAACCGGCGGCGAACCCCTTGTCAGGCGGGATTTCTGGCAGCTTGTGGATGCTTTACGGGAAAAACGGATCGCCATCCACCAATTACATACCAATGGCGTGCTGCTCACCGACGAGCTTTTGCAGCAGTTGCAAGCAAGAGATATAAAGTGCGGGATTTACATGAGCTTCGATTGCTGCGGCTGCCATGACTGGCTGCGCGGCGTGCCGGGGGCGGAGGAGGCGACCGTGGCAGCGATTAAGCGAGCGCGCCGCCACGGTTTCGAGGTCGGCATAGAAACAGCGCTGCATAAAGACAATCTCAACAAACTGACTCAAACCTATGATCTTTTAAAAACACTGGGCGTATCTTCCTGGAAGATATCACCAACAATGAGCGTTGGCAACTGGGAGCAGGAGCAGGGCCAATACGACATCCCTATCAAGGATTTATACGCTGCCTATCTGCAGCTCATCAAAAAGCACCACGGAGACGGAGCACCCTTTGCCATGATGCTGGGCGGGTTTTATTACTGTGCTAAAGAAAGCGATCAATACCTAATACCTTTCCTAAAATTTGACGGTACGGAAAAGGCGCTCCGGCAGACAGTCTGCAGAAGCTGCCGCATAAATCTGTATATTATGGCGGACGGCAAGTTGCTTCCCTGTATCCCGATGACCGGCACGTCCATGGAAAAGGAAATGCCGAACCTTTTGACCACAACCATCACCGAAGCCATGAACGGTTCGCGGTATTTTGACACTATTGATACAAGATTGGAAGAACTGTTTCGGGAAAACAATGAATGTGCCGGCTGCGAACATAAACTGAAGTGCGGCATGGGCTGCCGGGCTAATGCCATTAATTGTTCAGGCAGCTTTTACGGTGTAGACGCCGGCAGCTGTTATTTTTTCAAAAATGGGTATGAAGAAAAGATAAAGAGAAGTTTGGGATTATATCCTACGATCGAGTAAGAAGAGTTTAACTAAACAAGGTAAAAAATATGAGGAGGAATTCAAGATGTCGACCCTTACTACCTTTGAATTAAACGAAAAGATTGCTAAGCGAGCTATTGAAAAGGAGGAATTCCGAGCGGCACTCCTTAGTAATCCTAAAAAGGCATTGGAAAATGAGTTTGGTGTGATAATTCCAGACAACCTCCAGATCAAAATTCACCAAGAGACAAAAAACACATTGCATTTAATCGTACCTGAACTGGATACCCTTGAATTAACGGATGACCAACTTAATCAAGTAGCGGGTGGATTTTCATCTAATTTTGATAACTACTGCGTAGCTTATGGAGTGCCGGGAGCTTGGAATTTCCCCGATATATTCGGAAGCAAATAGTTGGGTAATTTTTGTCGCACTCTTATGGTTCACTCATGGTCCGTTTAATCGTTGGGCAGAAAACTGCCAAGAGGGTTTTTCCTGGGAGGGTATTTTGTGATTAATAAACCTGTTACTGCTGTGTGGGAAATTACCATGGGTTGTAATTTGAGGTGCGGGCACTGCGGCTCATCCTGCGCAAGCCCATTGCCGGACGAACTGACGACTGTCGAAGCTCTAAGACTATGCGACGACATTTCTGAATTAGGGATGGAATGGATCAGCTTGTCGGGAGGTGAGCCAACTACCCGATCGGATTGGGACCAAATCATACAAAGGCTGACATCCAACGGCGTGAAAGCCAATTTAATCACTAACGGCTGGCTGATGGATGAACAGATCTTGGACAGAGCGATCACAGCTGGTGTTAACATTATTGCTTTTAGTATCGACGGTCTGGAACAAACTCATGACATGATCAGGAAAAAAGGTTCCTTTCAAAGGATTATGCAAGCTCTAGATCTAATGAAGGAACGCAAGATCGGGCCAATGGTAATCACTACGGTTAACCAAAAGAATTTAGCGGAACTTTCTCGATTGAAAGACATTTTAATAGAGAAAGGGGTGCGGGGTTGGCAGTTGCAAATTGGCTTCCCCATGGGTAAATTAGCCGAAAATCGAGAGTGGGTGTTGGAGCCTTTCCAAGTAGATTCAGTAATTGACATAGCCTATCAAACAATGCTGGAAAAAAGGCTGGAGGTAATACCTGGTGATTGTCTCGGTTACTACAGCTTGAAACATATCGAACTCTTAAAAATGCGCAATGGCGGTTGTCCACCCCAAAGTTGCACGGCAGGTAAGGGGACTTTCGGCATACTGCACAACGGCGATATCACAGCCTGCACTTCAAACAGGGACAAGAGCTTTATAGCCGGTAACATTCGGAAAAGATCTCTACGGGAGATCTGGGAGGATCCTACCAGCTTTGCCTGGAACAGAGGTATGAAGAAGGAAATGCTCGAGGGATTATGCAGGACGTGTCGGTTTGGTGAAAAATGCCTTGGCGGGTGTTCAAATTCTAAGCTGACCTTTGGCGGTAGCGTCTATGCCGAAAACACGCACTGTTCCTACAATTTTGCGATGCATAAAGCAGCGGAGAAGTTGAGTATGACGGAAGACATAAATGGACTCTTAGTTATAGGCCGTGAGTTCGCGGAACAAGGTCTTTGGCAAAAAGCAGCCCTTGCCCTAGCAGAAGCAATCCGGCGCGGAGCAGATGATGAATCAGTCTTTAAACTTTATGGGTTTGTAAGCTTCAAGCTCGGTAACTTTGCCGACGCTCTTGAGGCTAACGAAAAGATTATTATGAACAATCCTGAAAATCCTTACGCCAATAAAGGCAAGGGATTAAGCCTTTGTCGTCTGGGCAGAAGCGAAGAGGGTATAGCTTATCTCAAAAAAGCGATTCAATTAGCTGGACCGGATTTCATGGACCCCTATCATGACTTGGCAGTAATATACATGGAAAATCAGCGGGTAGATGAAGCAATTTCAGTCGTCGAGCAAGGCCGGTTGGTAACCCCGCAATTTGCCGAAGATCTTTATGAGCGGTTTTTGGATGGTTAACATTGTCGTAATTTGTCTAAATCTTTTATGTAATACATTGGGTGTAAAACAGTATTACTTATTGACGGATAAACGGGCTATCAAACCAATTAACAATGGTTTAGGTCCAGTTAAGTATCTAGTTTGCCAAGGGTGGTAGAAGGGGGGGGTTAAACTTACATTTAGTTATAGTTAATATTAATTAATTTAATTTATTAAGGAGGAAAATAAAAATGGATCAATCAATTGAATTTATAAAAGCTATGCGAGAGGACAGCGAATTACAGGTTAAAGTTAAGCAAGCAATGGAAGGTGCTTCGGACATAGATGCAGAAGTTGCAGCAGTTACTGATGTTGCTGTTAAAGCAGGCTTTAATGTTTCCCAGGAATCTCTTAAAGGCACTGTACTTCAAGCGAAAAAAGCTGCTGGGGAGCTTTCTGATGATGACCTAGCTAATGTAGCTGGCGGTGGAACTTTAATAAATGGTATAATTGCAGTGGATAAAGGGCTAGACGATGCTATAGATGCAGTGAATAAAGGTGTAGACTATGCTGGAAATAAATTTGCTGACTTTTTCAGTGGGTGGTAAACCGCTTCAACAATTGCTTGTATTGCGATAGCTGGGGTTTCTTACCGTATTAATCGTAATGGATTTAACTGGGTGATCTGCCCTGCTGAAATGATTTGCAACTCCGCTATCTCAGCATAGCGGAGTCGCAAATATCAGCAGGGCTGCTTGTATACAGGCAGGCAAGCTGAACTATCAATGGTCTTGAGGTAATAATATTTAGGGCCATATACCTTATCTGTCTCATTACGAGGAGGTCAATGCATGAAAAACATAACCGGCACGAAACAAGGTAAGAGTTTTGGCAGCATGCTGGAAGAGGTCTTAAACACGGTTTTGCCAGATGCCCCTCCTTTAAGATCAGCGGCAAGTCCTGAATTAGTTCATTTTGAGTTAACCACTAGATGTCCCCTCCGCTGTCCACAATGTTATTGTGATTTAAAGACTGGCAAAAATATGGATAGAGCTACCCTGTTTGCCTGTCTTGACGAAGCTGCCCAATTAAAAACGAAGTGGATTGCCTTAAGCGGGGGTGAAGCATTAGTTTACCCCTACCTGATTGAGACCCTGCAACACGTTCACCAACTTGGTATGAGAGCAACCATGGCGACTAGCGGTTATGGTCTTACCGGCGAACGACTGGAGGAACTTAAGGAGGCTGGGATCGGTTGGATTTTCATCTCACTCAACGGTTCTACAAAGGAGATTCATAGTCTTTCCAGAGACGGATACCAAGATGGTATCAGATCCCTGCAACTCCTGCGGCAGACTTCCCTCAATTATGGGATCAATTGGGTAGCCCGCCAGGATAATGCCCGTGATTTTCCCAAGGTGGTAGAGCTAGCCCGAAACTATGGAGTGAAAGTAATTGCTGTTTTACGCCTGAAACCTGATTCAGGAAAAGATACTGATAACTATCTTTGCGGACCGGAATATGCGGAATTAGCGCACTATCTTCAGCAATATCAGGATCGTTCTCCCTTTATTTACGTGGAAAGTTGCTATCCCCACCTGCGGACTGCGGTATATAGTAATAATCCTGATAGTCTAGCCGGATGTCAAGCAGGCAGGACTATCATGGCGGTGGATGTGAATGGCAGGATGAGACCTTGCCGACATCTGCCCTACCCCCAGGAGTACTCAAGTATTAAGAAGTACTGGTTTGAATCAGAAGTATTGGCTCAATTAAGGAACACTGAGGAAAATATTGAAGAACCTTGTAAGAGCTGCAGTAATCTTAGCAATTGCAGGACCTGCAGAGCTTCTTGCTTGAAGTTTTATGGGAGCTTTTATGCAGGGGAAAGGCGCTGCCCTGCTGTTAAGAAAGTTAAGCTAGTAATGTAAACGAAAGTCATGATAAGATATTGCCAGATCGGAGGGGGGAGTCTCTTGTTCGAACATTATTGGGCAAAAAGGTTTAATAGCGATCTGGATAAATGTCTGAGTGGCAAACCGCAGGAATCTGATTATGGTCCGCAAGAATATCAGGAGTTAATTGATCTTTCACAAGAGCTTATTGCTCTTGATCTCAGTGCGGAGAGCCTGATAAAAGACAAACTTCTGAGTCGGCTTCTGAATAGCTTAGCTATAGAAAAACAAGAAATATTGGATAAAGATGAATTGAGTGAGGATAACCTAAGCAATGTGGCAGGCGGTATCAATTGTGAGGCAGGCAACCCCCCTCAACGCTTTTGTACTTGCCAGCAAAGTGTGGATACACCTAAAACGGGTATTTGCCCAATTTGCCATCTTCCTAAGGGAATAGAGCCAGAGCACCTATAAGAGGATGAAGGCTTATTGTGGAAAGACTCACATGCAGAGTGAAGGTTAATCGGTTGTTAGTCGGTATCCAATACTGCGAATGGTTTCAATGATGTCTGGATTGCCACCTTGTTCCTGAATTTTTTTGCGTAAACGACGAATATGTACATCGACTGTTCGAGTCTCGAGAAATTGTTCGTCATGCCATAATAAATCCAGGAGATGATCTCGTGTAAAGACTCTGCCAGGATTTTTAGCAAGGAGAGTCAGGAGTTCAAATTCTCGGTATGTTAAGGGAAGCGACGTTTTATTAATAGAGATAGTTCGGCTTTCTTGATCGATTTCTATCCCATGAACAAAAAGCAATTTTGGGCTGTTTAAGACATTAGCATTTTTATTGCAGGCTTTTTTTAGACGGGCAATGAGTTCATGATACCTGACAGGTTTACTAAGGTAATCGTCCGCTCCCATTTCCAGACCAATGACAGTTTCTATTTCACTATCTTTACAGGTTAACATAATCACGGGAAGCTGGTGTTGAACGTGATGATTTCTGATCCATTTCAGGACATCCCAACCGTCCATATTGGGGAGAACGATATCTAAAATTACAGCTTCAAAGGTATATTGTTCTAGCTTTTCCAGGGCAGCTTCTCCAGAAGGACAGGACATCGTCGAATAACCGTTTTTTTCTAAGGCAGCCTTCAAGAGTTTTTGGATAGATGGATCATCATCGATGAGCAGGATGAGTTTTGACTTCATTTCTTGCGCTCCCTAAAGAAGAAATTCTAAATATATAAATATTAGTTCATTTCTAAAACTATAATATAGGAAAAATATTTGAGTATCAACACATAAATTCCAGTAATCGCATAGAACAAGTCGTTTGAACTCGAATATCAAGGAGAATCTGAGGGTGAGCCACTGACATTACACGATGGGTGAGGCGTCCCAACTACTGCCATCGTTTCACATCCTTTCCTCCGCATGGACAGACCGCTAGAATTTCGGCGTTGAAGTTAACACAATTAAACACCAGACCGAAAAGTTAGTGTTAACAACGCTATCGAGATCGGCCGGCGGTTGAAGGAGGCCAATTAATAGGTCAAAAAGAAATCAACCAGCTTACTACTTAAAACAGTTTGCTGGTTGATTTTGGGTTATTGCTTAGGGATTTCTAAAATGGCACCTCTGTTTCCCGACGTGACCATTGCGGCATATCTGGAAAGGTATCCAGTTAAAATTTTGGGCTTTCGTGGCTTCCAGTTCGCCCTGCGCTTTTTTAGTTCAGTATCACTTATAATAAAGTTAATTTCATTTGCCATAATGTCAATCTGGATGATGTCGCCTTCTTCGATCAAAGCGATATTACCTCCAACCGCTGCTTCAGGAGAAACATGGCCGATTGCTGCGCCTCTGGTTGCCCCACTGAATCGCCCATCGGTAATCAGGGCGACGCTTTCTCCGAGTCCACGTCCCATAATGGCAGAGGTAGGATTTAACATTTCCCTCATGCCAGGCCCACCCTTCGGGCCTTCGTATCGAATCACAAGGACATCTCCTGCGATAATTTTGCCGGAATTAATTGCTTCCATGGCATCTTCTTCGCAGTCAAATACTTTGGCAGGACCTTCATGTTTCAGCATTTCGGGTACAACTGCGGAACGCTTAACAACGCAGGAATCTGGTGCCAGATTTCCCTTTAATACAGCAATTCCGCCAGTTTTACTGTACGGGTTTTCGACGGGCTTAATTACCTCAGTATTTCTATTAATGCAACCTGTAATGTTTTCCCCAACAGTTTTGCCCGTGCAGGTCATCAAATCAGTCTTGAGCAAGCCTAATTTATTGACTTCGTTCATCACCGCGTAGATGCCGCCGGCTTCATTGAGCTCTTCGATGTAAGTATGCCCAGTAGGCGCGAGATGGCAGAGATTCGGTGTTTTGTCACTGATTTCGTTGGCGATATTAAGATTTAATTCAATGCTGCATTCATGGGCAATCGCCGGAAGATGTAGCATACTGTTGGTGCTGCAACCCAAGGCCATATCTAGGGTCAAGGCATTTATAAAGGCATCCTCTGTCAGAATATCCTTCGGCCGAATATCCCTTTTCAGCAGTTCCATAATCTGCATACCCGTGTGCTTGGCAAGCAGAATCCGGTCTGAATAAACCGCAGGGATCGTGCCATTGCCTTGCAACCCCATTCCCAACACCTCTGTCAGGCAGTTCATGCTGTTGGCTGTATACATTCCTGAACAGGAACCGCAGGTTGGGCAGGCTTTGTTTTCAAATTCCAGTAATTTTTCCTTAGTCATTTTTCCCGCCTTGAATGCACTGGCTGCTTCGGAAACACTGCTAAAGCTAATTTTCTGTCCATCCACTTTTCCTGCAAGCATTGGACCGCCGCTGACAAATATGGTTGGAATATTCAACCGGGCTGCGGCCATTAACAATCCGGGAACGTTCTTATCACAGTTCGGAATCATTACAAGTGCGTCAAAGGCATGAGCCAGTGCCATGGCTTCGGTAGAGTCGGCAACCAATTCTCTTGTAACAAGTGAATACTTCATTCCCTGATGACCCATTGCAAGGCCGTCACATACTGCAATCGCGGGGAAGACAAGCGGAGTTCCTCCGGCCATGGCCACACCCAGCTTTACTGCATCCGCGATTTTATCCAGATTCATATGTCCTGGAACGATATCGTTTTTGGAGCTGACAATACCGATTAAAGGCCTTTCAATTTCCTCATTTGTCAACCCCAGCGCATGAAACAATGCGCGTTGCGGCGCGCTTTTAGTTACTGCATCACTATTCATTATCCGAACACCTCTCTATAATATAGTAGTTGCTGTATTATTACATTATATATTGTATGATGTCCAATGTCTATAAAAAAATATACTATGCTTAAACAATAAAGCTGTTTTAAAGTTCATTTAAGTTCTTTAAAACAGCCGAGTATTTCCTTATTCTTCTTTAATCCCAAAGCCCCTCATTGCGTGAATGATATGCAGCATCATAGCAGTTTTCGCCCCTTCGGCGTCTCGTTTTGATAAAAACTCCATGATCATCCGATGGTCATTCAAGGTATTCTGCACCATTTCTTCATTTGTATCTGATAAATATACTCCCTTGTCAATGGCCTGATAAAGGATAGGCATCAGCCGATTCATAAACTCGTTATGAGTTGCCTTGGCGATTGATTTATGAAATGCTTGTTCAACTTCGGTCCGATCTTCCTTTTTTAGAATCTTTTCTTCTTCTAGCCTACCATAGAATTGAATACGCTCGAGTTCCTTATCTGTAGCTCGTTTTGCAGCATAATAGGCTGATTGTGGCTCAAAAATCAGACGCATCTCATATAAATCTTTCACGTCCAGTTGAAATGTTGACAGCTCGTTCAAGCCAAACCCCTTGTTTGATTCAAGGTTATTCTTCACATAAGTTCCTTTTCCGCGTTGAATTTCTAAAATATTGTGAGCCACTAAAATACGAATGGCTTCTCGTAATGTAGTACGACTGACTTGTAAATTTGTAGAAAGCTCATTTTCATTAGGGAGCTTATCTCCAATTGCAAACTTTTTATCGATCGTTATCATTGCAAGTATATCGTCCGCAACATTTTCAGCTAGACTTCTTCCTTTTCTTGTCATGAGTGAACCTCCCATATAATCTAAATATCATTATACAGTACCCGATATCTTATTTAAAGTAAGATGTCTGATGTCTTAAAAGTGTATAAATAGTTTTTCCCATTCAAGTATCGGTAGTTTTAGCCTTGACAAATCAATTTGTTTAACATATAATTTAAAATAAATTTAATATCTTAACTAATAGAGTAGGCGATACACTTCTATAAAGTGGTGGGGCTGGGCTGGCGCAAGAGTCCAGCAGGATGAATACCTGTGGGACTATAATTCTAATAAAATTATAGTGCCGCAGGTATTTTGTTAAATCGGAGGTGGTATTCGTGATTTCATTGCGGTTTAGTATCATACATAAAAATAAATTGTTTTGCATAATATTCCTCTTACTATTTTCGTTGATGTCTGTGATAAAAACAGGCAGCTAGGTATTTTTTCAAGGCGCTGTATTCAGCTTGGATTAAGATTAATTATAAGGAGGATTAACTATGAGCTCTTTTTCAAGATCAAAACATAAGGGACATTACCCAGATCAGAATCATGGTGGCGGACATTATAAAAGGCCGCATGGCTCGGGAGGATTATTGGATAAAATCAAGGAAGCTTTGACAGGTTCAAAAAGACATTCTCGGTCCGGTTCAGACGATAGTCATGGGCATTCTGCAAGTCGTCATCGCCGTAAGAGTTCATGGTCTTAAGCCTATTTAGACGGGACAAACAATATCAACCGTCAGAGCAGATCGCAGACTATACAATCGAGAAAACATTAGGAGAAGGTCGGTTTGGTATCTGCTATCTGGTTTCTGATGGTCAGAAGAAACCGTATATAGTCAAGCAACTAAAAAGGGGAATGCTAAAGAAAGCTGGTGCAAAGGCTTGGTTTGAGGAAGAAATTTTAAAGAGCTTACAGCATGAGAGCGTTCCCCAGTTTATTGAAAAGATTGAGCTTGAGTACTTCTTTGGCTATGTACTCGAATTCAAGGAAGGTAGAACGTTTGAGGACATTATTTATCTTGACAAGCACGTGTTTGAAAGAGAAGAAATTTACAGAGTGGGAAGCCAGCTTGTCGAAATATTAAAGTATTTGCATTCAAAGAGTATAGTCCATAGAGACATAAGGGTGCCAAATACGTTATATGATGATCAAAAGGTTAACCTTGTTGATTTTGGACTTGCTCGTTGGATTAATAACGAGAAATACAGGGCAGATATGGACTTCGCATTTTTGGGAGACTTCCTTCTGCACCTGTATTACTCTTCTTTTGAACTCAAAGGTTTTAAGAAGTGCCCCTGGTATGACGAATTGGAATTGTATCCAAAGGAACTATTATTTTTAAAGAGGCTTATGGGTGTCAAGCAAAGGTATACAAGTATTTTCGAAGTTGAACATGATTTTTTCGAGACGTTTGAATCTTATAAATAGATCATAAGGGTGTGATCCAATGACGTGGAGGATACAAGGAACATTATCACTTAATTGATGGAAAAGTCCTTCTGCTTTGGATTATCGAAACCGTTAGGAAACGGTATAACCAGGTAAAATCCGATAGTTTTGTTTTTCAAGATTTTGTTCAGGAACATGCCGTCAATTTTCAGGGGAAATAAGGATAGTTTATTTTTGTAAAACATCTGCGCAGAAATGCAGGTGTTTTTGTTTTTATGTAGAAATGAAAGTCAATTGAATAAGATAAGTATCTAAATGTATCTATTAGCAATAAAAAACCCCGAAGAATTTTCTGTAGGAGTTTGGGGGACGTATAGGTGATCAAGAACAGTTTGAAGCATAAATTTGTGATCGTAGTATGCATTATTTGTTTCATCTGTCTTTCAATTGTTTCGGCAGTTAGCTTTTCGATTTCCTATAAGGCCATGTTAAGTGAGTCTACTCAGAAGATGGTTGAAACGGCTGGAAAAAATGCCGAAAAAAATTGATTGCCGATGACTTGTTATCATTATGTTTGTAAAGAATAATATGTTGGCTCCTGTTCAGAGACTGACCCAAATAGTACGAGAATTTGCCAATAAACAATTAGATGCACGGTGCCCGGTATCTTCTTCCGATGAAATCGGACAATTGAGTAGGAGTTTCAATGAAATGGCGGCAACTATACAGGATTATAATAGGACTCTTGAGAAGAAGGTTGAGGATCGCACAAGGGAATTAAAGGATTAAAATGAGGAAATTATCGAAAGCATTGACTATGCGAAAAGGATTCAATTAGCTATCCTACCGGATTTTAAGGATTATTTTAATAGTCTAGAGGAACATTTTTTGTCATATGGAGACCTAGGGATATCGTCGGAGGAGATTTTTACTTTAGTAAGAAGATATTACTGTCATCGGTTTTAAGCTTTAACCATAAAACTTTTTAAAACTTTAAACTATACCTAGGTTCGATAAGACGCTTCTTATAGAAAAGAGACAAATCTCCTAATCATGTAATTCAGTGATTCTTGCGTTAGGAGTTTCCACATGAACTTATACCAATAAAGGAGGTATTTGCAATGAATAAAAGATTGATCGAAATTCAAAAAATGCTAGGAGATAGCCATATCTTGATAAGCTTTTCTGGACGTTTTTCTCAAGGAATTATTCAAGAATTGGGTGAGGCCATTAAAGAACATATGAAGAACGAGGATAATCCTAAAAATAAAATTTATAATGTCTTCTCAATTTTTATTGAACAAACCCAGAATATTAACAACTATTTTGCAATTAAAAAGAACGACATAATAAATGAAGAAATTACTAGTTCCGCAATTGTTTGTATAGGGAAATCCAAGGAAGACTATTTTATCTGGTCGGGGAATTTGGTTAATAATAGTGATGTGCACCCTTTGAACGAGCAACTAAATTTAATACGTAGCTTAAATAAAGATGAATTAAAAAAACTATATAAAGAGCAGCTGAAAAAGGATATCCAACCTGGTCAAAATGGAGCTGGTATGGGATTAATTGATATCGCTAGAAAATCGAGTTTGCCAATTGAGTATTCTTTCGAAGAACGAGATAAGTCATTTACATTTTATGAACTTAAGGCAATCGTGTAGGGGGAGACAGTATGGAACAGTTATATTTAGAAGCAACTAAAACTACGCCTGAAGTAAATTTTAATCCGGATACGAAGACTCTGAGTATTAAAGGTCAATCGTATCCTGAAAATGCTTTTAAGTATTTTGAACCACTAATTAAGTGGCTTGATGAGTTTATTGTGCAGGTTGAGGATGGAGAGCAAATGCAGTTGGAGCTTAGTCTGCCTTATATAAATACAAGTAGTTCTAAATGCATTATGATGATTTTAGAAAAATTTGAAGAAGCAGTTGAAAAGGGGAAGAACATCGTAGTCAACTGGTTCTATGACGAGGAAAACGAAAGTGAACTGGAGTGTGCGATGGAGTTTAAAGAGTTTGCAGACCTAGAATTCAACATAATTCCAAACCGTTAAAGCTAGGTACTCTTTGACCTATTGATTCTCGTGTTGAGAGGTGTTTGAATGATAGAGGGCAATACTTCGAAGGATCTTTTTTTCAAAGAAATAGCGATCTTAGAACATTCAATGGATATTGTTAACAACGAAAAATACAGAGATAATGAGCTCCTGACTGAATATCACCAACTAACCAAGCACTATAATACCCTTCTGACACTCACCAAAAAGGCATTTAAAATAAGTGATGCACAGTCAAAAAACCTAAAAATGCGTGAAAGTGAAAAAAAGAACCTTTTAGATAATTCAAATCAGGGTTTTCTCACGTTTGCCAGTGATTTGCTTATTGACAGAGAATACAGTATGGAGTGTAATCGTATTTTCAACAGAGCAATAGGAAATATAAATATCTTGGAACTTCTGTTTCCCGATAATGAAGAACAAAATAGGTATTGCGAGGAAGTACTTAAGGCAATCTTTGTCAGTAGAGATATTGAAACACGACTTTTGTATATTGCCAAACTCCCTAGTTTGGTGGAGGTTAATCATAAACATATTGAAGTAAAATACAAAATGATTACTACTGGGGAGTCAGAGAAAGATAATAACACCCTAATGTTAATTCTCTCCGATATAACGGAAAAACGGAAGGTTGAAGATGAAGTTATTTACCTAAGTTACCATGATAAGCTAACTTCCTTGTATAACAGGGCCTATGTGGAAAGTATGTTACCCCAGCTTCAATCTGAAGCCAGTCTTCCCCTTAGCATCATAATGGCAGATATGAATGGTTTGAAGCTAACAAATGACGTTTTTGGCCATGAAAGTGGGGATAAGCTACTGGTCAACGTGTCTAAGGTTTTCCTTAGTTGCTGCCGCCAAAGTGATATTGTGGCGAGGTGGGGTGGCGATGAATTTTTCTTGATTCTTCCGGGGGCCAGCAGTACAGTATGTGAGAAGATCTGTGAAAGGGTTAAGTATTTATGCAGCAAGGTGGACCCCGATCCGATTGAATTGAGCGTTTCCTTGGGTGCGGCAACGAGTGAAAAATTGAACACAAATCTAACAAGTCTAATGACAGTAGCTGAAAGTGCAATGTATAGTAATAAGCTTATGGAAAGCAAAACAAACCGTGAAAAAATTATTTTAAGCTTAGAGAAATCACTTCATCAACATTGCTTTGAAGATATTGAGCACATTGAAAGAATTAAGGGGGCTGTCATAAGATTTTCGGAAGTACTTCAAGTTCAGTTAGATGCTAATGCAATTGAAACTATGATCTTGCTGGCCAGATTTCACGATGTCGGAAAAGCTGCTATACCCCATGCTATTTTGAGTAAAGCAGGCCCTTTGACTCAAGACGAATGGAATATTATGCGAAGTTACACTGAGATAGGCTATCGAATGGCACAATCGATTGACGAACCGGTTTTGGCCCAGGCCATTCTGGCTTTCCGCGAGCATTGGGATGGTCAAGGTTATCCTTACGGGCTGAAGGGGGAAAAAATACCTCTTATTTCGCGCATATTTTCCATTCTCGATGCCTATGATGTGATGACGAACGGTCGTCCTTATAAAGATAAAATGAGTAAGGATGAAGCTGTAGAAGAAATAAAAAGATGTAGCGCAAGGCAGTTTGACCCAAACCTTGTTACACTATTTTTGGATAACCTTAATTATTTGATATCATGAAATTCAAATGAATCTCAGCTTTGACTGATAGGACAGACACGGATTTAAAAAAATAAGTTATAATGATTTAGATAGAATTGCAAAATAAATTGTAATAAACGAAGGAGCATATAAGATGATAACTGAAAGTATTCTGGATATCATTGGTAATACGCCAATGGTTAGTTTAAAAAAACTTACTGGGTTGAATATTTTCGCTAAGGCAGAATATCTGAACCCTGGTGGAAGCATCAAAGACAGAGTTGCTAAACATATGATTGAACAGGCGGAAATCAGAGGAGTATTGAAATCCGGTATGACAATAATAGAACCTACTTCGGGTAATACTGGGATTGGCATTGCTTTAGTTGGTGTCCAAAAGGGATACAGGGTAGTAATTGTTATGCCGGAAAATATGAGCGAGGAAAGAAAAAAGATTGTATTGGCATTGGGTGCGGAACTTATCTTGACTAAAGCTGAAGATAGTATTGGCGGATCAGTGGCGGAAGTTGAGAGACAAAAAGGAACAGATTCAAGTATCTTTGTTCCCCAGCAGTTTGAAAATCCTGATAATCCTCAAATTCATTATCTTACTACTGCTTCAGAAATCTGGGATCAAATGATGGGTAAAGTAGATGTTTTCGTTTCCGGGTTGGGTAGCGGAGGAACGTTGGCAGGAGTCGGCAGATTTATTAAAGAAAAAAATCCAAAGGCCAAGATAATTGCAGTGGAACCTAAAAATGTTTCTGCACTTTTGGGGCACGAGCCGGGATTACATAAGATTCAAGGAATCGGTGACGGTTTCATCCCCGAAGTGCTTGATGTGAATCTTATAGATGAAGTCGTTGAAGTTACCGATGATGATGCAATAAATACAGCTAGGGATATGGCCAGAGTCCAAGGTATTCTAGTTGGGACTTCTTCAGGCGCAAATGTTTGGGCTTCTATCAAAATGGCACAAAAGTATGGCTCGGATATAAACATTGTGACTGTTTTGCCTGACAGAGTCGAAAGATATTTTAGTACATCCCTGATATAAATCCTAGATTTACTTATCTTTAGTTGAATGAGTTCACTACTAGTGCCAGGACGTTTCCTACTAAAACGTTCTGGCTTTTCGTCGTACTAGTCATTAACGTTTACTTATTTATTTTTTCATAGTAAACGAGTATTACCGTTGAAGGAATGTTCTAGAAAGGTGTGGAATGTTAAATGAGGTTACATTCTCTGTTGAGGTAAACTTGGAGGTGCGTTTTATGTATAAAACAGTAAATTCTAAAGCGTTTATAATTTCTTGCCTAGCAATTGCTCTTGCGACAGTGATTCTACCTACAGGTTTAGTAGTCGCACAAGAAGGTCCCTTTGCGGGAATTAAAGAAAAAATGGCTAGTATTTCTGAAACTGAACGGGATAACTTGGAAAACCTGTTTGTCTTGGGACAGCAGATTAAAGAAATGGAGAAAGAGGAAGCGAGGATTACTCGTGATATAGAAACAAAAAACGGGGAAATCGAGGGCCTGAAAATAGCAATTGCGGGGGAAGAAATCGCTTATTCAAAAAAGTTGGCAGACCTTAAGCAGGTTCTCAGGAGTTATCAAAGGATGGGACCGGGGACTTACTTAGAAATAATCCTGAATTCAGACAACTTGGCTATGCTGCTCAGGAAAATAAACACTTTGCGGGATATCACTCGGAACACGGGAAAGCTTATGGAATTGTTGGAGGAGAGTAAAGTCAAGCAGTTATCGGAAAAAGCAACCCTAGCAGAAAAAGTAACTTTGATCGAAGACAATCAAAAACAGATCCGAGAATCCATGACTAAGAAAAAGCAGTTGATAGAGGATCAGGAGAGATATCTTGCATCCTTGAAGGAAAAAAGAGAGTATTACCAGGATGATCTTGCAAATTTGCAGATGAACTGGGACGAACTTAAGAATTCTGTCCCTATGATAATCAAGGAGCTCTCTAGGATTATCGATGAGGGATACATTCCGTCGGAAAAACTGAATATATCTTATAATTTTATGAGTATTAAAGCATCTGTCGATGAAAAAACCATTAATGAGATAATTTCAGGGTATCCTTCGCTCCCAAAGATAGTATTTAGCTTTTACCCAAACCGCGTTGAAATTAGCATGCCTGAAAAAAATCTCCTTTTATCAGGAGTATTTGTTATTCAAGAGGAGCATACCTTGAAATTCCAGGTGAAAGAAGGTAGCTTCTATGGAATGCCACTGGATAGTGGTGCGATTGAAGATTTGTTCCTAAAAGGTGACTTGGTGTTTAATCTAAAGCTACCACTGAGCGACTACACCATAAATTCGATCAAGACAACGGCTGGAAACTTGGAATGGACTATTACACCAACATACTGAGGAGGCACAAGAATGATTGAAGCAAAAGGAATTAGTTTGAGGTTTCCAAATGGGACAATGGCTTTAAATAATATTGATCTGCAAGTGGAACCTGGTGATATGGTATATGTCACAGGGCCCAGTGGCTCTGGAAAAACTAGTCTTTTAAAGCTATTCATGGGAATTGAGTACCCAACACTTGGTTCACTAAAGGTGCTTGGACAGACAATGACTAAAGGCCAGACTGCGGGAATCAGGCGGCTGCGGAAAATAATCGGACCTGTCTTCCAAGAATTTAGACTAATAGCAGGGAGAACAGTCACGGAAAATGTCATGCTGGGCATGCGTTTTTTAGATCTTCCTCAAGATCAGTTAAAAGAAAATGCCAGTCATGCCTTGGTAAAGGTAGGGTTGGAACATAAGGCCCTTTCATTAGTGGAAAACCTATCATGGGGGGAGAGTCAGAGGGTTGCCATTGCCCGGGCGGTGGCTAGGAAGCCGGTATTAATCTTGGCGGATGAACCTACAGGTAATTTAGATAAGGACAATGCCTTAAATATCTTAGAACTCTTAACGTCTTTTATCGATGAAAAAACGGCAGTAATTATTACCACCCATGCAACCCACCTTATTGAAGCAGAACATAATTCCAAGGTAATCCGTATGGACAAGGGCAGCTTGAGTTGGGAAAGGTTGGGATGAACTTAGCATGAAGACGATTATAAATGCAAGTTACTTTCTAAAAGAAGTAAAAACGATGATCCGCTTGAACTTACTTTCCAACATTTTAACACTTTTTAGTACAGGACTTATTTTTTTTATTCTCGCCATGATACTTTCCGGCTGGTGGGTTAGCAATCATGTTGTTAATGTAGTCCAGGGGGAAGCTGAAATTAACGTTTATCTTGATGAAAAAGTTGTTAACACAGACACAGGTGTTATACAGATGGTTGAAAGTATTAGAGATATAGAGGGTGCGCGTGAGGCACGGGTAGTTGATAAAGATGAAGCATACCGCAGAATGGTGGAAATCCTCGGGAAAGAAGCTAGTGTTTTGAATAATTTTGATAATAATCCATTTAGCTCTTTCATTGAGTTGAAAATCAATCTGGAAGAGATCGACTCAGTATTAGAAAAAATAAACCACATGGTGGGCGTTGAATATGTCAGGGACAACAGAGAAGTCTTGGATCGTCTTCGAAATATTGCCGGTGTATTAAAGCTTGTTGGGGTCATGGTTGTAGTCGCTGTAGGTATATCTACCCTAGTTATTATTTCGCATATCATTAGGCTAGGGATATTCAACAACAAGGAGCAAATAAACACTCTGAGATTACTCGGCGCACCAGAAACTTTTATTGCTTTTCCATTTTTGCTCGAAGGATTGTTATTAACCATTGGGGGAGGCATATTGGCTGTGGCTCTGTCAGACTTCGCGATAGAGTACCTATATGTGCAGATGGCAGGGCCCCTTCCCTTCATTCCTCTACCGCCCCGTGAAACACTTGTATCTGGTATGGTAATAGGGGTAATGTCCCTGAGTGTAGTCCTAGGAATTGTCGGTAGCTTACTAGGACTGTCATCGACAAAAAACAATTAAGAAGTTAAATTAAACTTTATCCAAGTCGTAAGACTCCCACTTCTATAAGTGGGAGTGATACACCTTATTCTGCTTCGGTGGGGGTAGAGTCCCCCACCGAAGACTCGATGTTCAACTTTAGTTGAACGAGTTCACTAAAAAGGCCTTAGGCGGTTAGCGCTGCTTAGATAAGCAATAATCTGCTCTACGGGGAGTTTTTCTCGGACATGATTGTCCACCCCAACGATGGTCTCAGCCTGGAACAAAGCGTTTAGACAAGTCTCTTCGGAGGCATCAACCACTGCCTCGATAAAGGAGTCGAGAAACTTTGCGTTATCAATGATTATAGGCTGGGCTTGGGGATGAATCCAGGGGTAGTTGGAAAAGACCATATCAATATCCCCGCTCCCCCAGCGACTAATACCCCCCACTCTACTTAATCCCAACTCGGGTCTTTTGGCTAGGCGTTTTAACTGGGGGCAGTTCAGGGGAGCATCGGTGGCAATAATCGTAATATTCGAGTTGCCGATCAACGGCGCTTGGTTTAGTGGAAACATGCGACCAAAGGGGATGCCTTTAATGATTAGATCCTCTCGTTTTCCAAAATTACAGACCATTAACACTCCTAAAGTCCAGCTTCCCAGGCTGTTTTTCACGATCCGCGAAGAGGTACCTACTCCAGACTTGTAAGCAAAGGCACTCATTCCTACCCCTGCTCCGACGTTGCCTTCCGGAACCTGCCCACCGGTGGCTGTGGCGATGGCCTGCCAAGCGTGCTCTTTTTTGACATGTCTGCCTCTAATATCATTTAAATACCCATCGTCACATTCAAATACTGAAATATTCGGCGTTCGGTCTGAGATACCCACCCCAGGGTTGTGTTCAAGCACCCAGTCAATTCCGCCCTCTAGTGCTGCCCCGATGCTCAGGGTATTGGTGATCAGAATCGGGTTTTCACAAATTCCCAGTTCTTCTATATACATCATGCCGATGGATTTGCCATATCCATTATACGGGAATACTGCTGCAGGGCATTTCTGGGTGTACAGATTACCGCCGTGTGGGAGAATTGCTGTGACTCCGGTGCGAACTGGTCCCTGACCAGGGATAAGCTTACCCTGACCTTGGATCAAACTGACGTGACCCACAGTAACCCCGGGCACGTCGGTTATGGCATTGAATTTTCCGGTAGGTAGGGTACCGAAGTCTAAGCCTAACTCCCTCGCTCTAATCCGAACCACCTCCCCACAAAAACTACCCCATAAATACTATGGGATAGTTTTTGTCTTTATTCTACTATGAGGCAGACGGTTTCTCAGCTAGAGTTTTGGTTCCCTTCGGAGAGGTCTTCGATAAGGAAAGAATCACCCCGGATATCACTAAGACAAATCCGATCCAATGAAAGAGGGCTAAGGATTCTTTGAGAATCATAACACTTAAAATAATGCTAAATAAATGTTGCATATTGTTAAATACTGCAGCTTTGCCACTTCCGATCAGATTAATTCCGTAAAGATTGAGAAAAAAGGCCACCCCAGCTGCAAGGAAGCCCATGTATAAAATAATAAGCCACTCGGACATTGAAACGTTCCATTCCGTTGCCCTGAGTTGCCAAGCCCCCATCGGAATAAGTATAATCGCAGCAAAAATGAGGGCATATACACTCGTGACAAGGGAAGAAAATTTTTTCATGATGTTTTGCCCTAAAAGATTGAATAAACCGATGGAAATTACATTGAGAAATAAGTATGAATCGCCAATTCCAAATTTAAATGTAAGTAAATGAAGTAGCGAGCCTTGAGTAAATACGATCACTAGCCCCATAAATGAAGTAATCATACCTAAAGTTTGGGATTTAGAAGGTTTCAGTTTATAAAGGAGAAATAATAGGGTATTCATAACGGCAGGTAGGGTCGCAAAAATAACAGAGGCATTCGTCCCTGTCGTATGCTGTAATCCTAAGAGCAATGAAACATAGGGAATCGTAATTCCTAAGATACTCATGAGGATTAGTTGCAGTAACTCTATTTTACTGGGTTTAAGAGAGGTTTTCATCCGGGACCAGGCTAGCGGTAAAAGAATTATCAGGGCTAAAACCACTCGTATGGCGGACAAAGTAAGAGGGGGCACATCCCCAGCAATTAATCGACCCGCGATAACGTTACCACCATAAATGAAAGCGGATAGGAGTAAGAAAAAATAAGCCTTGCAGTGAGTACCTCGGTGATCATGTGACTGTAACTGTTGCATGAAGATCTCCCTTTTGGTTTTATGTTATTATTTCAGCCATAGCCATTATACAAAAGGATTTGCTGATATAAAAGAGCGACCGACAATTGCTGAACAAAAAGACTTAAATAGTTTATCGAACTCCTGAGTTACTTGAACTCTTGTATGTCTGTTTGAGAATATACGAATTAGTACAGGTGCATAGAAAATTACCTCAATTCAAAAGCTATAGACGAAACAGGTAACTGTTTAAGTATAAGCGGAGGTGTTTAGCTGTGCGAGAATGGAAAGATTTAACCAAAGATGAGAAAGAGATCATAACTACGATGAAGATGCAAAATGTTAGCCCTGAAGAACTAATCCAAAGGATGCGTAATTCAGGGAAAATGAATGAACAAGCTATTGAAGGCTTAAAAAAGGCGCTTGAAGATGTCAAACCATTTCTCGTACACTAGGAATTTGATGTAGTGAAAACTAAAGTTTGCTGACTACTAAAGGTTAGCAAACTTTAGCTTTTGGCGCACCCCAATAAATTAATTATTGTTAATACCTGGAATGTAGTCTATAATCTTTAATAATGTATTAGATAAATGAGGGAGGTCTCGGGCATGATTCTGACAACAACACCTTCAATAGAGGGCCGTAAAATCACTGCTTATTTGGGTGTTATTACTGGAGAGGCTATCATGGGTGCCAATATTATGCGTGATTTATTCGCTAGCATTACGGATGTTATCGGTGGACGTTCTGGGGCTTATGAAGAAAAGTTACAGGAAGCACGTCGTATTGCCTTGCATGAATTAGAGGAACATGCAGCTCGGTTAGGTGCAAATGCTGTGGTGGGTATTGATTTGGATTATGAAGTGGTCGGTAAAAGTGGCAGTATGTTAATGGTTAGTGCTTCGGGAACAGCAGTTCATGTAGAGTAGATACTGACGTTTTCACTAATAAACTGTGTTTGATGTGTTGTCTCTATGTTTAATAGGGATAAGATAAACCCATTTGGGGTTATTCTTATCCCTTTAATGTTCCTTTGCTGCAAATTATGAACGGTATACCATACATTAGTTCAAGATCATATTTTTTCTACATTATCAAATCTTATCAGGATTTGTATAGTATAATATTTTCCGGAGACTTAAAGCGTTTTAGTGTTATGGTATACTAATTGGGGAGGTTATTATGATTAACATCGATAGCTCAAATACTTCGAAAGAAAGACCTAGAGCTTTACTGCTACTAGCTGTCACAGCGATCTTGTGGAGTCTAGGCGGATTATTAATAAAATCTGTAAATGCTAATCCACTTACTATTGCAGGTATAAGAAGCGCCATCGCGGTGGTTTTGTTTCTACTGGTATTAAAAAAGCCCAAGCTGACCTGGTCTTTTGCTCAACTCGCAGCTGCTCTGGCTTATGCAGCTACCTCGATTTTATTTGTAACTGCGACCAAAACAACAACTGCCGCAAACGCAGTCCTGCTTCAATTTACTGCACCAATCTATGTGGCTTTATTTAGCTCTTGGCTGTTAAAGGAAAAGACAAAGATGATGGACTGGATAACTATTTTCCTCGTAATGGGCGGTATGGTCTTATTTTTCCTAGATAATCTTAGTAATAAGAGTATTTTAGGGAATGGAATTGCTGCCCTCAGTGGTGTGACTTTCGCATTTTTTATTATCTTCATGCGGATGCAGAAGGATGGATCTCCTTTAGAATCTATTTTACTAGGAAATATTCTCACAGCAATAATCGGGCTCCCATTTTTGTCCCAATCTGTCCCTGATGCATCCGGATGGTTATACCTGGTGATCCTTGGGGTGGTTCAACTTGGAGTACCCTATATTTTGTTTTCACTGGCTATAAAGCATGTAACCGCATTGGAAGCAATCCTTATCCCTGTGATTGAACCTCTCTTGAACCCAGTCTGGGTATTCTTGATGTTAGGCGAAGCCCCAGGACTATTGGCTATGCTTGGTGGCTTCATTGTGCTTTCAGCGATTACTGTACGGTGTGTCCTAGCAGCCCTGCCCTCTCTAACTAAAGAAGTGATTCATAGCAGCTATGGCCATAAGTGAACAGTTTTAGTGGACGGTAGATAGGGTTGCGTGACTGTTTCAAAATGATGTCGAGTTAAATTAGCTTTTAAGGATGGTGCAGGGGATATGAAGAAAATAATACTTATGCTTTGTATTGTAATTATATTGGGATTATCTCTGTTTAATTATCAACTCGCTATACCGACGAGCACTGTTACTGACTTAAAAGTGTCTTATTCTGACCTCTCATTTGCAGTTCTAGGAGATATCCATGGTAATAATGATAGTTTTCAGCAGGCTATTAGAGATTTGCATAGTATAAATCCAGCAATGGACGCTCTTATCCTCAATGGAGATACCGTGGATCAAGGGATTAAGAAGCAATATGATGAGCTTAACAAAACTTTGCTAAATAATAAGACGTTGTTGCCTAAAACGATGATTAAAAACATTGGAAATCATGAGTTTTTTAATTATGACATAGAAATAAATAGTCCTATGGATGTTAAATCATTTATTAATCGTTACCTTGAATTCGCAGGTGAAGAAAAGGTATATCATGATAAGTGGGTTAAGGGCTATCATTTTATCTCCCTTGGATCAGAGGATGGCAATTCTTTAACCCTTGATTCCATTAGAGCTTTCATATCAGAGGAACAAAAGAAATGGTTAAAAGACAAACTGGCTGAAAACTATACCTTGGGTAAACCCATTTTTGTTTTTCTCCATCAGCCTTTAAACAGTAAGCCTAGTAACGGATGGGTCGGATCAGACCAGAGTGACGAGATTAGCAAAATACTGTCCCAGTATCCAGAGGTTATACTATTTAGTTCACACACCCATGCTGATTTATCGGCGAATAGTGTTGTATTCAATCAACCGTTTACCAGGGTTCATACCGGAGCGGTACATTATACCTTTGTTCAACGCGCTCAAAGTAAAAGTAGAACACGAGAACCTTTGATTAAAGGCATATATCTTGAAGTCAACGGAAATACAGTGGTGATTAAAGGAAGAGATCTGAAAGAGAAATCCTGGGTCTTTACACAAGTTGTATCTGCGCCGACACGATAAGAATAGATGCACATATTTAGCTTCACACTTAAGCCCCGAAGAGAAAACATACCTCTTCGGGGCTTAACTCTATTCTGGTGTCTTTGCAATGGATCTTATAAATACATAATTGTTGTGAATCTTGTACCAAATGCTAATCAATCTATCCTGCCAGTTGTAAATTTTTATAAAAATAAAGCTGGCATAATAAGAATTTCCAATAATAGTTTTTTATAGTATATATTCTAATTGAGATTTCTGAAATATTGTTAATCAGCAGATTTTTTGCCTGGACTAAGCCATAACTAAGAGAATTCTATTCCTTTGTGCAAGAGGAATGATACCAAAAAAAATAAAAAGGAAAGCATAATATTAAAAAAATTCTAACAATTTTGATTTTATTACCCAAGGTCTACCTTGATGACCATAAAGAAACGTTATAATGTCATATTTATGTACTATAGACATAATACTTATCTTCGTGCTAATCTTCAGATATAAGGAATTAGGAACTGTTTCCGGTGTTTACTTACATACAATAAAAAGGAGGAAGTTAGAATATGTGGAAACTTATTGTGTCTTACATTTTGAAAAGTCATAATCAGTATCGATCTCTTAATCACAATGCTTTGATTCTCCTCCTATTATCGTTCGGTATGCTGCTCATCATATCGGGGTGTGGAGCTTTAGATAATCATTTCCAATCTAGTTCAACTCAATCCCAGATGACACGATCCTCAACTTCACCACCGCCAACATCTCAAAAGACCTACGTTGTGGGAGAAACTTTCAAGATAGGGGATCTCCAATACAGATTAAATAGTGTTAGGACTTCGAACGGTAATGCGAATTGTGCGAAGTCACCAAAATTCGGTAATACATTTCTTCTGCTTGATCTAACAATAGAAAATCAAGGAAGTGCCGATGCAGAGGTGAGGAGCATGATTGGTTTTCAACTCTATGACAAGGATGGTCGAAACCAAGCCTTTAGCTTAAGGGCAGCTCAGGCTGTAAAATGTGAGATGGACGGGACAATAACAGCTGGTGGAAAGATGAGGGGTGAGTTAGGCTTTGAGGTTATAAAAGAAGGTCAAACCTTCGAATTAGCAATTACTCCAAATCCTTTTAGTTCTGAAACTGCCTTAGTTGAAATACCAATGAATTAGCTTGTTTCAGAAATAATTTAAACACCTTGCCCTTCGGGATTTAAGATTTAAAGAAGCTGAAAATGCAGCTTCTTTATTGTTAGATAATTACTATTCCATTTTGTAGATATAAATACAGCTGGGAAACATCATACTTTCCCAGCTGTATTATTCTTCCCCTGCAGTAGCGGCATCTGAAAAACAGGAAAGTTCCATTCTGCCATTTTTCATAAGTATGAGGAGTCTAAAGAGCGCTCAACAAGAACAATCTGATCCCAACAGCGAAAATGATGATGATCTTAGTTCAAAGCAAACTAATCTACATAATAATGATCAGAGTGACCTTTCGCAAGAAGAGATCGACAAAATCGTTAATGACCATATACTTACCCAAGAGAACATCAAACAGGCCCCTACACCAGCTTTAGATGAAAATACTCAGGGTATCAGCAAACCGTAAAAACAGAAAATCGATCGTTTCATTGTTAAATATCGTGACTACCACTTACATAAAAAGCAGCCGTTTAAGGCTGCAGTAGTTATTATTTCTATTTATATTGTTACTGAATGCCAAGCTGATCCTTTAGAGCGCTTTGTAGAACCTGTGAGAAGTTTACGTTATTCTCCTCCGCGATAGTGTTTAACCATGCTGGAATGGTAAGGGTCTTCTTTATTGCTTTATTTCCATGTTTCTACGAGTATTCATCTAAGTCAACACCAAAGAGGCTTACAAAGCCATCTTCATATTCATCAGCCATCACGTTTTTGATGTCAGATGCCTTTTTAACTTCTATAAATACACACATTAAACTCTAGGCAAGAGGGCTATTTCAGCCCTCTTGTCGAAAAATTATATCATAGTAATACTTAACTTTATAGTCGTAATAGCCTCAGTATTTTTGGGTTAATCAGTGGTGCGTATTTAAGCAATAATAGTGTTATAATATTAATTAACCTCAGTGGAGGCCTGTAAACTAAAAGCTTCTCTTGATAATTGGTTTACTTTTATCGCTTGTTCTATGCAGGTTGCGCAAATAATGGCGCGGTGAAGCCTTTTACAAACAGTGTGGAACTTAAAGAGTTGAAGGTGAAGATATGGCTGCATGCTTACGTTTTTTGCAATGTGCGGGATGTCGATTTGACAGTCCCTCTTGGGATGGTCCAGAAGGGTGGGCAGCTCAACGAAATCAAGATTTGTGGCAGACCTTTGATGCAGTCCTCTCGCTATGTGAATCAGAAAAAGTAGAGTTTCTTTTCCTGACTGGTGATTTATTCGAACAGGAATATGCGCGTAAGGAGACCGTCGAGCGAGTAGCCAGGTTGTTAGGCAAGTTGAAGGATACGAAGATTTTTATTGCTCCGGGAGAAAAGGACCCTTTTGTTACGACATCTGCATACCGCCTTGTTGTTTGGCCTAGTAATGTGCATATATTCTCAAGTAGGATCAGCAGTGTGAAGATTCCTTCCCAAAACGTTACAGTATATGGTGCCGGATGGACGGCTTATCATCAAGATGGGCCTTTCCTCGACGGTTTTCGGTCGATGGGGGATGGATCTATTCCGATTATGCTCCTTCATGCCGAGGTGGACTCTGTTAACAATACCGAGGGGTTTATTCCGATTCTGCCTGAGCATATTGCTGCTAGTGGTTTGACTTACCTAGCCTTGGGACATCAGGAGAGATGGAGCGGGATTCAGAAAGCGGGAGCAACTATCTGGGCTGATAGTGGTATTCTCGAAGCGAGAAGTTTTGGCGAGAGCGGGCCACATGGCGTGATTATGGGGGAGATTGAGCAGAATTCCGCCCAATTAGAATTTCGAGAACTGGGACAGCGTCGTTACATTGAAATGACTCTACCAATCCAATCCGATATTGAATCTCTGACTACAAAACTATTGTCAGGAACGAGTTCCCAGGAACGACAAAGAGATTTGTTTAGGGTCAAGTTGTCTGGACCGCTTCGAGAAGTAGAAGCGGCGGTTTATCCCTTACAAAAGCTATTAGCGGATAAGTTCCACTTCGTAGAAGTTGTACATACTGAAGGAGATACGAACTCTCAATTTGGGCCAGAACTTATTACACAGTTGAAGCCAATGGCTGGAATTGGGGGCGGTTATCCTACTTTACCCCAAATATATATCAATAAACTTAAAGACCGGGTTACTGCAGTGGACACAGAGAATCAAAAACACTGGGAGTTAGTAATGAAGATTGGGCTGGCAGCGCTTGGGCAGGGACGGATAGACGATGAGAATTGAACGACTAAAAAGTAGTGGACTTACAGGGCTTGGGGATGTCGACTGGACCTTTCCTGTCGGCCCAGTTTTGCTATTATGTGAGGGTGGATGCCAGCAAAGGATGCTGAGTAAGTTATTGCTGGAATTATTTTATGATCAAAAGATAGCGCGAACTTTAAAGGCTGAGAACAACCAGGGATTATTTGAAGTGTGGATGGCTGGAGAAAATACCCGATTTCATATAAGTCGAGACTTCTTTCAAAAAGGCAATCAAATTGCGCAATCTTCAACTCTGGTGACTGAGGAGGGATCGGGACAGAACGTGTCCTTGCCGGAAACTTTGACCCTAGGAGACTATTTATTTCAGTTTGATCTTCGGGCATTTCGTCAGGGAGTAGTTGTGGACTGGCCGGATAAGAACGAGCGTGATCATCTTAACCAGCTTGTCAAAAACCTTCGTCAAGGTGGAGATGAAAGACTTTCGCTAATTAAAGTGCGAGCTTCGCTGGCTGGTGCCCAAAAGAAAGTGAGCGAACAAAAGGAAAGTATGGCACTAGTAAAGGTTGAGTATGATGCACTGCGGCGTGAATGGGAGGCAGCGCACCGACACCAAGACGAAGAACGGTTACTGCTTATTGAGCTTAAGAATTTGCAAGAAAACGAAGCGATTCTATCCGAGCGGATTGCCTCAGCTATTATAATACAGGAACGCATAGTGTTGCTTACTCAAAATCCGGATTATCGGGAGTTACGCCAACTTCAAGGGGAGCTAACCCAGTTAGAAGAACGGATCCGAGCCGTAGAGTCGAAGCTGGCGACTCTTACAAGTGAGTCCGCAGTAGATTGGACTATGATTGAGAACTTGCGTGAAGAGTGCCTTGAGTGGGCAAGCCTTCAAGAACAAGTCGAAGGTTCAGCCGTCGAAGCGCAAATGCGAGTAGTAGAAATAACTGAGCTGAAAAGTTCCTTACAAGCATCAAGATACGATGGATTATCGAAAGACGAAGATCAACGTTTGCGCAGGGCAGAAGAGGAAAGGGCTAGGGCCCAAGAAGAACTTAATAAGCTCATGAACACAAAAGATGAGCTTGAAAGTACCCAGCAAATATATTCAGAAGAGATAGCCCGACTTCAGGATTTTGCAGATATGGCTGCAGTAACGGAGGCAGATGAAGTCAAGCTTGCGCAACGGGAAAAGCATTTGAAGCAGTGGCAAAGCTCGATAATTGGCTCCTCACTTGACCGGACATTACAGAAACATTTTAGTGGGACTTGCATCGGGGGGAAACTAACGTCTCGTCTTGGCCAATACTACGAGGGCTATCATGCTTCGAATTATGAAGAATTCACGAGTCGACTTAAGGAATTTAGAGACCAGCAGAAGCTAGTAGAAAGAGTACAGATCCAGCTTGAGCGACTGCAACAACAAACAACTCGGGAAGAAAGACTTCGCAGGATTGTGCATTCACGTACTGAACTCTTAATACAGGCGTTTCTCGCGGCCAAGGTGGCGGATTTCCCAGCATGGTTGAACGGCTGGGAAGTCTACCAAAGAAAAAGACATCAACTGGCCCTTAAGATTGATGAGCTACAGTTTTTAATGGAACAGTCTTCACTGGAAGAAGAAAAGCTGCAAGCGTGCGCAGAACAACTGCGAGAAAAGTTGGGGAACTGGGATACACCTGCCACAGATAGAGACGAAGTCCTAGCTGCCGTGTTTAAGGTTGCTAGTCAGCTGCGGGCGAAAGACGAAGCGGAGAGAGAATTTGCTGCGTATTCACAGAGGTTTAATGACTTACTCGGCGATCGAAATATGGAACGTCTTGCCAAAGATTTAGAACCCTTAGCGGACTTAGAACGTGAAACACTGGTTTCCGATGATGAGCGGCTGACCGAACTGACTGCTTGGCAAAAAGAACTACTAGAAACCAGTAAGCAACGTGCGGGGGTAGAACAGAGCCTTCTGAATAGCCAAAAATTTCAGTCGTTGACCGCCTTAGAGAAGAAAATTGAGACCGTTAAGCGACAGTGGATAGCCTATGAGGACTTAAACCGTGCTATAGATGATGCTCAGGCCTTATTGGAAATATCTTGGCAAGAATGGCAAGCTAAGTTTGGAAAGGCACTAAATATAGAGATGAAATGGATTTTGGCAAAAATTTCTTCCTCAATAGACCAAGAGTCGATTCAAAGGGATCTGACAGAAGCGCAGAGGGATTATTTTGCTTATCGTATGGCTGTTGCTCAGTTAACCCTTGGCAGTAACACAGAAGCGCCCTTGTTTTTCTCAGTAGGAAATATAGATGAGGGAGAAGGGTTCTGGGTTGATGTCATAGCGTATTTCCGGAAGCTGTCTCTTTCGAGGCAGATGATTTTTATAACCACGGATCCTAAACTGGGGGAAAAACTTTCGGGAGTAGGTTGGTGTGTTTTAAACTCTATCTGATAAGTAGCAAAAACACCGGTTTAGAAGCAAATTCTATCCGGTGTTTATGTTTATCCAAATCGTAAGACTCCCACTTCTATAAGTGGGAGTTATACACCTTATTCTGCTTCGGTGGGGGTAGAGTCCCCCACCGAAGACTCGATGTTCAACTTTAGTTGAACGAGTTCACTGCGTCCGCCGGTGTTTCTGGAGCATTTTTGTTGTTGCCCTTTCAGATCCGGTACCTGCCAGATCCTAAAACTTTTAAACTCTTTGTGGATTTGGTGCTCTTATACTTGGGTTATCGGCTGCTCTCGGAAGTGATGGGCTGGAATAAAAAAGTTAAAGCACAAAACACATCTGTCAGTATCTATTTAGATGATTGACGATTGGTAAGGGTTCCTTTTCTTTTTCTCCTGAAAAATAATCAATAACGAGCACAAAGCCAAACAAAGAGGAAATAGCGTCTTAGTAGAGAATTATATGATTGTATTATATTGTAGATTTTAGAGGTGCTTTTATGTGTGGAGCCGAGTTTATAATGATTGCTTCTTTAGGAGCAATTATTGTTACATTTACTTTCTACGTTTTCATATATTTTTTAGACCGTAGTAAACATATTGGATGGTTAACTATTGGGTGGTTTATCGGTTTAATAGCCAATAGCTTTAGGTACTTGATTGTGGTTTCCCCTAACAATAATGAATTTTTATTACTTGGTAATGGAGTTTTTTACATAATATCTAATTTGTGTGTTTTCACTGGAGCACTCCTGTATGTGAATAAGAAAACACCTAAATGGTTAATCTTCGGGGCATTAATCTTAATCTTGAGCTTAATTATTGACCAATTTAGCCTTCTTGCTAAAGTTCCATTAATAATTGCTACCCTATGCTTTGTGGGGGGTATGCGGATTTGGGCTGGAATTGTTCTACTTAGGGGTAGCACAAGGGGCTCAATACAATATTGCTTGGGTTGGATATTTTTTCTCTGGAGTACGAACTTTGGTCCGTTAAGCTTGTTATTTCTGGATGGAAAAATTAGATACTTTGCATACATTGCCTACTTTGCCTATGAAGTTGTATCATTTTCCTTAGCTATAGGGTTCTTAATGTTATATATTAGACAAACTAATGAAAGTTACAAGCGAAATAAACTACATATAAAATATGTAAATATTCACGATAAATTAACAGGTGTTTATAATCGAGATTTTTACGAGGATATAATTCAAAATCTTGTTAACAATTCCGAACAAATACCTTTATCTTTTATTTTATGTGATGTTAACGGTCTGAAGCTGGTCAATGATACACTTGGACACAAACAAGGCGACGAATTAATCAAGAAAATTGCCAATCTCTTGGCATCCATTTGTCGAAAAGATGATCTCCTCATACGTTGGGGTGGCGATGAATTTTTATTAATTCTTCCCAGTACAAGTAACGGTGATGCTCAAGAGATTGCTACCCGTGTTAGAGAAGCTTTAGTATTATACCCTCCTGAACCAATACCCTTAAGTATGGCCCTTGGCGTTGCTACAATTACTGGTAAAGGTGAAAGTATTGAAGATGTTTTTAAAAAAGCGGAAGAAGACATGTATACCAATAAGCTTAGGGACGGAAGTAATACTAAGCTGGCAATTATCAATGCTTTAGGACAACTGTTATTTAAGAAAGATTACGAGACGAAGGAACATGTGGATAGATTGGAAAGCTTAGTTAGGGAGATGGGTTTTCAGCTTGATCTACCTGAAAGTATAATTGAAAATTATTGCCTTGTTGCGAAGTTGCATGATATTGGCAAGATAACCATACCTGAGTATATTTTACATAAACCAGGACCCCTAAATTCTAGCGAATGGGAATGTATGAAAAAGCATGCTGATTCAGGTTATCGACTTGCACTCTCAACCAGTGAGTTTGCCAGCATTGCCGAGGCTATTCTTTATCATCATGAGCATTGGGACGGAAATGGATATCCCCAGGGCTTATCGGGGCATGATATTCCACTATCTTCCCGGATAATTGCAATTGCTGATGCGTATGATGTCATGGTCCATAACAGACCCTATAAAAAGGCAATGAGCAAGAAATATGCACTTGATGAACTGATCCGATGCTCAGGGACACAGTTTGATCCCGACCTAGTTGATGTCTTTTTAAATGTGAACCCTCTATGAAATTTTGAAAAAATATTGCCATAAATATGTCACAAACAATATGTGGATTAATGGTAACATTAGAGAGCTGAGAGGGGGCAGAATTTTGAACAAGTATCTATTGATAGCGGATGATAATGACGGCATTCTCGATATACTAAGTACCTATGTCACTAAAGAAGGCTTTTTACCGCTTATTGCGCATGATGGCGAAGAGGCTCTTAAGATGTTTAAGGAATATAAACCACTGCTAATGCTGCTAGATGTTATGATGCCCAAAAAAGACGGTTTTACTGTGTGCAAGGAAATTCGCGAAACTTCTACTATACCTATCATCATGGTTACTGCCAAAGGAGAAGATGGAGATCGCATTATGGGGCTTGATATCGGCGCAGATGACTATATTGTAAAACCCTTCAGTCCAGGAGAGGTTATGGCACGAATCCGTGCTGTCTTAAGACGTCTCGATATCCCTGAGGGGCAACGAGAAGATATTATTTGTCACCCAGGTTTAAAAATTAACATTTCTGACTACGAAGTGATAATCTATGAGAAGCCGGTTAGCCTTACCAAGAAAGAATTTGAAATTTTATGGCTTTTGGCATCTAACCCCGGAAAGGTTTTCTCTCGAGACAACCTTTTAAACAGTGTGTGGGGCTACGAGTACTTTGGGGATGCTCGCACGGTTGACACCCATATCAAAAGGCTTAGATCAAAAATCAACATTTCTGAAACCTTTAGCTGGGACATCAAAACAATCTGGGGAGTAGGATATAAATTTGAGGTCAAGAATGTTTAAGAAAAAAATTGCCTTCAAATTAACGACGGGCTTTGTGGTAATTGTGCTTGTCTCAATGATGACCATAGGGATATTATTCATTCAAATGTTTAGGCAATATGCCTTTGATAGTCGAGAAAAATCGATGCTGGCATATGCACGAAGCATATCGGAGGTTGTGGCAGAGTACTTACAAAGTAATAGCCAGATGCCGGGTTTTGGTGGATATATGCGTTCGCTTAGTACACTTACTGAGTCAAGAGTATGGATTACAGACAGCAAAGGAAATCTCTCCTTAATGTCTGGTACTGGACAAGGTATAGGAAGAGGAATGGGGCAAGGCTGGGGTCAGGGTCAAGGAAAGGGACAAGGTATGGGGGCGAGCGTGGGACAGGGTTTCTTGAATAACTCTGGTCCTCTACCTAAGGAAGCTGAAAACGTCATTCAAGAGGTTCTAGCGGGTAAGGAATCCGTCGGAGAAAGTTTTAGTAGCGTTTATAACGAAGCTACAATAACTGTGGGTGTCCCGATCTTTGATTCCAACCGGGCAATCATTGGCTCGGTGCTTCTCCATTCTCCAGTAACCGGGGTGACTGAAACGCTGAACAGAGCAGTGAGTATTCTAACTATCAGTCTTCTATTTGCCCTTGCTCTTGCTCTAGGTTTGGGGATTTTCTATTCTCTACTCTTCACCCGTCCATTGAAGGCCATGAACCGGACTGCACTTGAAATTACTCAGGGAAATTATTCAGCGAGAACAGGAATTGATCGCTTGGATGAATTGGGACAGCTCGGGAATTCCCTTGATACCCTTGCTGATAAGCTCGGCTCTACCATTAACCAACTTTTTCAGGAGAAAGGAAAACTGAACGACATTATATCTAGTATTTCAGAAGGAATAGTTGCTTTTGATACGAGCCTTAAGCCAGTGAGTATCAATTTTGCGCTCTCGGAAATCATGAATAGGCCTATTCCATATTTGCAGGAAGACGTAGAAAGGGACCTTAGTAATTTTGACATTGAGGCCCAAATTAATGAAGCAATGGCAGAAAAAAAGCCCTCGCAAGTACACAGAGATTGGATGGGCAAAAAGCTTAGGTTTACTTTCGCACCTATTTTAGACAATGCTGGAATTGTTACAGGGAGCGTTGCACTGGTTCAAGATATTAGTGAAAGCGAGCGCCTGGAACAATTACGCCTGGATTTTGTTGCCAATGTTTCTCATGAATTCCGGACTCCGCTGACCGTCATCAGGGGCTCTCTGGAAGCAATAGTTGATGGTACTGTCCGAAACAGTAATGATATTGAACGATACCACCAAAGGATGCTTTCAGAAACTCGAGTCTTAGAACGTTTGGTAGGAGACCTTCTGGAACTTTCCCGCCTTCAATCGGGCAAAATTACAATCAATAATGAAAGGATTCATATCCCCAGCCTGCTTGCGGATGTTGTTAAGAGTCTTCAAACAATCGCTGAGAAAAAAGGGATCAAAATCGAGTATCTGTCCGAGCAAGAAGTTCCTCCTGTGCTGGGTGATTATGACCGCTTACGTCAACTGTTCGTAATATTCTTGGACAATGCCGTTAAATATTCCCCAAACAATACGAAGGTGTCCATTGAAACTGGCCTGCATGAAGTCAATACGCTTGCGGTTATAATTCGCGATCAAGGGTACGGTATTGCTCCAGAGCAACTCTCACAGATCTGGGACCGTTTTTACAAAGTTGATAAATCCCACAAAGGCAATGGTACAGGGCTGGGTCTTGCTATTGCTAAGCATTTGATTGAGCTTCAAAATGCTAAGGTTTCAGTGCATAGCGAGCTTGAAAGGGGTACTCTGATAGAGGTGAAACTGCCACTGAAAGGAGTTTGGCAATGAGTACAATGAAGATTAACAAGCTTAGTAGAGAACACGGTAGGAGAGATGAAAAATGGCAGTACAAATATTAACAGATAGTACAAGCTACTTAAGTGAAGATATTAGGCAAGAGTTAAATATCAGGTTGGTTTCGTTGAGTCTTTCCTTTGGAAATGATAGTGTGAGGGAAGTAGATATAGATAACAAGCGGTTTTATAAAATGATGGCTTTAAAAGGAATTCCGTCATCTTCACAGCCTTCAGTCGGGGAATTATATAATGAAATGATAAGTGTGGTGGAGATGGGCGATAGTTTATGCTGTGTTTTCTTATCTTCTGACATGAGCGGAACAATAGCAACTGGCCAAATTGCAAAGGAATTAGTTTTGGAGAAATATGATAAGGCAAAGATTGAGATCGTTGATTCTAGGTCTAACTGTATGCAACTTGGGTTTGCTGTCATTTTGGCGGCAAAAGCGGCAAAAGCAGGTAAGGCATTGGAGCAGGTCAAGGAAGCAGCGTTAGAAAATATCAAAAGAAGTCGTTTTTTATTTATACCTGAAAATCTCGAATACTTAAAAAAAGGTGGAAGAATCGGCGGAGCAAGTGCATTAATAGGAAATCTTTTCAAAATTATTCCGATTTTGACTGTTGAAGACGGTAATACTTCCATTATGAAAAAGGTTCGAACTAAGAAAAATGCGGTTTTGACTATGATAGATAAAATGCTACAGGATATCAGTCAGTTTGGTTTAGGGGAGATAGTTGTTCATCATATTAATTGTCTGGACGAAGCAATAGAACTTGCTAATAAGATAAAAGAAGAGATAATAGAAAAGTTAAAAATTGAAATGAAAATAGATGTTATGGATATTGGACCAGTAATTGGATTGCATGTTGGTCCGGGTACAATCGCAATAGCTTATTATACAGATAAGGTTATGAGGTAGTACTTGTATAGTGGGAGGAAAGACCTTGGATAAATCCACCATCAAAAGCTTTGCCGTCAGTGCCCGCAAGAAACTGATCGAACAAGTCAGGCAAAAGGCCTTTCAGATAGGGGTTACGGCAAACAGCGTTACTGTTTTAAGGCAAGAGATGGGTCATATCATCCTTAACAACATCCCACTGGAAAAGTGCATTAAGCTTCAAAGGGATAATCTGATCAAAGAGATCGAGCAAAAAGGGTATAACCAGGTCATGGAGGAGGTTGCCTACACCTGGTTTAACCGCTTTATTGCATTGCGTTTCCTGGAGGTCAACGACTATTTGCCCACTGGAGTCCTAGTCTTATCCTCCTGTGATCAGAATAGAGCTGAACCGGATATTCTTCGGGAGGCCTTGAATGTCGACTTAGCTGTCGATCGAGACGTGATTTATGATTTTCAAGATAGAAACGACTCAGAAGGATTGTTTAAGTATTTAATCATTCACCAATGTAATGAGTTGAATACAATTTTGCCCTTTATGTTTGAAACGATTGAGGATTATAGCGAACTGCTCTTTCCGAGCAATCTTTTACAAGAAGGGTCTGTCATCCGAGATTTGGTGACTTCCATCCCTGAGGAAGATTGGCAAGAAGTCGAGATCATCGGGTGGCTGTACCAGTACTATATTTCTGAGAAGAAGGATGAAGTCTTTGCCGATCTGAAGAAAAGCAAGAAAATCACCAAGGAAAATATCCCGGCAGCCACCCAACTTTTCACACCGAAATGGATTGTCCAATATATGGTAGAAAACTCTTTGGGCAGATTATGGCTGGAATCTCATCCCAACGAGGAACTGAAAGCTCAGTGGAAGTATTACCTTGAGGAAGTGGAACAGGAACCTGAAGTGCAAAAATATTTGGAAGAATTGAAAAATCCCGACCTTAACCCATTAGAGATTAAAGTTCTGGATCCTTGCTGTGGCTCTGGACATATTCTCGTTTATGCCTTTGAGGTACTGTATGAAATCTATAAAAGTTACGGATATATGGAAGAGGAGATCCCTGAGTTGATCTTAGAGAATAATCTCTTTGGCTTAGATATAGATGACCGTGCTGCTCAACTGGCATCCTTTGCAGTAATGATGAAGGCGAGGAGCAAGAACAGAGGGGTATTTAAAGAAAATATCAAGTTGAATATTTGCGCTATTCAAGAGAGTAACTGGATAGGCAAAGAGGTAAGAGATATTCTGGTGGATCGGGAAACCTTGGAACTTGAGCAGTCCCGTCAGCGAGAGCTTATCAAGGATTACGCTGATACTTTTAATGATGCTAAGGAATATGGTTCTATCTTAGATGTCCGAAAACTTGATCTAGAGTTTCTGGAGCAAAGATTAGATGAAGTAAAAAACTGTGTGGCAATAGATTTATCAGAGGTTCCCTATCGAGATGCAATTTTAGATAAGTTGCCTGGGATAATTCTGCAGTCTAAGATCATGGGTGCGAAGTATGATGTAGTTTGTACTAATCCACCGTATATGGGAAGAAAGGGTATGAACCCAAGGCTAACCGAGTATGTCGAGATGAACTTTATAGATAGTAAAAGCGATATATTTGCCGTATTTATTCAGCGTAATTTTAGTTTCTTAAAAGAAGATGGATTTAATGCCATGGTGACTATGCACTCTTGGATGTTTCTAGAGGCATATCTTAAATTTAGAAAAGAAATTTTATCCAACTACAGTATTTACTCAATATTGCATTTAGGCATGGAGGCTTTTGAAAATATTATCGGTAAAGTAGTCCAGACTGTCGCCTTCATTATCAGAAATAAAGCAATGGTTGAAATTAAACCAATATGTATCAGATTAGTTGATTTTTATGACTCTCGTAAATCTGAAAAAAGAATCCAGTTTTTCAACCCTAAATACCTATTTTGTAAAGTCAAACAAGTGGAGTTTAACAAGATTCCCGGTGCTCCCATGGCTTATTGGCTTAGTGACAAGGTTTTCAAGCTTTTTGATAATAATATCTTTGTTGGAGATTTTGGATACGCGAGACAGGGTTTAGCTACCTCAGATAATAATAGATTTCTCAGACTATGGCATGAAGTTGGCTTAAATGGAATTAGTTTCGTAACCACAAATTGTGGCGAGACATTAAAGAATGCTTATAAATGGTACCCATATACTAAAGGCGGAGATTTCAGAAAATGGTATGGAAATAATGAATATATTGTTAACTTCGCAAATAATGGCCAAGAAATAAAACAAACTGTCCTAGAAAAGTACCCATATTTAAAAACGCCCAATTTTGTGGTTAAAAATACTGCCGAATATTTTAAATCAGGCTTAACTTGGAGTGATGTTTCCTCAAGTACTTTTAGTTGCCGATTTGTGGGATCAGGATATATTTTTGCTGATGCAGGACCGATGTTTTTTTGTGATAATAAAATCAAAAAATATCTGCTGGGCTATTTTAATTCTATTCCATTTGAGACTTTCCTTGAAATCTTTTGCTCGGGAATACATTATAGTACAGGTCATATACCACGTATACCCTGTCTTATGTCAGAAGAAGAAACTAAAGACACAATAGAAGTTCTTGTTAATGAAAATATAGCTATTTCTAAAACTGACTGGAATAGTTTTGAAAATAGTTGGGAATTTGATAAACATCCATTAATCCAATTGAAACAGAAAAGTGAACTCGTTCAACTAAAGTTGAAGATCGAGACTTCGGTGACGATAGTTTCCAGTGGAAAGTATCGCCGAAGCCGCACGTCCCAAAAGGAACTCTTAGCGGCGAAGTCGGAGTCTACCCACACCGAAGAAGAGCACGAGGTACCACTCCCGCTTATAGAAGTGGGAGTCTCACGATTGGATGATAATTTCTTAATCGAGGAGCTTTTCTACAGGTGGCAGCAGATTACCGAACAAAAATTTAAACAGCTTATGTCAAATGAGGAAAAATTAAATCGCATCTTCATAGATATTTTCGGTTTGCAGGATGAACTCAAACCAGAAGTAGAAGACAAAGCTATTACCGTCCACAGGGCAGATCAGGAGCGGGATATCAAATCCTTTATTTCCTATGCAGTGGGTTGTATGTTGGGCAGATATTCTCTTGATGAGGAAGGGTTAATCTTCGCTGGTGGAAAGTTCGACCCAGAAAGATACAAAACCTTTAAGGCAGATGACGACGGTATTTTACCTGTCTTAAGTGATGCCTATTTTGAGGATGATATTGTAACTCAATTTGTGGAGTTCGTAAGGGTTGCCTTCGGGGAGAATACCTTGGCCACAAATCTAGACTACATTACCGAAACCATAGGTAGAAAGGCCAATCAAACGAGTAGAGAGTGCTTGCATCATTATTTTCAGAAGGATTTTTACAAACATCATGTCCAGATGTATAAGAAACGGCCGATCTACTGGTTATTCACTTCTGGCAAAGAACAGGGGTTTAATGCCCTTGTCTATATGCACCGCTATGATAGTAGCATGGTGTCTCGGGTTCGTACGGATTACCTGCATCCCCTGCAAAATAAGCTGGAGGCGGAATATCTGCGGCTCAATAGCATTATGGTGTCCGAAGACTCGCCAACTGAAAAGACCAAAGCGACGAAACAGCTAAAAGTGTTAACTAAACAGAAGGACGAATTGAAAAAATATGAAGAAGTGATTCATAATCTAGCGGATCAGCAGATTGAGATTGACCTAGATGACGGGGTCGCTGTTAATTACGTTAAATTTGAGAAAGTGTTGGCGAAGATATAATTGATAATAAATATACGTATTGGAGGAGAAGGAATTGGATTGTGCTAATTGTAAATTGGACAATGCTTGCTACAAAGGTCAGAGCTGTTATGACCAGGGAGTTACTCAACCTGAATATGACGATCAGGAAAACAGACGTATCCTAACAATTGCTAGCAAATTAGAAGCTGAGTACTATATGCAGATAACCAGACTGGAGGAAGTCATTCGATTTAGCCGGGAAATGGGTTTTAAACGTTTGGGAATAGCTTTTTGTGTAGGGTTAAACCAGGAAGCTAAAAGCATTACAGCTATTTTAAGCGAGTATTTTAAGGTTGATTCGGTTTGTTGTAAAGTTTGCGGGGTGGATAAAAAAGAGTTTAAGATACCCAATGTCAAGCCGGAACGCTATGAGGCGGCTTGTAATCCTGTCGGTCAGGCTGGTTATCTCAAAAAAGCAGGAACTGAGCTCAATATAATTGTTGGTTTATGTGTAGGTCACGATATTTTATTCACCAAATTTTCGGCAGCACCTGTGACAACGCTCGTGGTTAAAGACCGAGTTTTAGCCCATAATCCTTTAGGAGCAGTTTATTCGAACTACTGGCGGAAGAAACTGGATAACTTAGAGATACCGTTTAAGGTATAGCAAACAAAGAACGCGCAAAGTAACATCTCGCGTCATCACCATCTTATTATCAAGAGCCTCTATTCCGATTCAAAGGAATAGAGGCTCTTATAATCTTTATCTATTCTTTATGGTCATTACTTCAATCTTTACACTGTTTTTATAGGAGTTAGATCTATAATTAGTCTGCACTAAAGTTAATAGGACTCCAAGGGTTAATCAAAGCGCGTTTCGAAAAGTTAGTTGTTGATGATTAATTTATCAAGTCCAGAAGGTAAAGGAGGATAAACATGCTTAACTTCTTAATTCAAGGGTTGGTTTTAAGTGCTTTATTTCTTGTCACTTTTATTATTATTGAGATAGTTAGGGTGGCTACCGGAAAGGAAATGTTTATCGATAAATTGATATCGTACCTTCAAGTCGTCTATCGACGGTCTGCTCCTATTGCCAATCAAGAAATTGATTGGCAAGGATCTGATTTACATTTCAAAGGACAGGTAATAAAACTTTCCATTGAGGATATAAAAAGAAAATAAGCATATTCAGTTATTTTGATAAGGAAAAAGACAATGCGCTGATATGATCTTTGCGGCATAGTAGTTAGCAATTAGTCTATAAATCTTGTAAAGAGAAGGCAGGCGTCAGCTTCTGATGGCTAACATTAATAGACTTTTGTCCCTAAAACTCCGCACTCTAATTTTTGGCCATCCACTAGCGTCAAAAAATGCCGAGGAGGCAAAAGTCGGCGTTGGCGGAGGGGTTCCAGTTTTTGGCTCAGACATTATTTCTTCAGAGGGATATGCTCCAGACGAGATCTTATATGTTCTGCTTCTGGCTGGAACTTTGGGATATGCGTATATTCTGAAGATCTCGATGGTCATCGTGCTGCTGGTGATCAGTATTTTCCTTGTTTATCGCAAAGCGATCCAAAAATACCCCGAAGGTGGGGGATCTTACACCATTGCTAAGGCTTATCTTGGCGAAAACTTTGGCCTTATCGCCGGTGCAAGTTTGACGCTGGACTATGTTTTGACGGTTGCGGTCAGTGTCAGCTCGGCGATAGAGAACTTAACGGGAATTATCCCGTGGTTAGCCCCAACCGAACACAAAGTTTTAGCAGACTGTTTGGTTATCATGTTCATGGCCTGGATTAATTTGCGTGGTTTAAAGGAATCAGCCCGTTTATTTTCCATCCCCGTGTATCTGTATATTACGACCTTAGCGCTTTTGATCGGAACTGGCTTGGCGGAGATTTTGATCCATGGTGTAACGCCAACGGCGGTAGCAACAGGGCAACTAGCATCGTCTTCTGTCAGTGGAATGACTTGGTTTATCTTAGCACGGGCGTTCGCAGGGGGAACAACGGCTTTGACAGGGTTTGAAGCGGTGAGCAATGGAGTTACAGCGTTCAAGAACCCTTCTCAGAAGCGGGCTATTCATACCTTATTGATTTTAGCCATTATTGTTTCTCTTGGGCTAATAGGGTTGACGTATTTAGCGGGTGCCTACCACCTTGTCCCTGCAGAGGGTAATACTGTTCTAAATCAGTTAGGGTTAATAATCTTTGGGAAAACCATTCCTTATTTCATTCTGATGGCGACTACCGCGGCGATCCTGGTGATTGCCTCAAGTACTCCCTATGCTGGGTTACCCATTCTATTAAGTTTAATGGCACGTGATGGATATACTCCGAGATATTTTAAGAACTTAGGGGATCGCTTGGTTTATAGCGTCGGAATTTGGACGTTATTCCTCGTTTCCAGTCTACTCATTATCGTGTTTCGCGGAGATACCCATACGATGCTTCCTCTGTATGCAATTGGCGTGTTTATTTCGTTTACCCTTACTGGTATGGGGCTTGCCAAGCATACTTGGAAGGAAAGAGGAGAAAAGTGGCAGTCCGATTTTGCTATATTTAGTTTTGGAGGGGTCGTTTCGTTTTTTGTTTTACTAGTCTTTATTACGACTAAGTTTATGCAAGGAGCTTGGATAATTTTGGTCATCATGCCTCTTCTCGTTTTGATGTTCCGTGGCATTCGTTATGTTTATAAGATGGAGATCCAAGATTTAAAAGTTACCCCAGAAGCCGCAGATGATTTCCATAAGCATGTGAAGAAAATAAAACGACGAAGGGCAGAAGCAGAACTGGCAGATTATAAAAACAAGGTTATTGTACCAGTTTATGACTTGAACTTAATTGTGTTGAAAACTTTAAAATATGCGTATGCCTTAACCCCACAAGTCACAGCGGTTCATATTGCCTCTGACCAAATTCGAACCAAGAAGTTGCTCAAGCATTGGGCAGAACAGCATATAGAAATCCCTTTAGAAATTGTAGAGTCCCCTTATCGGGCAACTGTCCAAGATTTATTGAAGTATATTGATAAGATCGAGAAGAATGGACATTTTGACACGATAACCATAGCGATTCCGGAATATGTTCCGGAAAAATTATGGCATAACATTCTGCACAATCAGACAGGGCAATTGATGAAACTGATGTTGCTTTTCCGCAAAAGCATTCTGGTTACGAGTGTTCCTTATCATCCCGTACCGAAAAAGGAATTACTGCTTGATTCAAACGATAATCGCATTAACTAACTTCAACTATGCTATGAAATTGTTGCTCGTTGTTAATGTTGAGAATTACTGCTATAGTAATATATATAATCCTTTGGCAAGCATTATTGATGGCCGGAGACGAGAGTGATAAATCGTTTTATTTCAAGGAGTGACTTGTTTGATCCTGAAAGAACTAAAAGATTACAGTGATAATGTAGTGAATGAAGTGCATCATCTAGAGCAGATCTGTAAAGACCAAGATAATCTTAAGGGGAGCATTTTTGTCGATACAACAATGAATTTTAATCAGGAAATGAAGAGTATATTTCTTATGTATGACGGTAACCAGTTAATCAGTTTGCTGACGATGTTTGTGCCAACTCAACATGAAGCAGAAATCACTGCCTTGACGTTGCCATCCCAGCGGGGCAAAGGATATTTTAAGGAGTTATTATCTAAAGCCGTCCAAGAACTTATAAAGTATGAAATTCCAGAAGTTCTTTTTGTTCTTGAGAGTCAATCAATTACGGGTAAACAGGTTGTCCAACACCTCGCGGCTCAGTACGATTTTACCGAATACTCGATGAGACTAGATGACAGGAAGTATGTATCGCTGAACTCAAATCGCTTGAAGTATCTCAAACCGAGTGAGGAAGACATTAAGAGACTGATCGAAATTAGCATGAGAATTTTCGAAGACAGTTATGAAGATACTCAAGGCATAATTGTAAATATTTTTCAATCAGCCACACGCGACCAATACCTTGGGATCCTAAATGACGAAATTATTGGGATGGGATCATCAAGCCGTGATGGAGATGAGGTATCAATATTTGGCTTTGGCATTACGCCGGAATTCCGGAACAAGGGGTACGGGTATGATCTCCTCCACTTAATTGTAGAGCAACTTAAACGGAGTGGTATACGAGAAATTGTTATCGAGGTGGATAGTAATAACGCACATGCATTCAAGCTTTATCAAAAATTTGGCTTTCAGATTGAAATAGCCTTCGAGTATTATCGGAAAAAGACTTACAAATGTACTATATAGGAGTCTCATTGAAGAGCCTGCATTCCTCTTTCAAAAGGAATGCAGGCTTAGTTTTTACATCGGAAAAGAGGTATCTTCTTATACTAATTATTGGAGTCTAGGTAAATACTAGTTTGGATACTTAGATGAGAAAGAGGGCTCTTGTTTCTGAGGGCTAACATAAATAGACTTTTTTCGCTAAAACTTCGGACGTTAATTTTTGGCCATCCACTAGCGTCAAAAAATGCCGAGGAGGCGAAAGTCGGCGTTGGCGGAGGGGTTCCAGTTTACGACTTGAACTTAATTGTTTTGAAAACCTTAAAATATGCGTCTGCCTTAACTCCGCAAGTTACGGCTGTTCATATTGCTTCAGATCCGAACCGAGCTGCCAAGCTTTTAAAGCATTGGGCGGAACAGCATATGGAAATCCCATTAGAAATTGTAGAATCTCCTTATCGGGCGACAGTCCATGATTTATTGAACTATGTTGATAAAGTTGAGAAGAATGGTAATTTTGATACAATAACTATAGCGATTCCGGAATATGTTCCAGAAAAGTTGTGGCAAAACATTCTACATAATCAGACAGGTCAATTAATGAAGTTGATGTTGCTTTTCCGCAAAAGTATTCTGGTTACGAGTGTTCCATACCATTCCGTACCGAAAGAAGCATTATTGGTTGACTCAAAGCGAAACGGCACTATATAATTTACTCTCTCATTGCTATGAAAGCCTTTGCTTCCCAGTTTGGAAACAAAGGCTTCCTTGTACTTATCAGAGTACTTATCGGCTTAGGATAGTTCGAGTCATGGCAAGCGCTAACAAGAAGGCTAATACGTGCGAAGACAGTGTCTTCGTGGGCGCTAGCCAAGTTTTCTTTATTTATAGTATGTTTGCAGTCTTTATATAATCTTTATGTTCATGAACCATATTTTCTTGCCTATTTAGAGCGTATTAGATTTATAATAAGGCTGTATTCTGCGAGAGTGAACTCGTTCAACTAAAGTTGAACATAGAGACTTCGGTGATGTAAGTCTCCAGTGACGATACTCTCCGGTGGAGAGTATCGCCGAAGGCGCAGAAGTATTAAATCATACTCAGGCGCCGAAGGATGACTTACGCTGAAGGCGCAGATCCACATAGGAATGCTTTCGCGCCGTAGGATGGAGTCTACCTCCTTCGTGATTATATTGGGAAAGGCGGCTCGGCGATATATGGCAAAGGGGAAACTTACAATTTTTTTAGGAGCAGCCGCAGGAGTTGGGAAAACTTATGCTATGTTGGAAGCGGCTCTGGGTAGATTGTCGGAAGGTATGGATGTCGTTGTGGGTCAAATAGAGACTCACGGGAGATCGGATACCGAGGCAATGCTTAAAGAATTAACGGTTATTCCTACGAGGTCTCTGAATTATGAAGATAGAATTGTTTATGAGCTGGATTTGGATGCTGTATTAGCCCATCGTCCTCAAATTGTCTTAATCGACGGACTGGCCCACACCAATGCAATAGGTTCTCGACATAAAAAACGATACATGGATATCCAAGAATTATTAACCGCCGATATTAGTGTTTATACCACTTTAAATATCCAACATCTAGAAACCTTAAACGATATTGTTGCTCAGATAACAGGGGTTACGGTTCAGGAGACAGTTCCTGATCAAGTTTTAGAAACAGCGTCCCAAATCCAGTTGATTGATATTCCGCCCGAGGAGTTAATTCAAAGGTTTAAAGATGGTAAGGTTTTTGTCCCTGACCAGGCTACAGAAGAGTTAAAGAAATTTTTTCGCCCTGGAAATATTAACGCCTTGAGAGAATTAGCTCTTCGCTATACTGCCCAACGTGTGGACCGTCAGTTAGAATCTTATATGCAAGTTCACGGAATAGACGGGCCCTGGCCTACGGGAGAAAAAATTTTGGTATGCATAAGCGCCAGTCCCTTCTCAGCTCAGTTGATTCGTATTGCCAAAAGAATGACAGTGAGAGTACAAGGGGAATGGTTAGCTGTACATGTAGAAACACTCCACAGCTTTCCCATCAGCGAGGCTAAAAAAAAATCTATGGTTAAAAATTTCCGTTTGGCTGAGGAGTTAGGGGCTGAAATCATTGGTCTAACCGGAAATAACATAGACGAAGAGATTCTCGAGCTGGCAAGAAAACGTAATGTTTCTCAGATAATTATTGGTAAACCAGAACATACACGCTTCTGGGAGATCATTCACGGCTCGATTGTCGACAAAGTAATTCGGCATAGTCATGGAATTAGTATTCATGTTATCCCGGGGAGCCAACAAGAGGCGGAAGCTAGTTATAATCAGGCAGTAACCGGGAGAGGAGAAGTAGGAACAAGAACTAAAAGGAGAAGCTTAGCCCCTGTATTTCCTTACTTAGCGTCCAGCCTGATGGTCCTATTTATGACTTTAGGAATAACCCTGATTAGTTCGTTTTTAGGACCAGTCAATATCTCCTTGCTCTATCTTCTGCCTGTCTTATTAAGTGCAGCACGTTGGGGAAGATCGCCTGCAATTCTGACTGCGGTAATGGGAATGCTAACGTTTGATATATTTTTTGTTCCTCCCCTTTTTAGTATTACGGTAGCAGATCTCCGATATCTTATCAGTTTTGCTATCTTTATCTTAGTAGGAATAATTACGGGAACGCTTTCTGATCGATTAAAAAGACAAGTGACTTATTCACGCCAGCGGGAAAATAGCATTTCCTCACTTTATGCCCTAAGCCGGGATATCGCTGTTGTAGATAACCTGGATGCTGTATTAGAGTGTATTGTCACTAATGTCTCCAATACCTTGGATGGGCAAGTAATGGTGCTTCTACCCAATGAAAAAACTCAATTAGTGCTTAGAAAAGATTCTGGATTTAATAATTTCTTCAATGATAATGAACTGGCAGTTGCTACCTGGGTATTTGAAAGAGGACAAAGAGCGGGTAAGGGAACGGAAACCTTTGGGGAAGCGAAAGCTCTTTATTTGCCACTAAGTACAGAGCAGGGAACATATGGGATTTTAGGTATTTGTTTTCACGAAACTGTAGCGCAATTTGAAGCTGAGCGCATTCGGTTATTAGAAGCCTTTACTAGGTTAGCTGCAATGGCCATTAACAGAGTTAAATTAGCAGAACAAGCCAGAGAATCCCTAGCTTTGGTAGAGTCTGAGCGTTTACGCACAGCACTGTTTAATTCACTCTCTCATGATTTGCGTACACCTCTAGCTTCAATTATTGGTGCGGTTACTGGACTTCTGGAAGATAAGAATGTCGTTTATAGTCCCGAAGTTCGAAACGAGTTATTACAAACGATTCTGCAGGGAGCAGAACGTATGAATCGATTTGTAAGTAACCTTTTAGATATGGCCCGACTAGAAAGCGGTATGCTTAGATTAAAGAAAGAATGGTGCGATCTTCAAGATATTATTGGGGTTTCGATTAACAGACTTGGGGGCTCCTTAAATCGTCGTCCTATGGATATCGATATACAGGATGAATTACCTTTGGTCAAAGCAGATGGTATTTTAATTGAGCAAGTATTTATTAACTTGTTGGACAATGCCCTTAAGTATTCTGAAAAGGGTAGCAAAATTATGGTATCGATTAGGCAACATGGTAAGCAACTGGAGATCGTGGTTGCAAATCGGGGCCAGGGCATTCCAGAGACGGATTTAAGTAAGATTTTTGATAAATTTTACAGACTGAACTCCCCTCTGCAGGTGAGTGGTACCGGGCTTGGTTTAGCTATTTGTAAAGGATTAATTGAAGCTCATGGTGGAAGTATTTGGGCTGAAAATAACAAGCTCGGTGGAGTGACAATCACTTTTACTTTGCCGTTAACCAATCAATTTACGGGAAGAGTCCCTCCAATGGATGAAGGAGATTAGAATGGAAAACAAAGGGCAAAGGATATTAATTATAGATGACGAAAAACAGATACGTCGGTTTTTGCGTGTTACCTTAACAAGTCATGGATATGTTGTAAAAGACGTCAGGACTGGTAATGAAGGTTTGGATGCGGTAGCGATGTTCAGCCCTGACTTAGTTATTTTAGATTTAGGATTACCTGATATAGATGGACTAGTAGTGGTTCGTCAATTACGGGAATGGACCAAGGTGCCGATTATTATCCTTTCGGTTAAAGAACAAGAAACCGATAAGATTACTGCTCTGGACTATGGAGCAAATGATTATGTTACTAAACCCTTTGGTATGGGAGAGCTGTTAGCCAGAATTCGTGCGGCAATGCGCCATACGGTTGGGGTAGAAGAACAGCCTATTTTACATTTCGATGATTTGACCCTTGATTTAGTTCACCGCCGGATCAGTAGGAATAATAACGAAATCAAGCTAACCCTAACTGAATATGAGATAGTAAAATATTTAGCAATTAACGCAGGAAAAGTAATTACACACAAGGCTTTACTTCATACTGTATGGGGGATGGCCTATGAGAAAGAAGTTCAGTACTTAAGGGTTTATATTGGCCAAATAAGGAGAAAGCTGGAAAATGATCCATCTCGTCCAAGGCATATTATTACCGAATCTGGAGTAGGATATCGTTTACTTTAACAATAGATGATACTTAGAAGGTAGGAGCAATAATGCGTAAACAATTTGTAGTTATTGGCTTAGGACGATTCGGAACAAGTGTGGCCAAAACCCTCAACACTTTAGGCCATGATGTATTAGCGATGGATAAGAACGAGCATGCTGTTCAGGTCATAATGCAGGATGTAACCCAAGCTGTACAGGCCGATGCACGTGAAAAGGAGACCCTGAGGGCTTTAGGGGTGCGGAATTTTGATGTAGCTATTGTGGCAATCGGAGATGATCTTGAAGCAAATATCTTGATCACCCTGATGCTCAAAGAAATGGGTATTCCCTATGTTGTTACTAAAGCCCAATCCGTTTTACATGGGAAAGTATTAGAGAAAATTGGCGCAGATAAAATAGTTTATCCGGAACAAGATATGGGGATTCGCCTAGCCAATAACTTAATTAGAACAAATGTCATGGATTTTATAGAATTGTCATTGGATTTCAGTATTTTTGAAATAGTTGCGCCTCTCAAGTTTGTCAATATGTCACTAGGAAAATTAAATTTAAGGGCAGTATATAAAATTAATGTGGTGGCGATCAAAAAAAGCGGAGATCAGATTGTTATTGCACCAGGGGCAAACGCAGTCGTTGAGGAGAGGGATATTCTCGTTATTGTCTGTAATAAAAATGCACTTTCAAAATTGCCTGATTGACATTAGGAGAGAACTATAGCACAATCGGGTTAGTGATTATCTTAGAATAAAATAAAGGAGTTTTTATGGAGTTAATAAGTGCTTTATTTGATTTTGTCCTCCATGTCGATAAACACTTGCTGGAGATAATTAGGGACTACGGAACTTGGACCTATTTGGTTCTCTTCATAATTATTTTTAGTGAGACTGGATTTGTGGTTACTCCCTTTCTTCCCGGAGACTCATTAATTTTTGTAATTGGGGCTTTGGGTGCTTCGGGTGCTTTAAATTTTAAAGTCGCCCTTATTCTGCTTATTATTGCTGCGGTTGGAGGGAACACCTTAAACTACTTTATTGGCAGAATGATTGGAGATAAGCTACTGGGCATGAAAAATACCCGCCTAATTAAGCAAGAATACCTTCATAAAACTCAAGTCTTTTATAAAAGACATGGAGGCAAGGCAATAATTCTGTCGAGGTTTTTACCGATCATACGGACTTTTGCTCCTTTTGTTGCTGGACTAGGTGAAATGAAGTTCATGAAGTTTTGCTTTTTTAACATGATTGGTGGAATGGCTTGGGTCCTGTTATTTATCTTTGCTGGGTATTTCTTTGGTAATATTCCAGCTGTGAAAAGTAATTTTACTTATGTAATATTTGGGATTATTTTTGTTTCTTTACTACCGACTGTTATTCCATATATTCGGAGTAAAATTAAATAAGGTAGAAGTTTTGTTAGCGTGCCAGACTAACTAAGGAGTAGGGAATTCATATAATTACGAATTCCCTACTCCTTAGTTTTTTGTTGATTGAGGTTTATAATTATACTTTTATATATGGTTCGATTTTTTCTGGGTGGTAGTGTACTGGTTGCCTACGGGTATTCTCTATAATAAAAGAGTGCTTTCTAAGCTGTCTAGATTAAGATGCAGATGATTGAGGTAAAATGAGTATAGCTAAAAATTCTATTTAGTATTGAAAATAGTAAGGAAAGATTTTTAATGCTCTAGCTTTTTGTGTTCTCATTTGAATCCTCTCTTCGAATGTAATAAGATATAATTTAGTTATTGATATTCCACTCATTGCAATTCATTTCCTACTTCAGACATTGTAAATGTCTATCTAAAATAATGCTGCAAGGATAAGGTGAGTATTATGCCACTACCGGAGAACAACTTATTGTTTGGGTTTGCACCAAAATTGACTGCTGAACAAAAGGAATATGTTAATGCGATATTCGATAATCAATTAGTAATGGTGAACGCTAAAGCGGGAACAGGAAAAACAACTCTGGCCGTTGCTTGTGCAAAGATTTTTCAAAAACCTCTAACCTATATATTTAATCCAGTCCAAGAATCCTCAATGGGTTTTAGACCCGGTACACAGTCTGAGAAGGAAAGCATCTATCATCAACCGCTCATAGACGCTCTCTTAGAGATTAATGAGAACCCCGTTCAATGTGTATATAATGAGGAAGTATTGGCAAATGAAGCACTTCGTAGAAAAGTAACTATTAAACGAGTGATGGATAGCATTTGGTGTTACCCCAAGAGTCCATTATTCCTTAGAGGAACTAATCTTAAAGACATGACCATTATCATTGATGAATGTCAGAATTTCACGATAATGGAATTGCGAAAGATATTTACTCGCATACATGATTCATGTAAAGTCATTTGTATCGGACATTCAGGACAAATAGACATTCCTGTTTCAAAAAGCGGTTTTGTCCCTTATATGGAACACTTTAAGGATCAACCGTATTGCAAGATTGTTACATTAACTAAGAACTTCCGTGGGGAATTGGCGAATTGGGCAGACGCCTTGAAGTGAACTGGATTTGAAGTTACAGTGCAAGAAAAGGAGATTAATTATTTTGAGAAAAGTTTTGTGGACATTGCTATTAATCACCCTTTTAGTAACTGCCGGATGTTCAAAAAAATCTACTAGTAATGTAAAAACTAATCCCCCTCAACCGTCTCAGGAATCGTCTGAGGTGCCATCGGCTCCTCAAACTCAAAGCGACATTGTAATTTCACCACAAATGAGTTTAAGTTGGGTTGACTTAAAAGAAGACATATTAAATCCTAAAGGTCTTACTACTGATGGAAAGCCGGATGGTCATTTTCTAGCCACAATGGGCTTTGCTGAAGCGTCAAAAATTAAGTACATAATCATGAGATATACGGAATATGGAGAACATGTGCAGTGGGCCTGGGATTACAACAAAAATGTTCCCATAGTTGGTTCTCCCATGGCTGTATTTGTTAATAACGCACTTGTATTACAGGGAACTGATTTAGGCTTAGCCAGTTCGGGCAATACTGGCTTAGACTTATATATTCCAGAACTAAACAATGAAAACGGTAGGGATACGTTTAAATTTGCGAATGGACAAACTATCAGTATTCAAATCAAGTACATAACTATTTCGGGTGTGGAGAAAGAGTTTAATACAACGACAGTGGTAAATATGTGAGTCATGTAGCTTTCTGGGTGATGTGCTAGACTCTCCATTGCCAAGCGTCCCTCTTTTATTTCGAGCAGAATCATGGTATTATGCAGAATAAGAGTTTTTTGTCCAACTATTTTGCGCGACGAGGCCATAGACAAAGTGCTATGGCCTTATACAATTTAAACACGCGAAGGCTTTATACTTTAATGATAGCCTTTAAAATAACTGAAGGAGGGACAGGATTGTGGATTGTATGGGATCACAAAAAGTCAAACGAATTTACGTCGAAAAAAAGCCGGGCTATGATATTGAAGCCCAGGGTCTCTATAGTGATTTGTTAGAAAATCTAGGAATCAAAGAATTGGAAGGCTTAAGAGTCATAAACCGTTATGATATTTCAGGAATTACGGATGAGGAGTATTTAAAGTCCCGTCCGATAATTTTTGCTGAGCCTCCGCTGGATTTGGTGTTTGACGAGCAGCTTGAGCTTCCGCCTGAGGACCTGGTTTTTGCCATGGAATACCTACCCGGTCAGTATGATCAACGGGCGGATTCCGCTGCCCAATGTGTTCAGATCCTGACTCAGAAAGAGCGACCTAATATTGCCTCGGCCAAAGTGATTGTTTTGAAGGGTCAATTAGCGGAGGAAGATTTCTGTAAAATAAAGGATTACTGTATAAACCCCGTTGAAGCACGGGAAGCTTCTTTAGAAAAACCCGAGAGTCTAGAATTTGAATCGGTGATTCCGCCGGATGTTGAAATTATCGAGCGTTTTATGGAGAAGACACCTGCCGAGCTAAGATCGTTCTTTCAAGAAACCGGCTTAGCGATGAGTTATGAGGATTTGGCATTTTGTCAGGTTTATTTCCGAGATACAGAGAATAGGAATCCTACGATTACAGAGATCCGAGTGATTGACACTTACTGGTCAGATCATTGTAGACATACTACTTTTAATACCCTGATCGAAGAGGTTTCAATTGCGGAAGGGGATTTTGCATACCCACTGACCATGGCCTACCAGGAATATCTCACTTCCCGAGATTATGTCTATGCTGAAAACGCTTCAAATAGAGACGTCTGTCTTATGGACATCGGTGTTTTAGCTATGAAAGAACTGAAGAAAAGAGGGCTTTTAGGAGACCTCGATGAATCGGATGAGATCAATGCTTGTAGTATTGTTGTGAAGGTTGATATCAACGGCCAAGGTGAAGAGTGGTTAGTGATGTTTAAGAATGAGACCCATAATCATCCTACGGAAATCGAACCGTTTGGAGGGGCTGCTACCTGTTTGGGTGGTGCTATCCGAGATCCTTTATCAGGCCGCACATACGTTTATCAGGCTATGCGTTTGACCGGGAGCGGGGACCCTAGAACAAAACTAAAGGATACATTATCCGGTAAGTTGCCGCAAAGAAAGATAACTAGGGGTGCGGCTTCGGGATACAGTTCCTACGGTAATCAAATAGGAATTGCCACCGGACAAGTTACGGAAGTCTATGACGAAGGCTTTGTGGCCAAACGTATGGAAATTGGGGCTGTAATTGCAGCTGCTCCCCGTGAGAACGTCGTGCGCCAAGCCCCTGAACCTGGGGATATTGTCGTACTGGTCGGTGGAAGAACGGGTCGGGATGGATGTGGTGGTGCTACAGGTTCTTCTAAGGAACATACAACGGAGTCCTTACTGACCTGTGGAGCGGAAGTACAAAAAGGAAATCCTCCCACGGAACGAAAAATCCAAAGGCTCTTTCGTAATGCAAAAGTTAGTACTCTGATTAAACGGTGTAATGATTTTGGAGCGGGTGGCGTGGCTGTAGCTATTGGGGAATTAACGGATGGCTTGGAAATTAATCTTGATGCCGTCCCCAAAAAGTATGAAGGTCTTGATGGGACTGAATTAGCGATTTCAGAATCGCAGGAGCGCATGGCCGTTGTTATTAGTGCTGAAGATTTTGAGGCGTTTGCCAGGTATGCTCAGGAGGAAAACCTGGAAGCAACTTTGGTGGCCCGGGTTAGCGATAATCCCAGGCTCAAGATGCTTTGGCGGGGGCAAGCGATTGTCGATCTCAGCAGAGAGTTTCTGAATACCAATGGGGTTAAGCAGAAGACGAAGGTTCAAGTAACTCTTCCTGATGCCAGTCGTAATTACTTTAAGAGGCTGCCAAAAACAGTCGATCCAAAAGTTACTGAAAGTGAAATTCCATCTTTAAAAGAAGCCTGGTTGGTCAATTTGCAGGACTTAAATGTCTGTAGCCAAAAAGGGCTAGTTGAGAGGTTTGATGGTAGCATTGGGATGTCTTCGGTACTGATGCCGTTGGGAGGTAAGTATCAAACGACCCCGGCAGAAGGCATGGTAGCAAAACTTCCGGTGCTGTCTGGGGAAACGAATACTGCGACTATCATGACCTATGGCTATAATCCGCAATTGGCAAAATGGAGTCCATTCCACGGCGCCCTGTTTGCTGTCGTTGATGCGGTAACCAAGATCGTGGCTTTGGGTGGAGATTTCAGCAAAGTGAGGCTTACCCTGCAGGAGTATTTCGAAAAACTGGGGACTGATCCGGAAAAGTGGGGTAAACCCTTCAGCGCTTTACTCGGGGCTTTTTACGCCCAGAAGAAACTAGAGATCCCGGCCATCGGCGGAAAGGACAGTATGTCCGGAACCTTTATGGATTTACATGTTCCTCCGACCTTGGTGGCTTTTGCGGTCAATGTTACCCGTGCAGATAAGGTCGTATCCCAAGAGTTTAAAAAGGTCGGCAGTCAGGTGGTCTTGGTAACAGCAGTCCGGGATGAACATGAAGTCCCTGATTTTGAGCATCTATGTAATAATTATCGTAAGATTGCCGAGTTGATCAATTCTGGATTCGTCCTGGCAACGCATACCGTAAGGGTGGGAGGAGTAGCTGCTGCTCTCAGCAAAATGTCCTTCGGCAATCGGATCGGGATGGTCTTTAATGGGCAGATAGATATACAAAGTTTGTTTTCAACTGATTATGGCTCGATCGTTTTGGAAATCGGAGAAACTGTAAATCTAGCAGAGGTTTTCGGCGGGGTAGCTTACCAACTGCTCGGCTTTACTCAGGAAAAACCTTTGATCACGGTTAATGGAATGGATATTGGGCTTGACGAGGCTTTACAGGCCTGGGAAAAGCCACTCGAAAAAATCTTTCCTACGCAAGTCGAAACAGTTTCTCAGCCGCAAAAGATGAGTTCTAACATGCGGAATACTAGAAAACCGTCCTCTAAAGTGGCCAAGCCGAGAATCTTTATTCCGGTATTTCCGGGTACTAACTGTGAATACGATTCGGTGAAGGCCTTTGAGAAGGCCGGAGGGGTTGTTGAAACTCTAGTGATCAGAAATCTAACGGCTGTTGATGTCGAACAATCTATTCGAGAGATGGTTAAAATGATAGATACCTCTCAAATTGTTATGCTCCCAGGTGGCTTCAGTGCAGGAGATGAACCGGACGGTTCGGGCAAATTTATTGCTACCATGTTCAGAAATCCTCGGATTAACGAAGCAGTAGCAGAACTGATAAATCAGCGAGATGGTCTGATGCTCGGGATTTGCAACGGTTTTCAAGCCTTAATTAAACTTGGTCTCGTCCCCTACGGAGAAATTACGGATTTAACTGAGGATTCTCCTACCCTTACGTACAACAAAATCGGACGTCACGTTTCCAGTATGGTCCAAACCAAAGTTGTTTCCGCCTTATCCCCTTGGTTTAGCGGGGTAAACCTGGGAGAAATTCACACCGTGCCCATCTCACATGGAGAAGGACGGTTTGTCGCCAGTAAAGACGTGATTGAGACGTTGATTGCTAATGGACAGGTTGCCACCCAATACGTCGATTTCGATGGTAACCCAAGCAATGATATTACCTATACGCCGAATGGATCCTACGAAGCGATTGAAGGAATTACCAGTCCGGATGGGCGTATTCTGGGTAAAATGGCTCATTCCGAAAGGACCGGAATGGGAATAGCAATTAATGTCCCGGGAAATAAGTATCAACCTATTTTCGCCGGTGGAGTGAATTACTTCCGAGGATAAGTTCTAATTTATCCCTGCTATCTTTTTTTGCAGGTTTTTTCAGATACCTGTCGAATTCTAAAATATAGGGATTGCTGATTAATGCAAATAGGAGATGAATTTAGTGAAAACACAATTTGAAGGCGCTATTATCGAGGAACAAGGTAAAAAGATTGCCGTTGTTTCCGTCCAAGCGAGAGTATTTCAAAATGCGATGGATGCAAATATTATTATTAAAGCATTGCTCCCTCTCTATAAAGGAATGCCGGTTGTACTTGTGACAAAGAATAATGAGGGGGTTCCAGCTTATTACGGAAGAGCTGACCTTGTACTTTTCCTCGAGACAATTAACATTGAGGAAGCTTCCTGGAGTCAGGTATCCGCGGATATTGACTTAAATAATGGTGCTTGCCCGTCAAATCAAAAGATGGATATAGATGACTAAGGGCGTTTAAGGTTAGGTGAAAACTATGAAAAATGATGCCAAAAAATATAATTTTGACCATATTATTGATCGGCACCATACGAGTTCTGTAAAGTGGGATTTTAATCAACGAATCTTTGGACGCGAGGACATCTTGCCGATGTGGGTAGCGGATATGGATTTTGCTGCTCCGGAAGCCGTGGTTGAGGCACTTGTGAACCGAGCGAAACATGGGATATACGGTTATTCTGATGGAATGGATGGCTATTACGAAGCACTTATCGACTGGATGCAAGAGCGCCATAGTTGGGAAATTCAAAGGGACTGGATTTCTTTTTGCCCCGGAATTGTTCCTGCCTTGAATGAACTTGTACGGAGTTTAACTATGCCAGGGGATAAGATCCTTGTTCAGTTTCCTGTTTATCCGCCCTTTTTTCAAGCTATACAAAATCACGATCGTGAGCTTGTTAGTAGCCAACTTACTTTGGAGAACGGTCGATATTCCATGGATTTTGCGGACTTAGAGGAGAAATTTGCTAACGGTGTAAAAATGATGATTCTTTGCAACCCGCACAATCCTGTTGGACGAGTATGGGAACGAGTAGAGCTTGAGCGCTTGGGGCAGCTTTGCTTAGCTCATGGTGTTCTAGTCATCTCGGACGAGATTCATTGTGATCTTATCTATGATGGTTACCGCCATATTCCCTTTGCGTCTCTTTCCCCAGAAGTGGCTCTCCAATCGATTGTTTGTACTGCTCCAAGTAAGACGTTTAACTTAGCTGGTTTACAAACTTCAAATTTGATCATTCCTAATGACAAGAATCGACAGGCATTTCGAGCTTCTCTTGGCTTAACTGGGATTCATCACCCTAATGTGTTTGGCATTACGGCAATGGAAGCAGCCTACCGGCATGGCAGTGACTGGCTAGATCAATTAATGAACTACTTATTGGGAAACATGAAGTTCATAATCTCGTTCCTCAACCAAGAATTGCCTCAAATAAAGGCGATTCAGCCAGAAGGAACCTATCTTATTTGGCTCGATTTTAGAGCTTTAGGAATGAACCCCAAGGCCTTACAGAAATTTCTGGTTCACGGGGCGGGTGTTGGTTTAAGTGCAGGCTATCTATTTGGACCCGGTGGAGAAGGCTTTGCAAGACTAAATTTAGGTTGTGCCCGTTCTGTGTTAGAAGAAGGGTTACAGCGTATCAAAACAGCAGTGAAAGGCTTGGACTAAGTTCGAGCCCTTCACTGCTGTTTAAAGTATAAGAAAGTATAAGAAAGTATAAGAAAGTATAAGTTCCCAAGGAGGTGAGGGGGCAACATGAATTGCCCTTTCAGGGTTTTCTTAAAGAGAACAGTCGAAGCATTTTTTAAAGTGCAACGACAGTTCTCTTTGCTTTTGAATAATTAATATACAAGCAAAGTTAAAATGGCTGTATTAATAGACATTAATTGGTAAACATTCAAATTCGCTCACGGATTTATACATTTTCCAATACACTATAAAAGCAGAGATGCTTTGGGGGGGAGTGCCATTGAACGATGTGGTTAATGTTCAAAACGTAGGTATGAAATATCAATCACTCAATGGAGAAATAACTGCTCTAGAAAGTATTAATTTTTCAATCCGAAACGGAGAGTTTGTCAGTATCGTCGGTCCGAGCGGTTGCGGTAAATCTACCCTTTTATCAATTATTTCTGGGTTACTTTCTTCGACCACTGGGACAGTCTTGCTTTCTGGAGAAAAGGTTACGGGGACTTCCCGAAAAATTGGATACATGTTGCAAAAGGATCATCTTTTTGACTGGAGGACAATTTTACAAAATGTCATGCTAGGTCTGGAGATACGCAGATTTGTAACACCTGAGGCGAAAGGTCGGGCCTTAAAACTTCTTAGTACGTATGGACTCTATGAATTTAAAGACAAATATCCAAACCAGCTTTCTGGTGGGATGAGGCAAAGAGTAGCTCTAATAAGAACCCTGATGACTGACCCTCAAATCCTCCTTCTTGATGAAGCCTTTTCTGCCCTAGATTATCAGACCAGACTCGTGGTCAATGAGGATATCTATGCCATTATTAAACAGGAAAACAAAACCGCACTTTTAGTGACCCACGATATTGCAGAGAGTATCAGTATGTCAGACCGAGTCATTCTCTTAACCAAGCGACCTGGAACGATCAAAGATATCTATGAAATAAAGTTAAGTTGTAATAACAGGACACCCTTATCCTCTAGGGAAGCACCTGAATATCAGTATTATTTTCAAGAGATATGGAAGGGGCTGGATGTCCATGTCTAAACAAGGACAAGAGAGTATTCCTCTCAGGACTAGTGAATCAGTCCTTTCTCAAGAACATATAGAATACTTGCGGCATGTTAGGATGGAAAAGATATATATTCGTGTCCTCCAAGCGATGATATTGATGATTGCCCTAGGACTTTGGGAAATATGCGCTAATGCCAAGCTCGTAGACCCGTTTATCACCAGCCAACCAACGAGGGTCATTAGAACGATTATTAGGTTGTATGAAGAGGGGGTACTTTTTCAACACATAGGGATAACCTGTCTAGAAGCAGTCGTTGGCTTTGTCTTGGGGACACTTTTAGGAACGATGATTGCCATTATCCTATGGTGGTCAGAATTTTTGTGTAAAGTTTTAGAACCATATTTAGTAGTCCTTAACAGTTTGCCAAAAATAGCGCTTGGTCCGGTGTTTATTGTTTGGATCGGGGCAGGCCCAGCAGCAATCATTGTCATGACCTTGGCTATTTCTCTAATAGTCACAGTTTTGGAAGTTTTAAATGGGTTTTTAGCTATCGACGAGGAAAAGATCAAGCTCGTTCAGACCTTTGGTGGTACAAAGTTTCAGGTTCTTACCAAAGTTTTACTTCCGGCGTCGTTTCCAACTTTTATCAATGCCCTTAAGATTAATGTCGGATTATCTTGGGTCGGAGTGATCGTGGGAGAGTTTTTAGTATCCAAAGCTGGCTTGGGTTATCTCATCGTTTACGGTGGCCAAGTTTTCAAATTAGACCTAGTAATGACCAGTGTCATTATCTTGGGCGTGGCAGCGACCATTATGTATCAGGGGGTGGTTTACCTAGAAAAATTTCTTGTAAAAAACAAAGTCTAAACTATAAAAACAAATGTTTGATTAGTGACCAAAACTAAAATTATAGGAGGATTCTGATTATGAAAAATAAGTTTATGCTTGTACTTATCGTGTTAATCTTAGGGTTGTCTTTAGTATTAACTGGTTGTAGTAATCAAACTGAGCTCACCAAAGTTAAACTCTCCGAGGTAACCCACTCAATTTTTTATGCTCCTCAGTATGTAGCTCTGAATCAAGGGTTCTTTAAAGAAGAGGGACTGGATATTGACCTAACAAATGGTGCAGGCGCGGATAAGGTCATGACTGCTGTATTATCAGGGCAAGTGGATATCGGCTTGGCCGGACCCGAAGCAAGTGTCTATGTCTTTAACGAGGGCAAAGAGGATCATAGTGTTGTATTTGCTCAACTTACCAATGGGGATGGAACGTTTCTCATGGGTCGGAAGGCTAATTCTAACTTTAAATGGAGTGATCTTAAAGGAAAGAATATTATTGGTGGACGTAAGGGCGGAATGCCAGCCATTGTCCTCCAGTACGTATTGAATAAAAATGGCCTAACGAATGAGAAAGATGTATTCATTGATACCACTATACAATTTGCCGCAATGCCAGGTGCCTTTATAGGAGGCCAAGGAGACTATGTCATTATCTTCGAGCCTACGGCATCCACTATGGAGAAAGAGGGCAAAGCATATATCGTAGCTTCTCTAGGCAAGGAGAGTGGTGAAGTTCCATATACAGCATATTTTACTAAGAAAAGTACAATCGATAAAAATCCCGAGCTTATTCAAAAGTTCACTAATGCAATTTACAAGGGGCAGAGTTGGGTAGCAAGCCATTCTCCAGAGGAAATTGCCAAGGCTATTAAGCTCCAATTCCCAGAAGAAAGCGATGAGATAATGGTTAGTGCTATCAAACATTATAAGGAACAGAACAGCTGGAAGAAAGACCCTGTCCTTAACGAAAAGGATTTCTATCTCCTTCAAGAAATCATTAAGGATGCGGGGGAGCTGAATAAGATTGCTCCTTATGAAAAAGTGGTAACTAAACAATTTGGAGAAAAGTCAATACAAAAGATAAAATAATACCGAAGGAATGTAAATATACGCCTAATCGGAGGTCAGAAGTCGGAAGCCAGAGATCAGAGTATTCGGGCTTCTGGCTTCTGACCTCTGACTTTTGGATAATGCTTGATCTCTTTAGTTCAATTTCCTGCATCTTGTGGTAAGATAAAGTCAAGGGGTTTCGACTAGACTGAGACGAGGTGTTTTGACATGAATAATGGGCAAAAAGATCAGATAGGGTTAGGCGTAATTTTAATCCTTATTTCTACTTTGGGATTTAGTTTATATCCTATATTGGGGAAATATGTATTTTCAGGAGGTGCGAGTCTTTTTACAGTATTATTTTTTCGATCTACCATAGCTGCACTTTTTTTCTGGATAATTACTATTTCGCGAGAAGGATTTCCCAGACTCCCTCTAAAAATCTGGTTTATTTTATGGGGCATGGGTGGGATATGTTATTCTTTGATGGCTGGACTTTACTTAACCTCGGTGCGTTATATTCCGGCTTCCTTAGCAGCATTACTTTTGTATGCTTATCCGATTATTGTTACTATCATTGCCGTTTTGACTAACCAAGAAAAATTCTCAAAGTTTAAACTTTTTGGACTGTTGCTGTCAACATTGGGCTTGGTTTTGGTGCTAGGAGTTGCGATGAACGACATAAATCTTCTTGGGGTAGCTCTTGCTCTTGGATCTGCCTTCGTTTATGCAACTTATATAATCATTGGAAATCAAGTGTTACAGACAACGACCCCGTTAGTGACTATTACGTTGATTGCCACCTTTTCTGCCCTTACTTATGGAGTATTAGGGCTTACATTGAGCGAGATTACTTGGAACCTCGCTTGGAATATATGGTTAGGAATTGGGGGTATTGCCTTTTTTTCCACCATTATTGCATTGTTAACATTTTTCCATGGTATGAAACTTATAGGTGCGACCTCCGCATCAATTATTAGCACATTAGAACCAGTTATGACCGTTATCTTCGCCGTTTTTTTGCTTGATGAACATTTAACCCTTTTACAGGCGGGAGGCGGGATTTTTGTCGTCATGGGTGGTATTTTAGCGGTCTTGTCGCCCGTTCGGAATGTAATCCCAGTGGTAGGTTCCTCAGTTAGTGAATAAAGACAAAAAAGTAAAATGCATGACTTAACTTTGTAAACTAGAGTGACTTTGTTATAATAACATAAACGATAGAAGGGAGAGAAACGATGGCGGTATTCAAAGAAATTACATGTTCACAAGACTTAGAACAAATTCTGGACGAATCTTGCCAACGTCAGATTATACTTTTCAAACATAGTACTGTATGTCCTATCAGTAGCCGTGCGTGGCGGGAGGTTCAGAATTTTATCAAGGATAGTTCAGATGAGGTTTTGGTAGGCATGATCAAAGTTATTGAAGCTCGCCCAGTTTCAAACCAGGCGGCAGAGGAATTAGGGTTGAAACATCAGTCTCCTCAAGTGCTTTTAGTCAGTGAACGACAGGTTTTGTGGCACGCCTCACACCAGGAAGTGACGAAAGCCAAACTAATGAAAGCATTGGAAGGGGAAAGGCAGCCAATTAATCTGATGGATTAGGCGTGATTATACTAATCAGGGATAGAATTCATAGGTATACTATGAATTCTATCCCTGATTGTTTAAAGTTCATGGTAAGACGCTCTGTTGGGTCTTATCCAAATCGTAGGACTCCCACTTCTACAAGTGGGAGTGATACACCTTATTCTGCTTCGGTGGGGGTAGAGTCCCCCACCGAAGACTCGATGTTCAACTTTAGTTGAACGAGTTCACTCACTCTTTGGAGTTAAGGGGTTGTAATTCCACAAGAGTGGAATTTCCCTGTTGGTTTAATTGAATAAGCTCTGCACCATCGATTGAGACGTAATTTTCTACTCCATCGAATTTAATCTCTTTCATTTGCCCGTCTGTAACAATATAAGCAATTTGTTGAGCATAGACAACTACTTGACCTTTTGAACCGATGATCAAACGGACATTCTTGAAGGGAATTGAGCCTTCCCATTCAGTTTTCAGAGAAGGATTATCCGTTAACTCTGAGCGGTCAGACGTGGTTTTAATCTTTACGAGTTCATTGTTTACGACTTCACCAATATAGACCTTTCCATCTCTGATTCCCAAGATCTTATCGTTGGGTTTTTTGGAGATTACTCGGCGTTTAGTACCATCTAAGGCAACAATTTGATTAATACTGCCAATCTTACTGTCAAGATAAAGTGTTCCATACCGATCTGAGGCAACCATATTATCGATAGTCTCTCCTGATTTATTCAGAGTACGTACGTTTTTCATGACATCTATTTCCATTAGTAGCTGAGTAGCATCATTTTTTACGGTAAGATAGATCAAATTTGTAGAGGTTGAGAAAACCAAGCTTTCAATTTTCCCACCCTTTGGTAATTGGTCAATTGTTTGATTAAAACGATCATCTGGAGGAGTATTATCATCACTTTCTGGTAGTTCCAGTGAATACAATTCTGTAATATGCGGATTTCCGTACCGCTTTTCAATCCGAGGTTCTACAGGGGTCTCTTTGGGAACTACTGGAACTACTGGAACTACTGGAACTACTGGAACTACTGGAACTACTTTGGATACTGCCTTCTCGTTTTTTTGGTTAGGATCTTCTGTTTTAGGTTCAACGGGGGTTGGATTCTGCGCGGGGGGCTTGACAGTGGATTTAGGAGGGTACACTGTAACGGTAGTTACTTCATTTGGATTTTTCTTGGTATAAAAATAGAGTAACGTATTTCGATCGGGCAGCCATTGGTAAGTAAGAACCCCTAATGTTTTATCAGTAGTAGAAGGTGATTTCTTTTCAAATACTTGCTTACCCTGCATGAGGTTAAAAACTTTAAATGTACCATTCTCTGTATAGGCTAAATAATCCTTGGCATAGGATATTTGGACATTTGTAAGGTTAGTGCCAGGAATAGTTGCCTTGAGTTTGACAGTGATCGGTTCCTTTGATATGGGTGCCATTACTTGTTGAACTTTGTTGTTCAAAAGGGAGTACGCTCCACCTTGCAAGAATAGCGAAACTAATGTCCATACTAATACGATACGCAGTTTCCTCATGCGTGATTGCTCCTTTTTTGGCTAGTTTTCAAGGCGTAACAACAAAGGCCGTAGGAATATAGCGTTCACCAAAAATGTTCCAAAGGCGATTCATAACTTTGCCGTTATAGACAAGTTCAGAGGAAGAACCACCATCGAGATTGACAGCGTTTACTGCATGATAATCTTCAAAGACATGCATGAGGTCTCTTAAAGTCGCTCCGATACTCCATGTGGGCTGACGTCCATCTATAACCACAAAGATAACGGTTCCATCTGCCATTTGACCAATGCCAGTCCGAGGCGCTATACCCCAACCGCCATCTCCTTTAATGACAGGTTGACCCTCAACAATAAGATTAGGTTCAAAAGTAACAACTTCACGCATGTTTTTCTCTTCCAATTTTTTAGCTGTCATATTACCGAGGACTAATTTACCTTTGTCATTAAATCCAACTATGTTGACCGCCTTATCGCCTACGTTGTTGTGAACCAGTTGTCCATCATGCATGGTTAAGCCGTCTGGGAACGCTCCGTTTCCTTTACCGTTCGGGTCATAGAAACCGCCAGCGTTTATCCCTGCAATGGCTCCCATATCCTTGACAAGATCGCTGACACGTTCTCCTGTAACCCCAATTTCTTTAGTAGTGGCTAGTTTAACTCGTTTAGGATCTTTAATCAGCATGACTTTACCCTTAAAGCTTGCACCTTTGATATCTTCAATTGTGATTCCCGTACTCGGATCGGAAATTACATTGGTGCGATTGATTACTGACGCGACGTCTAACCCTGAATCAGCATTTTGACTCATTATCCGATCTATTTCTGCTTGAGACAGAAAGGCCTGTACAACTTGGGGATGTCGTGATGTGGCAATTGTACCAACCGCCATAGCTTTAAGGGACTCAAAGGGCCCCCAGAACACTATAAAAGGAGCAAGTATTGACGCAAAAATTAGGTTAAAGCCAATGAAGGCTAGAACCATCTTAAATCTAAAAGTACTCTTCTTTTTCATGTAATTTTCTTTCTCCCTCTTTAATATAAGCGAACGTTAACATTCATCCTTGTTTGAGTCAGTCACGACTGCACTATCCAAGTTTCGCAGTGAATAAATATAAATATCTCAATGGAATTGTTAATTTCGTCACATTGTACAATAATATTTACCACAACTCTGCATAAGTATAACAAAACAACTAAGTTCTATCAAGGAAAGTCTATTAGTCAATTTTAGGTAATGGTATTGTTTGTGATATGTAGAAATCAACAGAAGTCCTATGATATACTTTCATTAATGCCTTACGCCAGAATGGGGTAGGGTATTTCATTTACTTGTCAGATAAATAATCTGACTGTACCAGTCGGAAATCAATACGATACAAACGGCCTTTGGAAAAATTTGCAAGGGGACGAACCACGATCGCTATTACTCATCGCTGTAGAACATGGGATGAGGAAATTGAGGTGTTAATATGGAAGCGACCAGGCAGTTATTTTGGAATACCAATGGAAAGGGCTTAATGTATTTCCTTGCACTAATCTCATTCGTTATTTTTATTTTTGGCTGCAGTAAGAAGATCAGAAATTGGTTGCAAGGGCGACCTATTGGTTATGATGACTTGGGTTTAAGATTTATTACGTTCTTTTCAGATATTATTAAGCATGATAAAGAAATTTTCTTTGGTACATTTCGCCGATTCATGCATTTAGTCGTTTTTTACGGGCTCATAATGTTAACCATCGGAACGTCGGTTATTGCCATTCAGGATCATTTCGGAATTCCGCTATTTTATGGGATGAATTATTTAATACTTAGCTTATTGATGGATCTGTTTGGTCTAATGACCATGATAGGAATAGGAATGGCTACCTATAAACGATATATTTATAAGCTGGACCATGAAGATTACACCTTAGATGATGCATTATTACTTATTCTTGTTTTTTTAATTCTTATTACAGGGTTTATTTTAGAGGGCTTAAGGATCTACGCAACCAATGATCCTTGGGCATGGTGGTCTCCGGTAGGTTTAGCTTTTTCTGAACTAATTCGTATTTCTGGCTTGTCAGTGCTTTCAGCTCTTACAGGTTATGCAATTTTATGGTATTTTCATATGTTGTTGGCCTTGGGGTTTATTGCCTACATCCCTTATTCTAAATTGTTTCATATGTTTGCCTCTGCGCTAAACATTTTTCTTAAACCTTCTTCTCCTTTTAGAGGGTTGACCTTAGTTAATAATATATCTAAAGAAGGAAAAAACTTAGGCGTTGCTCGTCTTGAAGATTTTACCCAGAAACAGCTTCTTGAATTAGATGCCTGTATCTCCTGCGGAAGGTGTCAGAAAGGCTGTCCTGCAAATATCAGTGGATCTCCGTTATCACCCAGAGTTGTAATCCGAAATTTGAAACGGTACTCAATTCAAATGAATTCATTTTTTAAAAACAAAGACAAGGCAGACAACCATTCAATAATTGATAATGTAATAGCTAAAGAGACCTTATGGTCTTGTACTACGTGTGGACTTTGTGAAGACAAATGCCCAATCCAGATAGAACATATTAAGAGAATCGTTGATATGAGAAGAAGTTTGATCACCGAGAGTTGGGGTTATCAACCTGAAGTGCAGAAAGTATTTCAAAATATCTCACAATCGGGAAATCCATGGGGACTAAGATTAGATGTTAAGTATTTGGCAGAAGTTTCTCAGGTTCCTCTCCTCAATGAGAAAAAACAGACTGATATTCTATATTGGGTAGGTTGTTTCGGTTCTTATGAATCTCGAAATATGAAAGTCTCGCAGGTAATGTTTAAGCTATTAGAAAAAGCGGGTGTTGACTACGCTATCTTGGGTAGGGAAGAAAAATGTTGTGGGGATTCAGTAAGGCGTCTTGGCAACGAAAGACTTTTTCAACAGTTAGCGCTTGAAAATGTTTATAATTTAAACCAGTATAAGTTTAAGACCATAGTGACACATTGCCCCCATTGTTACAATACCCTCAAAAATGATTATCCCCAGTTCGGAGGACATTATCGCGTCTTGCATCATTCTGAATATATTTTGGAACTTATCAAATCAGGAGTACTTGAACTAAAGGTGGCTAACAATCTTAGAGTCAATTATCATGATCCTTGTTATTTGGGAAGATATAACTCTATTTATAATGCCCCCAGAGACGTTTTGAGCTCAATTCCAGGACTTGAATTGGTAGAGATGAAAAACAATCGAGCTAAAGCCTTATGTTGTGGGGCTGGTGGAGGTCGAATCTGGATGGAAGATATAAAGGAGCATACGACTAATAGCATACTTGTCATAAACGCCCAGAAAAATGAGGCTGATATTCTGGCCAGCGCATGCTCTTTATGTTTAACAACCTTGAGCGATGCTGTAAAGACTATGGATTCTGAACTTATTTGCCAGGACATTGCAGAAATTGTATACAATGCTCTATAGAATAAGCTAATTCTTATCCATCAGTGGTTCCGCATAGCGGCATGGGGTCTACTTAGTAAAGAACAAGATCCTAAGTGTAGACTTTGGTCTGCCTTAGGGTCTTGTTCTTATGTACATAGAAATTAATTATATTTCTTAGTGTAAGGGGTGATGTGCTAGGCAACAAGATACACAAAAGGGTCAAATCCATAAAGTAAATTAATTACAATTTATAACATTTAAAGAAGGTATTAGCCCCGACCGGAGAGAATAGTAAAATTAATTAGGATAGTGATTCAAGGAAAAGATCAAATCATTCCAGAAAAGGTTTACAACGGAATATTAAAACCATTGTTGAATAGTTAAAGTATTGGAGGAAACAAACTGTATGTTTACGGATAAAGAAAGCTTTAAGCAGGCCTATCTAATGAAATTGATTGAGGGGGAAGGGATTACAGCAGATGAAGCAACTCAGTGGGATAAATTTGTTGCCCTAGTTACCCTGCTAAAAGAAAAAATGAGTCTTCACCGGACCATCAACAAAAAGTCTATGGCTCAGGGAAAACAAGTTTTTTATTTTTCGATGGAGTTTCTGATAGGTAAACTACTCCACAATTATTTAGTTAATTTCAAAATTGAGGAACTTGTCCGAGAAGGTTTGTCTGAGTTAAGCATCAATCTTGATGACCTTTTGGAACAGGAAGCAGATCCGGGCTTGGGAAATGGGGGGCTAGGAAGATTGGCAGCTTGTTTCCTAGACTCTATGGCTTTCTTAGGAATTGATGGACATGGTAATGGGATCCGCTATAAGTATGGGTTATTTGAACAAAAGATTGTGAACGGCAATCAGATTGAAGTAGCAGACAATTGGCTTAAAAATGGTTATCCCTGGGAGATACGGAAGCCAGATAAAGCCGTTATTGTAAAATTCAAAGGGAATGTGAGAACAGAGTTAAATGCGGGGGAATTTTCATTTATCCATGAGAACTATGAATCGGTGCTTGCGGTACCTTATGATGTCCCCATTATGAGCTATGATAATCCTTTGTATATTAACAATTTAAGGTTATGGAGTGCAGAAACGACCTGCGGCGAACTGGATTTAGCCTGTTTCAATCGTGGGGAGTTCAATCAGGCTACAAGCAATAAATCAGAGGTTGAGTCTATTTCCTATATTCTTTATCCTGACGATAGTAGTCCTGCTGGCAGAGAGTTAAGGCTTAAACAAGAATATTTTTTTGTAGCCGCTGGCTTAGGGACCATAGTAAAGAGTTATAAAAAGAAGAATCGCTGTGATTCGTTGCAAAGCTTCTCGCGACGGGTTTCAGTTCATATTAATGACACTCATCCAGTTTTATGTATCCCTGAGCTGATGCGTATCTTAATTGATGAAGAAGGAATGGGCTGGGATGAGGCATGGAATATTACAGTTAATACCATATCCTTTACAAATCACACCATTATGCCCGAAGCCATGGAAAAATGGTCAATTGATCTAGTCAAAAGCCTTTTGCCTAGAATTTACCAGATTATTGAGGAAATAGATCGAAGATTCAAGGAAGATTTAATCGCCCGGTTTATGGATGATGAGGAGGCGGTACGCAACACTCAGATTTTCAAAGATGGGTATATTTGGATGGCTAATTTGGCAATTATCGGGAGTTCATCTGTTAATGGGGTTGCGCAATTGCACACTAAAATTCTCAAGAATGAGGTCTTTAAAGATTATTACCGTGTTTTTGGTTACAAATTTAATAATAAAACAAATGGGGTAAATCACAGAAGATTTCTGTTAGCCGCAAATCCTAAACTATCTCATCTGATCACAGAGGCGATAGGGCCATACTGGAAGGAAGAGGCGGGAGAACTAAAAAAACTTTTGGTATATAAGGATGATTCCAGTTTCTTAAAACAGCTTGCCAAAGTTAAGTACGATAATAAATGCCGCTTAGCTGAGAGGGTCAAGACGAAACAAGGTCTAATACTTGACCCTAGTTCAATCTTTGATGTTCAAGTGAAGAGAATTCATGCCTATAAAAGACAATTACTCAACGTCCTGAAGATAATGTATTTGTATAATAAGGCTCTGAACGAGCCGGAGTCATTAACAGGTTCACATACCTTTATCTTTGGTGGAAAGGCAGCACCAGGTTATCATTATGCAAAAATCGTAATTAAGCTGATTAATACTTTAAGTCAGAAAATAGAACGGGATCCAAAGGTTAATCAAAAGTTAAAGGTAGTGTTTATTGAGAATTTTAATGTGTCCCAAGGAGAATTGATTTATCCTGCAGCGGACATTAGTGAACAGATATCTACCGCAAGTAAAGAAGCTTCCGGTACAGGAAATATGAAATTTATGATGAATGGTGCTTTGACCTTGGGAACTTTAGATGGAGCCAATGTAGAGATTAAGGAGGCGGTGGGTGAGGATAATATCTTTATTTTTGGACTTACAGCTGAACAGGTTTTGGACTATACCCGTTTCGGCGGATATAAGTCATGGGATGAATATCACGCTAACTCCGATATTCAAACCTGTGTCGATCAATTAAACAGTGGTTTTTTTGATAATATGGGAGAAGAATTCAGAGTTCTATTCGATTCTCTGATGATCTATAATGATGAATTCTTTGTCTTAAAGGATTTTCATGCTTATCTTGAAATGCATGGTAAGCTTCAAACACTTTATCTAAATCAAAAAGAATGGAACGGGATTTCCTTGGTCAATATTGCCAAATCAGGAAGGTTCTCAAGTGATAGGACAATTAGAGAATATGCAGATTGGATATGGAAGATTAGATACCGTACCATTAATAATATTATCTCAAATTAAAGGGTAAAGGACTGGTTCAATATTTTTGAGAAAGGGGAAATAGGTATGAGAAAGCAGGAATGTGTAGCGATGCTGTTGGCAGGTGGTCAGGGAAGCAGATTGGGTGGACTAACTTGGAAGCGGGCTAAACCTGCAGTTTCATTCTGTGGTAAGTATAGAATTATCGACTTTAGCTTGAGTAACTGCACAAATTCGAACATTAACACGGTCGGTGTTCTTATCCAGTATAAGCCTTTCCTGCTGAATTCATATATTGGCTTAGGTTCTGCTTGGAATTTAGATAACCCAAATGGTGGAGTCCATATTCTTCCTCCTTTTCTGGGGGACTCCGAAGGAAGTTGGTATAACGGAACAGCGAATGCCGTGTATCAAAATTATGAATATATTGACTTTTATGATCCGGAATATGTGATTATTCTTTCAGGGGATCATGTTTATAAAATGGATTATTCACTTATGCTAAAGTTTCATAAAGAGAAATCTTCGGAAATAACCCTTGCTACGATTGAAGTCCCTCGGGAAGAAGCTTCCCGATTCGGTATCCTGACCGTTGATGGAGATGCAAGAATTACCAAGTTTACAGAAAAACCTGCTCAACCAGATAGTAATCTTGCTTCAATGGGAGTCTATATTTTTAACTGGTCAACACTTAAGCAGGCCTTAATTGCAGATGCTGGTGACTATCAGTCAGAAAATGACTTTGGTAAAAACATCATCCCCCAGCAGCTAAATCTTGGGAAACGAGTCTATGCTTATCAGTTTGATGGGTATTGGCGAGATGTCGGTACCATTGAAAGCTACTACCATGCCAATATGGAGTCCCTCAGTGACGGACACTTTCTTAATATCTTCGATCCAAAGTTTAGGATCTTTTCCAATGAAGATATCTTACCTCCACACTTTGTGGGGTCTACAGCTGAAATAAAGAACAGTCTGGTTTGTAACGGGTGTATTGTCCATGGTAAGGTCTATAATTCAATCCTAGCACCCGGGGTTTATGTGGGGGAAGGTGTTCAGATTAACGATTCTATTTTATTACCTTACGTAAAAGTTCACGATGGATCGGTTATTATCAATGCTATTATTGGGGAAAATGCAGAAATCATGAATCATTGTGTGGTTGGTGCAGAGGGACGATTTGCTCCAGATCAAGAAGGAATTACAGTTATAGAGGATTATCATATAATTCCTGAAGGGTCAATCATCGAAGCGGGTATGAATGTCAATCGAACCCGAACGATTTGAAAGGGGGAAGAAATCATGCCGAACGCAATTGGGATTATTTTTGCGAATAACGGATATGCCTGCTTACAAGGCCTCGCTCAAGAGCGCCCAATAGCTGCGGTTCCCTTTGGAGGAAGATATCGAATTCTCGATTTCGCGTTGTCTAGTATGGTCAATTCTGGGATAAGGACGATTGGAGTGGTTACTCCGCACCATTATCGCCCCCTCTTGGATCATTTAGGGGCTGGAAAAGACTGGTTTCTGGACCGGAAAGCCGGAGGACTATTTATTTTGCCCGGAGTCATGCATAGTTTGGCAGGTAATAACCATACTTTTTGTATCAAGGATTTAGAGCATAATATCGAGTATCTAAAGAAAGATTTTGTGGAAAATGTCGTGATTAGTTGCGGTGATCAAATATTTAATATGAATATTATAGATGCGTTAGATTTTCATAATGATAAGCAGGCAGACGTTACCTTAATATATAAAGAGAATGATTACTTTGGAGATTTGACCGATGAGATGTTTCTCGAAATGGATGAGGATCAGAAAGTGTCAAGTATTCGAGACCAGAAAGGTCTCGAATGGACAGAGTCTGGTCGCCCACATTATGTGAATATTTTAATTATCAAACGTGAGCTTTTGTTGGATATAGTTGGAAGGTATAGTTCCTTTGGGTGTATGAGTTTAATCAGTATTCTAACTAAAAATATGGAAGTCCTCAAAATCTACGGCAGCCCCACACGTTCAGTGATTGGGACAATTAGCACGATTAACGATTACTTTGATCAAAATATGGATCTTTTGGATCAGGAAGTCCGAGAAAGATTATGGTTGGGGGCAGATCGTATTCATACAAAAATTGTGGATAATCCCCCTACTCAATACACTTTGAAGGCTAAAGTCAGTAATTCTTTGATTGCTAGTGGGTGCTCAATCGCAGGAGAAGTACTAAACTCAATAATTTTTCGCGGTGTGATACTTGAGAAAGGGTGCAGAATAACGAATAGCATCATAATGTCAAAATGTCATATTCATGAAAATGCTCAAATGGAATATGCAATTCTAGATAAAGCGGTAACGGTTCATGAAGGAAATGTTTTAAAGGGGAGTTTAAGTAACCCTTTGGTTGTCCACAAAAGTTCAGTGATATGACCATGAAAGGCGGGAGAAAATGAAAAGTATGAAACTCGTTTTTGTGACTGCTGAATCGGCTCCTTTTCTTAAAACAGGAGGTTTGGGGGATGTTATTGGTTCATTAACTACCTTTTTGTATAAACTGGGTGTTGATGTACGTGTTATTATGCCAAAGTACAGCGCTATTGCTGAGCATTTTCAAAAAGAATTTGTACATTTGGCCCATTTTGATGTCCCAGTCGCCTGGCGTCAACAGTATTGCGGATTGGATGAGATGGTTTACCAAGGGGTTCATTATTATTTTATTGATAATGAGTACTATTTTTCACGCGCACGTGTTTATGGGGAATATGATGATGCGGAACGATTTGCTTTTTTTTCACGGGCAGCTCTCGAAAGTTTAATCCACATACCAGGGTTTAAACCAGATATCTTACATTGTCATGATTGGCATACGGCATTAATCCCGCTCATGCTTAAAGCGTTTTATAACCGCCAGCCACTATATTATCCGATGAAAACTATATTTACGATTCATAACCTAAAGTATCAGGGAGTTTTCCCCAAGGAAGTTCTTAGCGATATCTTGGGGGTTGGGAAGGAGTATTTTACGGAAGATACCTTAGAATTTTATGGTGCAGTTAATTTTATGAAGGCAGCCTTGGTTTATGCGGATCAGATCACGACGGTGAGTCCGACATATGCTGAAGAAATTAAATATCCATATTACGGAGAAAAACTGGATGGACTTTTACTTGAAAGAAGTGATTCTCTGACAGGTATCCTGAATGGCATTGATTATGAGGTCTATGATCCCTGTAATGATCCTCATATTGTCAGATCATATGATAATTTTCCTCAGGCTAAGGAAGAAAACAAAAGGCACTTACAAAGTATTTCGGGACTTCCAGTCCTAGAAGATAGTTTAGTGCTGGGGATGGTATCTCGACTCACAGATCAGAAAGGCCTGGATCTCCTTGCCCACGTTATGGAAGAATTACTTGAGCTAGATGTTCAGATGGTTATCCTCGGTGCTGGTGAGAGCCAATACGTTGAAATGTTACGTTATTTTGCTGCTAGATATCCAGAGAAGCTGAGCTTCAGATTAGAGTTTTCTGATGAATTGGCACATAAGATTTATGCAGGTGCAGACATGTTATTAATGCCCTCACGTTTTGAACCCTGTGGTATTTCACAGATGATAGCCATGCACTATGGCACGATACCTATCATAAGGGAAACTGGTGGTTTAAAGGACACAATCATGAATTATAATGAATTGACTGCTGAAGGGAATGGGTTTAGTTTTGTCAATTATAATGCTCATGAATTTTTATTTGAGATAAAACGTGCCTTGAGACTATACCAGGACCAAAAGCTGGTCTGGGACAATATACGTCTGAACGCAAGAAATGGCGATTATAGTTGGGACAGATCCGCACATGCTTACATTAAACTTTATGAGTCTTTATCCAAATCGTAAGACTCCCACTTCTACAAGTGGGAGTGGTACACCTTATTCTGCTTCGGTGACGAAAGCCTCCACTGGAGACTTACGTCACCGAAGACTCGATGTTCAACTTTAGTTGAACGAGTTCACTATAATAGTCAGAATATAACTCGATCACAGTATATATTTGCTAGTTCAGCATGGGCTCTGCGTTGACTTTTGTTACTTGATTAGTGCACTTGTAGTTTGCTTGTCCATTTGATAAGGGCTAAAAATATCTTTAGATGTATAATTTCTTCTGGAGAAGATTATGATATTCTTAACTATAGGTACCCAAACTACCCTTCTAAGAGTTTTTGGGTTCCAAAGCCAAGAGTTATCGAGTCGTAAGGCTTAAGGATCAATATTCTTAATGCTTAAAGCCTTGTAAGATTGTATTAATGTACAATAGCAGGAAAACCGTACTTATCTGTAGAAGTGATACTACTTTCAAGAGTAATTGATTATTAGTAACAGGGAGGGCAAACAACAGTTAAGAAATTCTTATAAAACCATATAGAACCCTACTATTTCTTAGTAGAGTTCTCAAGGATGGTAACGATTAAATTGTTTAAGGAACGATTCTGTTCTTTGGCAAGTTCTTCCAGTTTCTTCTTTAGAGCCTTTGGTA
>Ga0209347_1000220_pt1 | contig 158161 bp, 147 predicted proteins | sample AutmiccommuBRH23_FD_187382 | JGI IMG/M metagenome (GOLD analysis project Ga0209347, IMG submission 187382) | Deep subsurface microbial communities from Mt. Terri, Switzerland - Autotrophic microbial communities BRH/23 (SPAdes) (version 2) | ecosystem: Environmental > Aquatic > Deep subsurface... | reverse complement strand
CCACGACAATGCCATGAAGCATGCCGATATCGGCCATATCGGCCTCTACAGCTGGCAGCTCGGCGGCAACCGCCCGGTGCCGGGCTGGGGCCAGTACAAAACCCCGGTGCCCAAGCTGTATATGTGCGGGGCCAGTACTCACCCCGGCAGCGGCGTGACCGGCGGTTCCGGTCGCAACTCGGCGCAGGTGATTCTGGAGGATCTGGGGCTCGACTTCGACGCGCTGATCCGCTGAACGCTCCTGAACCGAGCAATGCTGATCAACAACACTCCTGCGCCCCGGGCAGGAGTGTTGTTTCCTCCTCCACCACACCAAATGGTTATCCCCCGCCTGTAATCTCTGTTGAGATCCAGCCATCCCACGCCTGACACCTGCTCCAAATCTCCGCCAGCTGGCTACAATCAGGCCAGTCAGCACCCCTAACGACACCCCATAACCATACTGTGCAAATTTCCCGGAGGACATCATGTCAGTACTGAACGGTTCGGATATCAGCGGCAAACGCATCATCATTACCGGCGGCACCAGCGGCATGGGTCAGGCGCTGGTGGAAGCCTTTCCCGGCCTTGGCGCCCGGGTTGTGTTTTTTGGTCGCAACAGCGCCAAAGGCGAAGATCTTGCCGCTGCCACCGGCGCACACTTTATCCAGGCCGATGTGTGCGACGAAGATGCTGTCAAACAGGCGATCGACAGCGCGGTGGAAGTCCTCGGCGGGCTGGATGTGCTGGTCCACGCCTCGGGGATTTCGCCGGGCTCAAAAGCCGAGAACATTAGCCTGGCAGGCTGGAACGAAGTGATGACCACCAACTCCACCGGCACCTTCCTCACCAATGTCCACGCCTTCCCCCACCTCAAGGATCAGGGCGGCACCATCCTCAATTTCAGTAGTGCGGGCGGCATCCAGGGTTATGCAGGCAAGGCCCACTACGCCGCGAGCAAGGGCGCGGTCACCGCCTGGGTGCGCTCCATCGCCCGCGAGTGGGGCCAGTACAATATTCGCGTCAACGCCATCGCCCCCGCCATCTGGACTCCCATGTATGACCAGACCCGCGCTTCGATGACCGCGGAGCAGTTACAGCAGCACGATGCCATGATGAAGGGCGCCATGCCCTTGGGCGGCAAGCTGGGCGATGTAAAAGGGGATTTTGTGCCGGTGATGCGCTTTTTGTGCAGCGATGATTCGCGCTTTATGACCGGCCAGGTGTTCGCCATCGATGGCGGGATTATGATGCTGCGCTAGCAGGCAAACCGGGGCCACTGATTTTAGGGGAGGGGGTACAGAAGCAAAGGGTTATGCCTGGCCAGGGAATCTGGTATATAGGGACAGCTACACAGCGCTCCGGCATAAGGACATACTCACTGTGACTGTACTCCCCAGCATGCCACCTCCCTGCTTGCGTGGCCTCGTTCAGCGCTTGTTGCTATGCAGCCTTGTCCTTTTGGCTGGTGCTGCGCCAATGAGCGCAATGGCCGAGACCCTGCGTATAGGTGTCTATCACAATCCGCCCAAAGTCCTGGCAGATGAGCAAGGTCATATCAGCGGTATTTTTGGCGATCTGATCAGCGCCATCGCCCGCGAGGAAAACTGGCAGCTTGAAACCGTAGCCTGCCAGTGGGATCACTGCCTCGACCTGCTCGCATCAGGCGAGATTGACCTGATGCCGGATGTAGCAATCAGCGATAGTCGCCAGCGTCTTTTTGAGTTTCACCAGACTCCTGCTCTGCTGAGCTGGTCACAACTGTACGAAAGCGGGGACCACCACCTCACCAGCCTGCTGCAGCTGAATGGCAAGCGTATCGCTGTGCTCAAAGGCTCCATCCAGGAAGAATACCTGCAGCAGCTGGCCGACAACTTTGACCTGGCGGTGGAGTGGGTACCCGTCAACACGCCAACAAGTGGCTTTATGGCTGTTGTCCAGGGAAGCGCCGATGCAGTAGCGATGAACTACTTTCTCGGCGATGCCATAGCCCAGCAATGGGATCTTGTCGCTACGCCCATTTTGTTCCAGCCCAGCAAACTCTTTTTTGCTGCGCCGGGCGGCGCCCATCCCGACGTACTGAATGCCATAGACCGGCACCTCAATCGCTGGCAGGCAGATCGGCAATCACCCTATTTCGAGGTACTGAAGCACTGGGGTATTGACCGCGACAAGCGGGCAATCCCGGCCGCGTTGTGGTGGGGTATTGCCGCCCTTGCCATCGCCCTCTCGCTGGCACTGGGCTTTAGCCAGTTATTGCGCCGCAAAGTGGCAGAGAAAACCCGCGATCTGAGTGCCAGTGAAGCGCTCCTCAATACCATTCTTGACAGCGTCGAGGCCCATATCTACATCAAGGACCGCAATCTTCGCTACCAGTATGCCAACCGCCATGTGTGTGATCTGCTGGGAGTGACGCAGGAGCAGATTGTCGGCATGAGCGACACGGCACTGTTCGATGCGCAAACCGCCGCCACGCTGCAGCGCAATGACCTGCGCGTTATCGAACAGGGTGAAAAGGTGGTGGAAGAGGAAATCAATACGGTCAGGAATGATGGTGTCGCGCATACCTTTTTGACGGTGAAACTGCCGCTGCGCAATCCCGACAACAGCATCTATGCGTTGTGCGGGATCTCCACCGATATCACCGAGCATATAAATATCCGCGAGCAACTTCACCAACTGGCATTTTTTGACCCGCTGACTGGCCTTGCCAATCGCCGCTTGCTGCTCGACCGCCTCAAGCATGCCATTGCCAGCCGTGCCAGCACCCACTATGAAGGTGCCCTGTTACTGATTGATGTGAACAACTTCCAGTCCATCAACGACACCCTCGGCCATGAGATAGGGGACCTGCTTTTGCAGCGAATCGCACAACGGCTTGAGCAGAACCTGCGCAGTACCGATAGCGCAGGCCGCCTCGGTGCAGATGAATTTGTACTGATTGTGGCCGATCTCAGCAGCGATCCCGAGCAGGCGATGATGGATGCCCGCAATCAGGCCCAGGAATTGCTCGTCCAGCTGGCACAGCCCTACCAGCTGGGCGCGCTATCCCACGAGGCAACTGTCAGCATTGGCGTTGCAATGTTTAGCGATGCCAGCAATGTCGAAGGATTGCTCAAGGGTGCCGACCTGGCCCTTTCAGACGCCAAGTCTGCAGGGCGCAATACCCTGCGCTTTTTTAACCCCGCCATGCAAACCGAAGTCAACCGTCGCACCACCATGGAAAATGCCCTGCGTCGGGCCATCAAGGCTGACCAGTTGCAGCTCCACGTCCAACCCCAGGTAGACAGCAGTGGGGAAATCACCGGCATGGAAGCACTGCTGCGCTGGCACGACCCTGAACTGGGTCACGTGCCGCCCTCTGATTTTATTCCCATCGCCGAAGCAAGCGGCCAGATGATCACCCTGGGAGAATGGGTGTTAAGACGGGCCTGCGCGATATTGGCTGACTGGGCCGCCATCCCGCCGATGCAGCACCTGAGGCTGGCAGTCAATATCAGCCCGCAACAATTTCGCCACCCGCGTTTTGTGGCGCAGATTGAGGAGTGCATTGCCCACTTCAGCATCAACCCCGCACGCCTGGAACTGGAGATCACAGAGAACCTGCTGATCGATGAAATGGAAACCACCATTGCCCGGATGAACCAGCTTCGCGCCAGGGGTATACGCTTTTCTCTCGATGATTTTGGCACCGGCTATTCGTCTCTCGCCTACCTCAAGCGCCTGCCCCTGTATCAACTGAAAATCGACCAGTCCTTTGTCCGCGACTTGCTCACCGACTCCAACGATGAGGCCATTATCAGCACCATCATCGCTCTGGGTCGCAGCCTGGACCTGCAGGTTATTGCCGAGGGGGTTGAAACGTCAGAACAGGCTGAACGCCTGCGCAAGCTCGGATGCAGCGCTTATCAGGGCTACCATTTTGGCAAACCGAAAGCCCCTGAGCACTGGCAGCAAAACCTGGCGAGCTAATCCCTTGCCCTGCATCAATGGACAACACCGGGCACCACTGGCATGATCGCGCTCCCTTTCTGCCCACCCTTCGCCTTATGCAGGCGATGGCGATAAACCCGATACAGGACATCCCCATGAGCAACCTGCCCCCCTGCCCGCTGTGCGCGTCGCCATTTACCTATCAGGATGGCGCCCTGCTGATGTGTCCCGAGTGCGCTCACGAGTGGGCTCCGGGAGAAGCCGCTGAGGGCGGCGATGCGGAAAAGGTCTACAAGGATGCCAACGGCAATGTGCTGGTTGACGGCGATAGTGTCACCGTGATCAAGGATCTCAAGGTCAAGGGTTCGTCGCTGGTGGTCAAGGTAGGTACAAAAGTAAAAAATATCCGCTTGGTGGAGGGCGACCACGATATCGACTGCAAGATCGACGGCATTGGCGCCATGAAGCTGAAGTCGGAGTTCGTGAAAAAAATCTGATTGGTGCTGTTGTGTGTCCAACCGCCCCAGGGCATGAATTTCATTTCGGTGGATGAATTGGAAAGGGGAGTTCAGGGAGAGGGTGTAACGGGAGATGGGACCGGATTACAGACAATTATTGAGGTGCCAGCATCTCTGATCTCCCGTCCAACATCTCCCACATCCTCACCCCCGCCGACAAAAATCCGCAATGCTGAGCGCCGTATCGCGGCTGATATCGGGGCAGATGGAGGGGAACACCTCATTGCCGTGGACAGTGCCCATCACCGTGCGGCAGCGGGCGCGCACTCCGGCGCGCAACAGCAGGCGGTAGAAGGCGATACCCTCATCACGCAGGGGATCGCACTCGTTGACGCTGATCACCACCGGCACCAGACCGCGCACGTCGTCTTCGGTGGCAAAGCCAGGCCAGGCGAGGGGATTGCGGTTTTCAAACTCGGCGATGCCGTAGGCCATGGCGCCCTGGTTGTGGTGCAGGTCGAGAAGAATGCCGTTGTTTTCCGTGGATGAGGGGTAGCGCTCATCGGGCCAGCCCCCGCTGATATAGGGGCACAGGGCAAAGATGCCGCTGATCAGGTGCAGGGCGTTATCGCGCTTGAGACGCAAACCGGTGGCGATGGCGAGATTGCCGCCGCCGCTGTCACCGGCAACCACAATCCGCTCGCTGTCGAGCCCCAGCTCTGCGGCCTGAGCCACCAGCCACTCCAGGCCGGAGACGCAATCGTTGAGGCCAGCGGGGTACGGCGCCACTTCCGGTATGGAGGATGCCGTGAGGGCATTGCGAAAATCCACCATGGCAACAGCCACACCCTGAGCGGCGATCATGCGGCCCCAAGCCTGGTAGTTGCCCTGATAGCAGGACAGCGACATCATGCCGCCGCCGTGGATGTAGTAAACGCAGGGCAAGGGTTCGGTTGACTCGGGGCGCATCAGGCAGATTTTGCCGGTGTTGCCATCCGGAGCCGAGACAAAATCGTGATGGCTGATGGTCAGGCCGACACAGGGAGCGACGGTTTCATCATCGAAACCGTCAAAAAAAGCCTGCATGGCCTTGCGGATGGAAGCCGCCTTGTCGCTGGCGGCCGATTCCAGCATTTCCTCGCGGCTGGCCACATTGCGCAGCGGCGGCGATTGCCAGCCCGCGAGCCGCGCCTTGATGCGCGGGTCGATACGGGGATCATCCTGGATTTTGTCAGCCATGGTTCCGGTCCTTGCGCGCTCGGCCCTTTCGGCTATCTGCCGAGCCGTTATCCGTGGATCAGCCTTCCCGCAACAGATCCTCGGTGGGCTGCTCGCAGGGCAACTTGCGACCGATCAGTTTTTCGATGGGTTCCAGCAGCATGGCGTCGTCTTCACAGGCAAAGCTGATGGAGATGCCGCTTTTGCCCGCGCGACCGGTGCGCCCGATGCGGTGCACGTAATCTTCCGGCTCTTCCGGCAGGGTGTAGTTGATGACATGGCTGATGCCGTCGATATGGATGCCGCGGCCCGCCACATCGGTAGCCACCAGAACCTTGATGGCGCCGGATTTGAAATCGTTGAGGGTTTTCACCCGCTTGTTCTGCGCCACTTCACCGGACAGCAAGCCCACGGTAAAGCCCTTGCGGCGCAGCTTTTCCTCGAGCTTGCGGCACTGGTCGCGGCGGTTGGCAAAGACAATCACGCTGTCTACTTCATCGGTGGCGATGATGTTGTAGAGCAGGTTGAATTTTTCGTGCTGGGTGGTGAGAAATATCTTCTGCTCAACGGTGTCGGTAGCTACATTGAGGGGCTCGATCTCGACCTTGACGGGGTCGATGGTCCACTGTTCGGACAGCTGCAGCACCTCGTCGGTAAAGGTGGCGGAGAACAGCATGGTCTGGCGGTGATCCTTGAACGGTGTCTGGCGCACAATGCGGCGCACCTGGGGGATAAAGCCCATATCCAGCATGCGGTCGGCTTCGTCCAGCACCAGCACTTCCACTTGATCCAGGTAGACGTCGCGGCTACCGGTAAAGTCGATCAGGCGGCCCGGGGTGGCAACCAGGATGTCGCAAAAGCTTTCCGCCAGGTGGCGCTTTTGCTTGTCGTAATCCATGCCGCCCACCAGGGTGTGAACCTTGAGGTCGGTATATTTGGTCAGAGCCTTGGCATCGTCGGCAATCTGCATCACCAGCTCCCGGGTGGGGGCAATCACCAGCGCGCGGGCCTCACCGGCATAGCGCTCATCGGTGATTGGATGCTTGAGCAGGTCTTCGATGATGGTAATCAGGAACGCCGCTGTTTTGCCGGTGCCGGTCTGGGCCTTGCCCACCACATCGTGGCCGCGCAGGGTATAGGGCAGGGAGCGCGCCTGGATCGGCGAACAGTACTGAAACCCCAGGTCGGCAATGGCGTGCATCACATCCAGATTCAGGTCGAGGTCGTGAAAGCGCAGCTTGCCCTCTTCGGCTGGCACCGGGAATTGATCCAGGCTCCAGCCCCGGGAAGCAGAAGACGCCGATCGGCCCCGTCCGCCACGGGAACGGCGGCGCCCGCGATTGCCTCTGGCGCTATCACCTTTGGAGCCGTCGCCTTTGGGATTGCCAGCTTTGGGGCTCTCGGAGGAGGTATTGCCGGATGCAGAAGTGCTGCCGGACGCGTTATCGGTGTGAATATTTTCAGTCATGAATTTGCCAGAAATTGCGGCGAATTGGGCACGCCAAGGATCGAAAAGTCGCGGAGTATAGCACAGACAATAGCCACCTTGACCACAGTGGCCGTGCTACCGCCAGCAAAGTGTCAATGGCCCGGGTGCTGCAGCGTTATGGCGCGGTATTCCGCGCTGCTATAGAGCTCGTCCAGCGGCACCGAAACACCGGGCCGGACCACCATGCGCACATGGCGGCGCTGGAGCTGGCGCGGGCAATCAACCCCGCAGGAATGGGCGATAACCCTGACTTCGTTGACCAGGTTGGTCACATACTGGGCGACGCGGTTGGCCTTGAGTGTTGGGTCGAGCCCCTTTTGCAACTGGGGATTGTGGGTGGTAATCCCGGTGGGGCAGGTATTCCTGTTGCACTGCAGGGACTGGATACAGCCCAGGGCAAACATAAAACCCCGCGCCGTGTTGACAAAATCCGCCCCGGCACAGAGTGCCCAGGCCACATCCACCGGCAGGATCAGCTTGCCGGAGGCAATCAGGCGGATACGCTCCCGCAGGCCGCGCTCTATCAGTTTATCCACCACCAGCGGCAGGGTTTCGCGAATCGGCAACCCGGCATTGTCCAGCAGGCTCTGGGGTGCCGCTCCGGTACCGCCGTCACCGCTGTCGAGGGTAATAAAGTCGGGGGCAGACTCCTCTCCGCGGGCGAGGATTGCATCGCACAGCTCGTCAAAAAATTCCATACTGCCCACCGCCATCTTGAAACCCACCGGCTTGCCAGTGATAGCGCGGATATGGGCGATGCTGTCGAGCAGCTGCCCGACACTGCGAATATCCAGGTGACCGTTGGGGCTGATGGAATCCATCCCCGGGGGAATACCGCGAATATGGGCAATCTCTTCGCTGACCTTAACCCCTGGCAGAATGCCACCCTTGCCGGGCTTGGCTCCCTGACTGATCTTGATCTCGAACATCTTGACCTGGGGATGGGCGGCGATGGTGCGCAACTTGTCGTCGCTGAGGTTGCCATCCAGGTCGCGCACCCCGTATTTGGCGGTGCCTATCTGGAACACGATATCGGCGCCGCCGGACAGGTGATACTCCGACAGCCCGCCCTCACCGGTATTGAGCCAGCAACCGGCCATTTTCGCCCCCCGCGACAGGGCGATCACCGCCGGGCGGGAGATGGCGCCAAAACTCATGGCTGACACGTTCACCAGAGATCGGGTCTCATAGGGCTGGCGGCAGTAGGGGCCGATGATCATTGGCGAGATGGCCTGGGCCTCCGCCAGGGAGGGAAAGGGATGGGGCGAAAACACCAGCGTACCGGGGATGGTGTTGCTCTGGGTGGAACCAAAGGGTACCGTGCTGTCGACATTTTTGGCGGCGCGGTACACCCAGGAGCGCTGGGCGCGGTTGAAGGGCAGCTCCTCGCGGTCCATGGCGTAAAAATACTGGCGGAAGAAACTCCCGGCGTGCTCGAAGATATAGCGGAAGCGGCCAATCACCGGGTAATTGCGCCGGATGGTGTGCTCGGTCTGGCGCACGTCGATCACGTAGAGGATAAATGCAATAATCACCACCCCCACCAGCACCAAAAGCACCAGGGTGGTGAAAATCTCCAGCAACAACAGCAGGATGGGCAAGCCGTTTTCCATCGTGGTTCAACTCTTTTCGTTATCTGAAAGTTATCTGAAAGTTATCTGAACTCAGGCGTGATTAGACGTGAAATCCCTGACAATTGCCATGTAACCCTATACCACTTGCGAGCGGGACTGCGAATATCCTCATGTCTATTGATCCAGGCCAAGCTAAAGCAATGCGACTTGGCAGAGCACCCTTTTTGCAGGAGCTGGGACGCATCGCATACCTCGCCCTGCCGCTGTTGATCGGGCAGCTGGCCATTGTCGGCCTGACGGTGACCGATGTGATCATGAGCGGTCGCGCCGGTACCGAACAGCTGGCCGGAGTCACCCTCGGCGCCACCCTCTTCGATTTGCCGATGATGTTTCTGGTGGGCGTTTTTATCGCCAACGGCGCCATGGTGGGCAGGCTGCACGGTGCGGGCGACAGCAGCGGCCTGCGCCACCAGTTTCACAACAGCCTGTGGCTGGCCCTGCCGGTAGGGGTGCTCGCCATCGTCGCAGTGATGCTGATGCGTTTTTATGTGCTCGACTGGCTCGATGCCGCGCCGGACGCCAAGACAGTGGCCATGGATTATCTGCTGCCCATGACCGCGTCCGCTTTTATCCTGCCCTTTGTGCTGGCCTTTCGCACCGGCTTTGAGGGCATGGGCAAACCCGGTGTTGCCATGGTCTTCAACCTGCTCGGTTTTGCGGTGAATATCCCTCTCGATTACGCCCTGATTTACGGCCACTGGGGGCTGCCCGCACTGGGCGGCGCGGGCTGCGGCTGGGCCACGTTGATTGTGGTGCTGATGATTACCGCAGGCGAAGTGATCTATACCAGGCGCGCGGAGTTTATGCGTTCACTGGCCTTGTTGCGGCGGGATGTTCTTCCAGAAGGGCTTTTGCCCGGTGATCTGTGGCCCGCAGTCAATACACTCAAACGCACGCTCTTTATGGGGTTTCCCATTGGCAGCGCCATTCTCTGCGAGGCCGGGTTTTTCCATATGATTCCCCTGGTCATCGCCACCTTGGGTTCGGTGGCGGTGGCCTCCCACGGCGTGGCGATGACCCTCGACATGATGATGTTTATGGTGCCCCTGGCGCTCTCCCAGGCCATTACCCTGTTGGTGGCGAAAAATCTCGGCGCGGGCAACCCGCAGGGGGCACGTCTAACCGGTATCACCGGGATCGTTGCCGGGTTTGCCGCAGCGCTGGTGCAATGCGGGGTTTTCCTGCTGCTGCGCGACCAGCTCACAGCCCTCTATTCCAGCGACCCGCAAGTGGTGAACCTGGCCTCATCCCTGCTGCTGTTTGCCGCCGTCATCCGCCTGTTCGACGCCCTGCATATCTGTGGCACCGGCATTTTGCGCGGTTACGGCGATACCCACTCCACCCTGGTGATCAGCATTATCGCCTTTTGGCTGATCGGCTTCCCCCTCTGCCTGTGGCTGGTGGCGGGCAGCGATGTGGAAGCCGGTGTCAGGGGAGCGTGGACGGCGATTCTGGTGGCGGTGGTTTGTGCGGGGGGGATGACGCTGTGGCGGGTGCGGAGGATTTTGGTCGGAGGTCGGAGGTCGGAGGTCGGAGGTCGGAGGTCGGAGGTCTGAAGTCTGAAGTCTGAAGCAAAAGCGCCCCCAGCCTGGATATGTCGCAATGCTCAAGGATGCTTCTGCTTCTGCGTCAGACTTCAGACTTGAACCCCAAACACCCAAAGTAACCCTCTCCAGCCCGGCAATATCCCGCAGGGTTTCAATCCCCTCATAGCCCACATCAGCAAACAAATCCCGCACTGCGGCACCCTGGTCGGCGCCGTGCTCCACCATCAGCCAGCCACCGGGGTGGAGGAAGGCCGGAGCCTCGGCAATGATCTGCTCCAGATCGGCGAGGCCGTGATTGGCTGCCACCAGAGCGCTGTGGGGCTCGAAGCGCACACCGCCCTGTTGCAGGTGCGGGTCATCGGGGTCGATATAGGGGGGGTTGCTGACAATCAGGTGGAATTTGTCTTCCTGCCGGGCGCAGGGCACCTGGGCGAACCAGCTGCTGACGCTGATATCGACATTGGCCAGCCCCAATAGCTGCGCATTTTGCCGCGCCAGCTCGACAGCCGCTGCTTCGCAATCCACCGCCAGCACTGACCATGCGGGCCGTTCGCTGGCCAGGGCGAGGGCAATGGCGCCAGTGCCGGTGCCCAGATCCAGCACCCGTGCATCTTTGACTGTCACACGCTCAAGGGCCGTCTCCACCAGCAGCTCGGTATCGGGACGGGGAATCAGGGTGGCGCCGGAAACCCGCAGGGAGAATGACCAGAAGGCCTGCTGCCCGGTGAGATAGGCCACCGGCTCTCCCAGCGCACGGCGCTCGAGCAGGGCGAGAAATTGCGCTTGCTCAGCGGCACTCGGCTGGCGATCAGACCAGGTAAACAGCCAGGTGCGATCGCGCTCCAGCACATGGGCGAGCAGCACTTCGGCGTCGAGGCGGGGGGTGTCGGACGTGTTCGTCAGGGCCGCGCTGGCCGCGGCCAGCAATTCACGGATGGTGGCAGACGGGAGATGGGAGACGGGAGATGGGGATAAGCAGGACGCGGGTGCCCCATCCGGGTCCTGCTTATCCCCATCTCCCGTCTCCCGTCCAACATCTCCCATCCCCCATCACTCCGCAATACTGGCGAGCAGTTCCGCCTGGTATTCGTGGGTGAGGGGGCCGATCACATCGTCCACATTGCCCTCCATGATCTCATCGAGCTTGTAGAGGGTGAGGTTGATGCGGTGGTCCGTGACCCGCCCCTGGGGGTAGTTGTAGGTGCGGATGCGCTCGGAGCGGTCGCCGCTGCCCACCAGACTGCGGCGGGTGTCGGCCCGCTCCTGGGCGGCAGTATCCTGCTGCACGGTCTGCAATTTTGCCTGCAACAGGGCCATGGCGCGGGATCGGTTCTTGTGCTGGGAGCGCTCGTCCTGGCACTCCACCACAATGCCGGTGGGCAGGTGGGTAAGGCGGATCGCGGAGTCAGTCTTGTTGACGTGCTGGCCGCCCGCCCCGGAAGCGCGGAAGGTGTCAACCCGCAGATCGGCCTTGTTGATGGTGATTTCGTCCATCTCGTCCGGCTCCGCCATCACCGCCACGGTGCAGGCGGAGGTGTGGATGCGGCCTTGCGATTCGGTGGCGGGCACCCGCTGCACCCGGTGGGCGCCGGATTCAAATTTCAGCTGCGAATAGACGTTCTGCCCCGCCACGCGGGTGATGATCTCCTTGTAGCCGCCGTGATCGCCGAGGCTTTCGCTGATGATCTCCACCTTCCAGCGTTTGCGCTCGGCGTACTTGCTGTACATGCGAAACAGGTCACCGGCAAAAATCGCCGCCTCGTCGCCGCCGGTACCGGCGCGGATTTCGAGGAACACGTTGCGGCCATCATTGGGATCCTTGGGCAGCAGCAGGCGCTGCAGTTCCAGCTCCAGTTCGTCGCGGCGGGCTTCGCCTTCACTGATTTCCTCTTCCGCCATCTCGCGCATCTCGGCATCGGCATCCTTGAGCAGGGCGCGGGCGTCCTCGATATCCGCCAGCAGCTGGCGGTACTGGCGGTAGGTGAGTGTCACCGCTTCCAGCTCGGCATATTCCTGGGACAGGGCGCGGAATTGCGTCTGGTTGGCGATCACATCGCCTTCGCCCAGCAGCACCCCTACCTCCTGGTAGCGGTCGCTCAGGTGTTCAAGTTTGTCGAGAATGGATTGTTTCATTTTTTGTCCTGACAACCTGCCTTGATATCAAACAGCTCATGGGCAAGGCGTATATGATCGTCGCGGCCTTCTTCACCGGCCTGTTTGAGGCGCATGGTGGGCGTATGCAACAGCTTGTTGGTGAGCCCGCGGGCCAGGGTGGTGAGCACTTCCTCGGCGGGCTGGCCGCGCTGCAGCGCGGTGAGCGCCTTGTCCAGCTCGGTGTCGCGGATGTCCTCGACACTCTGGCGAAAGGCGCGAATGGTGCCTACGGCGGCGAGGGCGCGCAACTGCTTTTGCCAGTTTTCGACGCCTTCGTGGATGATCTGCTCGGCACTGTCGGCGGCCGTGGCGCGGCTGCGGCGGTTTTCCTCGATGACATCGCGCAGATCATCGACGGTGTAAAGGTAGACATCGTTGAGCTTGCCCACTTCCGGCTCGATATCGCGGGGCACGGCAATATCCACCATAAACATGGGTTTGTGGCGGCGCAGCTTGAGGGCCGATTCCACCGCGCCCTTGCCGAGGATCGGCAACTGGCTGGCGGTGGAGGAAATCACCATATCGGCGCGATGCAGGTGCTCGGGGATTTCCGATAGCAAAATCGCCTGGGCGCTGTACTCACTGGCCAGCTCTGCCGCTCGCGCCAGGGTGCGATTGGCGACGGTGATGGCACCGATATTCTTCTGGCGCAAATGGCGGGCGACCAGCTCGATGGTTTCCCCGGCGCCGATCAGCAGGGCATGCACCTGGGATAAATCGGTAAAAATCTGCTGCGACAGACTCACTGCGGCGTAGGCCACCGACACCGGGTTCTGGCCGATGGCGGTTTCGCTGCGCACCCGCTTGGCGATGGAAAAAACGTGCTGGAAAGCGTTGTTGAGATAGGTGCCCACGGTACCGGCCTCGCGGGCCACGGTGAAAGCCGACTTTACCTGGCCGAGAATCTGCGGCTCGCCCAGCACCAGGGAGTCGAGCCCGCAGGCCACCCGCATCATATGGGCAATGGCCTCATCCTCGCGCAAGTCGTAAATGCAGGGCACCAGATCTTCCAGCGCCAGCCCCTGGTAATCCGCCAGCCAGCGCAACAGGCTGGCATCGCTGCCGTCGCTGAGGGCGTAAATCTCGGTGCGATTGCAGGTGGAGAGGATCACCACCTCATCAAGGCCCGCTGCCTGGCGGGCGTCATTCAGCACTTGCGCGACTTTTTCCGGCGCAAACGCCACCCTTTCCCGCAGTGCTACGGGAGCGGTGTGATGATTGATGCCCAGCACGGAAAGATGCATTAAGACGCCGCTGCAAAAAGTGTGAATTGTGCTGACAGGCACAGTTGCCGACTAGTATAACCCAAGCGCAATGGCCCATGACTGCACCGGGGAGGGATTGGGGCGCGACAACAAGCAACTAAATTTTTCTATTGACTCAGCGAATGTAGGCAGAACTGCTACAATGACGGCCTCCGCTGTAACCTGACTTTCTATGCCACTGGATCGAATTTCCTCAGGTCATACCCTCCCCGCCGCCCTGTTGGCAGCGTGCTTGCTGCTGCCCGGCTGCAGCACCCCGCAAGCGGCCAGCAACCCGGAGCCGGTGGTAGTGAGCGAGGAGGCGGCACCCCAAGCGCCCCCGGCCACCAGGCCGTTCCCCACCAACACCCTTTACGAACTGCTGGCCGCAGAGTTTGCCGGCATCCGCAACCAGATCGAGCCGGCCCTTGAGGTCTATATCAACCAGGCCCATGAAACCCGCGATCCGGCAGTCATCGAGCGCGCAGTGCGCATCGCCTCGTTTGTGGGACAGCCTGAGCTGGTGCTCGAACTGTCCGAACTGTGGGTGGAGGTGGAGCCGGAAAATCTCGATGTCCGGCGCCTGGTGGCTTTCCACCTGGCACGGGCGGGGCGTGTTATTGAAGCCTTCCCCCACGCTGAATATCTGTTGCTGGCGGGCGACGACAACCACCTCCAGGCCCTCGCCGCCTTTGCCAGCGATGCCACCGAGGACGAGAAGCAGCGCCTGCTGGTGCTGTACGAGGAACTCGCCCTCAATTACGGCGATCGCACCGGATTGATGCTGGGCAGAGCCATGCTGCTGCGCCAGGTAGACCGCCTGGACGACAGCCTGGCCTTTGCCCAGAAAGTGGTAAAAAAGGCTCCCGATAACGAAACCGGCCAGCTCCTCAACGCCCAGATCCTGCACCAGATGGAGCACACGGACAAAGCCATCAAAGCCCTGGAAAAAGCCCTCGGAACCGATCCGCAAAGCAAACGTCTGCGCCTGCAATACGCCCGTTTCCTGGCTGAGAAGGATCTGGCGCTGTCCCGCGAGCAGATGCTGATCCTCGCTGAGCAGCATCCGGAAGATCCCGACATGCTGTTTTCCCTCGCCCTTGCCAGCCAGGAGCTGGGCATGACGGATGAAGCCGAGAAACTTTACAGAGCCCTGATCGATCGCCACCAGCGCAGCGGCGATGCCCATTTCCAGCTTGGGCGCATAGCCGAGGAAAAGGGCCTCAACGCCCGGGCGCTGGATCACTACCGGCTGGTGGACAGCGGCCAGAGCATGCTCGCCGCGACGGTGCGCATTACCGATATCCTCGCCAGTCAGGGGGATATTGATGCCGCCCGCAAGCATCTCGACATGCTGCGCAATGACCAGCCAGCCAACGCCGCCAGCTATTACCAGATTGAGGCAGAGCTGCTGATGCGCGACGGGCAACTCGACACCGCCTACGATCTGCTGAGCACAGCCCTTGAGCAGCAGCCGGACAATACCAGCCTGCTCTACTCGCGCTCGGTGGTCAGCCTCCGTCAGGAAAATATCGCCACCTCGGAGGATGACCTGCGCGCCATTCTCGCCCTCGAACCCGACAACGCCACCGCCCTCAACGCCCTGGGGTACACCCTCACCACTATCCCCGGGCGCTACCAGGAAGCCTTTGAACTGATCGTGCGCGCCTACGAGCTGGAACCGGAAAACCCCGCCATCATCGACAGTCTCGGCTGGGTACACTACCGCCTCGGCAACCTCGCCAAAGCCATCGACTATCTGCGCCAGGCCTACGAGGCTTTTCCCGACCCCGAGGTGGCCGCCCACCTGGGCGAAGTGTTGTGGGTTTCGGGGGCGCACGATGACGCGCGGAAAATCTGGGCGGAAAGCCTCGACCAAAACCCGGATAACCCCCTGGTTATCGAGGCTATGGAGCGACTCACCGGCAGTATCGGCAGCACTGACCGCCAACAGCAGCCCGATGACAGCAACAGGGACCCATAAGGCCCGCCGCAACCATGGTGATTTCACTGCACTCCCGCCCGGCTTTTTCCCTTCGCCTTGCCAGCACTGGCCGACTGATTGGCGTCGCACTGCTGGCCCTGGCAATCAGCGCCTGCGCCACTCGCCAGCCCACCCCTGAAACCAGCCAGTGGGAACCCCACCAGCGCGCTCTGCTGGAGCTGCGCCACTGGCAACTGGAAGGCAAGATGGGCTACCGCAGCCCCGGAGAAAGTGGCAGCGCCTTTATCCGCTGGCAGCAGCAGGAGGACGCCTTCAGTCTTGTTCTGACCGGGCCTTTTGGCGCTGGCGCCACCCGCATCGAAGGCAATCAGGATATTGCCGTGCTGAGCGAGTCAGGCAAGGAAGATATTGTTGCGCCGACACCAACCGAATTGACCCAGTGGCTGTTCGGCTGGGAGTTGCCGGTCAATCAGATGATTGAGTGGGTCAAGGGCGTACCCGCCCCGCAACCGGCCCACCAGCAAATTCACTTCAACCCGGCAGGTCAGCTCGAACAACTGGAGCAGCAGGGCTGGCTGCTGGATTTCGACAAATTCCAGCAGGTCGGTCAGTGGGTGCTGCCGGGCAGGATTCGCGGCAATCGCGGCGCTGTCTCCTTCACCCTGGTGATCAAGCAGTGGCACCCCGGCGAGCCTGTGCCGGGCCAGACCCAGCCTTCCGGGCAGTAACTGGCGCCGTGACCCTCACCCTTCCCGCCCCCGCCAAGCTCAATCTTTTCCTGCATATCACCGGGCGCAGGGCCGATGGCTACCACGAGCTGCAAACCCTGTTTCAGCTGCTGGATTACGGTGATGAGCTGACATTCAACTCGCGCAGCGACAGCAAGATACACCTGCTGACGCCCATGGCTGGTGTCGCCAATGCAGATAACCTGGTGATGCGTGCAGCCCTGGCCCTGCAGCGGCATGCCCGGCAAAAAAGCGGTGCCATACATCCGGGTGCCGATATCAGTCTGGTGAAACGCATTCCCGCTGGCGGCGGCCTGGGTGGCGGCAGCTCCGACGCCGCCACCACCCTGCTGGCCCTCAATCGCCTGTGGCAACTCGACCTGTCACTGTCGCAACTGGCCGCCATCGGCTTGCCACTGGGAGCGGATATTCCGGTCTTTATTTATGGCCAGACGGCCTGGGCCGAAGGCATTGGCGAGCGTCTGACAGCGGTGGAATTGGCCGAGACCTGGTACCTGGTGCTGCACCCCAAATGCCACGTTTCCACCGCTGAAATCTTTGCCGACAAAGAATTGACAAGGGACACTCCTGCCATCACAATACGCGCCTTTCTCGGGCAGGGTGGCAAAAACAGCTGCCAGCCGGTGGTAGAAAAGCACTATCCTGAAGTCAAAAAAGCCCGCCAATGGCTGGACAATTTTTCTTCAGCAAGCATGACAGGCACAGGCGCCTGCGTGTTTGCAAAGTTTGACAGTGAAGCGCTTGCCCGCGCTGTACTCGCTGCCAAACCCGGGAGTTGGGATGGTTTTGTCGCCAGAGGCGTCAACCTCTCTCCAGCCCACACAGCACTGAAGCCGTTTTAAATTACTGGGGTGTCGCCAAGTGGCTAAGGCAACGGGTTTTGATCCCGTCATTCGGAGGTTCGAGTCCTCCCACCCCAGCCAACTTTTCCAGTCTCAGCAAATACCCAGGAACTCACACCGTGGCTAATTTGATGGTTTTCTCCGGTAACGCAAACCCGGAGCTGGCTCAGGAAATTGCCAGAAACCTCTGTGTCCCCATCGGTAGCGCCACTGTTTCACAGTTTTCTGATGGTGAGATCAATGTTGAAATCCGCGAGAACGTGCGCGGCCACGATGTTTTTGTTATTCAGCCCACCTGCGCGCCCACCGACAAAAACCTGATGGAACTGGTGTTTATTGTCGATGCCCTGCGCCGCGCCTCTGCCGCGCGCATCACCGCCGTGATCCCCTACTTTGGCTATGCCCGCCAGGATCGCCGCGTGCGTTCGGTGCGCGTCCCCATCAGCGCCAAGGTAGTGGCCGACATGATCGCCAACGTGGGCGTCAACCGGGTGCTGACCGTCGACCTCCACGCCGAACAGATCCAGGGCTTTTTTGACTGCACCGTGGATAACGTCTACGGCACGCCGGTCCTGCTGGCCGACATTGAGCGCCAGAATTACGACAACCTGCTGGTAGTGTCCCCCGACATTGGCGGCGTCGTGCGCGCCCGCGCCATGGCCAAGCAGTTGCAGACAGAGCTTGCCATCATTGACAAGCGCCGCCCCGAGGCCAACAAGGCCGAGGTGATGAACATCATCGGCGACGTAGAGGGCCGCACCTGCCTGCTGATCGATGACATCATCGACACCGCCGGCACCCTGTGCAACGCCGCCAACGCCCTCAAGGACAAGGGTGCCAAGCGCGTGGTGGCCTACTGTACCCACCCGGTGCTGTCCGGCAATGCGCTTGAGAACATCAATAATTCCCAGCTTGATCACCTGGTGGTGACCAACAGTATTCCCCTCAGTGCCGAGGCGCAGGATTGCCCGCGCATTCGCCAGCTGAGCCTGGGAAAAATGCTGGCCGAGGCGGTGCGCCGGGTCAGCAATGAAGAATCCATCAGCGCGATGTTTATCTAAACACAGTATTTAAACGTCGCCGGATAAACCGCCCACGGCCATCAACAGCCGGGGCACTACCGAAACTCTGCCAAACGTTCTGGTCGCGGACGCTGGTGGAATGACTTAAGGAGACCAACCATGGTCGATTTTACACTGAACGCCAAGGGCCGTGACGATAAGGGGAAAGGTGCGAGCCGCCGCCTGCGCCGTCTGGCCAACGAAGTACCCGCCATCATTTACGGTGGCAGTGCTGAGCCGCAATCCATTGCGCTTCTGCATTTCGACATCGAGCACGCCCTTGAAAATGAGGCTTTCTACAGCCACATCATCAAGCTCAGCGTCGATGGCAAGGCTCAGGACGTCATCCTCAAGGATGTACAGCGTCACCCCGCCAAGCCGAAAATCCTCCACCTGGATTTTCTGCGGGTTGAAAAGGGCCACAAGCTGCACACCAAAATCCCGCTGCACTTCATCAATGAAGACACTGCCGTTGGCGTCAAGAAGCAGGGCGGTATCGTCAACCACCTGGCCACCGACCTGGATATCCAGTGTCTGCCCCAGGATCTGCCCGAGTTTATCGAAGTCGATCTGGCCAATGTTGAAATGGGACAGATTGTCCACATTTCCGACATCAAACTGCCCAAAGGCGTGGAAAGCGTGGCCCTCAGCCACGGTGCCGACCACGACCTTCCCATCGCCACTATCATCAAGCCACGCGGCGCGGTGGAAGCGGATGATGAAGGTGCAGAAGCTGCCGAAGGCGAGGAATAAGGTCGCGGCTTAGCTCTTATCTGACTAGCGCTGACCTGCAAGGCCCCGACATTGGACACTCCGGTTAAACTGATTGTCGGCCTGGGAAATCCAGGCCCCAAGTACGACCGGACTCGTCACAATGCCGGGGCCGATTTCGTTATGGCCCTGGCCAGCAAATTTGCCGTCGACCTCAAAGCCGACGGCAAATTTTTTGGTGCCGTGGGCAAGTTTGTTATCGCTGGCCGCGACGTGCGCCTGCTGATTCCTTCCACCTACATGAATCGCAGCGGCCAGGCCATCGCAGCACTGGCCAACTTCTATTGCCTCGAGCCCGCCGAAATCCTCGTTGCCCACGACGAACTGGATCTCGCCCCCGGTGTTGCGCGCCTCAAGATCGGCGGTGGCCACGGTGGCCACAACGGCCTGCGCGACACTATCCAGTCACTGGCCAACAGTCGGGGTTTTGCCCGCCTGCGCATCGGCATCGGCCATCCCGGGCACGCCAGCCAGGTGGTCGACTACGTATTGCGCAAGGCCGCACCGGATGAACAGCTGGGCATTGCCAACGCCATCGAGCGCTCGGTTGCTATCATCCCGGACCTGGTTGCAGGCAAGTGGAATGACGCCATGAAAACACTGCATACCAGTTAAAACGGGAAACAATGAGAGAATTTTATGGGTTTTAAATGTGGAATTGTCGGCCTGCCCAATGTGGGCAAATCGACCCTGTTCAACGCGCTGACCAAGGCCGGTATCGACGCCTCGAATTTTCCGTTTTGCACCATCGAGCCCAATACCGGCATCGTTGCCGTTCCCGATCCGCGCCAGGACAAACTGGCTGAGATCGTCAAACCGGAGCGGGTGGTACCCACCACCATGGAATTCGTCGATATCGCCGGTCTGGTGGCGGGCGCTTCCAAGGGCGAAGGACTGGGCAATAAATTCCTCGCCAATATTCGCGAAACAGACGCCATCGCCCATGTGGTGCGCTGTTTTGAAGATGACAACGTGATCCATGTGGAAGGCAAAATCAGCCCTTCATCTGATATCGAAGTGATCAACACCGAGCTGGCTCTGGCCGATCTGGAGACCTGCGAAAAAGTGCAAAGCCGCTTTGCCCGCCAGGCCAAGGGCCAGGACAAGCACGCCATGGCCATGGTGGCATTGCTGGAAAAAATCCTCCCCCATCTCAACCTGGCCAAACCGCTGCGCAGTGCCGGGCTCAGTGCCGATGAGCAAAAGCAATTGCGCGAGTTGTCCCTGCTAACATTGAAACCCACCCTGTATATTGCCAATGTTCAGGAAAACGGTTTTGACAATAATCCCCTGCTCGACGAAGTGCGGCGCATTGCTGCCGAAGAAGGCGCCGAAGTGGTCGCCATCTGCAACAAGCTGGAATCGGAAATCGCCGAGCTGGACGATGCCGACAAGCTGGAATTTCTCGGCGAAATGGGCATGGACGAGCCGGGCCTTAACCGCGTGATCCGCGCCGGTTACCAACTGCTGGGCCTGCAAACCTATTTCACCGCCGGGGTGAAGGAAGTGCGCGCCTGGACCATTCCCGTCGGCGCCACAGCCCCGAAAGCCGCGGCGGTCATTCACACCGATTTCGAGCGCGGCTTTATTCGCGCCGAAGTCATCGCCTATGACGATTTTGTGGCCTGCAAGGGCGAACAGGGCGCCAAGGATGCCGGCAAATGGCGGCTCGAAGGCAAGGAATATGTTGTCAGGGACGGCGACGTTGTTCATTTCAGATTTAATGTTTGAGAAACCTACAGCTACTATTTAGCTGATTTTTTTCGTTCTTTTTATAAAACGATCGACACGTAAGAGAAGCAAAAATGCCGCGGAATTCCGCGGCATTTTTGCTTCTCTTACGTACAACTAATGCGGAGTAAATCTTTCACTGCGACAGCGTTTGTAACCAGCAATTAAAAACCCGAATCACACCCTCTGCTGATCCGGGTTCCTATCTCCTGCAAATCTCTTTGTCAGCGCGGCGGTCGACGTCCGACGATAAGAGAGATCACAAACATAATCAAAAAGACGACAAAAATAATCTTCGCAATACCTGTGGCAGTACCTGCGATGCCGCCAAAACCCAGCACAGCGGCGATGATGGCAATAATCAAAAATGTAATAGCCCAGCTCAACATGGTTTTCTCCTTAATGAGTATCACTGGTGCGAGGGAGAGGCATTGACAGCAGCCAGCACCAACACACCGTGGTTGATATAAACAGCAGATGAACTTCCCTGTTCAGCGGACGCTTGGATTACTTGACCGACTGCTTCATGCTGCGCATACGGTCATGGCAGGCGCGCACCTTGGGCATTTCCACAACCAGCAGGGCGCGCAGATCGGCATCGGCATTTTCGAGCGTCTCCTGGAAAGCGTGGAGGATACGATCCTCCGCTTCTTCCAGCTGAGCCACGTAGGCCGCCTCTTCATCGCTGGATAACGCAGCGCGGGCATCGGCATACACCTGGCGCACCTTGCCCATCAACGTTCCGCCAGAGGCCGGCTGTTCATTGTTGGCAATGACTTTTGCCGAGAGCGCCTGGATCACCTCACCCTTGGCGCGGGACATGTCGGTGAAGAGTGCTTTGAGACCGACATTCTTCACCTCTTCCCGAGCGTGCTCGTAAAATTTCTTGCCATCCCGGGTGATTTCAATCAGCTCATTGAGTTGTGCAGTTTTGCTAGTCATAAATTTGACTCCCGTCATTTACATGCTGAATTTTCACTGGCCTTAGATTTTCACCGGCCTTAGCCAGCGACACGCAAACCGTCGGCGTTAACGTCCTTAACACCGCGCAGGTTTTCCGCTGTCTCAACGGCGAGTGCTTTCTCGGCACTGCTCTGTACGGTGCCAGTCAGCGTCACCTTGCCATCGCGGGTTTCCACCTTGATATCAAGGCCATCAAGGTTGCTGCTTAGCAGAAAGCTTGATTTCACCTTGCTGGTAATCCAGGCATCACTGATTGCCTCACCGGCGTCATCGAGTGCATCCTGCGCATTGGCTGCGGTAGTGTCGGTTGCACTTACCCTGAGCTTGTTGCGTACATCGCGAACACCGTCAGTATCTTCTGCCAGACGTTCGGCAAGCTCACTGGCAGCCGAATTGCTGGCCTCGCCTTCGAGTGTCACCACACCATTTTGTGTCGTGACATTAATATCCAGACCTTCGGTGTGACGATTCCAGAGCAATTTTGATTTCACTGTGGCTGTCAGGGTAGCGTCGCTAAAGCGGCTTGAGAGTGTTGGCTCGCCACTGGTTCGGCGCTCAACATCTGCATCGACTTTCAGCCTGTTGTCGACTTTTTCCACGCCATCTATACCCAACGCCACCTGTTCCGCGAGATCACGGTCAATATCGGTCTCGACAGTGCCGCTCAGAGTGGCGGTTCCACTCTCAACATCCACGTCAATCTTGAAAGGATTGAGATGGCGGTTGATGGCAAGGGCTGTCCACACCGAACCTTCCTGGCGTGCTTCACTGAGCTGACGGCCAAGATCGCCGTCTTCGGCGTGAGCAGCCAGGGGTGAGAGTACTATCAGACTGGCTGTTGCTGTGGCAAGAGCGAGAGTTTTTAGCTTGTGCATGGTAATTCCTCCAATGAATTTTTGTTACGGGCCGTTTCCGGCATCCGTAGTGACCATATCGCAAGCCCTGTGCCACCTTCTTTTTCCGCTATTTATTATTTAAAATCAATAACATAAAAAATAAAGCACAGGCTTAAAAAATTGCGCATTGCACGATTCATTTAAACAGACCGTGCAACTTGCATGAATTTTTATGGACTAATAACTGAAACCGTAGCATCGGAGCCACTATGCAGGACAAGGAAGAAATAACCGGCCACATCCTACTGGTAGACGATGAGGTGGCGATCCTTCGCACCTTTCGTTACTGCCTCGAGGACGCAGGTTATCAGGTCGCCACCGCAAGCAGTTCGTCGCAAGCCTGTGCCCTGTTGCAGCAGAAGGTGTTTGATTTGTGTTTCCTCGATCTGCGCCTGGGAGATGAATCCGGCCTTGATCTGCTGGCGCAAATACGCGCTTTAACACCCTGGATGCGCACCGTGATCGTTACAGCCCTCTCAGCAATAGATACAGCAGTGGATGCAATGCAGTCTGGTGCGGTCGACTATCTTGTCAAACCCTGCAGCCCTGATCAGCTGCGCCAATCAGCGGCAAAACAAATCAACGCGCGACGTATGGCCATGCGCCTTGAAACGGCGGCAGCGCAAACGGCGGCTTGTCCTGACTCACTCAGTCCGGCCATGATGACGATACTGGACACTGCCCGGCAGGTAGCAAACACCGATGCCAACATCCTGATCCTGGGTGAATCGGGCACCGGCAAGGGCGAGCTGGCGAAAAGTATTCACCGCTGGAGCAAGCGCACAAGCAAGCCTTTTGTGACCATCAATTGTCCCTCACTCAGCGTCGAACTGATGGAGAACGAGCTGTTCGGCCACAGTCGCGGTGCATTTACCGGGGCAAGTGAAAGCACCCTGGGACGCGTCCATCAAGCCGACGGCGGCACATTGTTTCTCGACGAAATCGGCGATTTCCCCACTCCCCTGCAGCCCAAGCTGTTACGTTTTATTCAGGACAGGGAGTATGAGCGGGTAGGAGATCCGGTGACTCAGCGGGCCGATGTGCGCATCCTCTCTGCCACCAATCTTGATCTGGATGAAATGGTGAGCACTGGTCGCTTTCGCGAGGATCTGCTCTATCGGCTCAATGTCATCACTCTCACCGTGCCGCCCTTGCGTGAACGGACTGAGGATATCGTGCCTCTTGCCAATCACTTCCTGGCCAGTTTTGTGAGGCAATACGCCCGCCCTGCCGTTGGCTTTAACGATGAGGCACTGGATGCCATGCTCAAATACCCCTGGCCGGGCAATATCCGCGAACTGAGCAATGTCGTTGAGCGTGCCAGCATTCTCTGTGGCGATGAACTGGTGCAGTCAAGGCATCTGGGATTCAGCAAGCCTGCCTTGAACTCCTCGCCGCGCATTGGCGCTGATGTCAGCCTGGAACAGCTGGAAAAAGCCCATATCGCAGCCATTCTGGCCACCAGTGGCACCCTTGATGAAGCGGCAAGGATTCTCAGTATCGATACCTCCACCCTGTATCGAAAACGCAAGCACCTGGGACTGTGAACCAGCAGGCACGCCGATGAATCTGCGCCAGCAACTGTTCCTCAGCAGCAGCGCCCTGATGGTTGTTGCCCTCGTGGGTTTGTTGCTCGGCACCTTCAGTGTATTGCAGCTTACCAAGGGGCAGAGCCGGGAGATGTCCCGCAACATGGAAATCATTGATGCCAGTCTTGCCATGCATCAGGAGCTGAGTAAACAAATCACGTTGATGATTTCTGAAAATCTCGACCGCCCGGCGTTGCAGCAATCGCGACAGCGCTTCCTGCAACGACTGCAAGAAGCAAAAGACAGCGCCATCGACAACGACGACCTGCTTGCCCTCAACAAAATTGAGCACGCCCACGTCGGTTTTGAATACCTTTTGAGCAAGCCTGTCACAGTGCGTCGGGAGCTGCTTACCAACGATGAATTTGGCCGCGTCGCTGAATTTATTAATCAGCACATTACCAATGTGCAGATGCGCTATATGGATGCAGTGCAGCGCGCTGATCACACAGCCCGGGAACGAGCCTGGCTGATAACCGCGCTGCTGGGCCTGGTCGGTCTTGGCCTGGTGGTGGTCGGCCTTGTCAGCGCCCACAATAGTGCGCGCTACTTCAGTCACCCCATTCAGGCCCTGGCACAGGCTGCCGACCAGATAGGCAAAGGGGATTTTAATATCACCCTGCCCATCACCCCGATTGCCGAAATGTCGACGCTGACCCGTCGCTTCGGCTTGATGGCTGAGGCCTTGCGCGAATTCAAAAACACTGACATCGAGGCCCTGCATGCTGAGCAACGGCGCCTGCAAGCGGTGCTCGACAGCATCGATGATGGTTTGCTGATTTTCGACTGTGAGGGACTACTGGAACATTACAACCCGGTTGCAGAACGTCAGTTGGGCTGGCAACAACATCACATTGGCCAGCGTCCCGGTGACGTCCTGCAACGGCCGGAGCTCGATGAACAGCTGCAGCAGGTCCTGGCAGGGGAAAGCCTCAGCCACGCAGTGGATGACCTGCATGTGGAAGTCGATGGTGAAACCCGTGTTCTCACCTACAGCCTGACCGCCGTCAACCACGCTGACGGCGATATTTTTTGTGCTGTCATGGTATTGCACGATGTGACTGAACAACGCGCTTTCGAACGCATGCGCAGTGAATTTGTTCTCAGGGCCTCCCATGAACTGCGCACACCGATAACCAGCATAAGCATGGCATTTAACCTGCTGCAGGAACGTCTCGACTTTGCCGCTGTCTCCAGCGAAGCAGATTTACTGCGCACCGTTGACGATGAAATGAAACGGCTCCTGAGGCTTATTGATGACCTGCTGAATTTTTCACGTTATCAAAGCGGTCTCCAGCAGCTGAACCTGGTACCCTGCGATCCTGAAACACTGCTCAGGCAGGCACGGGAGCGCTTTGCCGTCAGGGCCCGTGAACAGGGCGTCAATATTCAGATTGACGCACAAGGACCGCTACCGCCTGTGCCGCTTGATGGGCTGCTTATTGAGCGCCTGTTTGACAACCTGCTCGTCAATGCGCTGCGCCACTGCAATGTCGACGGAGAGATTAATCTGCGGGCCTGGCGTGAAGGCGAGCGCATATTCTTCAGCGTGGAGGATAATGGCGAAGGTATTCTCTACAGACAGCAGGCGCGGATCTTCCAGCCGTTTGTACAGGTGGGCAAAAATAAAGGCAGCGCCGGGCTGGGGCTTGCCCTGTGCAAAGAGATCATCGAATTGCACGGTGGCCATATCGGCGTACTTTCCCAACCCGGCAAGGGCGCGCGTTTCTACCTTTGGGTGCCGCTCTAAAAAAGAGGGTTCAACTCCCTGCCTCCCCCGCAGCCTTCTCTACAACACCACTGCATCCGACAACTGGGGGAAATAACGCTGGTGGGAATAGGGATAAATCCTCGGCAGGTGACTTGTCTCGTCGAGCCGTGCAACCTGCTCGGGGCTAAGGTTCCAGCCAGCCGCACCGAGATTGTCGATCAGTTGCGCTTCTGTGCGCGCCCCGAGTATCACGCTGCTCACCGTGGGTCGCTGCAACAGCCAATTGAGCGCCACCTGGGCGGTGCTGTGGCCGGTTTCGGCGGCGATCTCGTCCAGCGCATCGACGATGCTGTAAACCCGCTCGTCAATACTGACGCCACTGCCCGCCAGCCGGGTCACCGTCGGCAACGGCTGGCTGCGGCGGAATTTACCCGACAGGCGCCCGTTGCTGAGGGGGCTCCACACCAGCGTCCCCACCCCCTGGTCAACAGCGAGGGGCATCAGCTCCCACTCGAATTCACGATCCAGCAAAGAGTAGTTTGCCTGGTGCGCCACATAGCGGCTGAAGCCATAGCGTTCAGAGAGCGCCAGTGACTTCATCAAATGCCAGCCGGAAAAATTCGAGCAGGCGATATAGCGCACCTTGCCGGCACTCACCAGATCATCGAGCACCCGCAGGGTTTCCTCCACCGGCGTGTGGGCATCAAAACCGTGCATATGGTAGATATCAATATGCTCGGTTTTCAGGCGCCGCAAGGAGGCCTCCACCGTGCGCAGGATATGGTGGCGCGATGACCCAAAGTCATTGGGGCCATCACCCACCGGAAAGGTGCCCTTGCTGGAGAGCAGCACCTGATCGCGCTTGCCCGTCAGGGCCTCGCCGAGAATCTCTTCTGCCAGACCCATGGAATAGGCATCGGCGGTATCGAACAGGCAGGCACCCGCCTCCAGGCAGATATCCACCATGCGCCGCGCCTGCTGCACATTGATATCGCCGTAGGCCTTGAAGTTCTCGGTGCCGCCGAAGGTGGCTGTGCCAAAACCCAGTACCGGCACCTTGAGGCCCGATGCTCCGAGACGTCTGAATTCCATAAAACCCTCGTTATTCTTCAGGTGTAAATAGTTGCCAACGACATTCTATCCGGATGCGCTCCACCCTTGACAACAGAGGGGGAAATCATCAGAATTCGCGGCCTTAAAACTTTATGGCTACGTAGCTCAGTTGGTTAGAGCACAGCATTCATAATGCTGGGGTCGCAGGTTCAAGTCCCGCCGTAGCTACCATCTCTGAAATGGCCTGAAACATCTAGTTTCAGGCCATTTTTATTGCCCCGAACGCCATCAGTCAGAAATAAAATCGCTTATCCCCTGGTTTTCCTGTACCCGATCATGGGCAATCAGCACATAGCGCCAAGGTTTGCCTCCGTTCTTTAGCAGGTGGTCGCTGGCGTTTTTACACCAGGCCTGCGCCGCCTCGGCCTTGGCCTGCACAGTGGGGACATCCAACTCCTTACGCGCCTTGGTTTCCACCATCAGCACCTCATGCGCCAATTCGACAACAAAATCCGGCTGGTAGTGTCGGTGCTCCACACCATCCTTGTAGACAATCTGGAACTGCCCGCTCACCGGCTTGAACCATTTACTGGCGTCCCGCTCCAGCATCACGGCAAACCGGCGCTCGGTGTCGGAATCGAATTTCTGATAGGGGTAAAGGCATTTCAGAAAGCCCCCAAACAGCATCTGTTTGATTTTGCCCACTTCCGCTACCGTATCGCGGTAGTTGTGAATGGGTTGGTCCTTGGCCTTGGTGTAGGCCGCCTCCTTGAGGGGCGTAAATCCGGCGCTCACCTTCACCTCGTAGCCCGTGGCCTTTTGCCAGTAGTGCTCAGCCATCTGGGCGTGAATATTGTCCGCCAATAGCTTGCCATAGCCAAAGAAGATATTGTGCAGCTCATCCTCGGAGTAGGTTTTCACGTCCCGGAACCAAGCCACGGCCTGCCCCGCCAGGTCGTAAATCAAATCCGCTTGTTCGTCGTAGGCGATGTCGTCCTTGTCCACCAGATGCTCGACGATATAGTCTTCCAGCCGGGCATATTTCTTTTTGGGCGCGGATGAAATGGTAATCTGCTCGTTGGTTTGCAGGCTTTGGGAAATCAGCTCCCGCTTGGACGGCTGCAAATTCAGATGCCCCATATCCAGGGTAAAGGGATGGTAGCCATAAGTGACTTCGCCTGTGGGCATCACCACGATACGGGGGATATCAATGGTCTGCCCCACCATCAACGCAGTGGCTTTTGCCACCACTGCCGCAACATCGGTCTTTTCAACCTCTGCCAGAAGGGATTGCTGCTCACCGGTCAATTGCGCCTGTACTGCCTGGGTAATCTCTGCCTGCAAGACTTCAGTCAACAGGATGTTGCTGAACGGCGCATCTGCGGGCCTGTGCTGATAGCCTTGCAGCACTTTCCAGGCGATCTCCGCCACTTGCCGCTCCCTCTCACCAGTAAAGAGTAGCTGTTCCGGCTTGCCGGGATAGGCAAAGGGGACATTGGCTCCCTCCCCACCCAGGGCGGTTTCCAGATTGGAGCGTACTGCAACGCTCTCGGTGGCGGGCTGATCGGCAAAATCCATCTCGATCAGACGCATGCGCTTCAACAGGCTGTCACCCTTGTTGGCCTCGTCGACGATTTCCTGAAAGCGGTCATGGGCGATGATGCTCAGCCTGTCCACCGCATCCACCCCGGTGCGCTTGCCGTAAGGCAGACGCAAGCCCCGGCCAAGGGTCTGCTCCACCAGGGTTTTGGCATTGGCGGCGCGCAGGGGCACGATGGTGTAGAGGTTGGTCACATCCCAGCCCTCCTTGAGCATATTGACGTGGATAACGATTTCCGTGGGTTCGTCGAAGCTTTCCACCGCCAGCAGGCGGCTGACCATTTCTTCCTCAGCCGCGCCGCTGCGGCTGCTGTCCACCTGGATCACCTTGCCCTGGTAGCGGCCATCAAAGAGCTGATTTTCCAGCTGGTCCAGCAACTGGGCGGCGTGGGTCGTGTCGCGGGCAATCACCAGCATAAAGGGCTTCACAGGCTTTACGCCATGCTGGCGGGCATAGGTGAGCAGCTCCACCTTGGTGGCCTCGTGCAGGCGAATGCCATCTTCCAGCTTGATGCGCTCCAGTTGTTCGGCGGTGTACTGGCTGGCTTTGAAGTTTAGCTGGGTCACCACCGCCGGTTCCTTGACGAAACCATCGTCCATGGCCCGCGCCAGGGGATAATCTACCACCACATTCTTGAAAGGCACCTGCCCCCGATTGGACTCAGTGAAGGGTGTGGCCGTGACTTCAAGTCCCAACAACGGATTCAACTCGTTAAGCGAGCGCACCCCGGCGCTGGCCCGGTAGCGATGGGATTCATCCATCAGCATCACCAGGTCCGGCAGGTTCGCCAGGTAGTTGAAGTAGCTGTCGCCGATGGTTTCCCGCAGCCGCTTGATTCGTGGCGCGGCGCCACCGCGCACTTCCGAGTTGATCTTGGCGATATTGAAAATATTGATACTGACCGGCGACAGGATATCCCCGGAACCGGCATTCTCGTAGTTGTCCCCGGTGACGATTTCCGGCGGATAGGCGGCAAACTCGGCAATACCCTTGAATACGTATTTGGGAGTATTGGGGGTAAAGTCCGCAATCAGCTTGTTGTAGATGGTGAGGTTGGGCGCCAGCACAAAAAAATTGCGCAAGCCGTGTGCCAGGTGCAGGTAGCTGATAAATGCCCCCATTAGCCGGGTTTTGCCAACGCCAGTGGCCAGAGCGAAGCATAGAGAGGGAAACTCCCGCTCGAAGTCGATATCGTGGCCGAATTCAGCCGTCAGGCTCTTTTGCAGGCCAACCAGATCTCGCTGTTTATTTAGCATTGTCGGCGCCGCATCCAGTGCTTGCGCCAGGGCGCGGAGTGATTCCTCCTGGGGTGCCCGCAGGCTCAGGCGACCGGCGATGGCATTGAGTATTCTGTTATCCATCACTCATCGCCTCCGTTACCTGCATCCGCAAACAAATCATCCTGCTCCGGTAGCTGTTCCCGTTCCAGCATAGGCAAGTTCTGCACATTCAGGCTGTAGTCGTCGTGGCCCCACTCGCAGCGGCTCAACACCATTTTGGGGATTTTCTTCAAGGTCAAATTGGGGAACTGATCCGCCTTGCAGCGGAACGCCGCGCAGCACACCAGCAGAGTGCGATCCTGCCCCACCTCGTCCGCCAGCGCCTGCAACTGTTCCAGGCTCAGGGTTTGGGTGGTGACATAGATAAAATCCGTTTCCGTGGAATGGCCGTGCTGCCAGAATAGGGTATCCGACGGGGCGTAGGTAAATCCCTCCAGCTTGCAGATGGCCTCGGCGAGCATTTCCGGGTTGTAGTCCTTGTTCACCACCCAGCGGCCCCAGCGATCCTGTTCCAGCAGGGAGGGCGCAACTTTGTAATAACGGAAACCGCCACCGCCCTGCCAGTTTACCGCCTTCGAGATGCCGCCCTGGTCTTCGCCATCGATCACTTTTTGCAGGCGCGGAATAATATGGGTATGGCAGTGTTCACCCAGCTCCACCATGATCCAGCGGCGTTCCATTTTGTGGGCGACGGCACCGGTGGTGCCGGAACCGGCGAAGGAGTCTAGGACTAGGTCGCCAGGATTCGTTGCGATAGATAGAATCTGTTTGACGAGTTTTTCTGGCTTAGGAGTGTCAAACTTATCCCCAATGTCAGCCAATATTGAAATTTCTTTGAGTTCACGGTTGGCCTCTCGATTATCACCAGCTTCCTGATATCCCCACCATGTCCAAGGGACAATGACGTTATCAGACTCTGACCAAAATTTCTTTCGTTGCGCCATTCCGTTACCGTTGCGTCCGAAGTAGATTCGATTGTCGGCTACAAGTTCTTCGAATTTTTCCTTGGTCGTACTCCAACATCTTCCTTTGGGCGGCCATAATGATTTTCCGCCTGGCGTGATGATTTCATACGTTAAATTTGGTCGTAGATTGGGAGCATGGAAAGGAACTGCAAGCCAGTCTCCTCGTGGATCATTATCTCGATTCTGATAAGTTGATCTTTGCTTCTCGTTGGCTTCCAGCTTATTGACAGAAAAGCGATCAAAAGATTTTGTATAAACCAAAATGTGGTCATGGGCGTTTGAAATAGCCCGAGCATCATTTCTTCGCGTTAACGTTTTTTGCCAAACGACATTAGCAATAAAGTTTGCTCTTCCAAAGATTTCATCGCAAAGCACTTTCAGATAATGGGCTTCATTATCGTCAATAGTAATCCACAGGGATCCGTCATCAGACAGCAGGTGCCGAATAATATCCAATCGATCCCGCATCAGACTTAACTAGATGGAGTGTTCCAATCCATCATCGTAATGCTCAAAAGCATTTCCAGTATTGTACGGCGGATCGATAAATACACACTTCACCTTGCCCGCATACTCCTGCTCCAGCGCTTTCAACGCCAGCAGGTTATCGCCAAAGATCAGCTTATTGTCGAAGCTATCGCTGTCCGTCACCCGGTGTTTGGCGTGATAGGACTTGACCGGGTCTTCCAGCAAAATGCGCGGCTCCAGCTTGGGCCGCTTGTCCTTGCCAATCCAGGTGAGTTCAAGTTTGGTTTTTTGGTTGCTCATTGGGTTCCTAATTGCTGCTTACTGCCACACGGGACGGCTTTGCCAGCCCGTGGGGAAGCCTATTTTACTGGTGTCGACATGGTGGTTTTGAAGCAAGGCTATCAGCCGATCCTTCCAGTGGGTCTGGCCACAGACAATGGCCATCAGATAGGAAAGCATCACAAACGTGTTATAGAGCTTGCGCAGGCGGCGGTCGCTGTCGGGCAGAACGAGCAAGCTGGCCAGCAATTCCGGAGCGGCTTTTTTGGGCAGCATCATGGTTTTGGTGAAATCCCGATTCCACAGACGGGCATGGTGGGCAGCATGATTGCGCACCAGGGAGAGGTGTTCACAGAAGGAGGCCATGACCTTCTCGTCCAGACCGTAAACTTTGCTGATAGCTTGTCGATCGGCACGGCTTCTGATGTTGGCAAACCACTTGGAGAGCTGCCCCATGGTCATCAACTCGACCACCGCCCAAATGGGCGGCAACAGCTCTTCGTACTTGACCGTCAGGTGCTTGACGAACTCTTCCCGACTGGAGCGAACGTCATTGGCCAGCTTGGTGATGCTGCTTCCGTATACCAGGGGATTGAAAAACAGTTCAGGGCGGAGATGGGGGTGCGCTGTCTGGTGGTTGTGGCTGAGGTGATAAGCCATCTGGGTGCGCAATGATACTTCTATGCGCTCAATGGCATCCAGTACCAGCAAGCGGAGTTCGCGGTCGAATACATAAAGATCGAGGACATCGTCAAACCCAGTTCCAGTCACAAACTGGTGAGTGGCATGATCCTGTTCAAAGGGCAAACAGTAGGCCGCTACCCGGTAGTAGTTGAGCTGGGAGAGATAGAACTCAGCCCTGGCCTTATCTCTGACAATGAGACCACGCCTTTCCAGTAGAGCCACCTGATCCGCGAAGGTAGTCGGGAGCTTAGTGTAAGGAATTGTTTTTTTGGAGTTTTTCCCTGGCATCTTGGTCACGAGACCGCTCCAATAACAACTGCGACCGCTTTTTCATACCCCCAGAAACGAGTAACCCCTCGCGGTGCGCTGATCTGACGGGAAGCGGGAGGGGTGTTGTTGCCGCGAAGTATGGTCACCAAAGCTTGCAAAGTCAAGGCAGCTGTAGAACTGCCAACCATGGCGAATTGACTGTTCATGGCCTCTCCTGCCCAACAAACCGAAAACCGGCCTTGAGCCGGTTTAGATGCGTTGCATACCCCAACTTTTGATCATGCTGCAACCTGCCCACCACGATGCCAGGGTGGATATTGATCTGTCTGGCAAAGACCATTATCTGCGTTTCGGTTTCGAGCTGTGACAGTTCAAAGGCATAGGCGGATGGAATCAGCGTATCCCCTGCCCAACGGTTGGCTTCGTCCTCTTCCGGGGAGTTCTGGGTTGCATGGTTGGGGTCGTCCAGGAAGATGGCCTGCTTGCCGTCGGCATGGAGCAGAATATGCGCGGCCTCGTGAAAGAAGGTAAACCAGAATTTGTCATTGGTCTTGCCGTAGAGGGATATCTGGATCAACGGACTGTGGCGGTTGAGCCAGCGTGCAACGCCGCTAACGTGGGCGCGGGGAATGGCAGGCACCAGCACCAGCTTTACCCCCGCCTCTGCGCAAAGTCTGCGCATTTCCGGTTCGAACTGGTCAGGGGGCAAAACCGTGAGTTCACGTATTAGTGTGATCGCCTGTTCGAACCTGGCCTTGTTGTAGGCGGGCGTGTCCATCTTCTCCGCCACGACCTCGCCCAGGCGCAGCCAGGAGGCAATGGCACCCAGATCGGATTGGGATTCCCGCGTACGCCGGAAAGATGCCTGCATCCCGCCGTAGTGTGTTTGCCAGTCATCCGGGGACGCGACGCCAAAAAAGGTCAGCAGCCCCTCAACCAGGTCTGGCTTGGCTGCGTTGGTTATACGTACATCGGGTATGACACCCGTTTTTTTCAGCTCCGCCAAGGGGAGCTGATCGAGCCAGCTTGCCCAGCCTTGATAGCGTTCTTTGGCTTCCATGCGGGCAAGCTGCTCTCTGTATTGGGCCTCTCTGTTCAACCAAAAGCGGGCTGTCGCCCCCAGTACGCGCTCCAGTCGCAATGCGGCGTCGTGGGTTAACGATACTTTCCCTTTGACGAGTTGATTAAGGTGTTTGGGGCTAAAACCCAGGCGCTGGGCAAGCTCTGCCTGATTCCAGTCTCGTTCTTCCATAAGGTCGATTATGGTATCGCCGGGGGGTGATACCCAGTCCGGCTGAAAGGTCTGTCCCTGATTAGTCATGGTAATCTCCTATAAATATGATGGTGACGGCGGTGACTTGCCCCCAGTGGATGCCACCATCCTCCTTGTGTGGTACAGGTTTGTGATCCGGCTCGAAAACCAACCGCATCCCGCCCGCAAGCCCGATGGAAAACTGCCCGTTTCGATCACCGGTCAAAGGGTGCGGGTTTCCCAGGGGCGGCAGCTCTTCCACATTGGCCGCTGCCGCCATATCGCTGTGTCTGGTTTGGAGTTTTTTAGCGGAATCTGCCCCGAGTTTACGGACGGCCTCTCTGTTGTTTTCGCACAACTTGCGCAGCTTACTGTCCCTGTAATTGATTTCCACCTGGCCCCCGCAGTTTACACTTCTTTACCTAATAGGTAAATTTTAATATTTTCACACCTTCATGCTTTTATGCTTTTATGCTTTTATGCTTTTATGCTAACGCAGGCTGCCACCTTCCAAGCACGATCTCATCATTAGACTTTTCGCTTGGGTTCATAAGCTTGGCAACGAGGCTCCTGCACAGCCTTTCAGTATGCTGAATGCCTTTGGGAAGATGGCTGATGTAATCAGGGTCGAATTTGCTTATGCCATTCTGGTTCAACAACAGGTGGCAAAGTTCGTGCAACAGGCTGAAGACCTGCCGGGTTTTGGTGGTGCTGTTGTTCAGGTAGATCACTGGAAACTGGCTATTGGTAAGGCAAAACCCTGAAATGTCCTTTTGCTTGAAGGGGGCTTTGAAAACAAAAACACCCTTGTCTTCAATGGCCTTGCGCCATGCCTTGAGGGCGATATCAGTTTGCTTCCAGCCGGATTGAGTCTCCAGGGTCATTCCCAGGTAGCCCCTGACTCTGGAGGCAAGGTTACTGATTTCCTCCTTGCCGGTGACAGGGAGGTCTTGCCAGATTTTTTGGGTTGCCGGATTCTCGCGGAAGATTTCAGCCAACGCCAACTGGTAGGCATGGGCCTTGCGGATATGCAGACGGGTGTCAGGCGACAACTGGTTGAGGTCGGCTTCTGGCAGGGTTCTGAACTCGGTTTTGGGTTGAACTTCCTGCGGTGGTTCGGGCAGAAAAAAAACCGCCAATGGCCGTTTGTAAATTTCGTAAGCCAGCTTTTCCAGCTGAGGATAGGTGGGCGCCTGTTCACCGGCCTCCCAGGCCTCTACTTCTTCAACTTTGCGTTTGAGGCGCAGGGCGACATCGTCCACGCTCAAACCGATGGATTCCCGCGCCCAGCGGATCACACTGGGTTGTATCCCTTCTACGGGGTTGGTTTTCATCTGGGTTCCCCTGTTCGCTCCGTGTTGATCATCACATCTGACATACTTAAAACATTGTACCTGTTCAAATCACTTGCCAGTAGATACTGAATAAATGCCTTTCCTCAACTTTCTGCTCCAGCTTGTCCTCCAATTCGGCAATCAGTCCCTCCCGTCGGTTGTCCACTTCATCCTGTTTGTCGAACAGCTCACGGCGTTTGCGGGTGCGGAGCTTTTCCAGTTCCCTCTGGCGTTTTTGCCAATGGAGCTTTTCGTTTAGATCCGGGGCGGCTTTGGCAGTACGGCGTACTTCCCTGATTTCCCGGTCGATTTCCTTGATTTCCTGTTCCAGGCCCACTTTGAGATCGTCCGCCCAGGCGTCCAGCTTGTCCACTTCGGCCTCGAAGTACTTGAGGTTACGCTGGTTCACCTCAGCCAGAATGGCAGTTTTTCGACGGGCCAGTTCACCCGTCAATGATGGCGCGGTTTGCTGATCCAGGGTAGTGGTTTGCGTCACGGGCAAGCTTTGCGACACAGGAAAGCTCAAGAGCTTTTCCAGCACTTCCTGGTGCAGAGTCTCGCCACTATCGGTGTGGCCACAGAGGACGATATGGTCTTCGGAGCGGGCCAGGGAGTTGACGGTAACAAGATGGGCGGCCAGCTGGCCTGACTGCCCCTGTAACTCCCGGACTACCGCAATCTGGGTGGTTGTTGCGCGGTAGTCAAACACCAGCTTTGCCGGGGGAAGATCCCGCCCCTTGGCCAAGGCGATCAGCCATTGCGCCAGGGGATGACGCAGGCGGTAGATATGGGTTTCACCTTCCCTCCGGGGGAGTTCGTACTCACCCAGAGGAATGCCCGGTGGCGCATGGGGAGGCAGATCGTTCAGGATAAATCCGCCTTCCAGCTCGCGGATATGGCCTTGCAGTTCGCCTTTGGTCAAATCCAGCAGCATGCGCTCGTAGCGGTCGAGAGAGGCAGTGCTGTCGATCTTGATCTTTTGCAGCACATCCTCATCGAAATGCTCGAACAGCTGTTCGCGGGTATTGACCATCTGGGCATTGATTTCGTGGGCAAGCTCCAGCTGAAGTTGCTGAAAGGCGGCGTTGATCTGCTCGGATTCACGGCAGGTCTGGTATATCTGTTTGATGCGGCGCTCCAGATCGACACCGCTCTCAATGGCGCCAAGCACTTCGTCGGATGCACCGAAGACACCGTTAAACAGATTGAATTTTTGATCCAGCAGCTCGTAAACCCTGCGATCCGCCTCGTTGCTCAGGTCGATGAAGTTGAGCACCACCACATCGTGCTTTTGCCCGTAGCGATGGCAGCGACCAATGCGCTGTTCGATGCGCTGGGGATTCCAGGGCAGGTCGTAGTTGATCACCAGGGAGCAGAATTGCAGGTTGACACCTTCGGCTGCGGCTTCGGTGGCGATCATGATGCGGCCCTTGCCACGGAAGTAGTCCACCAGTGCGGCGCGGGTATCTGCTGTTCGGGAGCCGGTAATTCTGTCCGAACCTTGATGTTGTTCAAGCCACTCCCGGTAGATTTGCCGGGCCTGCGGATCATTATTGGTGCCATTGAAAAGCACGATACCGTTCTTATGCTGGCTGTTGCCCAGCAACGTCATCAGGTAGTTCTGGGTTTTGCGGGACTCGGTGAAGATGATGGCCTTTTCATTGGCACCCAATTCCGCCAGCTTGTCGAAGCCGATGTTCAATGCCTTTAGCAAGGCTTCGCCCTTGCTGTTGTGACGGATGTTTTCCGCCAGGGCTTTGAAACCTTTCAGTTCTTCAATTTCGGCGAGTATGGATTCCCGTTCTTCCGCCGAGATAACCGGCTCCTCTTCCCATTCTTCCGCTGTTTCTTCCAGGGCTTCGTAGTCTGCCTGTATTTCGCCGATTACCTGCTGATCGTCCGGTTCTGCCTGGGCCAGAGTTCTCTCAAGACGGGCGACAATGGAACCGAGGGCGCCGGCGATGGCAAAGGATGAGGAAGCGAGCAGTTTCCACATCACCATGGAGATCAGTTGGCGCTGGCCACTGGGCAGGGCATTGAGTTCCGGCCTGCGCAAATACTCCGAAACCAGACTGTACAGGCGTTGCTCATCGGAAGACGGGGTAAATGTCTGCACCAAAGGAATACGACGAGTGTAGGAGACGTAAGCCTGTACCTGCTGCCTGAGGGTGCGCTTGCACACCGGGGCAATGCGCTGCTTGAGACTGGCAAATGTTTGTGGGTCAGTAATACGGCCATACTGGCTACGGAAGCTGTCCAAGTCGCCAAAGATTTTGTCGTCAAGAATACTGACCAGTCCGTAGAGTTCGAGCAGGGAGTTTTGCAGGGGTGTGGCGGTCAGCAGTACCTTTTCTGTAGGCGCCAGGGCGTCCTTGAGAGTTTTGGCTATCTTGTTGGTTTTTTTATAGACGTTTCTGAGCCGGTGAGCTTCATCGATGACCGCCAGATCCCAAGGCACCATCCTCAAATCATCTGCCTTCGCACTGGCAAATTGGTAGGAGCAGATCACCAGTCCTTCACCGATATCAAAGGGATTCCTGACACCTGCTTTTTTGGCCTGGTTATAGCTTGCGGATTCCAGAATCTGGCCTTCGACGCCAAACTTCTCCTGCAACTCCTGGTGCCACTGTTTTCGCAGGTTGGCGGGCACGATGATTAGTATGCGGCGTTTGCGTTCTGCCCATTTCTGGGCAATCACCAGCCCTGCCTCTATGGTTTTACCCAAACCCACTTCGTCAGCGAGAAGGACGCCCTTGTTCAAGGGGTTGCGAAAGGCAAACAGGGCGGCATTGACCTGGTGGGGGTTGAGGTCGATCTGGGCATCCATGATCGCGCCTGTGAGTTTGTCCTCATCTTCAGACGACAGGCGGCGGGTAAGTTGCCAGGCGAAAAATTGGGTTTGGTGAGGTGTGAACATTGGGGGGGGGTTCTCCCCTTGCTGGAAAGCCTGGGACAGGAAACATGAGAGTCCGGACATAATGCCCGGACTCTGTTATTGCTACAGCGTTAAAAAAACAAACATTCTTGCTTTATACCATAGACACTTCCGCACCCATATCGCCGAGGAAATCACCCTTACCCAGGTCCACACCGTTGTGACGCAAAATGTCGTAGGCGGTGGCGAGGTGGAAGTAGAAGTTGGGCAGTACGAAATTTTGCAGGTAGACGAGTCCGGACGGAAACGCCATTTTGTAACTGCCGATGGTGAAGCTGACGGGTTTGCTTTCGCAGCCGTCGATCTGGCCGGCACTGAACTGGTCCAGGTAGGCGACCGTTTTTTCGATGCGGGCAATCAGTTCATCCAGCGTCGTCTCGGTATCTTCAAAGACCGGTGGCGTGGCGCCAGCAAAGTGGGCGGCAGCGTTCTTGGCCTGGTCGCAGGACACCTGTACCTGGCGCAGCAGGGGGAACATGTTCGGGTAGAGACGCGCGCTGAGCAGTGCAGACTGGTCGATCTGCTTCTCGGCGCAATAACCTTTCGCTTTGCCAAGCACCCCGGCCAGGTTGTTAATTCCCTTTTTCAGCACGGGTACAGTCAGCTGGTACATGGTCAGACTCATTGTTATTGCTCTCCTTGAACAGCGGGTTTGATGGAATATCGCGGTGGTCAAGCTTACGCAAATCACCCAGCCAGCGCCATCCTCTGCACCATTCCTCTGAGCTATTCCTGGCGAGATAAAAAAGAGCGCCCGAAAGCGCTCCTTATTCCCCACAGTGTTGTTGTTACGAAGCCAGCTTCAGTGCCCGCTGCAGATCTTCGCCAGCATCCCCCACCGGTCGCAGCTTGAACTTGTCTACCAGCACGGCGAGCAGGTTGGGGGTGAGAAAGGCTGGCAGGGTCGGCCCGAGGTGAATATTCTGCACACCCAGGGCCAGCAGGGTGAGCAGCACAGCGGCGGCCTTCTGTTCAAACCAGGAGATGATCAGGGTCAGGGGCAGATCGTTGACACCGCAATCAAAGGCATCTGCCAGAGCAAGGGCTATCTTGAGAGCGGAATAGGTGTCGTTGCACTGACCGACATCCAGCAGCCTCGGGATACCACCGATATCACCAAAGTCATGGCGGTTAAAGCGGTATTTGCCACAGCCCAGGGTCATAACCACAGTGTCATCCGGGGCCTGCTCGGCAAAATCGGTGTAGTAATTGCGCCCGGGGTTGGCGCCATCGCAACCGCCGATGACAAAAAAGTGCTTGATGTCGCCGCTCTTGACCGCATCCACCACAGTACCGGCCACGTTCATCACCGTATTGTGGCCAAAGCCGTTGGTGATGTACTGCTCTATGTGATCATCGGCAAAACCGGGCTGTGCCAGTGCGGCTTCTATCACCGGGCTAAAATCGCCATTGCTGACATGGGTGACACCAGGCCAGCCCACTGGGCCACTGGTGAACAGCCGCTGGCTATAGTTGTTTTCAAACGGGTCCATCAGGCAGTTGGAGGTCATCACCACCGCGCCGGGGAATTTGGCAAATTCGTCTTTCTGGTTTTGCCAGGCAGTGCCGTAATTGCCGGTCAGATGAACGTATTTTTTGAGACCGGGGTAGGCTGTGGCAGGCAGCAGCTCGCCATGGGTGTAGACATTGATGCCCTTGCCCTCGGTTTGCTTGAGAATGGCTTCGAGGTCCACCAGGTCGTGGCCACTGACCAGGATGCACTTGCCCTTGCGCGGGGTGACAAGCACCCGGGTGGGTTCGGGGTGACCAAAGCGTTCGGTACCCGCTGCATCAAGCAACGCCATAATGTGGAAATTCAGCTGGCCGATAGCCATGGCCCTTTCCAGCAGGGCATTGATATCCGTTGGCCGGGTGGCAAGAAAATCCAGATGACCCATCAAATCGCCATAAATGCTGGCGTCCTCCTTGCCCAGTACTTGCGCGTGTTCGGCATAGGCGGAACAACCCTTGAGACCGTACAGCAGCAACAGGCGCAAGCCGATCACATCGTCGCCTACTTGTGCACGATCACTTTCAAGACTGGCCATCCCCACCTGGGCAAGCATTTCTTCGCGGGTGTTGCCCGGTTGCCAGCTAGCGGCGCCGGACAAAGCTTCCGGAGTCAGCCCCTTGTCGGCGCAGGCTTTTTGATACAGGGCGCGGGCCTGATGGCGGATAGCCACAGCCTCAAGCACCAGATCGTCAAAACGCGCAGCATCAAAATTCACATTGGTGAGGGTGGTGAACATCGCGTAATTCACAAAACGATTCACCGCTGGCAGGCTGGCGCCGAGTTGATAGGCCCTGGAGCCGTACATGGCGATGCCTTCGACCAGATATACCAGCACGTCCTGCAGGTCGGCGGTGGTGGCATCCTTGCCGCACACACCGCGGGCGAGACGACAGCCATCGGCGCGGTGGGATGAACGTAAGGTTTGCTCGCATTGGATACAAAACATGGTGTTGCCCCCTGTAGAGGTATTTGGGTAGAGGAGATGAAGCCGTGCGGCTTTCTTGTAATACGAATATGAAGCTCGGACAGGACTCTATCCCAGGAGAGCTGCGGTTCCATTGATCCAGGTTAAGCAACAGGGCGTTGGCGCCCGGACAGCAACCGTGCGAGCGTTCGAAAACTTACAGAAGGTATCGGGTGAGTCGAGAGGAAGCGAGCAGAGGGAGGTCAGCCGATTTTGGCAACTGCCAGGGTGTAGCCGATTTTGGCGAGCTGGGTCTGTTCCTGATCCAGGGCGTTGCGGGTGAGCGGGTGGTGCTGCAGCCAACCCTTTGGCAGCTTGAGGGTCAGGGATTTATCCTGCGCTTCAAGATGGTAGGGCGGGGTGCCATCGACCGGCGCCACAAACCGGAACAGCACAGCCATTCTCAACAACAGGCACAAGCGCTCCAGCGGCACCCGCACACCATTGCCCTTGAGCTCGAACTCCCCCTGGGGGAATTTCTGGCGGTGGCCGCGAATCAGCAGACCAAGCTCGGTTTGCTCGGCGGTGGAGAACCCCGCCAGGTCAGAATTTTCCACCAGATATTGACCATGCTTGTGGAAATGACTGTGGGAAATCGCCAGCCCCACCTCGTGCAGGCGGGCGGCCCACTCCAGCAATTCCAGATCCTCCTGATCCAGGCTCCAGCTGTCCTGTACGCTGGCAAACAAGTGGCGCGCGGTTTCTTCCACGTGACGGGCATTGGCCTCATCGACCCCGTAGCGCTGCATCATCGCGTTTACCGAACGACCGCGCACATCCTCGTGGGTGTGGCGCCCCATCAGGTCGTAGATAACCCCTTCACGCAGCGCGCCATTGGAGGTGCGCATGTGCTCCACCCCCAGGGCATCGAAGAAGGCACAGGTGATGGCGAGGCCGGAGGCAAACACATTGCGGCGGCGCTCGCTGAGACCCGCCAGCTTGCACAAGTCCTTGACGCTGGGGTATTTGAAAAGCAGCTTGCGCAGCTTGTCGAGATTTTCGGCGCTGATGCCCGAATCCGCCCAACCCTGAGCGACGATAACGTTTTCCAGCGAACGCAGGGTGCCGGATGACCCCACCGCATTGTTCCAGCCAAGTTTTTTGAATGCCGAGCGGATGTTGAGCACTTCACCGTAGGCAGAAAAATAGGCCTGATCAAAGGCCTTCTTGCTGATCACACCGTCGGCAAAAAAACGCTCCCCGTAGGACACACAGCCCATATGCAGACTTTCCATCAGGAGCGGCTCGAAGCGGTCACCGATGATAAATTCGGTACTGCCGCCACCGATATCCACCACCAGCCGGGTTGCGTCATCCGCCAGGGTATGGGCCACGCCGAGGTAGACCAGGCGCGCCTCTTCACGGCCGGGAATGACCTCTATGGGATAGCCGATAACCGACTCGGCACGGCTGCGAAACTCCCTGCCATTGCGGGCAATACGCAGGGCATTGGTGCCCACCACCCGCACATCACCGGGATTCAGCACATCCAGCGCCTGGCGAAAACGCGCCAGGCATTCAAGGCCGCGCCCCACAGCCTGGTCACTGAGCATGCCGCCCTCCATGCCCGCGGCCAGCTGGACGTTTTCACCCAGCCGCTCAATGGGTCTGACCTCGCCATGCTCGACGCGGGCTATCACCATATGGAAGCTGTTGGAACCCAGGTCTACGGCGGCGATCAGTCGCGAACCGGTCGGGGAGTTTTGCTCCTGTTCAATGGTCAAAACTGACTCCTGATGCGGTGGTGTTGCCTGCGTCGTTGTGACCCGGGCTTGGCAAGTGCTATGATGGCGGCGATTTTACCCCTCAAATTCAAGTTTCACATTACCAACGGAGAAACTCATGAGCGAAAACATCGTTCACGTGACCGACACCAGCTTTGACACTGACGTTCTCGGTTCCGACATACCTGTACTGGTTGACTTCTGGGCAGCCTGGTGTGGTCCCTGCAAGATGATTGCACCGCTCCTCGATCAACTCTCCGACGAGTATTCCGGCAAGGTCAAGGTCTGCAAGATCGATGTCGATGGCAACCCCCAAACCGCAGCCAAATTCAGTGTGCGCGGCATCCCCACCCTGATGCTGTTCAAGGGCGGCGAGCTGGAAGCCACCAAAGTTGGCGCCCTGTCAAAATCCCAGCTGACCGAGTTTGTCGAAAGCAATCTGTAAGGATGATGCACGGCCGGTTTGCAGTCACACTGTGCCGACCTGCCAAAAACCCTTGCGCTTCGCGGCGCAAGGGCTATAATCCGCCCAACCATTCGACACCACTTCACGCTTTCTCTGTCTCGCAATTCTGAATCCAGCACCGGTATTCCCCACAATAACACGGGATTTACAGCCGTCGGGTCCGTTGAATAGCCTACTACTCTGGGCCATCTGGTCAGCCCGTCGAATTTCTCATCAACCACCAACCAAAACCTACTTCCTCTCCCCTTATGAATCTGACTGATCTTAAAACCAAACCCATTACTGACCTCGTCAAAATCGGCGAAGACATCGGCCTTGAAAACCAGGCCCGCTCCCGCAAGCAGGACATCATCTTCAACATCCTCAAACGCCACGCCAAAAGCGGCGAAGATATCTATGGCGATGGGGTGCTGGAAATTCTTCCCGATGGCTTTGGTTTTTTGCGCTCCGCTGACGCCTCCTACCTGGCCGGTCCCGATGACATCTATGTGTCTCCCAGCCAGATTCGTCGCTTCAACCTGCGCACCGGTGACAGCATTGCCGGCAAGATCCGCCCTCCCAAGGAAGGTGAACGCTATTTCGCCCTGCTGAAAGTTGACACCATCAATTTCGACAAGCCGGAAAACGCCCGCAACAAGATTCTGTTTGAAAACCTCACGCCGCTGTTTCCCAACGAGCGTCTGCCGCTGGAAGCCGGCAACGGCAGTACAGAAGACCTCACAGGCCGTATCATCGACCTGATCTCGCCCATCGGCAAAGGCCAGCGCGGCCTGATTGTCGCCCCCCCCAAGGCGGGCAAGACCATCATGATGCAGCACATCGCCCAGGCGATCGTGCGCAACAATCCCGAGTGCAACCTGATCGTATTGCTGATTGACGAGCGCCCCGAGGAAGTGACCGAGATGCAGCGCACCGTGCGCGGCGAAGTGGTTGCCTCCACCTTTGATGAACCCCCGGCGCGCCACGTTCAGGTCGCCGAGATGGTGATCGAAAAGGCCAAGCGTCTTGTTGAGCACAAGAAAGACGTGGTGATCCTGCTAGACTCCGTCACTCGTCTGGCGCGCGCCTACAACACCGTGCAGCCCTCATCCGGCAAAGTATTGACCGGTGGTGTCGATGCCCACGCCCTGGAAAAACCGAAACGCTTTTTCGGCGCAGCGCGCAATATTGAAGAAGGCGGCAGCCTGACCATTATCGCCACCGCCCTGATCGACACCGGTTCGAAGATGGACGAAGTGATCTACGAAGAGTTCAAGGGCACCGGCAACCTGGAGTTGCACCTCGATCGCAAGATCGCCGAGCGCCGGGTGTTCCCCGCCATCAATATCCGCCGTTCCGGCACCCGCCGCGAAGAACTGCTGATGGGCGAAGCCGAACTGCAGCGGGTGTGGATCCTGCGCCGCCTGCTCAACGATATGGAAGATGTGGCCGCCACGGAATTCCTGGTCGACAAGCTCAAGGGCTTCAAGATCAATGATGACTTCTTCAATGCCATGAAGCGCAAGTAACACAACCTCCCATCTCTCGTTTAACGTCTTCCTCTAAATGAGCGATGGGAGATGGGAGATGGGAGATGGTTTCGGCCCGCCTCAGGCCAGCAGCGCCTGATACGGCACCCAGTTAAACACCAGCAATACCGCAACAAACCCCGCCAGCACAAACCACTCATTGCCCCGCAAGCCAAAGTGGGACCACAGGTAGCGGTGCAGATACTCCGTCCAGGTCACTGACTGCCCGGCGCGCCTGCGCAGCCATATCTCGAGGTCGGTCACCGGACAGCGCCAGTTGAACACCATAATCAGCACCCCGTAGGCAGCGCAGGCAAGGTGCAGCCAGGCAACGCCGGGCCAGATGCGGATCAACAGGCCACCCATCACCACAAACACCACAAAAACGCCGTGTGTCAAGGCGACCATTCCTGCCAGCAGTCTGTAAATCACTCCATCGCTCCTGAAAAATAACAGCGGCCAGCCTTCTGATGGATTCTGACCACTTGCAATAGTGCCACTATAGGGCAACACTTTCCGGCCAAACAATCCCGGGGCTGCCGTGAAATACAACGATCTGCGCGACTTTATCCTGTTTCTTGAAAAACGTGGCGAACTAAAACGCATCGCCATCGAAGTGGACCCCCATCTGGAAATTACCGAAATCTGCGACCGCACCCTGAAGATGGGTGGCCCGGCGCTGCTGTTTGAAAACGTCAAAGGCCACACAATTCCGGTGCTCGCCAACCTGTTCGGCACCCCCCAGCGGGTTGCCCTGGGTATGGGCCAGGAGAATGTCGAAGCACTGCGGGAAGTGGGCAAGCTGCTCGCCTTCCTGAAAGAACCGGAGCCGCCCAAGGGGCTCAAGGACTTATGGGACAAGCGCCATGAATTCAAGCAGGTGCTCAACATGCCTGCCAAAGAGCTGAAAAAAGCCCCGTGCCAGGACATTGTCATCGAAGGCGATGGGGTGGATCTGTCCACCATACCGGTGCAAACCTGCTGGCCCGGCGATGCCGGACCATTGATCACCTGGCCCTTGGTGGTCACCCGCGGACCGGAAAAAACCCGCCAGAATCTCGGCATCTACCGCATGCAGGTGATTGGCCGCAACCGGGTGATCATGCGCTGGCTGGCGCACCGTGGCGGCGCGCTGGATTTTCGCGACTGGCAGCTCAAACACCCGGGCCAGCCTTTTCCCGTAGCGGTGGCGCTGGGTGCCGACCCGGCCACCATTCTCGGCGCAGTGACACCGGTGCCGGACAGCCTGTCGGAATACGCCTTTGCCGGATTGCTGCGCGGTGAAAAAACCGAGGTCGTCAAATGCCTGGGTTCGGATTTGCAGGTGCCCGCCTCGGCAGAGTTTATTTTTGAAGGCCATATCCATCCAGATGACATGGCCGAAGAAGGCCCGTTCGGTGATCACACTGGCTACTACAACGAGGTTGATCGATTTCCGGTATTCACCATCGAGCGCATCACCCATCGCAAGGACCCCATTTACCACAGCACCTACACCGGCAGGCCGCCCGATGAACCGGCGATTCTCGGTGTGGCGCTCAACGAAGTTTTTGTGCCGTTGCTGCAAAAGCAGTTCCCGGAGATTGTCGACTTCTACCTGCCTCCCGAAGGCTGTTCCTACCGCTTTGCGGTGGTGACCATCAAGAAGCAGTACCCCGGCCACGCCAAGCGCATCATGCTGGGCGTGTGGTCATTCCTGCGCCAGTTTATGTACACCAAGTTTGTGGTGGTGACCGACGACGACGTCAACGCCCGCGACTGGCAGGATGTGATCTGGGCCATGACCACGCGTATGGACCCAGGCCGTGACACGGTGATTATCGACAACACCCCCATCGACTACCTGGATTTTGCCTCGCCGGTATCGGGCCTGGGTTCGAAGATCGGCTTTGACGCCACCAACAAATGGCCCGGCGAAACCACTCGCGAGTGGGGCACGCCCATCACCATGGACAGTACTGTGAAGGCGCGGGTAGATGAGCTGTGGGATTCGCTCGGCCTGTGACATGTCCATGAATCTCGGAAACCTGTTTGCAGCCATCCCTGACAGCCTCCCCGAAGAGCTGTTTGAAACCCTGGCCGAGGGAGCGGCATTTCGCCTTGAGCGTATTGTCTCCCGCGCTCACAGCACGCCCGCTGGCGAGTGGTACGACCAGCAACAGGATGAATGGGTGGTACTGCTGAAGGGGGAGGCGGCGCTGCAGATAGAGGGAGAGCCGCAACCACGGACACTCAAGCCCGGCGACCATCTGCTGCTGCCCGCCCGCTGCCGCCACCGGGTGGAGTGGACAGCGGCAGAGGGAGATACGGTCTGGCTCGCGCTTTTTTTTGACACCTGACGCACAAAGTCAACCGCAAGCCCCGAACCTTGGGGCTTGAACCTTGTAACTGCCTTATGCCAGCTCCGCTTCAGCGCGCTGGCGAAAGCCAAGTCTTTCCTTGATGCCCTCAAAGACCACATACAGTGCCGGCACCATCAGCAGAGTGATGGTGGTGGCGAACACCACACCGAAGGACAGCGAAACCACCACCGGCTTCAGTGCCGCAGCGGAAGTAGAGGGTTCGAGCAGAATCGGCATCAGACCGAAAAAGGTGGTGATGGATGTCAGCAAAATGGGCCGCAGACGCTCCCTGGCGCCTTGCTTGACCGCTGCCACAATGTCCAGCCCTTCGTCCCGCAAGCGGTTGATGCAGTCAATCAGCACCAGGTTGCCATTGACCACCACACCGGCTGTGGCCAGCACCCCCAGTACCGACGGAATGGAAAAATCCATGCCCATGACAAGGTGGCCGATCACCGCACCAGCAGCCCCAAAAGGCACAGCGCTCAGCACGTACAGCGGCTGCAGGTAGGATTTGAATTCAATGGCCAGCAGGGCATACATGCAGAACAGTGCGAAAACTGCACCCAGCACCATGGTGCTGAAAAATTCTCCCTGCTCCTGCTGCTCCCCTTCAAGGCCGAGAGTGACGGAAGGGAAACGCTTGTTGATATCGGCCCGGTGATTGAGCGTCACCTGCTGAACAATTTCGCCGGGGGCCACCGCACCATGGATTACATCCGCATAAACGCTGACCACTCGCTGGCGATCAGTGCGGTTGAGGGTGGTATAACCGGGAACAAATTCCGCCGTGGCCACTTCCATAAAGGGCACCGACCTGCCATCGGCAAGATGGATGCGCATATCCTGGAGAAACTCCAGACTGCTGCGGTGCTCCGCCGGATAGCGCACCATCACCCGCACATCCTCGCGCAAACGCGGGATGCGCTGGGCCTCGGCACCGTAAAAGGCATAGCGCACCTGACGCGCCACATCCGACAGTTGCAAACCAAGATTGGCCGCATTGGGCTTGAGGGCAATGCGTATTTCCTGGCGCGCAGAAGACTGGCTGTCGGTGATATCCGTCACCCCGCCATAACCGGCAAGAATCCCCTTCAGATAGGCGCTGGCGGCTTCAAGCTCGGCAATGTCCGAGCCGGACAGGCGGAAGGAAATATCCTTGCGCAGGCCAAACATCGAAGAGGACACGTTGAAACTTTTCACTCCCTTGATTTCGCCAATGGCCGCTTTCAGACGCTGCTCGATATCGCTGCTGGTGATACTGCGGTCACCATTCTTGATGAGGTTGATCCTGAGGGTAACCTTGTCACCGTCAACCACCAGGAAGCTGTTAGTGATGGCAGGCTGGCCATCAAATCCCACCACATCCTTCTGGTGACGCACCTCTTCAAGCCCTGCGATCATGCGGTTCTTTACGGCCAGAACGTGGGCAAAACCCGCGCCCTCCTGAAATTGCGCCTCGGCAATCAGGTTTTCGCTTTCGACTTCAGGGGTCAGCTGCAACTGCAACCAGCCACCGATGAAGGTGGAGATACAGATCATCAGCACCGCCAGAAACAGGGCCAGAGTGGCACCGCGCATCCTGATCGAATAATCCAGAGCCGGTTGATAAATCCTGAAACTGAAGTAATTGAGCCCGTGGGTGAACTTGCGCCGCACCTGCAACAGGCTGCGGGTAAAGACATTGCCGGGTGGTTTTTCTTCCTTCAGGTGACTGAGGTGACTGGGCAGGATAAACAGCGACTCAATAATCGAAAAGGTCAGTGCGGCTATCGCCACTGCCGGGATGGGAGCAAACAGCTGGGCCCGGTTGCCGGGCATAAACAGCATGGGCACAAACACAATAAGGGTGGTCAAAACCGCCAGCACCACCGGTTTGGCGATACCGGTTACCCCGGCGATGGCCGCCATGGGGCCGCGCATCTTGCGTTCGTGCATGGAGTAAATGTTTTCGCTGATGACAATGGCATCATCCACCACGATACCGAGAATCAGCAGAAAGGCGAAGGTGGACACCACATTGATGCTCACCCCCATCATGGTCATGGTGGCCAGGGTGCCGAGATAGGCCACGGCAATCCCCGTCGATACCCAGATCGCCAGCAGCGGCCGCAGGAACAGCAGCAGCAGGATAAACACCAGGGCCAGACCCTGGAGTGAATTGATCATCAACAGGTTGAGGCGGTCCTTCAGATAAAAGCTGCTGTCATTCCACATTTCCAGCTTGAAGCCCGCCGGCAAGGTGTCCTTGCGCTCGGCCATAAACTCCCTGACCACGGCGGCGGTACCGATGGTGTCGGGGTTTTCCCCCACCAGCACCGTCAACTGGGCGGCAATCTGGCCTTCATACTCCACCAGGAAGTTCTTTTCCTCGAAGGTGTCGGTAATGGTGGCAATCTGCCCCAGCTTTACCTGGCTGCCATCGCGCTGGCTGACCACCACGATATTCTCGAAATCCTGGGCATCGTAATCCTGGCCGTAGATTTGCAGCTGGATATCGCCGGTGCGATTGCGCATCTGCCCAGCGGGTAGATTGAGGGAGCTGTCGCGGATCACCGCAGAGATGTCGCCAAAGCTCAGCCCGTAGGCGAGCAGCACGTTCTCGGGAATTTCAACCGAGACCACGGATTTACGCGTCCCTCCCACCCGCACCTGGCTGACGCCGGGCAGCTGGTTGAGTTCGTCCTTGAGGGACAGGGCCAGATTCTTGATGGCCTGTTCGTCGTGCCCTCCAAAGACAACCAGATCCACTACCGGGCTGCCAAAACTCAGGTCGCTGACAATGGGGCGCTCGGAATCAACGGGGAAGGTGCTGATGGCATCCACCCGGGACTTGACATCATTGACCATGCGCTGGATGTCCCAGCCCTCGACCGTTTCGATATTGACGCTGCCCATACCCTGGCTGGCGGTGGATTTAACCTCCTTGATACCCTGCACATCGGAGATGGCCTCTTCGATCTTGATGCAGATCTGCTCCTCCACCTCGAGGGGACCGGCACCGGGATAGGGCACATCGACACGGACGATATTGGGCTGGATATCCGGGAAGAATTCGTTATCGATGCCGCTGATGGAGGCAAAGCCCGCGCCGATGATAATCAGCATCAGGAGGTTGGCGGCCACCGGGTTTTTGACAAACCAGGCCAGAAGCGCATTCATCAGCCCTGCTCCCCCTGTGCCGCAATGATGGGCTCATAGGCCGCACCGATTTCCATGAAACCGGGTGGCTTGGCGAGCACCAATGCCCCCTCCTCAAGCCCCTTCACCACCAGCTGCTCACTGCTCACCTGCAACACTTCCACAGCCACCAGCTGCAGGCGCCGGTTTTCATCCAGCACCATCACCTTGTCGCGCTGATAGAGGGCATCGCGGGGCAGCACAGCGACATCCTGATAGGGATTGCTGCTGATATCGGCCTCGATGAAGGTGCCCGCCACCAGGGGCGGATGGTCCGGGTCGCTGTAGTCGTAGGCGTGGCGGATTTCGGCCACCACGTAATACATGCGGTTGTTGATGTCGGCCTGGGGCTCGGCCCTCACCACCTGCCCTTTCCAGCGATAGGTATCGTTGTCGATGCCAAAACGCAGGGTAACGTCGAGGGGTGTAATGCTGTCGGAATCGGCCTTGAGATTGAGCAGGCGCATCTGGTGGGCGCTGAGTGGCAGGCGCACTTCCATGATATCGGTGGCGAATACCCGGCCAATGACCTTGCCACTGGTGAGGTATTGGCCGAGATTGACCTCGGTGCGCGCCACCCGGCCACTGAATGGCAGGCTGATGGTGGTGCGTTCCAGATCCAGCTTTGCCTGGCGGACATCCGCCTCGGCGCCCTGGAGTGCCGCCTCCGCTGCGGCGAGCTGCGGCTTGCGCAGTGACAGTGCATTGGCAGCATCATTGCCAAGGTCGCGCCATTCACGCTTGGCCTGTAACGCCTGGCCCTTTTCCATGGCCAACACCTTGCGGGCTTCCATCAGCCGCGATTGGGCCTGGATCAGCTTCACTTCGTAATCCCGGGGGTCGATCTGGAGCAGGGATTCTCCGGCGGCAAAAAAGCCACCTGCGGCAAAGCGGTCAGACACACTCACCACCTGGCCTGACACCTGGGCGGTGACATCGATCTCGGTCTTGGGCGTGACCGTGCCCTGGCTGTTGACAACGATGGGAGCGGTGACAGTCTCTACCACCACAACGTCTGCCGGGTGGGGCTTCTGGGGAGCCGGGGGCTGGGGTGCAGGTGAGGGCTTGAGCACCACCACCATCCAGGACAGAAACAGACCGATGGCAAGGATCGCCACAATGGATACGATTTTCTTTTGACGGATATTCAAGTGATTGATTCCGGGGTATTGGACGGCTGGGTACGGTAATTCAAGGCGGCTGGGCGGGGTCTACCCGCCAAAGCTGTGCATCCTATGCCCGCGACGAAAGATTGTGAACCACACTTGCGAACATTTACATTATTGTGTATTTGTCACTGAATGGTCAGATAAATGTTACACATTGGTCATAATCGGCGCCTAGCCTTGGGCCATGACCAAGACCTTACAGAAAATACCGCAATCCCTTGCACTGCTCCACCAGCTGGATGTAGTGATCTTCTCCTGGGCCATGAAGCGCAAGCGCGCGCTGCTACTGGCCAAACTGGGCCGCGCGGTGTCCCGCACAGCCGACGGTTTTGGCTACCCGTTTCTGGCCCTCGGGTTGGCTGTCTGTGCGGGAGACAGTGGCGCGGCCCTCGCCACCGCCATGGTGCTGGCCTTCGCTCTTGAGCGGCCTCTTTACTATGTGCTCAAAAATGGCCTCAAGCGCGATCGCCCGGCCTCGGCTCTGCCCAATTACCAGAGCTTTATCATCCCCTCGGACCAGTTCAGCTTTCCCTCCGGCCACACCTCCGGCGCCTTTCTGACCGCCACCCTGCTGTGCCTGTACTTTCCCGCAGTAGCGCCCGTTGCCCTGCTGTGGGCTGCCCTGGTAGGGGCTTCGAGGGTCACACTGGGCGTCCACTTCCCCACTGACACCCTCGCTGGCGCAGCGATGGGTTCAACCCTGGCCTGGTGCGCAGCGATCATTGTGGGCGGTATATAACCTGATGAAAATACTGTACGGCATACAGGGCACGGGCAACGGCCATATCACTCGCGCCCGCGCCATGGCGGCGGAACTGGCCAAAGCCGGTGTCGAGGTGGACTACCTGTTTTCGGGGCGCAGCCCGGACAAACTGTTCGATATGGAGGCCTTTGGTGATTTCCAGCACCGCGACGGGTTGACCTTTGCCACCCGCAATGGCCGTATTCATGCCCTTGATACCCTGCTCAATGCAAAGCCCCTGACCCTGCTGCGGGACATTAAAAACCTGCAGCTCAAGCCCTACGACCTGATCCTCAGCGATTACGAGCCGGTCACTGCCTGGGCGGGCAAACTGCACAAGAAACCGGTGGTTGCCCTCGGCCACCAGTACGCCTTCCGCTACCCCATTCCCCAATATCGCGGCAGTGCGGCGCAGCGCTCGGTGATGCGCTATTTTGCCCCGGCCAGCACTTTCCTGGGTTTCCACTGGCACCATTTCAACCAGCCGATCCTGCCACCCATTGCGCCGGTGGGCAGCCATGGGGTGAGCTTTGACCGTCGGCATATCCTGATCTACCTGCCGTTTGAAAGTGTTGCCGCCATCACCAGCCTGCTGGGGCAGTTTGAGGATTACCGTTTCAGCATCTACCACCCCGACGCAGAGGCAGGCTCAAGCCCGGCCTTTTACCGCGCCAACATGGACTGGCACAAGCCCGCCCGGGAGAGTTTTCAGCAAGATCTGCACCGCTGCGAAGGGGTGATCTGCAACGCTGGCTTTGAACTGGCCAGCGAGACCCTGCAACTGGGCAAAAAGCTGCTGGTAAAACCCGTCGATGGCCAGCCTGAACAGTATTCCAATGCCATGGCCCTGGATTTGCTCGGCTACGGCCACACCATGCCCGATCTCAACTGCGAGAAGGTGGCGAAATGGCTGGCCACCGGCTGCGGAACCCGCATCGTCTACCCCAATGTCGCCGCTGCCATCTGTGCCTGGCTCACCGCTGGCGCCACCGGCAGTATCGACGACATGGCCCGCTCACTGTGGGAGCAAACCCTGCTCCCGGACATCACCCCGGCAACCCGTACCGACAGCAACCTGTCGGCACTGGCGGCTGATTCAGACGAGGCGAGGAGGCGTTCCCATGGCTGAGCCCATTAACCTGGAAAAGCTCTGTTTCAACAGTATCTGGCTCTCTGACATCCACCTGGGCTACAAGGGTTGCAGGGCAGAATTTCTGCTCGATTTTCTCAATAAAACCCGGGCCGATGTTATCTACCTGGTGGGGGATGTGATCGATTTCTGGGCCATGAAGCGCAGTTTTATCTGGCCCGAGAGTCACCACGCCGTATTGCGTAAACTGCTCGAACTGGCGGCGGGCAAAACCCGGGTGGTGTATATCCCCGGCAATCACGATGAATACAGCCGCGATCTGTGCGGCAGCACCCTCCTCAATGTGGAGATCCTGCGCGACGGGATTCACACCACCAGCAGTGGCAAACGGATGCTGATGGTACACGGCGATCAGTTCGACCACGCGGTACGCTGCGGCCCACTCCAGCATCTGGCCGGTGAGATGGGCTACGATTTTCTGTTGTTTCTCAATCGCTGGAGCAATCGCCTGCGTGGATCACTGGGACTGCCCTACTGGTCACTCGCCTACTACATCAAGAACCGGGTAAAAAATGCCCGCGCCGCTATCAGTGCCTTCGAAGCTGCCGCCGCCGGTGAAGCCCAGCGCCAGAATATGGACGGCATTATCTGCGGCCATATTCACCAGCCCGAAATCCGCACCATCGGAGGCGTGCTGTACTGCAACGACGGCGACTGGATTGAAAGCTGCACCGCCCTGGTGGAACACCGCGATGGCCACCTGGAACTGCTGCACTGGGGCGATCTGCAACAAACCCTGAAATGCGACCGGGCGGCCAATGATGAGGTGGTGCACCAGATTTTGCGGCTGCCTGCGCTGGTCAAGAATTTTCAGCGGAATGCTTGAGTTTCACGTTTCACGTAACACGTTTCACGCAAGCTTGAGTGGAGTATTTCCAGGATACCCCTTTAACTCGGGGCCGCAGGGTTTTGGGGCATCCTGTGGATGGTCGGTTTAGCACTCGCGTGCAACGTGTTACGTGTTACGTGTTACGTGCAACTCGAAGATCAAGCCGCATTGATCGACCTTACCCGGCCCTCGCTTTGCTGTGCCTGCACCACCCCGATCCTGCCAATCCCCACATAATCGAGCCCGTGGGATATCACGCAATCCGGTTCGAACAGGTTGCGGCCATCGAAGATGACCGGAGTGGCGAGGGTGGCGCGGATCAGGGCGAAATCCGGCGCCCAGAAGGATTTCCACTCGGTACAGATGGCCAGGGCATCGGCGCCTTCCAGCGCCGCTTCCTTGCTGTCCACCAGCGTCAGCCCCTGGCGCTGGCCGTATATCTGTTGGCACACGCCAGCGGCCTGGGGGTCGTAGGCGCGTACTTGCGCCCCGGCATCCCACAGGGATTCCATCAGCATGCGGCTCGGCGCTTCGCGCATATCGTCGGTGCGGGGCTTGAACGACAGCCCCCACAGGGCGATGGTTTTGCCTTTCAGATCGCCCCGGAAATAGTCAGAAATCTTCTCAAACAGGCGCTCCTTCTGGCGCGCGTTGACCTCGCGCACAGCGCGCAGCAGCTGAGGCCGGTAGCCCTCGGCAATGGCCGAGGCTTCCAGGGCGGCAACATCCTTGGGAAAACAGGAGCCACCGTAGCCGCAGCCGGGGTAGATAAAATGGTAGCCAATGCGCGGATCGGCGCCGATACCCTGGCGCACCTTTTCAATATCGGCACCCATGCGCTCGGCAATATTGGCGATTTCGTTGATAAAACTGATTTTGGTGGCAAGCATGGCATTGGCGGCGTATTTGGTCAGTTCCGCTGAACGGATATCCATCACCATCAAACGCTCGTGGTTGCGGTTGAAGGGGGCATACAGCTGGCGCAGGATTTTCTCCACCGCCTTTGACTCGGTGCCGACCAGGATGCGGTCGGGCTTCATGAAGTCATTGACGGCGCTGCCCTCCTTGAGAAACTCCGGGTTGGAGGCCACATCGAAGGCCAGCGGGGAGTGCCGGGCTTGCAGGGTGCGGGCTACGGTTTCCCGCACCCTGTCGGTAGTGCCTACCGGCACCGTGGATTTGGTGACAACCAGGGCATAGTCCTTCATATATTGACCGATCAGTCCAGCCGCTGACATTACATGGCGCGTATCGGCAGCACCGTTGTGATCCTGGGGAGTGCCGACGGCGATAAAGATCACCTGGCCATGGCCGATCGCCTCCTCCGCATCGCTGCTGAAGCTGAGCAGCCCTTCGCGGACACCGGAGGCAATAACGCTGTCGAGCCCCGGCTCAAACAGTGGCAGATGATTGCTGTTGAGGCTGGCAATGCGCGCCTCGTCGATATCAAAACACATCACCTGGTGACCCACATGGGCCAGGCAAGCCCCCGTCACCAGACCGACATAACCGCTACCCATCACTGTTACTTTCATCGTCATCTCACTCTCTCATCCATTCAGGGCAGATTGTGAGAGACATTTATGACGGGAATATGGCCGCACTAATTGACGATTGCGGCGAGGATTTATTGCGCTACACTTGCCCGCTGTGTCAGGTACTTAACAGAAAGGACGGAAAGGATAACAATGTCGCTGTTTATCATTCTCAACAGCCGCGGCGAGTTTCTCGACAAGCAGCTGAACTGGGTCAGCGCCGACGATGCCAGCGTGATTTTCAACACCCCGCACCGGGATGTGGCCCTCAACCAGCTGATTGAGCTGAACGCCCGGGATATTCACCTGCGCGCCAGGGTGGTTCACTGTGACAGTGACGGCAAGGGTCGCCCCCTGCTGTCATCCATGGCGGATGCAAGCACCGCCTGACTCCTTATCGCCAATCCGAAAGATTCCCTCCCGGCAGGAACACTTTCACCAACACCAGGAAGCCTTGTGCCCGACTTCGATCAAGCCCTGCGGATCCTGTCCGCCCCTGAGAACCGCCTGCTGCTGACCAGAATCAAGCGCGGCCTTGAAAAGGAGAGCCTGCGGGTCGACCCGCAGGGCAAGCTGGCGCAAACTCCGCACCCCGTGGCCCTGGGTTCGGCGCTGACTCATCCGCGCATCACTACCGATTATTCGGAAGCGCTGCTGGAGATGATCACACCGCCACTGACCAGCGTGTCGGAATTGCTCTCCACCATGGAAGAGGTTCACCGCTTTATTTACCGCAATCTGGATGACGAAATGCTGTGGGTACACAGCATGCCGTGCTCCATCAACGGCGATCATGAAGTGCCGGTGGCGCAGTACGGCAGTTCCAACATCGGCAAGATGAAAACTGTCTACCGCCTCGGCCTTGGCCACCGTTATGGCCGGGTGATGCAGACCATCGCCGGGATTCATTACAACTGGTCAGTACCGGATGAGGCTCTGAGCCTGCTGCAGATCGCCAGTGGCAATGGCGCCAGCTTCCACCAGTACAAGACCCAGTGCTATTTTGACCTGATCCGCAATTTCCGCCGTCACACCTGGCTGCTGCTCTATCTGTTTGGCGCCTCGCCAGCGGTGTGCCGCTCCTACGTCAAGGGCAAGGATCACCAGCTGGTGCCCGTGGGCGATGACAGCCACAGCCTGCATACACCTTATGCCACCTCCCTGCGCATGGGCGATCTCGGCTACCAGAGCAACGCCCAGGAATCCCTCACGGTGTGCTACAACCAGCTGGACAGCTATATCGACACCCTGCGCACGGCGTTGACCAAACCCTATCCGCCCTACGAGGCCATGGGCCTCAAGGACAGCGACGGCAACTACCAGCAACTGAGCACCCATCTGCTGCAAATCGAGAACGAGTTTTACGGCACCATTCGCCCCAAGCGCACCACCCGCTCCGGCGAAACCCCCATCAAGGCGCTCAGCGAACGTGGCGTGGAATATGTCGAGGTGCGCTGCATCGACCTCAACCCTTTCAACCCGGTCGGTATCGACGCCCAGCAAATTCATTTTCTCGATATTTTCCTGCTCTACTGCCTGATCGCCCCCAGCCCGCAAACCGATGATCGCGAATACCGCGACACCCTTGAGAACCAGAAACTCACGGTCTACCGGGGACGCGACCCGCAACTCAAGCTGAAGCGCAACGGCACAACCGCCTCCATCCCGGATTGGGGCCACGAACTGTTCAGCGCCATGGAGCCGGTGGCACAACTGCTGGACGATGCCAATGGCACCAACTGCTACCGCAACGTCCTCGGGCAATTGCGCCAGCGACTCGATCAACCGCAGCTCACTCCCTCGGCGCAGCTGCTCGACATCATGAAGCAGGAAAACATCAGTTACTTCCAGCTCGCCCTGCGCCATGCCCGCCAGTTGCGTGAGCAATTCATCAGTGAGGAGCAGGACCCGGCCATCGAGGAGGATTACCGCCAGATGGCGAGCAAGTCCCTCAATGATCAGGCTGCCATCGAAGGCAGCGACAGTCTGGGCTTCGAGGATTTCTTGGCCACCTATTACGATCAGTACTCACCGTGAAGTACTGTCTATGAAGTACCCCCTGTGAACTACCTCGCCCACCTGCTCCTGTCCGGCCCTGACCGCGACGTGCAGGTGGGCGGATTACTGGGTGACTTCGTCAAAGGCCCGCTGCGCCAGGAGCTGCCTGCGGCAGTTGAATTCGGCATTCGCCTGCACCGCAAAATCGATGTCATCACGGATCACCAGCCTGAGTTTCTGGCTGCGGCAACCGTCGTTCCGCCCCACTGGCGACGCTATCGCGGCATACTACTCGATATCTACTTCGACCATCTGCTCGCCACCCGCTGGGACGATTTTCACCCTCGGCCACTGGCAGAGTTCTGCCAGGATTTTTACACCCAGCTGGCCATTCACCACGCCAGTCTGCCACCCCGGGCGCGTCACTTCTGCGAGGTCGCCCCCAGGGTTCAATGGCTCGAGAGCTACGCCCGGCAGGAGCTGATGCCGACCATTTACGACAATGTCGGCAAGCGTTTGCGGCGCCCGATTCCCCTCGGGGATTCATGGCCCGAGTTGGAAAAGGAGCGTGACTTTCTTAACCAGGCCTTCGATGGACTGATGCTGGAACTGCTAGACTTCGCGGAAAACTACCGCCACAACCAGACCTGACAGGATTACCCATGCCCACCTCACGCCACATTTTCGCCCTCATCAGCCTCGGCTGCGCCCTGCTCATGGCCATCGCGCTGTTCATGCAGTACGTTATGCACCTGACACCCTGTTATCTGTGCATTGTGCAACGGGTGTTTGTGATCGCCACCGGCGTGATCGCCCTGATTGCTTTCCTGCATAACCCGCATACCACCGGCATCCGCGTTTACGGCGGGCTGGTTGCCCTGGCGGCCGCAGGCGGCAGCGGATTTTCCATCCGCCAGCTGTGGCTGCAAAGCCTGCCGGAAGACCAGGTGCCCGCTTGCGGTCCGCCGGCAGATTACCTGTTCGACAGTTTTTCCTTTGCCGAAGTATTGCCACTGCTGCTCAAGGGCGATGGCAACTGCGCCAAGGTGGACTGGAGCTTTCTGGGGCTCAGTATCGCCGGCTGGCTGCTGGTCTGCTTTGCGGCAATGATTCTGTTGGCGCTTTGGCAGGTGGTGCGTCCACGACGCTGACAAACCTTATTTCCTGTTGTACCTGACCATAAAAAAAGGCCCTTGCGGGCCTTTTTTGTGCATCGGGAAAATTACTCTTCCACCGACGCCTTGAGCAGTTCCACTTCAAAAATCAGGGTCTGGTTGGGGCCGATGGGGCCGCCTGTGCCACCCGGACCGTAGGCCAGATCCGGCGGGATAACCAGCTGCCACTTACCGCCTTCCTTCATCAGTTGCAGGGCCTCGGTCCAACCGGGGATCACCTGGTTGACACCAAAGGTGGCGGGCACGCCACGGCGGTGGGAGCTGTCGAACTCGGTACCATCGATAAGGGTGCCGGTGTAATGCACTTCAACGGTGTCTTCTGCGCTGGGTGATGCGCCAGTGCCTTCTTCAATGATCTTGTACTGCAAACCGCTTTCCAGGGTCACAACGCCTTCTTTGGCGCTATTTTCACTGCGGTAGGCATCGCCCTCGGCTTTGTTCTTCTCGGCCATTTCTGTCGCTTCGGCTTCGCGCGCGGCGATTTGCTCCTGCTGGAAGGATTCCAGCACGGCCACTACATCGTCCTGTTTCAGCTTGGGCTCCGCTTCGCTGAGGGCATCCTCAACACCGGCGGAAAATGCTGCCACATCCACGTCCATACCCTCGGACTTGAACTGGCCACCGATATTCTGGCCGAAGATGTAACTCAGCTTTTGCTCTTTGGTGGTGATTTCAACAGTTGCTTCAGCTACTTCTTCTTGTTTGGTTTCGGCCTGCTTTTCACAACCCGCGACAAACACCGCGAGGGTTACTACAGCTGCCAGTGACGTTAGTTTCATGGTTGGTATCCTTACAGTAGTCAGTGGGGGATGGTAACTCATAAGCTGCGGCGACCACAGTGGGCGCTGAAACTCTTTTTTTCGGACGAAATCTTCACTCCAGAATCGCTTAGGCACTGCGTCGCAGCAGCAGATCCCAGACCCCGTGGCCAAGGCGCTCACCGCGCTTTTCAAACTTGGTCACCGGGCGAAAGGCCGGGCGCGGCACATAGCCTCCCTCGGGATCAGTATTTTCAAACCCTGGGGCAGCACTCATCACCTCGAGCATGGCCTCGGCATACTCCTGCCAGTCGGTGGCGAGATGCAACAGACCGCCGATTTCCAGCTTGGTGCGCAGTTTTTCCACCAGGGCGGGCTGGATAATGCGGCGTTTGTTGTGCTTTTTCTTGTGCCAGGGGTCGGGGAAGTAAATCTGTACCCGCGCCAGGCTGGCGTCGGGGATACAGTCATGGAGCACATCCACCGCATCGGCGAGGTAAACGCGCAGATTGTCGAGGCCTTGCTCACCGGCATTATTGATCAAGCGCCCAACGCCAGGCGGGTGCACCTCGATACCGACAAAATCCTTGTCCTGCTCGGCAGCGACCATGTCCAGCAGGGAATCCCCCATGCCAAAGCCGATCTCCAGCACCACCGGGGCCTTGCGGCCAAATATCTGCTGCCAATCGGCGGCACCAGCAAACAGGCTGAGGCCGTATTGCGGCCAGTGGTCGTCAAAGGCACGGCGCTGCCCATCGGTCATCCTGCCGGCCCGCACCACGTAGCTGCGGATGGATTTTTTCTTGAACTCGGGACGGATATCCTCCATGGCTGCCTCGTTTATCCCTGCGCTAGGGGGCTGCGTAGATAACCCCTCAGCAGCACCAGCCAGCCCAACAGCAACAGCACACCGCCCAGGGGCGTCACCATGCCGAGCCAGCGTGCATCGAGCAGCACCAGGGCATAGAGGCTGCCGGAAAACACCAGAATCCCGGCACTGAACAGCAATCCGGCGCGGTGAAGATACACTGCGGCCAGGGCCTGCGGGGCAGATGCCAGCACCAGCAACACCAGGGTGTGGAAAAACTGGTAGGTAACAGCAGTGTGCCAGGTGTCCAGCATCCCGGGTGTCAGGCTGTCCTTGAGGCCATGGGCGCCAAAGGCACCGAGGGCAACGCAGATAAATCCGCTACTGGCGGCGATGATACCGAGGGTTCTGGACATGGAAGGTGGCCGCAGGGTTAAAAAGGAAAAGCCGCGATGGCGCGGCTTTTCCCTGGGGTGTAGTGATTGATAGTTGGCGCCAAAACCGGGTCAGGCCTCCATGGCCATACGGACTTTCTTCATGGCGTTCTGCTCCAGCTGGCGGATACGCTCGGCAGATACACCGTACTCATCGGCCAGATCGTGGAGGGTTGCCTTGTCATCGTTGAGCCAGCGCTTGTTGAGAATATCCTGACTGCGCTCGTCGAGGGACGCGAGGGCCAGGCTAAGCCTGTCATGGCTGGTCTCTTCCCAGTCGGCCTCTTCAATTTGCAGGGCCGGGTCGGCGCGATGGTCCTCAAGATAGTGGGCGGGCGCTGGCCAGCTGTCCTCATCATCGTCATCCGGAGCATCAAAGGCAGTATCGCGGGCTGACAGGCGCTTTTCCATCTCCAGTACCTGGGATACTTCAACACCCAGATCGGCAGCCACTGCGGCTGCTTCGTCATTGCTCAGCCAGGCCAGGCCTTTCTTGGCGCTGCGCAGGTTGAAGAACAGCTTGCGCTGGGCCTTGGTGGTGGCCACCTTGACGATACGCCAGTTGCGCAGGATGTACTCGTGGATCTCGGCCTTGATCCAGTGCACCGCAAAAGACACCAGACGCACGCCCTTTTCAGGATTGAAACGCTTTACCGCTTTCATCAGGCCCACATTGCCTTCCTGGATCAGGTCGGCGAGGGGCAGACCGTAACCATTGTAGGAACGGGCGATGTAAACCACAAAACGCAGGTGGGAAAGTACCAGGTTGCGCGCCGCATCCAGGTCGTCGTGATAGTAGAGCCGTTCGGCGAGATCGCGCTCCTGCTCGACGCTGAGGATGGATATGGCGTTGACACCCTGTATATAGCTCCCCAGGTTTTCACCCGGTGACAGCATGGCGACAGGTTGCAAACTTTTACTCATATTGACCTCATGGCTTAGATTGGCGCTAAGTTTACCAGTTTGCGATTGGATGTCCAGATCGCCTCCAAGTTCAATAGCGCCCGGCAACAGTTCAATAACCTGCTGTATTAAATGTGTTTTTCACTCAGGCTCGATTTGTCGGGCATACTGGGAGACGGCGATCCAGGCACCCAGCAGACCCAGCACGCCACCGCTCAGCAACAACAACACCAGATTGCCAAAGCCCGGGCCTGTCGGAGTGAAACTGCTCTGATACTGGGTGGCCAGTTCTTTCGCAGTACCCCCCAGCAGTACCACAGCCAGCCATACCAGCAGCCACGCCATGGCACCGCCGCCCACGCCATACCACAAGCCGGTATAAAGAAACGGCCTGCGCACATAGCCGTTGGTGCCGCCTATCAGTTTGACCACCACGATTTCGTCACGGCGATTCTCAATGGCCAGGCGAATGGTGTTGCCCATGATCAGCAACACCCCCAGACCCAAGGCCGCACCCAGCGCCCAGGCCAGTTTGCGGCCCACTTCCAGCAAGCCCTGCAGGCGCTGCAACCAGGCCAGGTCAATGGCCACATCATCCACCTGCGGTTGCCTGGCTATGGTCTCGATGAGGGTTGTCACCCTGGCGGGATCACCACCCAGCTCGGCAACCGGTTTGAGGAGGACCACAGCGGGTAGCGGATTCTCGTCCAGCAAGCCCAGGACATCGCCAAACCCGGAAGTAGCACTGAACTCGGCCAACGCTTCCTCGCGGCTGACAAAGGCCAATTCATCCACATCCTCCATCGCTTTGAGTGTCACCAGCAACTCGTCAATTTGCTGCTGGGATGCATCGTGGCGGAGGAAGACCGTCATGCGGGCGCTGAATTCAACCTCACCCCCCAACTGGCGCAGATTGTCCACCAGGGTATGGAGACTGGCGGGTAGCGCCAGGGCGATGGCAATCACCAGCATGGTCATCAGGCTTTGCAAAGGTGCGGCCTTAAGCCGCGCCAGGCTGGTGTGAACCGTCTCCTTGTGGTGACGGACATAGCCCGCCAGCAGGTTGTTGAGGCGCGCCCTGACGCCGCTGGCACCGTGGGCCTGTTTTTTGGCTGCGGGGCGCGGCTTGCTCTGGATTCTGTTGCCGGGATCAGGCCTCATCGCCACCTCCCACCAGCCGCCCCTGCTGCAGGTGCAGTTCGCGACAGCCCATGGGGGCAATCAGGGCAATATCGTGGGTGGCGATCAGCACTGTGACGCCTACCTGATTGAAGTCGCGGAACAGGGTCATGATCTCCGCCGACAGGGCAGGATCGAGGTTGCCGGTAGGTTCATCGGCCAGCAGGATGCGCGGTTTGTGGACAACGGCCCGGGCAATGCCCACCCGCTGCTGCTCTCCGCTGGAGAGGGTGATGGGGTTGACGCGCTCCCTGTCCAGCAGCCCCACCTTGTCGAGGGCAGCCCGCACCCGCCGGGGGATTTCCCCGTGGGGATGGCCCGACACCTGGAGGGGCAAGGCTACGTTGTCATAAACGCTGCGGTCAAAGAGCAGGTGGTGATTCTGGAACACCACCCCCACCCGCCGGCGATAGTAGGGGATCTGGCTGTGATGCAGGCGGTTGAGGTTTTTGCCATTGATCAGCACTTGCCCCTGGCTCGGCTTTTCCATCAGCATGATGAGTTTGAGCAGGGTGCTTTTGCCAGCGCCCGAATGGCCGGTCAGGAAGGCAAATTCACCGGGCTGCAGATGAAAGCTGAGGCTGGAGAGAGCCTCATGGCCACCGGGATAGCGCTTGCTGACGCTGTCAAAACGGATCATGGCTGGGTCCGCTGCTCACCCTGTTCCAGCAGTGCGGTGACGAAGTCCTCGGCGCTGAAGGGCTGCAGATCCTCCACCCCTTCACCCACCCCGATGTAACGCACCGGCACCCCAAAACGACGGCAGAGGGCAAAAATCACCCCGCCCTTGGCAGTGCCATCCAGCTTGGTGAGGGCAATCCCGGTCACCCCCATGGCCTCGCTGAACTGCTGCATCTGCACCACAGCGTTCTGTCCGGTGCCGGCATCCAGCACCAGCAGCACTTCATGGGGAGCCGCAGCATCCAGCTTGCCCAGCACCCGTTTGATCTTCCTGAGCTCTTCCATCAGGTTGCTTTTGGTATGCAGGCGCCCGGCGGTATCGGCGATCAGGACATCCACCGCGCGGGCCCGCGCTGATTCCACCGCATCGTAGATAACCGAGGCGCTGTCAGCGCCGGTATGCTGGGCAATCACCGGAATGGCATTGCGCTCGCCCCATACCTGCAATTGCTCAACCGCAGCGGCACGGAAAGTATCGCCCGCCGCCAGCATCACCGACTGACCCTGGCCCATAAATTGCCGGGCCAGCTTGCCGATAGTGGTGGTTTTGCCGACACCGTTCACGCCCACCACCATCAGCACAAAGGGTTTGTGGGAGGCTATTTGCAGGGGTTTTTCGCAGGGTTTGAGAATGTCGACCAGCACAGAGTGGAGCGCCCGGCGCAGGGCTGCAGCATCCCCCAGCTCCTTGCGCCGCACGCGTTCGATAAGGGCATCCATCACTTCAGTGGCGACTTCTATACCCAGGTCGGCCGTGACAAGCCGGGTTTCGAGCTGCTCCAGCAGGTCGTCGTCAATGACCTTTTTGCCCAGAAAGACGTTGCCCAGTCCCTCCCCGGTGCGGGCCAGCGCACGCCGGATACGACCCAGGGGTTTTTCCTGTTCGGTCACGGGCGCAGCCGGTTTTTCAGATTCGGCCTCGGTTTTGCCACCAAAGGTAAAGAGTTTACGCAGTTTGCCCGCTGACTCCGGCTGTTTTTCCTGCTCTGTCATGTCCGCTTGCGTCGCCCCCTGTGGATCGGCGGCCTGTGTCGCTGAAACGGATTCATGACTCGACGGGGCCAGCTGCGGAGCAACCCCAGGGTCAGCCGGGGGAGCAGGTGGGGATGTCGCTTCATCCCTGTTTTTCTGGAATCGGGACAAAAATCCGGGCTTTTTCCCCGCTTTATTGCCGTTGTTTACATCATCCGCCATAAACGCCCTTGACCCGAGATTTTGAAAGCGGTGTATCCTAACACTTCTGCCCACTGATCCGCAGCCCGAACCCGGCCAGAAACACCGCCACGCTGGAGCGTCGTACACATTGAAAGCCACCCGCAATCCACCTGCCGACAGCAGCCGCAACCAGCTGCGCATCATCGCTGGCAAATGGCGCAGCCGGCGCCTTGCCTTTCCGGATGTAGAAGGCCTGCGTCCTACCGGCGACCGTATCCGCGAAACACTCTTCAACTGGATCGGCCCCCGCATCGTGGACAGCCGCTGCCTGGATGCCTTTGCCGGATCGGGGGCTCTTGGCTTTGAAGCTCTGTCGCGCGGCGCCGCTGAAGTGCTATTGATTGAAAACAACGCCACGGCGTTCCGCCAGCTGGAAGCGTCCAGACAGCTGCTGGATGCCACAGGCGCGACCCTGCTGCGCGCCAACACCCTGACCTGGCTGGAATCTGCGACGGCAAACAGCAGTTTCGATATCGTGTTTCTCGACCCTCCTTTTGGCAGCAACCTGCTGGACAAGATCCTTCCGCTTGTCGTCAGCAAACAGCTGGTTGCCGGGGACGGGCTGATCTACGTCGAAACGGCAACCGACACCTCGCTGTCAGTGCCTGACGGCTGGTGTATACGCAAGGAAAAGCGCACCGGCGGAATTGTCTGCCGCCTGATCGGTAGAACTTGAGGGTCAGCTGTACAAGCCCTGATGACCGGCCACGATTGAGGGCCATAGTGGAATTGTGTACCATCCCCCTCCCTCAGGAGAGAGTGCTCCCATGAAAACCGTCGTCTACCCAGGCACTTTTGACCCGATCACCAACGGCCACATCGATCTGGTGGAGAGAGCCTGCAAGCTCTTTGACAATGTGATCGTATCGATTGCCAAGAGTGAAAAAAAAGGCCCCCTGTTCTCCCTGAACGAACGGATCGAACTGGCCAGCACCGCCCTGTCACATCTCGACAACGTGGAAGTTGTGGGCTTTGACTACCTGCTGGTGAATTTTGCCCGGGATCGCCAGGCTACGGCCATTTTGCGCGGGCTGCGCGCGGTATCTGACTTCGAGTACGAATTCCAGCTCGCCAATATGAACCGCGCCCTCGCGCAGGAGGCAGAAACTATCTTCCTCACCCCCTCCGAGCAGCTTTCCTATATTTCTTCATCCCTGGTGCGCGAAATTGCCTCTCTCGGGGGCAACATCTCTCCCTTCGTGCATCCGGCCGTCGCCAAGGCTTTGCGAAAGAAATTCGCCACCTGAGTCACGCGCAATCACAGCCACTCAGCGCTGGCAGTGGGCACAATAGACCGTTGCCCGCTGCCCCAGCCGCACTTCCTTCAGCACACCACCACAACTGACGCAGGGCAGGCCGCCACGGCCATAGACATTGAGCGACTGGCTGAAATAGCCGGGCTTGCCATCGCCACCCACAAAATCGCGCAGCGTCGTGCCGCCTTGCTCAATCGCTCGCCCCAGCACCTGGCGGATAACGTCGTGGAGCGTCTCATAGCGTGACAGCGATATGCGACCCGCCTGGCGCTGGGGGTGAATACCCGCCAGATACAGGGATTCATTGGCGTAGATATTGCCGACCCCTACCACCACCTTGCTGTCCATGACGAAGCTTTTTACCGGCACACTCTTGCGCCGAGAGCGCTGCCATAAATAAGTTGGCGTAAAGTCGCCTTCCAGGGGCTCCGGCCCCAGATCCCGCAGCAGGAAGTGGTCCGCTGGCTCACCCTCATGCCACAGCCACAGACCAAAGCGGCGCGGATCGGTATAGCGCAGGACCAGCCCCGATGACAGCAGCATATCCACGTGATCGTGGCTGCCCGCTGGCGTGGCGTCCGCCACCAGGCGCAAGCTGCCCGACATGCCCAGATGCACCAGCAGATGGCCCCCGGCCACTTCCAGCAACAGGTATTTGCCCCGCCGTGTCAGCCTCTCGATCACTGCACCCTTCAGCCGCCTCGACAACCCCGTATCAATCGGGTAGCGCAAACGCGGGTTGCGGATTGTCAGACTGGCGACCGATACCCCGGTCAAATGAGGCGAAATGCCACGCAGGGTGGTCTCAACTTCTGGCAGCTCAGGCACGCAGACTTCTCAACAGATGAAATTGACGGCATACTAGCTTGGGTATAGTGTGGTAGCAATTCCGCACTAATACCCTGCGGATGCTTTTATCTAACTATGTGCAAGCGTTGGTCAAACAGGTATGATTGCCCGCTTTCTACAATTACAGGGGTAGGATTTATGGCCTTAGGAAAACGCCGGGCCCAAGAAGAAGAGTCAGAAATCGATTTGACACCCATGCTGGACGTTGTGTTCATCATGCTGATCTTTTTTATCGTGACCGCTTCTTTCGTCAAAGAGTCCGGCATTGATGTAAACCGTCCACCGACCACCGACCAGCCACCACCAGACCAGGAGAACAAGAATATCGTTTTCCAGGTTACCGAGTCTGGCGATATTATGCTTGAAGGACGTCGTATCGATGTTCGCTCCGTCAGGGCCAACGTTGAAAGGATTCACGCAGAAAACCCCATGGCCAAAGTGATCATTAACGCCGAGCCAAAAGCCAAAACATCTATTTTTGTCGAGATTTCCGATCAGGCGCGAGAAGCTGGCGTGTACGACATTTCACTGTCGACCAAGAAAAAGTAATCTCATGTCATGAATCATAAAAAAGCCCGGCATTGCCGGGCTTTTTTATGATCTTCAATCTGTTCAGAAGCGTTACTTGATTTTGGCTTCTTTGTAGAGAACGTGCTGACGTACGACGGGGTCATACTTCTTCAGCTCGAGCTTCTCGGGCTTGGTGCGCTTGTTCTTGTCAGTGGTGTAGTAGTGACCGGTACCGGCACTGGAAACCAGCTTGATTTTGTCTCTGTTCGATTTAGCCATGATTCAGTTCTCCTCAGACCTTTTCGCCGCGGCTGCGGATATCTGCCAGCACTTTCTCGATGCCGTGCTTGTCGATGGTGCGCATGCCCTTGCAGGAGACACGCAGCTTGACGAAGCGCTTCTCTGATTCCACCCAGAAACGGTGGGTGTGCAGATTGGGAACAAAGCGACGACGGGTTTTGTTCATTGCGTGGGAAACGTTGTTTCCGGTCATCGGCTTCTTGCCGGTAACCTGACATACTCTGGACATGGTGTTGCCTCTACAAGCCTGTTTGGCCAACTTGCGTCGACCGATTTACCCTACCAAATCTCAGTAAGGACACGAATACTCGCGGGGGGTCCCGCAGGGAGGCGCGTTTTATACCAGAGCGCGGCCCCGAAATCAAATTCTGCAGGAAAAAACTTCTCACACCAATCCCCGCTCTGCCATGGATACACAGCAACCGGCACCCACCACTATATGATCAAGCACCCGCACATCCACCAGCTGCAGGGCACTTTTCAGGCGCGCGGTGATGGCGGCATCATCACGGCTGGGCTCGGCCACCCCCGAGGGGTGGTTATGGGCAAAGATCAGCGCCGAAGCATTGTGGTGGAGGGCGCGCCGCACCACTTCGCGGGGATAGACGCTGGCGCCGTCGATGGTGCCAAAGAACATCTCTTCACTGGTGATCAGTCGGTGTTGACTGTCGAGAAACAGCGCGAGGAACACTTCCTGGTGACGGCTGGCCAGGATTGCCTGCACATAGCCCATAACCACGGCAGGCTGGGTAAAAACATGTTCCCGCTGCAGCTGCTCACCGATAAGGCGGCGCGACAACTCCATCACCGCTTGCAGCTGGGCATACTTGGCAACACCAAGACCGCGCGACGCGCTAAAGGTCGGCAAATCGGCGGAAAGCAGATTGCCGAGTCCGCCAAAGCGGTTGATCAACTGTCGCGCCAGATCCACCGCTGACAGCCCCGGCAGGCCTGTGCGCAAAAAAATTGCCAGTAATTCCGCATCCGACAAGGCCTTGGGGCCTTTGCTCAGCAGCTTTTCCCTGGGTCGTTCGCCTTCCGGCCAATCCTTGATAGCCATGATTTAAAATGCTCCAACAGTCCATTGTCTTCGAAAAAATCGGGGGCGATGTTATCTTAGACTCCTTTGACACTTGTGTGCAGGCAAATTATGGGTTCACTGGCCAACAAACGCATCCTGCTCGGGGTAACCGGCGGCATTGCAGCCTATAAGAGTGCCGATCTGGTGCGACGCCTACAGGACGCTGGCGCCAGCGTGCGGGTTGCAATGACCCCGGCGGCCATGGAGTTCATCACCCCCCTGACTCTCCAGGCCCTGTCCGGCAACCCGGTTCACACCGACCTGCTGGATACAGGCGCCGAGGCCGCCATGGGCCATATCGAGCTGGCACGCTGGGCCGACCTGCTGGTCGTTGCCCCCGCGACGGCGGATTTCATGGCCAAACTGGTGGCTGGCGAAGCCGACAATCTGCTGCTGGCGGTCTGCCTGGCAACAGCGGCGCCCATTGCCCTGGCTCCGGCCATGAACCAGGGCATGTGGCGCAAGGACAGCACCACGGACAATCTCGACTGCCTCAGAAAGCGGGGCTTTTACATCCTTGGCCCTGCCGATGGCAGCCAGGCTTGCGGTGATATAGGCCCCGGTCGAATGCTGGAACCGCTGGCTATAGTCGAGGCTCTCGAGCCCCTGTTCAGCACGGCTATCCTGGCAGGTAAAAAAGTCGTGATTACCGCTGGCCCCACCCGGGAAGCCATAGACCCTGTGCGTTACATATCCAACCACAGCTCTGGCAAAATGGGCTACGCCCTGGCGATTGCAGCCGCTGAAGCCGGGGCTGACACCTGGCTGATTTCGGGGCCAACAAACCTGCAACCCCCCGAGCGGGTTACGCTGATCAGGGTAACCTCCGCCCGGGACATGCTGGAGGCAACCCTCGCCGCCATCACTGACTGCCAACTGTTTATAGGCTCGGCTGCCGTCGCCGATTACCGCCCCAAATGCTATGTCGACCAGAAGATCAAAAAGGATGACTCCGCCATGCTTCTGGAGCTGGAGAGAAACCCCGACATTATTGCCACCGTCGCCAACCTGCCCCAGCGACCACTGACAGTGGGTTTTGCCGCGGAAACCAGCGATCTGGCAGCCCACGCCCGCAAGAAACTCGACGCAAAAAAACTGGACGCTGTTATCGCCAACGATGTATCACGCAGTGATATTGGCTTTAACAGTGACAATAACCAGGTGCTCCTGGTGGATCGGGAGGGAACCGAAGAGCTGCCGCTGATGGGTAAAAGTCAGCTGGCGCGCCTGTTGATTAGCAAACTTGCCGGGAAGCTCTGAGTGCCTGCGGCAGATCAGGGCATCGGCAGGCCTCGCCGTCAGCGCCCCCCATGGACAGGGTCACAGCATTGAAAAAGGGATTGTTGCCAGGAAAACCACATCTACCCCGCTGGTGCCTGGGCGCCTTGGCGCTGATCCTGCTGACCGCCGCTGCCTCTCCACCCTGGGTGCATCAGCTGCTGGTGGACATCCCCTATCATAAGGCCATTCAAAGTACCCTGGAGGGCCGTGCAAAAGCCTATAGCCAGCTGGTTGATCGCTATATGGCTAACCACATCCAGGCAATGAACTCGCTGGCAAACTCCCCGCAAGCCATTGAGGTGCTCCATTCAAGTTCAGAGGCGAGCACAACAGCCAGGACTCTATGGGAGATACAAGCCCGGGAACAGCTGACCGATGCCCGACAGATTTTCCTGTTGCACGCACGGGATGAGGCCTTCCCGCTCAAAGGCAACTACATCGCTGAAAACCTGTACGAAGCGGCGTTAACGGGAAAAGCTCCGCCACCACGGGCAGCAAAAATCAAGGACTGGGCCATCTATACCGCACGCCCGGTGCTGGACCAGGGGCAGGTAGTTGGTGCAGTGGTTGCCGAAGTCACCCTGCCATCACTGCACAAATTGCTGCTCGGCGCTTCGGACGGACTTGATCAGGTGAGCCTGATACAGCACGTGGATCAACATAGAAGCGGAGTGCTTATCAGCCTGGGCTCAGCACCTGCTCCGCAAGCTGAAGTCATCCAGCCCACAGCCATCCCCGACTGGCGGATCAGGTTGAGGGGCACACCTACCCTGATCGCCACCATCCAGCGCACCCATATTTCCTACGGTTTGCTGGCCGCCCTGATTTGGGGGGTGGCGTTACTGCTTTGCGCGTTTCTGATCAGAACCAACCTGACATTTGTCAACCTTCAGAAGGAAGTCAAGACATCCCGCTTCGACCCCAGAGATGATCTGTTTACCGAGCACTACATCAAGGAAGCCACCAGCTATCTCGATCCTATTCCACAAAAAAAAGTCCCTGTCGCCAGGCAATCTTCATCATCCGCTGCGGAGGGCGGCGAATTCCCCCCCTGGGTGTTTCGCGACTATGATATTCGCGGCCAGGCGGAGACTGACATTACCCCCCATTTTGCCACTACCCTTGGCCGTGTGCTGGGCTCGATGGCGCTGGAATCCGGGGACCACACGCTTGCCCTCGCCTGTGACGGGCGTCTGTCAAGCTCGACACTGCTCGCAGCCCTTGGCGAGGGCATTCTGTCCGCTGGCTGCGATGTGATCAGCGTCGGCCTGGTACCCACGCCGCTGCTGAATTTTGCCCTCCACTCGCTGACCGAAACCAGTTCAGGGGTGATGATCACCGCCAGTCACAACCCCGCTGCAGACAACGGCTTCAAGATCATTTTCAACAATCACGTACTGAGCAGCAACGAAATTCTCAAGCTGCACAAGCGCATGGAGGAAAAATCCTGGTTTAACGGTGAAGGCCAGCTCGATGAAAAACCCATCATCGACAGCTATAGCGCGGCCTTGCTCAAGGATATCCTGCCCGCTTCAGGCCTCAAGGTAGTGCTCGACTGCGCCAATGGTGCAGCCAGCCTGATTGCACCGGAGCTGTTGCGCCGCCTCGGCTGTGAGGTGATAGAGCTGTACTGCACGGTTGATGGCAATTTCCCCAATCACCCTCCGGACCCCACCGTCGTCGCCAACCTCGACACGCTGGTCGCCACAGTCGTCGCCGAACAGGCCGATCTGGGTTTTGCCTTTGATGGCGACGGCGATCGCCTGGTGGCGGTCACCGGCAGTGGCCGCATTGTCTGGCCAGACGAACTGCTGATGATCTTTGTGCGCGACGTACTCACCCGCTCGCCCGGTGCCGATGTGGTGTTTGACGTCAAATGCAGTCGACGCCTCCACAACCTGATCATCAATCATGGCGGTCGTCCCGTCATGTGGAAAACCGGGCATGCCCATATGCGCAACAAGATGGCTGAAAGCGGTGCACCGGTGGGCGGCGAGTTCAGTGGTCACCTGTTTTTCAATGACCGCTGGTTTGGCTTTGACGACGGGCTCTATGCGGCAGCAAGGTTGCTGGAAATCATCGCCCTCCGGGAACAGAGCCTGGACGAGATCGTCGCAACATTCCCTGTCATGATAGCCACGCCCGAGATCAAGATTGCCGTCAGGGATCAGGAGAAATTTACCTATGTGGATGCCCTGCGCCTGGCGGGCAACTTTGGCGACGGCACACTCATTACCATTGACGGGGTTAGGGTAGAATTCCGCGACGGCTGGGGCCTGATCCGCGCGTCCAATACCTCCCCGGCCCTGACCCTGCGCTTTGAAGCAGACTCCGAAGCAGCCCTGAAGCGCATCCAGGGAGTATTCAGGGAGCAACTGCTCAAGCTCGACAACGACCTGCCACTGACCTTTTGATGACCCAGCGGAGAACTTCCACCACCATGTCCCTGTCACCGATCAACGCCCTCGATACCTCCCGCATCCTGACCGAAGCACTGCCCTATATCCAGCGCTTCACCGGCAAAACCATTGTCGTCAAATTCGGCGGCAACGCCATGGAAGGGGCCGAGCTCAAAAAGAGCTTTGCACGCGACATTGTGCTGATGAAACTGGTGGGCATGAACCCGGTGGTGGTACACGGCGGCGGCCCACAGATCGGCGAATTGTTGAAAGCCCTCAACATTGAGTCCGAATTTATTGACGGTATGCGCGTCACCGACAGCAAGACCATGGATGTGGTTGAAATGGTGCTGGGCGCTTCCGTGAACAAGGAAATCGTCAGCATGATCAACCATGCGGGCGGCAAGGCCATCGGCATTACCGGCAAGGACGGCCAGCTGATCATGGCCAAAAAAATCAAGGTATCCCGCAAAACTCCCGGCGTGGATGTGCCGGAAATCATCGACATGGGGCATGTGGGAGAGGTTGAGCACGTCAATGTGGATGTGATCAACATGCTGGTGAACAGCAATTTTATCCCCGTCATCGCCCCCATCGGGGTGGACCGGGAGGGCAATTCCTACAATATCAATGCCGACCTGGTGGCCGGCAAGATTGCCGAATACCTGCGCGCCGAAAAGCTCATGCTGCTCACCAATGTGGCCGGGCTGCAGGACAAGGGCGGCAACGTGCTGACCGGGCTGTCCACGGCAGAGGTCGATCGCCTGATTGCCGATGGCACCATCTATGGCGGCATGCTGCCCAAGATTGCCTGCGCACTGGATGCCGTCAAGGCTGGCGTGCAAAGTGCCCATATCATTGATGGCCGGGTCGACCACGCCGTGCTGCTGGAAATTTTCACCGATGAGGGCGTCGGCACCCTGATCACCAATCAGGTCAGCGAGGATTGATCGGGTGGCAGCAACGGGCAGGCAATGGCAGGCAATGGCAGGCACAATAACCACAAAGGGCCACAGCGATGTCTTCCACTTCCAGCAAAATCCCGCGCCGTCAGCAGATCCTTGAAGCGCTGGCACAGATGCTGGAGGCACCTGTTGAAACACGCGTGACCACTGCGGCGCTGGCCAGCCGGGTGGGCGTTTCCGAAGCGGCCCTGTACCGCCACTTCCCCAGTAAAACCCGCATGTATGAGGGCCTGCTCGATTTTGCGGAAGAAGCCATTTTCAGCCGCATCCACGCCATTCGCCAGCAGGAATCCTCATCCCGTGAATGCTGCCACAGCATATTGCTGCTGGTGCTGACCTTTGCCGAGCGCAATCGGGGGATCAGCCGGGTACTCAGCGGGGAAGCCCTCAGCGGTGAGTCCGAGCGCTTGTACAAGCGGGTCGCACAGTTATTTGATCGCGTTGAAACCGAGCTGCGGCAATTGCTGCGGGAGGGAGAAATTCGCGAGGGTTTCACCATCCATCCGACCAGCAGCGGCGCCGTCGAACTGATGCTGGCTGCTGTGGAGGGGAAAATTCGCCAGTTTGTACGCAGTGGTTTCAGTCGTTCGCCAACGGCGGCCTGGCAGGATCAATGGCAGGTTCTTGAAGCGGGGATTTTTCGTCAGACCTGACAACACCCTCGGCCCCTGCCTCAGTTCCCAGCGCAGTGTCGCCCTTCAGTTCCACCAGCCGCCGGGCATAGTATTCGTACCTGGCCACCAACTCCTGATGCTGCTGTTCGCGCTCTGCCAGCATTTTCCTGGTGTTTTTCTCCTGCTCGAGCAGGTCGGCAAGTAATGTCTCGATTGACTCTGGCAGCTCGCTACCACTGGCTTGGTAACTGGCAGCCTGCTTGCGCATTTGGCTGCGCCGGTTGCTGTATTCGGCAATATTACCCTTGAGGATATCCAGCTCACGACTGAGCAGGGTGAGGCGCCGATCCCGGGCATTGTGCACATCCTGTACCGTGGTGTAACTGCGCAGGATAAACGCGTCGAGGCGCTTTTGCTCCCTGAGCTGATTTTGCTGATCGCGACTGGAAAAGTCTGAAGCCGGGGGAACAGTTTCGATTACCCGCCCCATGGGAGTGATAATCTCATAACCCTTGACGGCAAATTCAGGAGGGATCGAAAAGCCGATAACCATGATGTCTTCAGCATTGCGATAACGATAGAGAGTATCGGCGGCAGACACAGCGGCAACAGACACCACAGTGCCTATCAGCAACCCCGCAAGCCACCGCCACCCACTGGCCATCACTCAGACTCCGTAAAGGGATCGGTATTCTCGTATCGCCGCCACTGTGGCCTGGTGATCGCCCTTCTCATCCAGGTAGCTGATGATATGGTCAATGGAAATAATGCTGGTCACCGGTATGCCGTAATCCTGCTCGACTTCCTGGATGGCAGAAAGCTCGTGGCGACCGCGCTCGCGGCGATCAAGGCCAATCACCACCCCGGCAGCCAGGGCACCCTCGCGTTCAATGATGGTCATCACTTCACGGATGGCGGTACCTGCCGTGATCACATCGTCAATGATCAGGGCCCGACCTGCAAGGGGAGCGCCTACCAGGGTGCCGCCCTCGCCGTGATCCTTGGCTTCCTTGCGATTGAAGCAATAGGGCACATTCAGCCCGTGGTGATCCGCCAGGGCAATGGCCGTTGCAGCCACCAGGGGGATGCCCTTGTAGGCGGGACCAAACAGCATATCGAATTCCACTCCCGACCTGACGATGGCAGCAGCATAGCAGCGCCCCAAGGTGGCAAGAGCTGCACCGTTGCAAAACAGCCCCGCATTAAAAAAATAGGGGCTTTCGCGACCGGACTTGAGGGTAAAGCTACCAAACTTGAGGGCGTTCTCGCCAAGGGCAAGATCGAGGAAATGCTGCTGATATTCGTCCATTAAACCTACCAATCGGGATAATAAAACAAGGTTTCTTTTTTTATGTCCGGGGTCTCGGTTATCATACACCCTGAGCAACCTAGGGGCGAACATGAGAATCATCAGTCTATCTGTCGACGGGATCTACCAGGCATCCCATCACGGGCTTTACGACTGGCTGGCAAGCCAGGATGCAGACGTTATCTGTCTGCAGGATTTACGCGCCCAGGAACCTGAAATCGTCGACCGCGATGAGTTCATGCTGGATGGTTATTTCTCCTATTTCTTCGATTCCCCCAAGCCCCACACCAACGGGGTTGCCATTTACACCCGCCAGGCACCCAAGGCCATCGTCTTCGGTTTTGGCCTTCCCTGTGGCCACGATATGGATGGCCGCTACCTGCAGGCGGATTTTGACAATATCAGTATCGGCTCGCTGCTCGCTCCCAGCGGCACCACCGGCGAACACGATCAGGTTCGCAAGGATCAGTTTTTCCAGGAGCTGGAGGCGCACCTCGAAAAAATAACCCGCAAGAAACGCCGCTACATTATTTGTGGCAACTGGCAGATGGCCCATACCGAAAACGATGTCCACAATCCCGACAAGCATCTCGGTCAATCGGGCTACCTGCCCCACGAGCGCCAGTGGCTTGAGCGCCTGTACCGGGAGGGTGGTTACGCCGATGCCTTCCGCCGCGGCAACACCGATAACGACGAATTCAGCTGGTGGCCAGCAGGGGTGATGGAACGCGGTGATGGTTGGCGCACGGATTTACAGGTGGTGTCGAAGGATCTCGCCAAAACCGTTGAGTACGCCATCATCTACAAGGCCAACTCGTTTTCGAGCCACGCGCCGGTGATCGTCGATTACGATATCGAAACGCTCTGACACAATCAGGTTTCCGAGCCTCACCCAATAAAATAACCCCCGCAGTGCGGGGGTTATTTTTTGCAGCAGCGCCATTCTTACCTGAGTGGCTGGGCCAACGCCATCTTCTGCACTTTCACCAGGTCGGCAATACCACGGCGGGCCAGCGCCAGCATGGCGCTGAATTCTTCCTCGGAGAACGGTGCACCTTCGGCAGTACCCTGTACTTCGATAAAACCGCCGCTGCTGTTCATCACTACGTTCATATCGGTTTCGGCATTGGAATCCTCGTCGTAATCGAGGTCCAGCACCGGCACACCCTTGTACACGCCCACCGACACGGATGCCACCATGAACAGCAGCGGATCTGACTTGAAGGGTTTTTTCGCGCCAATCGCCTGCAGGGCATCCACCAGCGCCACACAGGCACCAGTGATGGAGGCGGTACGGGTACCACCATCGGCCTGGATCACATCACAATCCACGGTGATGGTGTTTTCTCCCAGCAGGGAGAGATCAACAGCCGAGCGCAATGAACGGCCTATCAGGCGCTGGATCTCCTGGGTTCTACCCCCCTGCTTGCCACGCGCCGCCTCACGCTGCATGCGCTCACCCGTGGAGCGCGGCAGCATGCCGTATTCAGCGGTAATCCAGCCTTCTCCCTTGCCGCGCAGAAAACGTGGCACAGAGTTTTCCACACTGGCGGTGCAAATCACCTTGGTGTCGCCAAACTCCACCAATACCGAGCCTTCGGCGTGCCTGGTGTAGTTGCGGGTAATGCGAACGGGGCGGAGCTGTTCAGGGCGGCGGCCGCTGGGTCTGGTCATCACGGGGTCCTTGTTGCTTGCAGTATTTCAATGGGCCGCCATTGTACCCAATTACAACTGCCAGGGTGGCGAACCCCTCTGGTAAGATGCAGCCCTATTCACCGCTTCGAAGACAGTGACGCTATGTCTAACAGTGTATCCAACAGTGTGCCCAACAGCATGACCGCCTATGCCCGTGCCGCCCTGCAGGGTGAATGGGGCTCCCTGATCTGGGAGATTCGCTCCGTCAACCACCGCTACCTGGAAACAGGCTTCCGGCTGCCGGACACCCTCCGCGATACGGAAATGGCGCTGCGGGAAAAAGCGCGCCAGGCGCTCAGTCGCGGCAAGATCGACTGCACACTGCAGCTCAATCTCAACCGCGACACCCAGGGCATGGCCGTCAATCTCGCCAAAGCCCAGGGGTATATCGATGCCTCTGCCACCATTGCCGCGCTCATGGACAATCCTGCCGCCATTTCCCCGCTCGATATTCTTCGCCAATCCGGGGTGCTTGAGGAACGGGAAATTGACGCCGACGAGCTCAAGGCCGACACCCTCCGCCTCTTTGACGAGGCCCTGCAGCAACTCAACAGCAATCGCGCTGTGGAAGGCGCCAAACTGGCAGAGTTTATCCGCCAGCGCCTGAGCGCAGTCAAGGATGAAACAGACAAGGTGCGCGCCCGCCTGCCGGAAATCCTCGTTGCCCAGCGCCAGCGGCTGGTGGACCGGCTTGATGAGCTGCAGCTGACCGTAGACCGCGATCGCCTCGAACAGGAAATCGTTTTTATCACCCAGAAGGCCGATGTGGATGAAGAGCTCGACCGCCTCGACGCCCACCTGAGCGAGATCGCCAGGGTGCTCAACAGCAAGGGTGCCATCGGCCGCCAGCTGGATTTCCTGATGCAGGAACTCAACCGCGAGGCCAACACGCTCTCATCCAAGTCCATTGCCACCGACACTACCCAGTCAGCGGTGGAGTTGAAGGTATTAATCGAGCAGATGCGGGAACAGATCCAGAATATCGAGTAAGCCAATGTCGGGCAGGGACTTTACCGAAACACTGGAGCAACCCACACATAAAAAACCCGGCGCGAGGCCGGGTTTTTTATGCTGCTGAACCAGCACTTCAACACACCAGGGTTGATCACGCCATCAGGTAGGCATCTACTTCCCGGGCAGCACGTCGACCTTCGTCGATGGCCCAGACCACCAACGACTGGCCGCGACGGCAGTCACCCGCCGCAAACACGCCGGGCAGATTGGTGGCAAATTTGTCGTAGGCAGCCCTGTAGTTGGAACGCTCGTCGGTTTCGACACCTAAAGCAGCATTGACGTACTGCTCGGGGCCGAGGAAGCCCATCGACAACAGCACTAGGTCTGCCTCCCACAGGCGCTCGGAGCCGGGCACTTCAGTCATGCTCATCCGCCCGCCCTCGCTTTTCCACTCTACGTCAACGGTCTTGATGCCTTTCACATTGCCGTTGCCGTCGTCGATAAAACCCTTGCTCAACAGGCAGTATTCACGGGGATCCTTGCCAAAGGTGTGGGCAGATTCGGCGTGACCGTAATCGACACGGAAAATACGCGGCCAGGTGGGCCAGGGATTGTCGTTGGCGCGGTCTTCCGGGGGCTGCGGCATCAGCTCGAAATTCACCACGTTTTTGGCGCCGTGGCGAATGGAGGTGCCGATACAATCGGTGCCGGTGTCGCCGCCGCCGATAACGATAACGTTCTTGCCCTTGGCGGAGATGTAGTTGCCATCGTCCAGGTTGGAATCGAGCAGGCTCTTGGTGTTGGCGCGCAGGAATTCCATGGCAAGGTGGATGCCATTGAGCTGGCGGTTGTCGATGGGCAGGTCGCGGCCGTTGGTGGCGCCGGTACACAGCACCACGGCATCGCTGGCAGAGCGCAATTCCTCAACGCTCACGGCGTTGGCGCCAGCGCCGCCAACATCGGCGTTGGTCACAAAGTTGACGCCTTCGGCGGCGAGCAGATCGACGCGGCGCTGCACCACATCCTTGCCCAGCTTCATATTGGGAATGCCGTACATCAGCAGGCCGCCAATGCGATCGGCGCGCTCGTACACGGTGACAGTATGCCCGGCCTGGTTGAGCTGCGCGGCAGCGGCGAGTCCTGAAGGGCCGGAACCGATCACCGCCACCGTCTTGCCAGTGCGCTGCGCTGGTGGCTGCGGCACCACCCAGCCCTCGGCAAAGCCGCGGTCGATAATGGCGTACTCAATATTCTTGATGGTCACCGGCTTGTCGACGCTGCCGAGCACACAGGAACCCTCGCAGGGCGCCGGACAGACGCGACCGGTAAACTCGGGGAAATTGTTGGTCTGGTGCAGACGGTCGAGCGCTTCACGCCAGCGGCCGTCGTAGATCAAATCGTTCCACTCCGGGATGCGATTGGCCACCGGGCAGCCATCGCCAGACTGGCAAAAGGGGATACCACAATCCATACAGCGCGCCGCCTGGGTGCTGAGACGCGCCTCGTCCACAGGGGTATAGAGTTCCGCGTAGTCGAGCAGGCGCACATCGACATCGCGATAGCTGGCCGCTTCGCGGGCAAATTCTTTGAATCCGGTTGGTTTACCCATAGTTTTCTATTCGCTCCAAATCGTTACACGGCAAGCGCGACGGCTTCGTCGGCTTCGTCGGTGGCCTGGTTCTGCGCCTTGGCCATACGCTCCAGCAGCACCCGCTTGTAATCGGTGGGCATGACCTTGACGAATTTGCCGAGGTAGCTGGCCCAATCCGCCAGCACACGCTGGCCCACGGTCGAGCCGGTGAAGCGCACGTGCTTCTCGATCAATTCCTTCAGCTCGGCAATATCGGTATCCGCCTCCATCGCTTCCAGCTCAACCATATCGGCGTTGCAGCGGCGACTGAAATCGCCCTGCTCGTCGAGCACGTAGGCGACACCGCCACTCATGCCCGCCGCAAAGTTGCGGCCAGTGTCACCGAGAACCACAACCCGGCCACCGGTCATGTATTCACAGCCGTGATCGCCGATGCCCTCAACTACCGCGCGGGCGCCGGAGTTGCGCACGCAGAAACGCTCTGCCGCAATACCGCGGAAGAAGGCTTCACCACTGGTGGCGCCATACATCACCACATTGCCGATCAGGATGTTCTCCTCGGCGGCAAAGGTGCTGACTTTGGGTGGATAGACCACAATGCGGCCACCGGAAAGGCCCTTGCCGACGAAGTCGTTGGCGTCACCTTCCACCTCGATGGTTACGCCATGGGCAAGAAACGCCCCCAGGCTCTGGCCGGCTGAACCATTCAGCTTGATGTGAATGGTGTCGGCAGGCAGCCCTTGCGGGCCGTATTTTTTGGCTATCTCGTGGGACAGCAGGGTACCCACCACCCGGTTGATGTTAACCACTGGCAGTTCGATGCTGACCTTCTCGGCATGGTCGATAGCAGGCTGCGCCTGGCGAATGATTTCGTTGTCGAGCGCCAGTTCCAGCAGGTGATCCTGCTCGATGGACTGCACGGTGCCGACATCGGGACTGGCTTTTTTCGCCGGGGTGAGGATACGGGACAAATCGATACCGCTGGCCTTCCAGTGGTCGATTGCGCTGTCCATTTCCAGCACGTCGCTGCGGCCCACCATCTCGCGGATGGTGCGAAAACCCAGTTCCGCCATGATTTCCCGCAGATCTTCCGCCAGCATAAACAGGTAGTTGACCACGTTCTCGGGTTTGCCCTTGAACTTGGCGCGCAACTCGGGATCCTGGGTGGCGATACCCACCGGGCAGGTGTTGAGGTGACACTTGCGCATCATGATGCAGCCGAGGGTAATCAGCGGCGCGGTGGCAAAGCCAAATTCTTCGGCCCCCAGCAGCGCGGCGATGGCCACATCGCGGCCGGTCTTCAGCTGGCCGTCCGTCTGCAACACCACGCGGGAGCGCAGGTTGTTCATCACCAGAGTCTGGTGCGCTTCGGTCAGGCCCAGCTCCCAGGGTAGACCGGCGTGCTTGATGGAGGTCAGCGGCGAGGCGCCAGTGCCGCCATCGTGACCGGCGATCACGATGTGATCAGCCTTGGCCTTGGTGACACCCGCTGCCACGGTGCCCACACCCATTTCCGCCACCAGCTTGACGCTGATACGGGCATGTCTGTTGGCATTCTTGAGGTCGTGGATCAGCTGCGCCATGTCCTCGATAGAGTAGATATCGTGGTGTGGCGGCGGGCTGATCAGGCCCACGCCCGGGGTGGAGTGGCGCAGGAAGGCGATGTAGTCATCGACCTTGCCGCCGGGCAGTTCGCCGCCCTCGCCGGGCTTGGCGCCCTGGGAAATCTTGATCTGGATCTCGTCGGCGTTGGCCAGGTAGTGGGCGGTAACGCCAAAACGACCGGAGGCCACCTGCTTGATGGCGGAGCGCTTGGAGTCGCCGTTTGCCATCGGCAGGAAGCGCTCGGCATCTTCACCGCCTTCACCGGTGTTCGACTTGCCGCCGATGCGGTTCATGGCCAGCGCCAGGGATTCGTGGGCCTCCGGCGAGATGGAGCCAAAACTCATGGCGCCGGTACAGAAGCGCTTGACGATCTCACTGGCAGGTTCAACGTCATCAAGGGCAATCGGGCCGCCATTGACGCCCTTCTTGAAGCTCATCAGGCCGCGCAGGGTACAACCGCTGGTGGCCTCTTCGTTGGAGGCCTTGGCGAAGCGCTTGTAGGCATCCACGTTATTGGTGCTGGAGGCCTGTTGCAGGGCTGAAATAGTGTTCGGGTTCCACATGTGCTTGTCGCCGTTCGCGCGCCAGTGGACCTCACCGGGGTTGGGCAGTACATGCAGCGGGATGGCGTTGCGGCCATAACCCAGATCGTGACGGCGCAGTGATTCCTCGGCCAGCACATCGAAACCGACGCCCTGCACCCGGCTGGGGGTGCCCACAAAGCAGCCCGCGATGACCTCATCGGCAATGCCGACGGCCTCGAAGATTTGCGCGCCCTTGTAGGACTGGGCGGTGGAGATGCCCATCTTGGCCATCACCTTGAGGATGCCCTTGGCCACCGCCTTGCGGTAGGCGTAGACAATCTTGTCGTCGGAGTCGAGGCGTGCTTCGGGCAGCAGACCGTCGCGGCGCGCCTGCCACAGTGCTTCGAAAGCCAAGTAGGGGTTGATGGCGTCGACACCGTAGCCCATCAGCATGCACAGGTGGTGCACTTCACGGGCTTCGCCGCTTTCCAGCACGATGCCGATACGGGTGCGCTCCTCGCTTTTCACCAGATGGTGGTGGACAGCGCCGGCGGCCAGCAGGGCGCTGACCGGCACCCGCCCGGGACCGATATTGCGGTCGGAAAGAATGATCAGGCTGTTGCCGTCCCTGATGGCCTGGGTCGCTTCATCGCGCAGGCGCTGCAGCGCAACCCTGAGACCGGCCTTGCCCTCCGATTTGGGGTAGGTAATGTCGATCACCCGTGACGTCCAGCCGCGGTGATTGATATGGCGCAGTGCCGCCATTTCCTCGTTGGAGAGAATGGGGTGGGGAATATGCAGACGATGGGCGTTTTCCGCCCGGTTGTTGAGCAGGTTGCCCTCGGGACCGATATAGCATTCGAGGGACATCACCACTTCTTCACGGATGGAGTCGATCGCCGGGTTGGTCACCTGGGCAAACAGCTGCTTGAAGTAGTCGTAGATCATCCGCGGATTGTCGGACAGGCACGCCAGGGCGCTGTCGTTGCCCATGGAGTTGACCGGGTCGCGCAGCTCCTGCACCAGCGGCAGCAGCATGAACTGCATGGTCTCGGCGGTGTAGCCGAAGGCGCGCATGCGCGCCAGCAGGGATTCCGGCTCAAAGCCGTGGGGTTCGTTCTCGGTGTAGAGATCCTCGAACTCGATTTTCTGCTCTGCCAGCCACTGGCCAAAGGGCTGTGAGTTGGCGAAGGCGCTTTTCAGCTCCTCGTCGCCCACCAAACGGCCCTGCTCAAAGTCGAGCAGGAACATTTTGCCCGGCTGCAGGCGGCCCTTGGCCTTGACGTTTTTGGGGTCAACCGGCACGACGCCCACTTCCGAGGCCATGATGACCTTGTCGTCATGGGTGATGTAGTAACGGCTGGGACGCAGACCGTTGCGATCGAGTACGGCGCCGATATAGTGACCGTCGGTAAAGGCGATGGAGGCCGGACCGTCCCAGGGTTCCATCATGGTGGAGTTGTATTCGTAGAAGGCGCGCTTCTCCGGCGACATCTCCTCATCGTTCTGCCAGGCCTCGGGAATCATCAGCATGATGGCTTCCTGCAGGGTGCGGCCATTCATCAGCATGAATTCGAGCACATTGTCGAAGTTGCCGGAGTCGGAGCAGTCGGGCTCGACGATGGGGAACAGCTTGTTCAACTCGTCGCCAAACAGCTCACTCTTCACCACCCCTTCACGGGCGTGCATCCAGTTGATATTGCCCTGGCGGGTATTGATCTCGCCGTTGTGGCTCATGAAGCGGCACGGCTGGGCGCGATCCCAGGAGGGGAAAGTGTTGGTCGAGAAGCGCGAGTGGACCATCGCCAGATGCGACTCATAGCGCGAATCGGCGAGATCGGAATAAAACGGCACCAGCTGTGCAGGCGTCAACATGCCCTTGTACACAATCACCTTGGAGGACAGGGTGTTGATAAAGAAATGGTGGGCTTGGGGGTGTGAAGACTGATAGCGCAGGGTGCGGGTGGCGACCTTGCGGATCAGGTAGAGCTGACGCTCGAAGGCGTCGGCGTCGATGTCATCGGCAGCGGCGACAAACAGTTGTTCAATATAGGGCATGGATGCCAGCGCGGCGGGGCCGACGTCGGCCTTGGCAGCGTCGACGGGTAAATCACGCCAGCCAAGCAGTTTCTGGCCCTGGGCAGAGATAATCTGGTTGATCGCAGCCTTGCAGCGTTCGCGCTCGCCCATGTCGGGGGGCAGGAACACATTGCCCACGGCATAGCGGCCCTTGGCGGGCAACTCAAGGCCAAATTCGGCCTTTGCCACCTCAGCGAAAAACTGGTGGGGCAGGGCGGTAAGGATGCCGCAGCCGTCACCGGTGTTGGCTTCGCAGCCGCAGCCGCCGCGGTGGTCCATCATGCGCAGGGCATGGTCCGCCTCAACCACGATACTGTGACTGGGTCGGCCTTTCATGTCGGCCACAAAGCCGACACCGCAGCTTTCTTTCTCATTGGCGGGGTCATACAGACCATAGGCCTGCGGCAGTCCCCGTGCGGTATCGATATCAGATGTGACCATACATTTCTCCAACTACTTGCTGTTGTTACTCACTGTCTCGCAGCCCGCCCCGGCAAGCGGGCATACCCGCTCACCGCAATCTCGTCGAGCTGCGTCGCGATTCCCCGCAGGGCGCCCTCTGCCACAGGTCTGGCCAGAGTCTCTGGCCGACATCTCCCCCCTGGGCGATCCGTGCAGGCACGGAAAACCCGCTAACCTGTGCGGCTGTTGCGCCTATATCTGGGTGCCTATATCAAGGGATGATCCGTGCAGGCAGGGCTAAAGCCCGGAAATTCCGGGTCGGCAACAATAGCAGATTTGAACGCTCAGGTAACCTCCCCCCTAATCGGCACTGCAATCGCGGTCCGACTTTGAGGGCTAAAACACTCCTCTGCGGGCAGTATCGTTCGATTCGCTGCTAAACTGGCGCCGACAGCAGACACCGGTTATGGCAGCCTGAACGTCATCGCAGCCAATGCTGACCGCGGCTATTCACACCCACAGGCTATCTACCTCTTTATCCTCACGAGCAGCGCCCAGTGACCAATCCGAACTTAGTATCCCTGCCCATTGATGCGGTGTTGCCAACCGTGCGAAGCGCCCTGGATAACGGCAACCGCTGCCTGCTGGTAGCCCAGCCAGGTGCAGGTAAAACCACCCGCGTGCCCCTCGAATTGATCAGACTCAGCGACATAAACCAGGGCCGCTGGCTGTTGCTGGAGCCGCGCCGGGTAGCAGCACGACTGGCCGCCACCTATATGGCGGAGCAACTGGGCCAAACCGTGGGCGAGACTGTCGGCTACCGGGTACGCGGCGAGCAACGGGTGAGCAGCGCCACCCGTCTGGAAGTGGTCACCCAGGGCATCCTGACCCGCATGTTGCAGGACGATCCGCTGCTGGACGGGATCGCCGGGATTATTTTTGACGAATTCCACGAGCGCAGCCTTGAGGCCGATCTGGGCCTGGCGCTGGCCCTCGATGTGCAGCAGGATGTACGCGAAGACCTGAAACTGCTGGTCATGTCCGCCACCCTCGATGTGGCCGCACTGCTCGGGGTGCTGGGTGAAAACACTACGGTTATCGACTGCCCCGGGCGCGCCTGGCCGGTGACCACCCACCACCGCCCCCCGCCCCTGCGCGAGGAGCCCGCCATCCACCAGGCGCGGGTTGTCCGCGAGGCACTGGCTGCCCACGACGGGCATATCCTGGTGTTTTTGCCGGGTCAGGCGGAAATTCGCCGCCTGCACAGCCAACTGTCAGGCACATTGCCTGCCGCTGTCGACATCTGCCCGCTCCACGGCCAATTGACCCTGGCACAACAGCAGGCGGTGCTGCGCCCGCTCACAGACGGGCCGCGGCGCATCATTCTGGCCACCGCCATTGCCGAATCCAGCCTGACGGTGCCCGGCGTCCAGGTGGTGATCGATGCTGGCCTGGAGCGGGTACCGGTATTCCAGCCGCGCTCCGGCTTGACCCGGCTCGACACCCGCCGGGTCAACCGCGCCAGCGCTGACCAGCGCCGCGGCCGGGCCGGGCGCGAAGCTGCGGGCTTCTGCTATCGCCTGTGGTCCCAGGACCAGCCCCTGACGCCCCACGCTGAAGCCGAGATCCTTCAGGCGGATCTGTCGGGTCTGGCCTTTGAACTCGCCCGCTGGGGATTGGCGGACCCCTTGCAGCTGCAGTGGGTAACGACGCCGCCCGCCGCCGCTCTGGCCAGTGGCCGACAGCTACTACAGACCCTGGGCATGGTGACGGCGGACGCCCACCTCACCCCCCTGGGCCTGCGTTGTGCCCGCTGGCCGACCCACCCGCGCCTGGCGGTTCTGCTCGATGCGGCGGCCAGCAACGGCATGTTGCCCCTGGCCTGCTGGCTGGTGGCCTGGCTGGAGGAAGCCCCCTCCAGTCGTGAAGTGGATATTGCCCATGTGCTGGAGCAGCGCCCCCACCGCGATGGCGCTGGCCCCGAAGGGCGCTGGTATCGGACGGCCCGGCAGTGGGCCGGGCGCGCTGGTTGCGTGCTGGAGATCAAGGATTTACAGGCACAGTCACAACCGCTGGCAGAACAGGTGGGAGAGCTGCTGGCCCGGGCTTACCCCGATCGCATCGCCCAGGGGCAGGGAGGCGGGCGCTTTAAGCTGGCCAGCGGCGGTCAGGCCATATTGCCGGAAACGCATGCCCTTGCCCGCAGTGAGTGGCTGGTGGCTGTTGAACTGGACGGGCAGGCCAGCGGGGCGCGCATCTTCAGCGCCGCGGCTATTCGCACCGACACCCTGGAACAGGTGTTTCCCCAGGCCCGCGATTGGCGCAGCGATATCCGCTGGGATACCAGTGCCGGACGACTGACGGGCGAGCAGGTGCGCGGCATAGGCGCGCTGATTATCGAGCGCAAGCCCCTCCAGCAGTTGCCGCCCGAAGCTGTTCGCGCTGCGCTGATCACTGCCGTCCAGGAGCGCGGCCACCTCAACTGGTCGGAGGAGGATAGCCAGCTGCTGGGGCGCCTGCGGTTGCTGCACCGGGTACTGGGTGAGCCCTGGCCTGACTATGACGAACAAAACCTGCTGGCCACAGCCTCGGACTGGCTCGGGCCCCACCTGGATAAGGTGTCGCGCCTGGATCAGCTCGACCGCCTGCCGCTGGGGCAAATACTCCTCAACAGCCTCGACTGGCATTTGCAGCGCCAGCTCGACACTCTCGCACCCACCCATATTGATGTCCCCAGCGGCTCCCGCCTGCGCCTCGATTACCGCGCCGAGGAACCGGTGCTGGCCGTCAAGTTACAGGAAATGTTCGGCCAGAGTGATACGCCAAAGCTGGTGCAGGGTCGCGTACCGGTGCTGATCCACCTGCTGTCACCGGCACGGCGCCCGGTGCAGGTGACCCGCGACCTGGCAAGCTTCTGGGCCAACACCTACTTCGAGGTGCGCAAGGATCTGAAGGGTCGCTACCCCCGGCACCCCTGGCCGGAAAATCCCCTGACAGCAGTGGCTACCAGTCGCGCCAAACCGCGCGGAAGCTGAGCTTTGCTGTCACTATCGACAACGCCAGCGTTACAACGCCAGGGCACGCAGGGGCTGCTTCTCTTCCTCAAGGGTCAGCGCCTGTTCACCGTGTTGCAGGGCCATGGACGAGTGGCGTCGGGCGTTGGTCCTGAACTCCTCCCGGCCACAGCCTGACAGGGCGACAAGGGCCTTTTGCAAGCGCATCTGCACCTCGAACATGCCAGCGCCATCACGCGCTATGGGCCTGAATATATCGTCAAACAAATCATCAATCACCAGCACGGGAACCCAGACCTGGGGGTACTTGATCTCCTTGCTGTGCGACGAGTCAGCATCGGCGGGGAAGTGGCTGAACAGACGCACGGCGCGACCGATCACATCAATGGCGGTGCCAGGATCGTTGACTGCCGGCGACAGGGCGCGGGAGGCAATTTCAGCCAATACCGACAAACCGAACCTGGGGTCCTGATCGAAGGAGCGCTCCCGGCCCAGGGTAAAGGCCTTGCGGATGGCACAGAGCTTGTCATCGCCTTCGATCCCGCGAACCCACGCCAGCGCGCACGTCGCGTGAACAAAGGTGCCCGGCAGAGAGGCGACAATAATCTCGCCATCACCATCGCCGATACAATCAGACAGCGCCTCCACATCCAGGTGCTGGACATAACCCACGCTGTCCGCATAAACAGCCCGTGCAGAATCGGGAATTTTGTCATTCGCAGTCCATGGCCGAGCGCCCAGTGAAGGGTTATCTATCCTCGCCTTTATCGCTGCCAGAGTGGCCTCCTCAACCTTGTCGGTGGTTTCCGAGACGCGGCCCAGGTGGGTGAGATGTTCGATCCAGCGCAGGATAGTCACCACGATCAACAAGATCACCGCCAGGGTTACAACAAACAGCACCAGGCGCCCTGCCTCCCCGTAGTAACCGGTACTGAGAGCCACGATACCCACCAGACTGAACAGGAATGACCCGATAAAGGTAGACAGCACATTCTGGGTGGTGGTGTCCTGCTGCAACAATCTCGCCGCCCTCGGGGTAACGCTGGAGGTAGCCGCGCTGTAGGCTGACACCATGACACTGAGGGAAAAGGTGGTCACCGCCAGCATGCTGGTGGCGAGGATATCGAGGATATGCTCCACATCTTCACGGGTAATGCTGACCGGGAGTTTTTCCGGCAACAGATCCTCAACAGCAATGGCAGCCAATGCCGTCACCACCGCCAGCACAGCAAACAGAGAGGCACGCACCCAGAGTGTTCGACCAAGCTGGTGTAAAAGCCACTGCCATTTTGAAACCATCCGCTTAACTCCAGCGAGGGGAAATAAGCCTGGTGTCTTGCGGCGCTACCCCTTGGGGCCCAGCAGCAACCACAGAATAAGCCCCAGCACAGGCATCAACAGCAGGATGAGAATCCACAGCACCTTGGCGACGGGGCCAGCCGAACTTTTGGCGCATTTGATAACAGCCCAGATAACAATAATGAGCCAGATCAGGCCCAGCAAACCACCTACTTCAAGTCCCATAGCAGTGCTCCCGGTTGTTATTGATAACGCTGTGACAACAATTCAACGGCAAGGATCAAATTGATTGCTCGCTCACTTGGCCGCCAGCATAAGCCACAGAGTACAGCAGGCCTCTATTGTTGGACAGCTCGACGGGCACCCGCAACCAAGACCCATGACGCTGCCCTCAGAATCCCCTTATAATCAAACCCGATATGCAGCGGTCGCGCCAATACCGCATGAAAGGCGGCAGGATCAGCAGGGGAATACAGCGCGCATGACCACCAAAGGCACTCTTTTTACCGTTTCGGCCCCATCGGGCGCAGGCAAAACCAGCCTGGTCGACGGTCTTGTCGCCAATCTCGCAGGCATTCAGGTCTCCGTATCCCACACCACCAGGCCGAAACGCCCGGGCGAAACTGACGGGGTTAACTACCATTTTGTCGATGTCGCCGCTTTCGAAGTCATGCTGGAACAGCACGCCTTTCTCGAACATGCCCGTGTTTTCGACAACTTTTACGGCACTTCCCGCCACTGGGTCGAAGAAACCCTGAGCCGCGGCATTGACGTTATCCTTGAGATTGACTGGCAGGGCGCCTCCCAGGTGCGGACACTGATGGCGGATACAGTGGGGATTTTTATTCTGCCACCCTCGCGGCAGACCCTGCTCCAGCGCCTCACCAACCGCGGCCAGGACGACGAGGCCGTGATTGCCAGGCGCCTGGCTGAAGCCACCCTGGAGATGTCCCATTACCGCGAAGCGGATTACCTGATCATCAACGACCATTTCGCTACCGCACTCGATGAACTCAAATCGATTATCACCACCCGGCGCCTGACTCTCGATAAACAGCAGAGCCGCCACGGCGCACTGCTTGACGATTTATTGTCCTGACCAGCAGTTTTTTTGTAAACTGTCCCGTTCCGCACCCCGGCGGACACCCAATTCACTACCCTTTTGCGTCACCAACAGGTACAGAAACATGGCTCGAATCACCGTAGAAGATTGTCTCGATCACGTCGATAACCGTTTTGAACTGGTTATGGTCAGCTCCAAGCGTGCGCGCCAGCTTGCCACTGGCGGCAAAGAGCCTAAAGTTAAGTGGGAAAACGACAAGCCCACCGTTGTCGCCCTGCGGGAGATCGAGGAAGGCTTTGTCACTGCTGCTATTCTTGATGAAAAAGAAGAAACCCACGAGTTCATGGACCTCAACATGCTGCACAGCCCGGCGCCGGAACCCGCCGACGACGACAGCCTGCTGCCTGACGAGTCGTAATACCCCGGGAGGAAATCTTGCAAGCCCTCGAAGCGCTGGAACACAAGCTTTCCTCCTACCTTGAGCCCGCGCAGGTCAAAAAGGTCGTTCGTTCCTACGAGTTTGCCGACAAGTACCACCGCGGCCAGGAACGTCAGAGTGGCGACCCCTACATTACCCACCCCATCGCTGTGGCCCATATCCTCGCGGATATGCACATGGACCACGAAACCCTTATGGCGGCGTTGCTTCACGACGTCATCGAGGATACCCCGGCCACCAAGACCCAGCTGAGCTGGCGCTTTGGCCGGACCGTGTCCTCCATGGTGGATGCGGTCAGCAAGCTCACCGAGATCGAATTTTCCTCCAAAGCCGAACAGCAGGCTGAAAGCTTCCAGAAGATGACCCTGGCGATGGCCAAGGATATCCGCATCGTTCTGGTCAAGCTGGCCGACCGTCTGCACAACATGCGCACCCTGGGGGTTCTGGCCCCGGAGAAGCGCCGCCGCATTGCCCGCGAAACCCTCGAAATCTATGCGCCCCTGGCCCAGCGCCTGGGCCTTAACGACATGCGGGTGGAGTTTGAAGACCTCGGTTTTGCCGCCCTCCACCCCCTGCGCCACCGACGCCTGCGGGAGGCCATCAGGGCGACGCGGGGCAACCGCAAGGAGATCATCACCGAGATCAAAACCATGATCGAGGTGCGCCTTGAGGTGGAGGAGATCAAAGCCAGCGTCACAGGTCGCGAGAAGCACCTGTGGAGCATCTACCAGAAGATGAAGAACAAGAAGAAGTCGTTCAAGGACATCATGGATGTCTACGCCTTCCGCATCGTGGTCGGCACCGTGGACGAGTGTTACCGGGTGCTGGGGGTGGTACACAACCTCTACAAACCGGTGCCCGGCGAGTTCAAGGATTACATCGCCATGCCCAAGGCCAATGGCTACCAGTCCCTGCACACCGTACTGGTGGGCATGCACGGCGTACCCATCGAAGTCCAGGTGCGCACCGAGGACATGGAGGCGATGGCCAACTACGGCATCGCCGCCCACTGGCTGTACAAATCCGGCAGCCAGGACGAGAGCAATCACGCCCGCGCCAACCGCTGGGTCAAGGGCCTGCTCGACCTGCAGCGCCAGGCGGGCAACTCCCTGGAATTTATCGAACACGTCAAGGCCGACCTGTTCCCCGACGAAGTCTACGTGTTCACTCCCAAAGGCCAGATTATCGAGCTGCCGAGCCGTGCCACGGCAGTGGATTTTGCCTATGCAGTACACACCCAGGTGGGCAACAGTTGCGTGGCCTGCCAGATCAACGGCCAGCTGGCGCCGCTGTCGCGGCCCCTCGAAAGCGGCGACAAGATCAAGATCATCACCACCAAGAGCGCCCAGCCCAACCCGTCCTGGCTCAACTTCGTCACCACCGCCAAGGCCCGCAGCGCCATTCGCCACTTCCTCAAAAACCAGCAGCACGAGGAATCCGTCGACCTCGGCAAGCGCCTGCTGGACCGGGCGCTGCAAAGCTTTGGCTCCAGCTACAAGCAGATTCGCAAATCCCAGATCAAGGCCCTGCTGAAGGAAACCGGCGCGCCCACCTTTGAGACCATTCTCCAGCAAATCGGTCTCGGCAGCCGCGTTGCCTACGCCGTGGCCAACCTGCTGATCCCCGAAGCCAAGCGCAAGCCCACGGAGAACAAGGGCATCAACTCGGCGGTGCTGATCGACTCCTCAGAAGGTTTGCTGCTCAGCTATGCCCGCTGTTGCCACCCCATCCCCGGCGACCCCATCATGGGCCATATCAGCCCCGGGCGCGGCCTGGTGGTGCATATGGAAAACTGCAAGAACCTCAATGACATCCGCCTCAACCCGGAAAAATGCATCCCCCTCAACTGGTCGCCCAGTGTTGATGGCGAATTCACCACCGAGATCAAGGTGGAAGTGGCGGCGGAACGCGGCATCATCGCCATTCTCGCCTCCCGGGTAACGGAACAGAACGCCACCATTGAGCAGATCCGGGTCAACGAACGCGACGCTCACACCAATATTGTCGCCCTCACCCTCAAGGTCAAAAACCGGGTGCATCTGGCCAATATCATGCGCCGGATCCGCACCCTCAAACCGGCGCAAAAAGTCTACCGTATCAAAAACTGACCCTCACAAGACACCAGCCCCATGACCAACAAAGCCGTGATTCACACCGACAATGCCCCCGCTGCCATCGGCACCTACTCCCAGGCCATCAAGGCGGGGGATACCGTTTTCCTGTCCGGCCAGATACCTCTCGACCCGGCCACCATGACCCTGGTACAGGGTGGCATAGCCGAGCAGACCGAGCAGGTCTTTCGCAATCTGGCCGCTGTCTGTGAAGCAGCAGGGGGAGCGTTGCAGGATATGGTCAAGCTCAATATTTACCTCACTGACCTCGGCCACTTCGCGACGGTTAACGAGATCATGGCGCGACATTTCCACCAGCCCTACCCGGCCCGGGCTGCGATCGGCATCAGTGCTCTGCCTCGCGATGCGCTGGTGGAAATGGATGGCGTTATGGTGATCTGAGCAACACCCCGCTGTAGAATGCACACCCGTCTACCAACTCTCGTGAGAAGCGACTGAACATGTTCTACCTGAACCGCCTGTTTGTGCTGTTTATCGCCGCCGCCCTGATTCCACTGCCTGCCACTGCAGACAAAGAGTCCACGGCCAAAAAAGTGCAGGTGGTCGGCTGGCTCGAAAAAGCCATCGTCATGCCGGTCGGCGCCACAGTAAAAATGAAGCTGGATTCCGGTGCGCTGACCTCCTCCATGGATGCCAAAAATATTGAGCCCTTCAAGCGCAATGGCAAAAAATGGGTGAGGTTTCGCCTCCACCTGGAGGACAAGGAAACCGGTGAGGATGTCTACCGGGATATGGAAATGCCCGTCAAGCGCTACACCCGTATCCGCGGCGCCGGGGGCGAGGAGCGCCGCCCGGTGGTAGTGCTGCCGGTCTGTATCGGCGACAGGGTCTATCGCGAGGAATTCACTCTGCGCGATCGCGACAATATGCTCTACCCGGTATTGATCGGCCGCCGCACCCTGAAGGATCTGGGGCTGCTGGATGTCAACTCCACCTACCTCACCACACCCACCTGTCCGCTGGACGATGAACAGCTCGGCAACACCTCCACGGCAAAGGACAGGTCATAAGCCCGCCTGCTATCAGGTATCGCCTGACGCCATTTCCCGCAGCAGCGCCCCATACCCTTCACGCCATGTCGGGTAGATAAAGCGGTAACCGCTCTCCAGCAACAGCCGGTTGCTACAACGGCGGTTGCCGCGTGAGGCTCCGGCAGCGACATTGTCAGTGAGTGCCACGCCCAACTGCGCGGCCAGCCACTGCTGAACCTCGTGCAATGGAACCGGCGCACAATCGGTGCCGATATACAGCGGCGCCAGAGGCGAGCCACCCAAAGCCGTCATCAGCAAGTGGTGCAAGACCCCGGCGCAATCTTCGCTGTGAATGCGGTTGGTCCACTGGGCAGGCTCCGGTGCTGCGCTCTGCCCGCGCCGCGCCTGCTCCACCAGCCGCGTGCGCCCCGGGCCGTAGATGCCGCTGAAACGCACCACTGTGGCGGGCACTGGACCTTCAGCAATGATCTGTTCTGCCTCAAGCAGATAGCGCCCAGAAAACCCCTTGGGTTGCGACGGCGAGGATTCATCCACCCATTCCCCCTGGTGCTGACCGTAGACACTGGTGCTGGACACCCACAGGATCAACCCGGGCCTGACAGCCATGGCGGCACAGCTATCCGCCAGCGCCTGGGCGCTGGCCACATAGGTATCGCGATAAGCCTGCTCGGTGAATTCACCGGGTGTCAGGCTGACCACCACGGCATCCTGACCTTCCAGGGCTGTAGCCAGCCCATGCCGGTCGCGACAGTCCCCGCCGATCATCCTCACACCATTGACTGACTGAGGAGTACGGCGCAAGCCGCTGACATCACAACCACTGGCCAGCAAACGCGGCGCCAGACGGCGGGCAAGATCACCAAACCCTATAAGCAACACTTTCAATTAACTTGCCTCTTGTAATAATTTTTGCCTATTATCTGCCATCGCTAGCAACAGCTGAAACCGCCATGACTCTAACTGAACTGCGTTATATCGTCACCCTGGCCCAGGAACAGCATTTCGGTCAGGCGGCCGAGCGCTGCCATGTCAGCCAGCCCACCCTCAGTATTGCGGTGAAAAAACTTGAGCAGGAGTTGGGCGTGGAGCTGTTCGAGCGCTCCAAGAACAAGGTGTCGCCCACCCCCACCGGTGAAAATGTCGTCGCCCAAGCACAGCGGGTGCTGGAGGAGGCCTCGCGCATTCTCGATCTCGCCGCCGCCGGCAAGGACCAGCTCAACAGCCCCCTCAAGGTGGGCGGTATTTTTACCATCGGGCCGTACCTGTTCCCGCACTTTATTCCCAAGTTGCGGGATATCGCCCCCCATATGCACCTGGTGGTGGAAGAGAGCTACACCGCCACCCTGCGCCGCCGCCTGCGCAATGGCGACCTGGATGTGATCATTATCTCCCTGCCCTTTACCGAGCCGGATGTGGTGACCCAACCGCTCTACACCGAGCCCTTTGTGGTGCTGATGCCACAGGACCACCGCCTCGCCAAACTCACCACCATCAAGCCACGGGATCTGGAGGGCGAAAATATCCTGATGCTGGGGGAGGGGCACTGTTTTCGCGAGCAGGTACTCAAGGCCCTGCCCAACCTGGCGCGCCAGCAGGGCAAGGACCACGACAAGGGCATTCGCACCGATACCGAGGGCAGTTCACTGGAAACCATGCGCCATATGGTGTCGAGCGGGCTGGGCATCACCATCCTGCCGCTCACTGCGGTGCTGGGCACCCAGAACTCCATGCAAAACCTGGTGACCCGGCCCTTTGCCGCACCCGCACCCTGCCGCACCACTGCTCTTGCCTGGCGCGCCAGCTTCCCGCGCCACAAGGCCATCGATGCACTGCGTCAGGCCATTGTTGAAACCAAGCTACCCGGACTCAAACAGGCGGAGTAAGGACACCTCGCAGCGGGATAGTGAACAGGAGAACCAGCACCGATGGATTTACCCAATCAGAGCTCGCACAATCAGGAAACACTCGACCAGTTACCGGTAACCCGCCTGCGCGGCGTCGGTAACCAGCTGGCGGAAAAGCTTGAGCGCCTGAATATCCGCACCGTGCAAGACGTGCTGTTCCACCTGCCCCTGCGCTATATGGACCGCACCAAAATCCTGCCTATTGGCGCCCTGCAACCCTACAGCGATGTGGTGGTGGAAGGGGTGATTCGCGGTTGCGATGTAGTGATGGGGCGACGCCGCAGCCTGGTGTGCAAGATCCAGGACAACACCGGCACCCTCAGCCTGCGGTTTTTCCACTTTTCCAATGCCCAGAAAACCAACCTGCCAATCGGCGCCACCCTGCGCTGTTTTGGCGAGGTACGCCCCGGCAGCGCCGGGCTGGAGATGTACCACCCCGAATATCAACTTGTCGAAGGCGCAATGACGGCGCCACTGGCCAAAACACTGACGCCGGTCTATCCCGCCACCGAGGGTATCACCCAGCAGCGCCTGCGCAGTGTTGCGGCACAGGCCTTGGGTCTGCTGAAAGAAGGCGCGCTGCCAGAATTGCTCCCCCCCGGTTTGCTGCCCGCCAACCCCCATACCCGTCACGGCGAAGGCGCCACCAGCCTCACCGCCGCCCTGCGATTTCTGCATCAGCCCCCCGCCGATGCCCCGCTGGGTCTGCTGGCCGAGGGTGAGCATCCCGCCCAGCAGCGCCTGGCCTTTGAGGAACTGCTGGCCCACCACCTCAGCCTGCTGCGCCTGCGCCAGCAGGCCCAGCTCCAGCCCGCGCCGCCATTGCCGCTGGCGGCGGAACTGCGTCAGCGCTTTCTCAGCATCCTGCCGTTCGCTCTCACCGGGGCCCAGCAGCGGGTGACGGACGAAATACTCGCCGATCTGCAACAGCCTATTCCCATGCTGCGCCTGGTGCAGGGGGATGTGGGTTCCGGCAAAACCGTGGTGGCGGCCCTGACCACCCTGTGCGCGATGGGCAATGGCATGCAGGCGGCAATCATGGCGCCCACTGAGATCCTCGCCGAGCAGCACCGCCACAACTTCGAGGCCTGGCTGAAACCACTGGGGATTCGCATCGCCTGGCTCACCGGCAAGCTCAAGGGCAAGGCCCGCGATATGCAGTTGCAGGCCATCGCCGACGGCAGCGCCCAGGTGGTGGTAGGCACCCATGCCCTGTTCCAGGAAGAGGTGAGTTTTCACAACCTGGGGCTGACGATTATCGACGAGCAGCACCGCTTCGGCGTTCACCAGCGCCTGGCCATGCGCAACAAGGGCAACGGCGATCTCACCCCTCACCAGCTGATCATGACCGCTACCCCCATCCCCCGCACCCTCGCCATGAGCGCCTACGCTGACCTCGACTGCTCGGTGATCGACGAACTGCCCCCCGGCAGGACGCCGGTCAATACCGTCGCCATCAGCCACCTGCGCCGCGCCGATGTGGTAGAGCGGGTCCACAACGCCTGCGCTGAAGGCATGCAGGCTTACTGGGTGTGCACCCTCATCGAGGAATCGGATGTGCTCGAAGCCCAGGCGGCAGAGGCGACCGCGGCGGAGCTGCACCTGATGCTGCCGGATGTGCGCATCGGCCTGGTGCATGGCCGTCTCAAACCGGCCCAGAAGGAGCTGGTGATGCGCGCTTTCAAGGAGGGCGAACTCGATCTGCTGGTGGCCACCACGGTCATCGAAGTCGGTGTGGATGTGCCCAACGCCAGCCTGATGGTGATCGAAAACCCCGAACGCCTCGGACTCGCCCAGCTCCATCAGTTGCGCGGCCGGGTCGGGCGCGGCGCACGCGAAAGCCACTGCGTGCTGCTCTACGGCGCACAGCTGTCGCAACAGTCGAAAGAGCGCATCCGCATCATGCGCGAGAGCAACGACGGCTTTGTGATCGCCGAAAAGGACCTGCAACTGCGCGGCCCCGGCGAAGTGCTGGGCACCCGTCAGACCGGCGAACTGCAGTTTCGCATTGCCGACCTGCTGCGCGATGCCGACCTGCTGCCCGCCGTCAAAACTGCCGCCGTGCAATTTCTTGATACCTACCCGGAGCGCAGCGCGCCCCTGATCCGCCGCTGGCTGGGGGAAAACGAAAAGTTTGCCCATGCCTGAGTGGCTGGGAGATGGGAGATGGGAGATGGGAGATGGGAGATTTTTTTTCATCTCTCATCTCACGTCCAACGTCTCCCCCTTAAGTAGACAGGGCCGACGTTTCCTCCTAGCATTGTTCCAAATTGTGCAACGCACCATGACACCATCAAGCAGGAGCTCCCCATGCCTTCACCCAAAGCAGCAGTGATCACCGGTTCCACCAGCGGTATTGGTCTTGGCATGGCTCGCAGCCTTGCCAGCCGGGGCATCAATATTATGCTCAACGGCCTGGGTGACGCCGCCGAGATCGAGCGCACCCGCATCGGCATTGAACAGGATTTTGGTGTCGGGGTGCATTTTCACGGGGCGGATATGACCAGGCCTGATGAAATTGCCGACCTGATCGCCGCCACCAAAACTGCTTTTGGCTCAGTGGATATCCTGGTCAACAATGCCGGCATCCAGCATGTGGCGCCGGTGGATGAATTTCCTGCCGACAAGTGGAACCAGATTATCGCCATCAATCTCAGCTCATCGTTCCATACCATTCACCACGCCCTGCCGCACATGAAGGCAGCGGGCTGGGGGCGCATCATCAACCTGGCCTCGGCTCATGCGCTGCGCGCTTCCCCCTACAAGGCCGCCTATGTGGCCGCCAAACACGGGGTGGCGGGCCTGACCAAAACTGTCGCCCTCGAAGTGGCGGAACAGAACATCACCTGCAACGCCATCTGCCCCGGTTATGTGTGGACACCGCTGGTGGCCAACCAGATCGCCGACACCGCCCGCACCCGAGGCATCAGCGAGGAACAGGTGAAAAAGGATGTGATGCTGCTGGCCCAGCCCACCAAGCAGTTTGTCACCGTGGAAGAGATCGGCGAGTTTGCCGCCTTTCTGTGTACCGACTCTGCGAAAAACATCACCGGCGCCATTCTCCCCATGGAAGGCGGCTGGACCGCCAAATAACCCCGCCCCTGGCAACGGCAGTGGCACAGTTCACTGCCATCAGCCACACTTAATCAGACCGGCGTTTGTCCCGAATCAACAGATCGGATATGACAATTCGGTGACAGCCTTTATACTGCCGCGCTCTTCACGAGAATGATTTACGAGGCCATACCATGAGCAATCCTCTTTCCATGCTGTTTGGCAAGTCACCGATCAAGCCCCTGCAGGAACATATGGGTGTGGTGAGCCAATGCGCTGGCGAGCTTTCCGATTTCTTCAAGGCTGCCATCGCCAGTGACTGGCAGGCTGCCGAAGCCACCTACGACCGCATCTGCGTGCTTGAAAACAAAGCCGATGACATCAAGCGCGAACTGCGCCTGCATATGCCCAAGGGCATGTTCATGCCGGTCTCCCGTTCAGACCTGCTCGAACTCCTTACTGTTCAAGACAATATCGCCAACCGGGCCCGCGATATCGCCGGCCTGATGCTGGGCCGCCACATGGCTATCCCCGAGCCGGTGCAGGAGGAAATGCGCAATCTGGTCGATGCTGCCATCACCGTTACCGGTCAGGCCCTGAAGATCATCAACGAACTGGACGAGCTGCTGGAAACCGGCTTTGTCGGTCGCGAAGTGGATTTTGTCGAATCGCTGATCAGCGAACTGGACGACAAGGAGCGCGTAGCGGATGTGCTGGAACGCACCATTCGCCACAAGCTGTTCGCCATTGAGAAAGATTATCACCCCATCGACATGATGTTCCTCTACGACATCATTGAGAAGGTTGGCGGGCTCGCCAACCGTGCCCGCCGCGTCGGCGGTCGCCTGCAAACCCTCGTGGCCCGTTAAGGCTGCGGTTTTTCACCTGTATATCGTCGCCTAGCGATTGCCCTGTTTTCCCTGCCTGATTGGCTGGCCGGACAAACAGCGTAGCTCGATAACAAGAGAGGAATACCCATGGAGTTTTTCACTGAATACGGGCAGATTCTTATCCTTCTTGCCTGTGTGTTCGGCTTTTTCATGGCCTGGGGGATTGGCGCCAACGATGTTGCCAATGCCATGGGCACATCGGTGGGTGCCGGCGCCCTGACCATCAGGCAGGCCATCCTGATCGCCATGATCTTTGAATTTATGGGCGCCTATCTCGCTGGTGGCGAGGTTACCGCCACCATCCGCAGCGGCATTATTGATTCGGATGCCATGTCAGACTCGCCGCAACTGCTGGTCTACGGCATGTTGTCGGCACTGCTGGCAGCGGGTATCTGGCTGCTGATCGCCAGCATAATGGGCTGGCCGGTGTCCACCACCCACTCTATTGTCGGCGCCATCGTCGGTTTCGCTGCCGTCGGCATCGGCCCCGAGTTTGTGAAATGGGGCAAGATGACCCAGATTGTTTCCAGCTGGGTGGTGTCTCCGCTGATTGCCGGGGTGATTTCCTTTGCCCTGTTCCGCAGTGTGCAATTTTTGATACTCGACACCGCTGACCCCTTTGCCAAAGCCAAGCGCTACATCCCTTTCTACATGTTTGCCGTGGGTTTTCTCATTTCCATGGTCACCATGGTAAAGGGTTTGCGCTACGTGTTTGCTGACTCAGGCATCGATATCAGCAAGGGCGAGACAGTCCTGCTTGCCTCGGTTGTGGGTATCCTCGTCGCCCTGCTGGGGGTGTTTTTGCTCAGTCGCGTGGAACGCAATCTCGCCGCTGAAAAGGACAACCGCTTCTACAGCGTTGAAAAAGTGTTTGCGATACTGATGGTGTTTACCGCCTGCAGCATGGCCTTTGCCCACGGCTCCAACGATGTGGCCAATGCCGTGGGGCCGCTGGCCGCCATCGTCAGCGTGGTGAAAACCGGGGTGGTTGGTTCAACGGCACCGATGCCCAGCTGGATCCTCCTGCTCGGCGGCGTGGGCATTGTTATCGGCCTGGGCACCTATGGCTTCAAGGTGATGGCCACCATTGGCAAGAAGATCACCGAACTCACCCCCAGCCGTGGCTTTGCCGCCGAACTCGGCGCGGCCTCAACCGTGGTACTGGCCTCCGCCACCGGCATCCCCGTATCCACCACTCACACCCTGGTTGGCGCGGTGCTGGGGGTCGGGCTGGCAAGGGGTATTGCCGCCCTCAACCTGCGGGTCATTGGCTCGATCTTTGTTTCCTGGCTGATCACCCTGCCAGCGGGCGCGGGCCTTGCCATCCTGTTTTTCTTCTTCTTCAAGGGCATCTTCGGCTAGCACCGGCCCGGCAACAGGGAAAGCCAGGGATGGCTGTCTGTCATAAGCGATACTCCCTTCACCGACTCTTTTTTCAGCTCACTCCAGCAGTGTGCGTAACCAGGTGGATGGGCCAGTAATCGCCCTTTGCCCCGGCAGGTTTTACTGTGGCTGCTCAAGTGACTCCCAAAAACGCCGGGTCTCCGCGTCGGGATCACTGACAATGCGCAGCGGGATGTCGAACATGAAAGTCTGTCTGGCGCTGGTATCGTAGGCGGGCCAGGGTGGGTGCTCGTCAGTATCGGGTTTGCCGGTGCGGGCAAAGGCAGCGATGGCTCTGCTCATGGCGCGCCCCATCACCACAGGTTCGTCTCCCGGCCCCAGCAGTTCCCGCGCGGTTTCAACGGTGTTGAAAAATAGCGGCATATCCAGACCGTGCGGCGAACGCAGACGTCCCTCCACGACCGGGGTCTGCCAGGTGAGCTTGTAGACGTAGACCGGCGCGGCCTGCTGGGCCACTTTCATGTCGGCATGACGCAATGCCCGGCGGGTGAACATGGTATCGGTCATGACCGCCGACAGCAGATGCATGGGTTTAAGGTCCGGGTAGGTTGCCCTGTAATGGGCCAGAATGCTGGCGCCAGCCTCAGCACCAAACATGCCGACAATCCTGGCTTCCAGCGCGGTATCATCCATCGTGACCCAGGCCGGATCGGCAGCTGTGAAGATTGTCGCCTCGTCCGCCGTTGTACCCAGCATCAGAGGAATATCCGCTGACTGGGCAGGAGCGGCAGAGGCATACAAGGGCTCGGTGATCAACACACCGTCCACCACCGGTTTGAAGGGGTTGGCCATGGCACTGCCGCCAGCCCCTTGCGCCAGTGCTGCGAGCAATTCAGCACTGCTGTAGCCCAGCAGATTGGCCTGTTGCTCCTCGGGAGTCTTGCCCAGTGCAGCCAGGACGCTGGCAGTGGCGGCGGGATCCGGTTCACTGACCTGCAAACCGCCGCTCATCATGATGGCCTTGTGGAACAGGCCATCGGCAGCGGGCACGCCCATCAGGGTCGCCACCTTGGATGAGCCGCCCGACTGGCCGAAGAGGGTGACATTGCCGGGGTCGCCACCAAAACGGGCGGCATTGTCGCGCACCCACTCCAGCGCCAGCACCAGATCGGCGATACCAGCATTGCCCGATGCGGCGTACTGCTCCCCAAGCACATCGCTGAGGTCAAGAAAGCCGAACATATTGAGGCGGTGGTTAACGGTCACCACAACCACGTCGTTGTCGCGGGCGAGATTCGCGCCGTGATAATACTCTTCGTTGGCGGTACCGGTAGAAAATCCCCCACCGTGAAGCCACACCATCACCGGCTTTTGGTCGCCAGTCTGGTCGGGGGTCCACAGGTTGAGGGTCAGGCAGTTTTCGCTAGTGGGGGTGTCGAGCAGCTTCAGCACTTTGGCGGTATCACCCGCCATGGTCAGGGGGTTTTGCGGGCAGCGAGGTCCAAACTCGCTGGCTTCCAGCACTTCGCTCCAGGGCGCTGGTGAAGAAGGTGGCAGGAAGCGTTTTTCACCACCAGTATCGGCGCCGTAGGGCACCCCCAGGAAGGCGATTGTGCCCGCATCGGCATGGCCGCGCAGGGGGCCGGATGTGACGACCACATCGGCGCTGCGCGCAGTCGTGCCAGCTGATGGCTCAGCTACCTGTTCCTCGCTGACAACCTGTGCCTGCGATTGCCGGTCGGCAGTCGGTTCCTCCCGGGCACAACCCGCTGCGGCTGTCAGTAACCCGGCACAAAGCCAGAACAACAGGCGATTGCCTATACATCGTTTCATACCCATGATGGTGTCTCCTGTGACTGCGAATCGTGACCAGCACAACCGGCAGGGTCGCCACTGGCTGTGGTGAATTGTTGTTATAGGCAATTATTATGGGTAATCACTGCGCCATGCGGAGAAAAACCCTAAAACCGGAAGCCACTGCTGATCAGATACACCATGACCGCACTCAATCCCAGTGCCGCCAATAGCCGCACTGGCAACGATGAAGGCGTGGGAGGCAACGAGCTGTGACTATCGCTATCAAGCTGTTTATGACCGTGCAGCATCGCCATGACCAGCCGCTCCTTGCGGGCAAACTCGTACCACAGGATCGCCACCAAGTGCACTGCCACCAGCGCCAGCAGGATGTTGAAGCTCACTTCATGGATATCCGCCAGCGACCTGCCAGCATCAAAACTCACCAGCCGGGACAACGGGCCTGACTCGAGGCCATCCACATCGACAGCAAAAAGACCGCTGCCCACCTGCACAGTCAGCACCAGCAAGAGTGCCGCTACACTCCAGCCGCCGAGGGGGTTGTGGCCAACAATTGCTGGCGCTAGCGGCTTCGGGCCCCGGACATAGGCGAGAACACTGGCCGGCCCCTTGATGAAGCTGGCAAAGCGCGCGCTGTGACTGCCCCACAGCCCCCAGCACAGTCGGAAGATCAGCAAACCGAGGACGGCGTAACCGCTGTAGCGGTGCCAGTCCATGGCACGGGTTTCAGCGCTGTACCAGGAAAAGCCCAGCAGCAATGGCAACAACCAGTGAAAAATACGGATGGGCAAATCCCAGATTTTGACTTTAACCATTGCTAACGTTGTTACTCCGGCAGGTAATCAGGCATGGACCCCGGCTTGGGGAATTCAAAGAGCTCGAGTATATAACCATCGGGGTCCTTTGCCATAAAGACCGTCGGCCCATTGTCGCCACCCACATCCAGTTTGCTGACCTCAAAACCCGCAGCGCTAATGCGATCAGCAAAGGCCTGGGCATCGACCACATTAAAAATCACCCGGCCAAAGCCGGTGTTGTCGCCATCGGATTTGTCATCGGCTGCACCGTGACCCAGGTCGACGCCGGAGGCAATCACCAGAAACGCATCGTTGAGGTTGCCGGACAGGTTCATCGCTACCTCCAGCAGGCCGCCGTCCTTGTTGGGCACCTTGACCACTGCCTTCATCCCCAGCACCCGGGTGTAGTAATCCAGGGAACGCTCAATGTCCGACACATTAAGCCCTACTCCGCCAACGCGGTCCTGCATTGGCGGTGCGGCATCGTCGGCAGCGGCACAAGTCAGTGCAAAAAGAAGGCTGGCAATAAAGGCGATAAACGACTTGAAAGACATAGGTTTCTCCGGCAACACTGAGGATGGATTGTTATTGTTGGCGCGGGCGTGGCTCGCCCTCTTTTTCAAGTGTGGCAAATTTGAGCCAAATGGCATCCGCTACTGCTCCGTCAATATGCTGGCAATCCTGCACCTCGACCTGCTGCAATTCGTAGCGCTGATAATACATCTCATCGGTGGGGAAGCGGGTATCCCACACTGGTACATCGAAGCGCACAACCGGCAACGTAGTACCGGCACTGCAGTGATCCGATAGACCTGGTATTGCTACGCTTACCGGCTTGGCTGCCACCACCAGCGCAGGTCCCTGTTGCGGTGCAATCCTGCCGGACATAAAAGTTCTTGCATCAATCTGTTCACCCGCCTTGGGGTCCACATTTTCCGGCAATTGCTCCCAGGTAAAGGACGACAGGCGAATCCACTGGCCACCCTCCGGGGCCTCGATATAGGTGCCAAAATCCGCTAGTACCGCCAAGGGCCAGCCTATCAACAGCACCAGGGCTGCCACTGCCGAGCGCAGCCATTGCTGTGCGGCGGGCCATTCCATCCCGGCCACTGAGCTGGCTGCCGGGGCGATGGCGCGAAGATCTGTCTTGCTCCACTGCTGTGTCTTGTTCATTGCTCGGCCACCTTGTCCACAGCGGACTTGTCGGAATGGATCACGTAGGTGGGAATCCCCTTGATCAGGTAACCGATGGAAATGGCCGTGCATTCCCCTGTGTCTGGATCGGGGTAACCGTCCGCCATGCTTTTGTAAGCCTGGTACACCGCTGGGCAGGTAAAGCCGGTGGAGGTTTCGCCAAAGGAAAAGGCCTTGGACACGGTGCGGTATAGCGGTAGCCAGTCGTGATAACCGGCGAGAACACCGCTGAAATTCCCCGCCTCGTCCACTTCCATGCGAATGCGCGCGTCGCGAAAATGCAGGTGCGGCTTGGCGAGGGAGGCCTCGTTGGCCTTTTCGATCAGGTACACATCCTTGCGTTCGGTGCTGAGAATCACGCCGTTTACGATCTTGCCCTTCATCACCGTCTGGTACTGGGGATCATCCATGACCCGCAAACTGGCATCGGTGAGCACGGCTTGCCCGGCGGCATCGCGCACCACCGGGTCCTGCCCCTGGTAGATGCCGATGCTCACCTCATCATCATTTTGCCGGTCATCCACCCCGCTGACTTCGACCAGAATGGTGTAGTTGCCATCCAGCATCACGCCGCTGCGGTACTGGGTGATGTAGCCACCGGGGGAATCATTGCGCAGGCCAAACTGGCAGCCATTGACCCGATAGTACTGGTTGTCGACATTGTCTTCACCGTTGAGGCCGTTGGCGAATTTCTGGTGGGGGCAGGTGTTGGGGGCCGGGGAGGAGCCATCAGTCCCGGTCAGATTGAGGCCGTAGGCGGTGTTGCCCTGCACGGTGCGAAGTGGTGGCTCGACGGCGGTTTCCGGGTGGTTGCAGGCGTTGAGCCCACCCGGCCCGCGCTTCACCATCTCCAGCATCAGCCCGCCCTGGTTTTTGGGATCGGTCAGCACTGCGCGCTCTTCCTCCGTCTTGCTGGCCAGATAGGCATCCCTGTCCGGCGCGACTGCCAGCCCGTTGGGGCAATCTTCCTCGCCCTCGTAGTTGGCGATGCCAAACCAGGTAAGGGCAAACCCCAGGGTTTCACCCTTAGCGGCGGCCACAGTGAAACTGGCCTGGGTCAGCAACAGGGCGCCCAGCAGTGCCGAGGTCAACAGCAGTGGCGGCCTGAACCCGCTGATGAGCGGAGACAACCCTGTGTGATGTTTCGTCGTGGTCATGATTGTTACCTCCAGGTGGAGCGCGCGGCTCCACTGTACTGGTTATCAATAGTTCACAGCGCCTGCGCTATCAGTCGTCTTCCAGGCGATACACATCGTGGCACTGCTTGCATACCATCCCCAGCGCGCGATGCTGGTCCGCCAGGGCATCCATATCACCACTGGCGAGTACGTCGGCCAGCATGATCGCCTCCTGATTCAGCTCTTCACGCAGGCGGTCAAACTCGTCGCGCTGCTCCCAGATAACAGGCAGCGCCTCGGTCTCGATGCCTGCCTCAGGCCCGGACCCCGCTGGAAACCAGTCGGCGTTAGCCTGGCTGTGGGCCAGCATGCCCAGCTGGTCGACGTGCTGGCGCACCATGATCATCAGCGGCTTGCGCTTTTGCAGCTCGTCGCGAATGCCCTTGTAGGCGCCGCCCAGCTCCCGGTAATTGGACTGCCGCGATTCAATTACCTGCTGTTCATCGACAGCCCAGGCGAGTCCCGCCACCACCATGGCTGTGCAGGCCAGCAGCACCGCTCCCTTCTTTACCTGCCTGTTTTTTTCTACCACTTCAGCTACTCCACGCATCACAGCTGCCGTCGACATTGACGACCCCGCTTAAAATCTGGCAACGGCCACAGCCCTCCGGGTCTGCTGCCGTGTAAAAGGTACACTTCAGGCAGCTCTTGGCAGCATCGGTGGCAATCACCTGGTAATTCATTGACCTGCGCAAACCCTCGCTGCTTTCCGCCTCGGGATCGGAACAGGCCATTCCCTTGGCTGCGAGGCCAGGTGCCACCGCTGCGGCTAGCAGGCCGACAGCTGTCGGTGCAATCAGGGCAAGAAAGCGGCGCCGGGTGTGCAATTGGCTGGTCATGTCGGCTGTTTCCTTATATTCACCTCAGGTCACCAGGATGTCGGTGATGGGCTTTTGGGTTTTCATCGACTTGTTGCCGTAGCTGTCGATATTGAGCCCCATCACCTGCTGCACGGTCAGCCCCACCCGAGTTACCGGATCGCCCCGGCCAGCCACATGCAATCCCGAGCGCAGTTTGCCGCCCGCCTTGCCAGCAATCATCATGGGGATGCTGTTAAGGGAGTGAACCTTGGCGAACTGGGTGTCGGAGAGCGCCAGGATCAGCGAGTTGTCGAGCAGGGTTCCGTCGCCCTCGGGAATGGCCTTGATCTCGTCGAGGAATGCCGCCCAGGCTTTCATGCTCTGCTCCACAAAAAAGGTCGCCTCAGGCTGGTAACCCAGCTCCTCGTCGATGGGTTCCTCGTGGGTGACCTGGTGATGGGTGACGGTGGTGCCGGGTTTGCGCAGGGTTGAGAACGAATTGGAAAACAGCATGTTGAACACCCGGGTCTGGTTACAGGCCAGGGCCATCGCCAGCAGGCCAGCAAACAGCCGGTTGTTGTGAGCGGCGGTATCGACATCGCTGCCGGGGGTCATCTCGGCTGGATTTTGGGGTATGGCACAGGCCGCAGCCGGGGCCGGTTTTTCCAGCATCAGCGCCAGGCGCTGTTCGGTCTGGCGCACCGAGGTGAAATACTGGTCCATGCGCTGGCGATCGCTGTGGCCGAGGGATTTTTCCAGGTCCCTGTACTGCTCGCGCACTGAACTAAGCACGCTCTGGCGCAGCATGATTTCGGGGTCCGGAGTGAAATCTGCCCGATTGGGGTCCCTGAAATCAGCGCCGAAAATCCGCTGGTACAGCGCAACCGGGGAAACCTCGGAAGGGTTGGTGATAGCGGGGCCGGTGCGGCTGTGGCTGTCGCGGGGGTTGCCCGTGGCGCTCACTTCAATGGAGCGGAAACGGGTGCTGCCACCGATCTTTTCGGCAATCAGAGTATCGAAGGTAGGACCCTCGATCGCCTCCTTGGTCATCGGCGCCGCGCCACTCAGGATCGAGTACTGCCCCGAGTAGTGGCAGAAATTCTGGGCGCCGTCGAGGAAGGTATTGAACCCTGTGAACACGCTGACATCGTTGCGATGGGCTTCGATGTATTTCAGCTCCGGCGGCAGATCGTAATTGGCACCCACCGTGGTGGGCACAAAGCGATCGATATTCATGCCGCAACCCCAGAACCAGGTACCGAAGCGCACCGGGATGGGCGCGCCGGAGGCCAGCGCCGTGGCGTTGTCATTGAGAAACAGGTCCAGCAGGGGCAACCCCACCGCCACGGCGCTGCCGCGGCACATCCCCTGCAGGAAACGTCTTCTGCTCAGGCCTTTTTTCATGGTTATTTCTCCTCGCCGGTTGGCGGGTGCGGTAGTGCCACAGCGAGGCTATCCGCCGCCGGAGCCTTGGCTTGAACCGATTGTGAAGGTGCATGGAATTGATCGCTGGTTGCCACCAACCGCAACAGGGCGGGCAGGGAATAGCCGCTGCGGGCAAAGCGGCGATTGAGCCCTTTCATCCACTCACTTTCATCCCGTTCGACGGTGCGCCCGGACCCCGCCTCGAACACGCGCCGCACCAGGCAGGCCGGAGTGTCGGGATGCGCCGCCACGGCTGCGCCGAGACCCACTGCATCCTCGTATTCACGCCCGTCGAGCACGCCGCTGGAATCGATGGCCACGCCGTTTTCCATGGCGCGGAACACCCCGGAACCATCAAAGTTCTCCATGGCGAGGCCGATGGGGTCGGTGATCCTGTGGCAGCTGGCGCAGGCCGCATCGGTCTGGTGGGCCAGCACCCGCTCGCGGGCGGTTTTGAATTGCGGGTTATCGGTGTCCTGCACCACTGAGAAGTCGACATTGGCGGGCGGAGTGGGCACCTCCTGGCAGAGGATCAGCTCTCGCACCGCCTTGCCGCGCAGGGTGGCGGAACTGCGGCCAGGATGGGAGTGCAGCGCAAGGAAACTCACCCGGGTCAGCAGGCCTGCGCGGTCACCGGCCTTGGGGTTGTCCCCAGGAGGGAACACATAGGTTGACCAGCCACCGGGATTGGCCACCGGCACCCGGTAAATCAGGCCGAGGGAGGACGTGAGAAATGTTTTACGGGTGGTGAAAAGCTCGCGGTAGTCAGCGTTTTCGACCAGCAGGTGATCGACGATGGTACGCAGGGTTTCCTCCCGGGAATCGGCTGCCGCCTTGAAATTGAAACGGGGAAATACCGCCGGGTCCTTGGCCAGTTTGTCGAACTCGTCAAAGCGCAGCATATCGTCAAACAACGCTCGCACCCCGGCTTCGAGGCGGGGCGAAGCGAGCAGGCGATTGACCTGTTTTTTCAGGCCGGAGCGGGTATGGAGGTCGCCCTTTGCCGCCGCGTCAAGTAATTGCGCATCGGGGGTGGTATTCCACAAAAAGTAACTCAGGCGCTGGGCCTTGGCGTAGCTATCGAGGCGCATGGCTCCGGCCCGATCGGGGTCGGCTTCAACCCTTTCGATGCGGAACAGGAAGGGCGGTGCCACCAGCATGCCCGACAGGCCGGCCTTCAGGCCTTCATAGACATCGTCTTTTTGCCCGCCGACCTCGGTCAGAATGCCGCTGTAGAGGGCGCGCTCACTGTCGCTCAGGGGGCGGCGAAACAGTTGGCCACCCAGCCTGTCGAGCAGATCCGCCGCGCACTGGCTGGTGATGCCTGCGGCAGCAGGACTGTCGCAATAGTCCGCAGGTGATTTTTTGACAGCCTCGACATACTGCTGGGCAACACTGCGGCCAATGGTGTCGAACTGCTCAAAACCGAAAGGCGTGACGGACACCACGGAGGAGCCCAGGGCAAGCAGTCCGTGGGTGCGCAACTCCGGCTCAAAGCGGCCTTTGATATCGATGTGTTCACCGAGAATATCGGCAACGGAATTGCGGTACTGCTGCTCGTTGAGACGGCGAACCTGGGGGATCGCCGCCGACTCGTCAGGGGCTGCCAGCAGGGGTGCGGACAATACCGCGGCCATGGCGCCAAGCAGTGTAACCAGTGGCAGATAGAACCCGGGTCGATGCATATCAGGACTCCAGCGGGTAACCCGGGCTTGCGAAGACAGCCTCGGGTTTGGCCGTTTGTTATAGGATTTCGGCTCCAACCCCGGGGCAGACAGTGAATGCAGCGTATGGATTGCCGTTTAACACCGCGCCGCGAGGCAACTCTTACCCTGTACAGTAGAGCGCTTTTACCTATACTACAAATGCAATTTTTGCATTAGATCAATACCTGTTCGACATAGGCAGACGAATAGACTGGCTAGAGTTAGCCAGGCTAGTAGACAGGCTATAGCGGAGATAGACAAAAGATGAAGAACCTCGACCTGCGCAAATTACATCACGCCATCGTGCTGGCGGAGGAGACCACATTCGTGCGCGCCAGCAAGCGACTGCACATCAGTCAGCCCGCGCTGACCCGCAGCATCCAGAATCTCGAGAGCGACCTCGACCTGCAGCTGTTCGACCGCAATCTGTCCGGCGTCATGCCCACCCCGGAGGGTCGGGTGGTACTCGAAAGGGGCAGGGAATTGCTGCACCAGATGGGCAGCCTCTACAAGGAAATCGGCCAGCTGAAGAATGTCGATGGCGGGGAGCTGTCCCTCGGCATCGGTGCCGGCACCCAGAACCCCATCCTCAATCAGCTGATGCTGGCACTGGTGAATCGCTATCCGCAGCTCACCGTGTGTATCGAGGTGGAACCGGTAGCCGACCTGGTGGAATTGCTGCAGCGCGAGCGCATAGAATTTTTTGTCGCCGACAAGGGGCAGATCAAACCTGCCGCGCGCAAGCAGCTGCAGCTGGAAAAACTGATGTCCTGCAACGGCGGTTATTTTGTGCGCCGCGATCACCCCCTTGCTGCACTGCGGGATTTCCCCCTCGACCTGATCGCCGGGTTTCCTCTTATCGGCTGCAAAACCGAGGATAACGAGTGGCACCCGCCGGGCAAGTTCGAAAAGCAGTATTTCAAGAGCGGCAAACTCAATGGCATCGTCTGCAACGATATCGCCACGGTGAAATCGGTCATTCTTGAATCCAGTGCCATTCTGGTCACCGTCGACGCCATGGTCGCCGATGAGCTGGCGGACGGCAGTATCTGCGAGCTGCAGTTCTTCAACCCCGGTTTTTCCACCCAGCGCGAGATATGCCTGGCGACGGTGCAGGGCCGGACCCTGTCCAATGTCGCCAAAATGGCGATTGATGCCATTGTCGATATCGCGGCGCGCGAGCCTGCCCGCAAGCCTGAGAACTAAAGCAGCATTCCCGCAGGCTCAAACCATCCCGGCCACATGCTCACCGATGGCAAGGCATGCCGTCAGCCCCGGCGACTCAATGCCGAACAGATTGACCAGCCCCGGCACCCCGTGCACGGTGGAACCGTCAATGCGAAAGTCGCTGTCGCCCATGCCGGGACCTGCCAGTTTGGGACGCACCCCGGCATAGCCCGGCACCAGGCGGTCGCATTCCACCCCAGGCCACCAGCGGCGAATGGCCGCGTAAAAGTGATCGGCGCGGGCGGGGTCGACGCTGTAGTCGGGGCTGTCCACCCACTCCACATCGGGGCCGAATTTGCCGCCGCCGGCCAGATCGAGAGTGAGGTGAACACCGAGGCCGCCGGGCTCGGGAACCGGGTAGACAAGATGAGAGAAGGGAACCTTGCCGCTGTAACTGAAATAGCTGCCGCGGGCAAACCAGCTGCGCGGCAGGGCGTGTTCGGGCAGGCCAGAGAGAGTACCGGCCACGGCAAGAGCATCGAGACCGGCGGCATTGATCACAGCGCGGGCGCTGAGCTGCAACCGCTCCTCAGCGGCGCCGCTGACAATCGCCAGCTGAATACCGCCCCCCTTGCCCGTCTCTGTCACGCTGCCCGCACTCACCCGGCTGTGACAGGCCAGCAGCCCGCCATGGCCCTCCACATCAGCCAGCAGGCCCAGCATCAGGCCGTGGCTGTCGACAATGCCTGTTGACGGTGACAGCAGCCCGGCATGGCAGTCCAGCGCCGGTTCCAAAGCGCTGACCTGCTCGCGACTGAGCCAGCGCAGATCCGCCACGCCGTTTGCCTCCGCCCGGCTGCGGATGGCCTTGAGGGCCGCAATCTGATCGGGATTTGCCGCCACCACCAGCTTTCCCGTGCGGGCGTGACCAATACCGCGCCCGGCACAGTAATCGTAGAGTTGCTCGCGCCCCTGGCGGCACAGAGTGGCCTTGAGGGAGCCGGGCGGGTAGTACAGCCCGGCGTGGATTACTTCACTGTTGCGGGAGCTGATGCCCTGGCCAAAACTGGCTTCGCGCTCCAGCACCAGCACCTCGCGCCCGGCCTGTGCCAGGGCGCGGGCACAGGCGAGGCCGATCACCCCGCCACCGATCACCACACAGTCCACTGATTCCATGGTGCAATCCCGCTGCTTTCAGCCAGGTCTGTAGACGCTTAGGGCTGGAAGGTATCGCGGTCCGACACCTCGTTGTAAATGGCAGGGTCAAACAGGTTTTCGCTTTTCGCCACCACCGTCGATACCACACAGTCGCCGGTGACATTGACAGCGGTGCGAATCATATCCAGCAGGCGGTCAACCCCGATAATCAGGGCGATGCCCTCCACCGGCAGGCCCACCTGTTGCAGCACCATGGCGAGGGTAATCAGACCCACCCCCGGCACCCCGGCAGTGCCCACCGACGCCAGGGTAGCGGTGGCAATCACCGCCAGGTAGCCGCCGATGCCGATATCCACATTGAAGGCCTGGGCAATAAAGACCGTCGCTACACCCTGCATGATGGCGGTGCCATCCATATTGATGGTGGCGCCGAGGGGCACGGTGAAGGAGGCGATGGAGTTGTCGATGCCGATGCGCTTTTCCGCCACGTTCATGGTGATCGGCATGGTGGCATTGCTGGAGGCGGTGCTGAAACCAAACAGGATCGCGGGGCGGACGTTCTTGAAAAAGGTCAGCGGATTCAGCCCCGAGAAGAGTTTGAGCAGCAGGGGGTAAACACCGAGCATATGCAGCCCGAGCACCAGCACCACCGTGCCGAAATACTTCGCCAGATCGAGAATGGCGCCAATCCCCAGCTCACTGAACAGCTTGGCCAGCAGGCAAAATACGCCGTAGGGCGCGAGGTGCATGAGGAAGTTGACCATGGTCATGATCACCTCGTTAAAGCTCTGGAAAAACTCCAGCACCTTGCGCCCCGGCTCGCCGCTGTGGGTCATCGCCACCCCCATCAAAATGGAGAACACGATGATCTGCAGCATATTGCCCTCCACCATCGCCTGCACCGGGTTGGTGGGGAAGATGTTGATCAGCACCTCCTTCACCGACGGCGCAGGGCCGGGCTGAAATTCACCCCCATCCCCCAGCTCGATACCCATGCCGGGATCAATCACATTGGCCAGTAACAGCGCCAGACTGATGGCAATGGCGGTGGTGAGCAGGTAGAGCCCCAGGGTTTTGGCCGCCATCTGGCCCATGCGGGCGTTGAGGCCCATGGCGCTGCTGCCACACACCAGCGAGACAAACACCAGTGGCACCACCAGCAACTTCAGGGAGGCGACAAAAATACTGCCCACCACATCAAACACGGAATTGACCAGCCAGGCAGAGAGATTGGCGACAAAACTCCCCTCCGCAGCCGACAGCACATTCAGCACTGCGCCAACGGCGATACCCGCCGTCATGCCGATCAGGATTTTGCTCGATAACTTCATGGTGGCTCCCTTATGTTGTTTTGTTGTGCCGTCTTGCCATGCCGCGCTTTGCGACAGGCGCAAGAGGTTATTTTTTATCGCCTCGCAGCGCTGCTACCCGCTGCTGAAGATCTTCAGCCACAACCCGCTCCGGCTGCAGTGGCGCCGCGGCAACCACATCAATACGGCTGAACAGTTTCCAGCCGCGCCGGAATACCCCGCCGCGATGGCTGAAAAAACTGCCCCACAGCCCGCGCAGCGCCAGCGGCACCACCGGCACTGGCGTATCGGCGACGATGCGTTCAATGCCGCGGCGGAATTCACCAATAGTGCCGTCGCGGGTCAGCTGCCCCTCGGGGAAAATACACAGCAACTCACCCGCTGCCAGGTAATCGGCAATGGCTTTCATGGCTTGCTCATAGGCCTGCTCATCGTCCTGACGGGAGCAGATGGGAATGACGCCACCGGCCCTGAAAATGTAGTGAAGTACGGGTATATCGTAGATGCCCTTGTGCATCACAAAACGCACCGGGCGCCGGATAGCCCCCGCCAGGATCAGGGCGTCCACGTAGCTTACATGGTTGCAGACCAGCACTGCGCCGCCTTTTTGCGGAATGTTATCCAGCCCCTGATGACTGACCCGGTACATGCCGTGGCTCAACAGCCAGACGAAAAAGCGCAGGGTAAATTCCGGCACCTGGCGGAAGATAAACAGCGCCACGGCAATATTCATCAGCGCCAGGGCGAGGAAAAATTCGCCGATGGTAAAGCCCACCAGCCCCAAAAACAGCATCCCCAGCACACCCGCCATCACCATAAACAGGGAGTTGAAAATATTGTTGCAGGCGATCACCCGGGCGCGTTTTTCCACTGCCGTGCGGGCCTGGATCAGGGCCTGCAGGGGCACGATATAGAACCCGCCAAACATGCCCAGCATCACCATATCCAGCAGGATACGCAGGCCGCCACTGGTGGCCAGGAATTGCCAGAAACCCGCTTCGCCCTGCGCCACAAATCCCGCTGCGGCAAAATACAGATCGATACCAAAAATACTCAACCCGATGGAGCCAAAGGGCACCAGACCGATTTCCACCCGCTGGCCGCTCATGCGGTCACACAGCAGGGCGCCGATGCCGATCCCCACGGTAAACCCGCACAGCAGCAGGGCAATCACCGTGACATCGCCGCGCAGCACCTCCACCACAAAGTTGGGCGTCTGGGTCAGGTAGGCCAGCCCCAGCAACCAGAACCACGAAATACCCAGGATGGCGTGCCATACGGCGCGCTTCTCGCGCGCCAGTTTCACCAGCTCACCCATTTCCCGCGCCGGGTTCCAGTCGATACGCAGGTCGGCGGCGTGGGGTTCGGCCACCGGCACCTGGCGCCCCGCCAGCCAGCCAGCAACCGCCACCACCATCAACACCGTACCCACCCAGGGCAGGGAATTTTCCACCCCGGCCAGCAGGGTGCCGAACAGGGTGCCGAGCAAAATGGCGACAAAAGTGGCCATCTCCACCTGCGCATTGCCCGCCACCAGCTCGTCGGAGCGCAGGTGCTGGGGCAGGATCGCGTATTTAATCGGGCCAAAAAAAGTGGATTGCATGCCCATGGCAAACAGCACCGCCAGCAGTCCCCACAGGCTGCTGAACATGAAGGCCAGCACCCCCAGGCCCATGATGACAATCTCCGCCAGCTTGACGCGGCGGATAATCAGCGACTTCTCGTACTTGTCCGCCAGTTGCCCCGCCAGGGGTGAGAACAAAAAGAACGGCAGCACAAACAGTGCCGCCGCCAGATTGACCAGGGTATTGGTATCCATGTCCGTGCCGGCAAACCCGGCGGTTACCGCCAGCACCAGCAGGCAGTTCTTGAACAGGTTATCGTTGAATGCGCCGAGAAACAGGGTGACAAACAGAGGCAAAAAACGCCGGGATCTGAGCAAATGAAACTGGCTGTCGGGTTCATTGCCGCTCATATCAATATCCTGGAGTCTGGGGATCTTTGCCTGATTGGAAGGTCAGAGACTGTCGTCAAAGCCATGGACTGTAGCAAACCCCTATGACCATGGCCATATGAGTGGCAATGTCTGATCGCCACCCCCATAATTGCCCGTCAACCTGGAGGGAGCCATGAAGTACTGCTGTATCAGGGGTGTTGCCTTATTGTTACTGACTGGAGCCTGCCTCCCCGGCATCGCCGACAGCGATGGCGCGCCAGCATCACCGGCACTGCAAGCCGCACCACAGGAGCAGGCCCTGCCCGCTGACGCCACTGAAATCAAAAGGCCCTGGACCACCAGCCTCTACCTTGAGAACGACCTGTTCGGGGAAACCGACCAGAACTACACCAATGGTATCCGCCTCTCCTGGGTGTCCCCCAACCTGTCCTCCTACCGCGATGACCCCGCTGTACCCGCACTGATCAACAACGTCAACGACCGCCTCGACCGGCTGCTGGATTTCAGGACAGGCCTGACCCGCAACGTGGTGGTGAGTCTCGGCCAGCTGATCTACACCCCCGCCGATCGCGACGCCACGGCACTGCAAGTGGACGACCGCCCCTACGCCGGTTATCTCTACCTGGGTTTTGGTTTCCATGCCCGCACCAGCGACCGCCTCGACTCAGTGGGCGTCAATCTCGGCGTGGTGGGCCCAGCAGCCCTTGGTGAGCAGGCCCAGGACGCCATCCACGATTTGCGCAACATCAAAAAATTCCAGGGCTGGGACAACCAGCTGCGCAATGAACCAGCGTTGCAGCTGGTCTATGAAAACAAACTGCGGCTGTTCAATCAGCCATTGCCCTTCGGCATGCAGCACGACTTTATCAGCCATGCCGGTATCGCCCTCGGCAATGTCGGCAGCTACCTCAATGTCGGCGGCGAATACCGTATCGGCTGGGATCTGCCGGAAGACTTCGGCACCTCGGCGGTGCGCCCGGCGGGCGACAACAGCGCACCGGGGAGTGGCGACACCCGCCTGATTCTCAGCGACAGCCTGCTCTACGGGCTGCACGGTTTTGTCTCGGTGGATGGCCGCCTGGTGGGCAACGACATTTTTCTCGACGGCAACACCTGGCGCGACAGCCACAGCATCGACAAGGAGTACCTGGTGGCGGATGTTTCTGTGGGGCTGAGCTTTCTGGTGCGCCAGTGGAAGGTGTCCTACGGCCAGGTATTCCGCAGCCGCGAGTTCAAGGGCCAGGAACACCATCATGAGTACGGTTCACTGAGTATTTCCTATACCTGGTAGGCGGCGCTGGAGAGGGTTGCACATAAAAGCTGGCCGGGACAGCGGAGCAGCCCGAAAGCCGAAGGAGATTTTGCCGTCCTGATTTATTGAGCGGTGCTTTACAATGGCCACCTCCAACCCACCGCAAGCAGAAGATACTTTGCCCACTGACAAGCCCTTTGCGCCCCATAAGCCCCGCTGGCGAGCACTGCACTGCTGCACGGGCAATTCCGTACCCCGTCACTGGCGCCACTGGCTGGAGGATCGCGGCTCCCTGACCCGGCGCCTGGTCAGTGCCAGCGGTGGCGATTTTCGCGTGCAAATTCTCCGCCAGTTTGTCGGCCTGCCAAGTGCGGAGGAGGCCCGCACCCTGCGTCTGGCGCCGCGCCGCCGGGCACTGATCCGCGAAGTGCTGCTGATCGGCAATGGCGTGCCCTGGGTGTTTGCGCGCAGCATCCTGCCCCTCACCACCCTCAGCGGCAGGCTTCGGCGCTTGCGCAAACTGGATAACCGACCGCTCGGGCAGCTTTTGTTCAGCGACAACAGCATGACCCGCGGCGCGGTGGAAGTGGCGCGTATTGATGGCACCTGCCTGCCCGCAGCCTGTGACGCCCAGGGCCAGCCGCTGTGGGGGCGGCGCTCGGTATTCCGCCTCGACGGCAAACCACTGCTGGTATGCGAGATTTTTCTCGACGGATTTACCCCTACAATGGCTGATATTTTTCGGCCATGGCAACCATGAACCTCAGCAATACCCGCCTGATTCACTTTATCCACCTCACCCGTCTGCACAAGCCGGTGGGCACAATCCTGCTGCTGTGGCCCGCCCTGTGGGGCCTGTGGCTGGCGGCGGGCGGGGTTCCCGATCTGGCGGTGCTGGCCATTTTTATTGCCGGGGCCTTTGTGATGCGCGCGGCGGGTTGCGCCATCAACGATTATGCCGACCGCCATATCGATGCCCATGTGGCGCGCACCAGCTACCGGCCGCTGGCCACTGGCCAGGTCAAACCCTGGGAGGCCTTGGCGGTATTTGTCGCGCTGTCGTTACTCGGATTTGGCCTGGTGTTGCTGACCAACACACTGACTGTGGTGCTGGCCTGTATCGGCGCAGTCATCATTGCCATTTATCCGTTTATGAAGCGCTATACCCATCTGCCACAGCTGGTGCTGGGCCTGGCCTGGGGCTGGAGCATCCCCATGGCATTTGCCGCCCAGAGCAACAGCCTGCCCTGGCAATTGTGGCCGCTGGTGCTGGCGGTTATCGCCTGGACCGTGGTGTTCGATACCTTTTACGCCATGGTGGACCGCGACGACGATATCCGCATCGGCGTCAAATCCACCGCCGTGCTGTTCGGTCGCCACGACCTGACCATCATCGCCGCACTGCAACTGGTGACGGTGTTGCTGCTGGCTGCCAGCGGCCTGCTGTTTGCCCGGGGGTTGGCCTATTTCACCGGGGTCGCGGTTGTCGCCCTGCTCTTTGCCTACCAGCTGCTGTCGACCCGTCGACGCGACAGGGATGCCTGTTTCCGCGCCTTTATGCACAACCGCTGGGTCGGGGTGGTGGTATTTGTGGCGCTGGTGTTGGACTACGCCTGACATCAGGCCTGAGCATCAACGCACAGGTAGACAGCCCTGTCTGCCGTGGCTGATACTTTTGGTTGTCACAGTCTTGTCATGAAAGCGCCATGTAATGGAGCCCTCTCAAATACAGATGACGATGGCAACCTGGAGCGAACCGCCATGACAATGCAAACCATACTGATCATCGACGACGAAGCCGCTATCCGCGACATGGTGGGTATCGCCCTTGAAGTGGCTGGCTTTCGTTGCCTGCAGGCCGAGAACGCCCGCGACGGCCACGCCCTGATCATCGATGAAAAACCCGAGCTGGTACTGCTCGACTGGATGATGCCCATCACCAGCGGCATTGAACTGCTGCGCCGCCTGCGCCGCGATGAGCTGACCGAAAAGCTGCCGGTGATCATGCTCACCGCCAAGGCTGAAGAGGACAACCTGGTGCAGGGCCTGGAGGGCGGCGCCGACGACTACATCACCAAGCCCTTCTCACCCCGCGAGCTGGTGGCGCGCACCAAGGCGGTATTGCGCCGCAAGCAGCCGCAAATGCCCGAGGAGATCATCCACGCCCGCGACCTGGTGTTCGACCCCGTCAGCCACCATGTCACCATCGGCGAGCAGACCCTGTCCATGGGGCCAACGGAATTCCGCCTGCTGGGCTTTTTTCTCACCCACCAGGATCGGGTCTACTCCCGCGACCAGATTCTCGATCATGTGTGGGGCGGCAATGTCTACATGGATGAGCGCACCGTGGATGTGCATATCCGCCGCCTGCGCAAGGCGCTGTCCATCGCTGACCACGACCAGCTGATCCAGACGGTGCGCGGTTCCGGTTACCGTTTTTCTACCCGCTTTCCCGGTTGAACCGGCAATTGAGGCTCGACACAGCCACCCGCTAAGGTGAGAATTCCGCCTCCTGAAGCGAATATCGAGGCCATTTTGCAGGAAGGTTTGCGCACAGAAGTCCAACGGATTGTTGCCCTGGCGATTTTTTTGCTGGCGTTTGGCCTGTTTAACGGTTTCCCACTCACCACTCTGTTGATCGGCGGTACCGCCTACATGGCCTTCACCCTGATGAAGGTCAACAAGCTCTATGCCTGGCTTGCATCAGATACTGACACCATGCCGCCGGAAGCCACCGGGGTATGGGGTGATATCTCCGACTACCTGTACCGCCTCCAGCGCCGCATTGACCAGTCGCAGAAAAACTACACCAGCCTGGCCCTGCGCATCCGCCAGATCACCTCGGCCATCGACGACGGCATGCTGCTGCTCAACAGCGACCGCACCCTCGACTGGTGGAACCCGGCAGCCACCCAGCTGCTGCAACTGCGCGAGCGCGACAGGGGTGAAAATATCGTCAACCTGGTACGCAATCCGCTGTTTGTGAATTTTATCCACGCTGAAAACTTCAGCACCTCCCTCGAATTGCCATCCCACACCAACGCCCAGCGCATCCTGCAGTTTTCTGCCGGGTCCTTCGGGCGCGGCGAGATTGTGCTGCTGGTGCGGGATATCACCCGCCTGCGCCGCCTGGAGGAAATGCGCAAGGAGTTCGTTGCCAACATTTCCCACGAGCTGCGCACCCCGCTCACCGTGCTGATCGGTTATCTCGAAACCCTCAGCGACAGCACTGATTCGCTGCCACCCCACTGGCAACGGGCACTGCCACAGATGGACCAGCAGGCCAAGCGCCTCAACTCCCTGGCGGAGGATCTGGTACTGCTGTCGCGCCTCGAGTCGAGCGATATCAACCCCAATCGCTCCCTGGTGGATATCCATCAACTGCTCGCCTCCATTGTCGAAAGCCAGCAAATGCTCACTGCAGGCACTCACCGGTTGAGCCTGCACTGCCCGCCAGGACTGTCGATTGTGGGCGAGAACAAGGAATTGCACAGCGCCTTTGCCAACCTGGTGGTGAATGCCATCCGCCACAACCCCGAGGGCTGCGATATCAGCATCCGCGCGCGCGGCACAGCGGCTGGTGTGGTGGTGCGCATTGCCGACAACGGTGTCGGCATCGACCCCAGGCACCTGCCGCGCCTCACCGAGCGCTTTTACCGCGCCGACGACAGCCGCGCCAGCACCACCGGCGGCACCGGACTGGGTCTGGCCATCGTCAAGCATGTGATGGGGCGTCACAACGCCACCCTGAAAATTCGCAGCACCCTCGGCAAGGGCTCCACATTCAGCTGCCGCTTTGTCACCCCCAGGTCAGCAGACAGTGCCAATGCCAGCTAACCGCGTTGCCCGGCACAATCGCTACAGTATTGCGCAACCCTGAAACAGCGGGCCGGGGCTTGACGCCATGGCGGTCATTGCGCAGGATGCCCACACCTCCGAGGATACTGTATGGGCACCGAAATCGAGCTCAAGCTGAGCCTTCCCCGCTCCGCCCTGGCGGCACTGCGCAGGCATCCCGTGCTGCTCGCCGCACCCAAATCCGGCAATGCCTGCACCCTAGAAAACACCTACTTCGACACCCCTGATCTGTTATTGAAAAAGCGCGGCGTCGCCCTGCGAATCCGCCGCCACAGTCGCCGCTGGTTGCAGACGGTAAAGTGTAGCGCCACTTCCAGCGGCGGCTTGAGCCAGCGCCCGGAGTGGGAACAACCCTACAGCGGCAGCTTCGATTTTGCCGCCATTGATCGCCCCGCCGTGCGCAAACTGCTGGCGCGCCACCACGACGATCTGGTGCCGGTTTTTTCCACCCGCTTTCGGCGCGAAACACGGGTCTACGCCCCCGATGCCGACACCCGCATCCTGATCATGATCGACACCGGCGAGCTGCTGTCGGGAGACCGCAGCGAACCGATTTGTGAAATCGAGCTGGAGCTGGAGAGCGGCAAAGCGGTCGATCTGCTGCGCCTCGCCGCTGTGCTGGCCGAGGACTTGCCGCTGCTACCCGATGATGTCAGCAAGGCCGGGCGCGGCTATCGGCTGCTGACCGGGCAGGTCGCCGGTGCGGCGCGCGCCGAACCGTCCACCATCGAGCCACAGCAGACGCCGGTGGAGGCCTTCCAGCAACTGGCCTTTGCCTGCCTGCGGCAATGGCAGGCCAACGTACACGGCGCCGCCAGCAGCCACGAGCCGGAGTTTATCCACCAGTTGCGGGTCTCCCAGCGCAGGCTGCGCTCGCTGATCCGCCTGTTTGCCCCGGCGCTGCCCGAGGCGTTTGTGCGCGACTGGAACCAGCGCCTGCGGGACAACGCCAGCAGCCTTGGCGGCGCCCGCGATCTCGATGTGCTGTGCGACGAGATACTCGCGCCGGTTGTCGGCACCACCACAGCCGAAATCCACGCCCTGACACGCCTCACTGACAATCTCACCAGTGCCCGCCAGGCGAAGCGGGAAGTGTCTTCCAGCACCCTCAATCCCGCCAGCCAGGGACGCCTGTTACTGGCCTTCAGTGCCGCGCTTCATGATCTGCCCACCAACAACCTGATCGGCGCGGTCGATATGCACGCCTTCGCAGCGCTGCAACTCGACGCTATCCACAGCCGCGTCAGCAAGCGTTACAAGTCAGCCCGCAAGCTGGTGCCGGAAAAACTCCACGCCCTGCGCATTACCCTCAAGGGCCTGCGCTACGCCATGGAATTCTTTGCGCCGCTGATGCCCGGCAAAAGTGTCGCCCGCTACCTGCAGTCACTGACCCGCACCCAGAACGCCCTGGGCTTTATCAACGATCTCGATGTGGCCCGCACCCAACTGGCACAGCGCGCCGCTGATGATATCGAGCTGCAGCTTGCCAGCGCTTTTGTTTGCGGCTGGCACGGGCCGCGTTACCACAAGCTGAGCCAGCGCGCCGTCGACGAACTGGGGGCGCTGCTCAAAGGCAAGGCACCCTGGCATGACTAGCCTGTCCAGGCCGCCTGCCGATACGTTGGATTACCCCTTTCTGCGCCCGGAATTTTTCGCCGCTCTCGAAGACAGCGGCAGTGTCTGCGCCGCCAGCGGCTGGACGCCCCACCACCTCAACATCAACCGCGATGGCCGCAACCTGGCCTTTATGCCCCTCTACCTGAAAACCCACTCCTGGGGCGAATATGTGTTCGACTGGGCCTGGGCCGACGCCTACCGCCGCCACGGCCTCGAGTACTACCCAAAGCTGCTCAGCGCCATTCCCTTCACCCCCGCCACCGGCCCGCGCATCCGCTTTGCCGAGGGCGCAGACCAACCGGCAGTGGCACGGCAACTGGTGAGCCAGGTGATCGAACTGGCACAGGACTGTGGCGCCAGCAGCTGGCACCTGCTGTTCCCCGAACAGCAACAGCTGGCGCTACTCGAAACCTGCGCAGACGATCCACACCTGATGCGCCGCACCGGGGTGCAATACCACTGGTTTAACGTGAATCAGGCCCATTCACGCTACCAAAGTTTCGAAGACTTTCTCGCCGCGCTCTCCTCTCGCAAACGCAAGATGATCCGCCGCGAGCGCCGCCAGGTAGCGGAGCAGGGATTCCATATCGAGGTAGTCGGCGGCGACAATATCAGTGCCGGGCTGTGGGAATTTTTCTACCAGGTTTATCACCGCACCTACCTCAAACGCAGCGGCAGCGCGGGCTACCTGAGCCGCGATTTTTTCCACCAGATCGGCGCCACCATGCCGGAGCAGGTCGCCATGGCCGTGGCTTACAGTCATGACAAACCCGTCGCTGCCGCCCTCTATTTTTTCGACAGCGACACACTCTATGGCCGCTACTGGGGCTGCCAGGGCGAGTACGATTTTCTGCACTTTGAACTGTGTTATTACCGGGGCATCGACTTCGCCATCGCCAGGGGATTGCACAAATTTGACGCCGGTGCCCAGGGCGAACACAAAATCCTGCGCGGCTTTACGCCGGTGGAAACCCACTCCCTGCACTGGATCGCCAATCCCGGCTTTGCCGAAGCGGTGGGGAAATTTCTGGTGCAGGAGCAACGGCAGATGGAGCGTTATCGGGAGGAGGCGGCGGAATTGTTGCCATTTAAAAATGCGCAGGTTTGAACAGTCCTGCGGTGAGCCCAAGTACCCAGTGATTGCCAACCATGCAAGCGACTTGAAATAAAAATAGATCGGGGTCTACTGTTCGTGGGTAACTCTGATTTCTAACGCAGCCTTAAACGGACGAAGCGGGTTAGCGCGAAGATCCGTTTGGAGGATTTCTTATCTCCATCACCTCTGAGGTCATATATTTCTTGTAACTCTCCCACTCATAAGCACCATCATACATCCAAAAAATATCAGGCATTGCTACCTTATCATCCACACCCCAATAATCCTTGCTGACAACTTCACCGTCAATTTTCAATCCATGCAACTGAACGCTCTGAAATGTAATATCTGCTTCTTCTGGGATTTCAATATTGTATGCAGGTGTTACCCATCGCTCATAATGATCTTTTTCGTCAGACCAACGCGTAACAAAGCTAGATACACTTAGCCAGTTCGCCTTATAACCCTTCAGATATTTAGAGCAAGCATTTCTAAGAATTTCCTCTTCAGAGTATGCAATTGAATTAGTTGACGCTATTGGAGCCAATTCTTGCGAGCTGTGCTTTTTAAGAAACACCAAATATTCTTCTGCTTGGTTCAAAATCATCCCTGTAATGTAGAATTTTACTTCTTTTGAAGGGCCCTTAAATGATTCAAGTACTTCAGCTTCAACGTTTTGCGCGCATCCAATTTTCTCGCCTTTGTATTTTACCTCGATGAGATCCCCTTTTTTTACATATATTCTGGCAACAATATCTGCGTCATTGAAATATTCACTAATACTTTGTTTTATCCAGGTTGTGGCCAGAGAAGTCTGAGCAAACGCAATCAATATTAATATTGCAAGTATCCTCATAAGTGACCTTTGAGAAATCTAACGCCCGCATTTGCTGCTGGTTTGAAGCGCAGCGGAAAACCAGTCCGACAACATGCGCTTGTTAGGGCTATACAGGCTTAGCAATATCACCTACCTGCGGGTAATCAAAGGGAACAGCTTGCTTTTCTGGGTGTTCGATAGTTTCTCCCATTATTGCGGCTAGTGCACCACTAGAAGCTCTTCTGATTATTCGGCCGCCAGACTCGGTTCGGTTCGACTTTATAGTGCACATTTTGGGCTGCACATGCACAACAGACCCAGAACCTCGCACAATTTCAAGATTACCTAGACTTTCACCGGTAACGGGGTCTTTAATTTCTTCGGGCTCAACATAGTAGACTAAAAAAGTATCACCTTTCGATATACCATGCTCGGAACCTTTGTTTAATACGAGTGTGAGATCATCAATTACTCGAACTACAACAATTTGAGAATTTTGATTTAGTTCGCTCATCATTCACCACCTAAATAGAAACTTGGAACAGAAGGTTTAACAATTAGCTTAGCCAAGTCTTCAGGCTTATTAGCCTTAAGCGCTTCTACTTTTTCACTAAACTCTGCTTCTTTAATAAGGATAACTTGTATCTTTTTGTCGTTTTGGATGTTTATTACTTTTCCTATTCCGCTAAGGCGCTCAATGCCACCATCTAAGTAGTACACTGACACAATTGAATCATGAGATAAAAGTTCTGTAGGATCGAGGAGCAATAAAGCTGAAGCATCCCTGTAGGTCGCTGGAGGCTCGATTACAGTCCTGACACGAGGAAGACTTACAGTTGAATCTACGTTTGCATCGTAAGCAGCTCTAATAAAAATCCCCAATACTACAAAGATTAGCAGCCCCAGCACGACGACTATATTTAATGGCACTGCTTGGCTGCTAGGCACTATAAAGAAGCCAATAACAGAGACGGCAAGGCCAATAATAGTAAATAGTGCTCCCCAAGACTTCACGGCAGCTGACCATATGCGGTCTGAAAAAGTCATAGTATGTGTTACTCCATTCTTTCCGAACTCAGAGCCCTAACGCTTTGCACAGCGGCGCGAGGTACGAGCGTCCGGCCCCGCAGGGGCGAACTGCTGCAACTTGTTATAACTCATTGCGCTCCATACTCGCAGCCAACTCATTTGAGCCAAACTCTTTTAAGTGCTCTATTACCTGTGAGCGATCTTGAGAGGAACGATTTTGGCTGAGTTTGTACTTGCATTCAATTTCACTAATAATAATTTCAACGCCAACAATGGCACCCAACATTGATGCCTTATATTGTGCCTTCCAAGGTTGAGGCAGGGCTGATTCATATTTTTGAGTCAGAGCATCAACTACAGATTGAATTTTGGCGGGAGATGTAAATACTGTGCAATTACCGTAGATGTGTACAGCTTGATAGTTCCAAGTTGGCACACCAGGTGCAGCGTACCAAGAAGGTGAAATATAATCATGTGCACCCTGCAAGGTAATAAGAACCTCTTGACCATTCAATTCTGAATGCTGGGGATTCTGTAATGCTAAATGCCCAATAATTTTGGCTTTATCGTCCGATAACAAAAAAGGCATATGTGTGGAGAAAAACCGACCATTAACATTTGAAATAAGCTGACCGAATGCATTGTCTTCAACAAATGCAAAGATCTCATCTTTATCGGATATTTCAAAATGCTTGGGTATGTACACAGTCTATCCTTGAGTTATAACAGCGTGTTAATGAGGCCACTGGCCTCATAATAATTATTAGCAGGCGGCCTTTTATTTTTTTCTCCACGGCGGCCCTTACACCTAACAAGCTGAAATACAAAGATTTTATATTTCTACAATCAATCGAAAAACGAAAAAAAGGCCAGCGGCCTGATAATTTTTGATTAATCAGGCCGGCTCGATAAGGTCTCGTGGCTGGTATCGAGGGTGGGGCTACTTCCATGACGCGATCTCCTTTTCTCAAATCCTTCAATGAGTTCATGACGGCACATCGCTACAGTCGATGTACTATCGACTCCTGACTCGACCGGATCAATATTCCATAGTTTTCAGTGGCAAGCAACATCCACATCAATCATCCTCATGAATCGACGGAGCAGGGATTGGATATGCTTTTCGTGGTTGACTGTTACCAAGGACAGCAAAAGCGAGCACAAGGGTTTTGCGTTTTGCCCCTGAACTAAATAAAAATGCATCACCTGCTCCCGGATGCCCGACATTGCGGCTCAGTCTAAAAACTCAGCAAGGTCTTGACGAATACTCTGACCCGAACATCAACAGCAGGCGAGTCAACACTATGCCGCATGGGATGCACTCGACAATATCGCCTTGGCAACATCTTTGCGGGAGGCGCCAAGGGCGAGCAGTGATTTCATGATCAGGTCAATGGAAACTCCCGGATCACCCGCTTCCATCTTTGCAATCCGTGACTGACTGGAGTGAACCATTTTGGCCAGTTCAATCTGGCTCAGCTTGTTTTTAAGCCTGTACTGGCGGAGAGAATGACTAAGCGCCAGTTTCATTTCGATGTAGGCGGACTCATCCGGGGTGAGGCCCAGGAATTCGTCAGCGCTACCTGTTTTCCAACCGGCAGCCTCGAGCTTCTTGCGTTTAGTCTCTTTCATCGTCATACATCCTGAATCTTGACTTGCATACATCAATGACCGTCTTGGGTGTCGCCGTAGTCTTCTTTTGAAACACATGAGCAATAACAATCGCATCAGAATCGACTCGGTAGACTATTCGCCATATCTTGTCGCTATCGGTAATGCGCAGCTCGTGACAACGAGACCCAATTGACGGCATCGGTCTTGAATGTGGCATGGAAAGCTTTGCACCGCGCTGCAACAATCGCAGCAGATAGCCTGCCTCCAAACGGGCTGGCGCCGATAACGGCGGCGTCTTTACCATTCCATGTAGCCAAATCAATGGCTTGTCCTTTGGGCTCATGGCTGCAATTTATGCCGGATATGACATAAACGCAAGTAGGCGAATGATTAAAACCCACTGTTACCGGGCAAACACCAACAACTGGTTATTGGCAGGCATGGCGTTGTCTTCTGCCAGCCGCAGTCCGATCTTTTCCGCCAGTGCAGTCACTGCTTCAATGTCCCGGATGCCCTGATGGGACGCTACGGCCTGAAGGTGTTCATCAAAGCGGGCGTTGCTGTCGCTGGTGTAGCGGCCTGCGTATTTGAAGGGGCCGTAGAGCGCAATCACCTGCGGCTGGAGGGTGTCGATTCCGGTAAACATCGCCTCTACGGCGTGCCAGGGCATGATATGGCAGGTGTTGGCGCTGAAGATGGCGTCGTATGGCCCTTTAGGCCAGGGATCGCTGAGCACATTGAGGGGCAGGGGCCGCAGCAGGTTGGGGGCGGGGTTGTCGTCAATCCAGGCGTTGATGCCGCCGTGGTGCTCGGCCACATCGCTGGTTTGCCATTCAAGGTGGGGCAGGTGCGGTGCAAAGTGCACGGCGTGCTGGCCGGTGCCGCTGCCGATTTCCAGCACGCGGCGGCAATCGGCAAATACCCGCTGGAGGATGGCAAGGATGGGCCCCTTGTTGTTTTCGCAGGCTTGGGAAAAGGGCTTCATTCGCTCTCACCCGGTATCTCGTCCCGTAAAAACACCCACTCCCGCGCCGATGACATGGCGGGGTTGTAGCGGTAGCCGCCGTCGTCAAAGCCCTTGATGTCCTCCGGGTCTTTGAGGCGCTGGCGGATGATATGGCCCGCCATCATGCCGCGCGCCTTTTTGGCGTAGAAGCTGATGATCTTGTACTGCCCGCCCTTCTTGTCCTTGAACACCGGTGTGATCACTTCGGCGGCGAGTTTTTTCGGCATCACCGCTTTGAAGTATTCGTTGGAGGCGAGGTTGATCAGCACTGGATGCCTGTCATTCTCCAACACCTGGTTGAGGGCATTAGTGATGCGCTCACCCCAGAACTGGTAGAGATCCTTGCCGCGCTGGTTGGCAAAGCGTGTGCCCATTTCGAGCCGGTAGGGCTGCATCAGGTCGAGGGGTTTCAGCAAGCCGTAGAGGCCGGAGAGAATGCGCAAATGCGCCTGCGCCCATTTGAGATCGGCGGCGGTGAGTGTCTGCGCCTCCAGGCCGGTGTAGACATCGCCCTTGAAGGCGAGGATGGCCTGGCGGGCATTGTCTTTCGTGAATGGCCGCTGCCAGTCGAGGTAACGGCCAAAGTTGAGATCCCCCAGCTTGTCGCTGATGCCCATCAGTTCCGACACCTGGGGCGGGCTCAGGGCACGCAATTCCTCAATCAACGCTTCGGCATCGTCGAGAAAATCAGGCTGGCTGTGAGTGCGAACCTTGAGCGGCGTGTCGTAATCGAGGGTTTTGGCAGGCGAGATGACAATCAGCATGGCGGTTCCGGTTTATTGGCGACGCACAACCATAGTGAAACCGCTGGCAAAAGTGAATAGTACCGCACGCCTGCCCGGGTGAATCTGCGCGGTGCATGTCACACCAGCAGACGACCTTGGTCGCCTTATCGGATATTTTGTCACCCCGCTTACCCTACCGACCGGCAATGTGGTTTATGATCCTCTGACCGGGTTACAGGGCTGCCTGTCTGGCAGTAAAAACAATAAGCGGAGCTGTGAATGGTCACCCAGTCAGGTTTCAACCGCCATGGTGTACTCTGGCTTGTGGCCCTTGCCCTGCTGTATTTTCTCAGCGCCCGCTTGAGCGTAGCGGTTTTCAGCTTACCGTTCTCTGGCATGATCCTGCTGTGGCTGCCCGCCGGGATTGGTCTGATCATGGCCATGGCGATCGGCTGGAAGGCCCTGCCCCTGATCATGCTGGTCAGTTTTCTCGCCAACTCGCTGGACATGAGCGTGGATGGCTTCTCCCAGTGGATGCACACCCTGATCCTGACGTTTGCCGACGGTCTGGCCCCTTGCCTGGCCGCCCAGCTGTTTCGCCTGCGGCTGCCCTCGGGATTGCAGATGGCGAGGGACCTGGGGCCCTTCACCCTCTATATATGCCTGTTGCCCAGCCTGATCGGGAGCGCCATCACCCTGGGTACGTTCCTGTGGGGCGGCAGTATCAGCTGGCAACAAGTGCCAAACCTCGGCCTTAATCTGGTGCTGGCCTACAGCCTTGGCATCCTGTTGATCTGGCCGCTCTATCAGTTATGGCGCCAGTCCGAGCCGCTGGATATGGCCGCCTGGTTGTGGATACTGTTTGCTGTCGCGGTCAACGGATTGCTGTTTCTGCTAACGGTTCAGTTTAGCGGCGGCCTGGTCTTTCTTATCCTGCCGGTCCTGCTGATGCTGACCTTCAAGGCGCGCCCCCAGGGGGTGTTGCTGGCGTTGCTGGTGACGACAATCATCCTGATTACCGGGGCGATACGCATGCCCGGCCCCTGCGTCATCCCTGACAACCCCGAAGCCCGCCCCATGCTGATGGGTTTTGTGTTCACCATGACCTATGTGGTCCTCTGCCTGTGCCTGTACTACCGTGAGTTGCTGGCCTCCGACACATCGCGCCAGCGCTGGCGCAATGCCGCCCTGCACGACCCGCTCACCGGCCTCACCAACAGGCGGGCACTGATGAAAACCCTGAGCGATGAATCCGACCGCAGTAAGCGCACCGGGCGACCCTTTGCCCTGGCCATGCTCGATCTGGACCATTTCAAGCGCATCAATGACAACCATGGACACAAGGCCGGTGACCACGCCCTCAAGGCCATTGCCGACCTGCTGCATGCCCAGTGTCGCGGTATTGATAGTGTGGCGCGGATGGGGGGCGAGGAGTTCGCCATTTTGCTGCCGGAAACCTCCCTCGCTTCAGCAATACCAGTGATGCAGCGAATCCTTGAGGCGGTGGAGGCCCTGGATATCCGCCTGGCAAGTGACAATGTCCGGCTCACCATCAGTATCGGCGTGGTGGACGCCAGCGAGGGCGGCTCCGTAGACCAGCTGCTTGAGGAGGCAGACGCGCGTCTCTACCAGGCCAAGAGGGACGGCAGAAACCGGATTGTTGCCAGCAGTGTGGACAATCCTGACTAGGGCCTGCATAGATAGCTACAGCGCCAGTTCCACCCCCACAAACAGGCTGCGGGGTACACCGGGAAAGTAGCGGTCGCCACCAAAACTGGTGAAATCGGCGCGCTCGGCGTATTCCGTATCCAACACATTCACCAGCCGGGCAGACAGGGTCAGCGCCGGGCTGAGCTGCCAGCGGGCGCGGAGATTGATAATATCGTGGCCGCCGTAGCGGTGGCGGTTTTCCGGATCGGTGAAGTAACCACCCATGCGCTGCCATTCCAGTTCGGCGCGGGTGCTGTCGGTCACAGCCCAGCCCAGCTGGGCAGCGCCGAAGTGATGGGGCGCTGTATCCACATCGTTGCCGTTGATATTCACCCCACTGAGAATTTCATCGTAGGCATAACGATGGCGGGCGACGCTGGCGGCGAGGTTGATATCCAGCACCGGTGTCAGCTGGTAGGCGACAACCGCCTCCAGCCCGCGGTGCTCTGTCTCGCCATTACTGACATTGAAAAATGCCGTGTCGCGGAATATCACGTTGTCTTTTTCCATGGCGTAGGCCACCACTTCATAGCGCAGCCTGTCGGTGCTGCCGCGCACGCCGATTTCAATGCTGTCGAGCTGTTCCGAATCCAGGTCGGCCTCCTGCTGTGCCCGTTCCAGGCGATACATCTCCACCGCCTGGGGGGCGCGAAAGCCCCGCGCCAGGGTGGCGAACAGCTGGTGGTCGTCGCTGAGGTTGTAGAGCAGGCCGACTTTGGGGGACAGGTTGTCGAAGCGGTCGACACTGTCGGCGGGGCGACTGTAGCGGCAGCCGCCAGAGCTGCAGGGCGTGCCGTCATCGCGGGTGCGGCCGGTGAGCATGCGGTTGTCGTAGTCGTAACGCATATGCTCGTAGCGCAGCCCCGCCGACAGTTTCCAGCGGGTTGCAAAGCGCCAGTCCCACTGCACAAAGGGCGCCAGCTGGCGGGCATTCACACTGTAATCATAGTGCTTGCCAACGGGAATGGTCGCCTGCAGGAACGGCGATCCCTGGGTGGGTGAATCCTGGCTCTGCTCCAGCCAGCCCCTGGTGAACTCCACATCCAGCCCGGCAATCAGTCGACTGTTGTCACCGTAGCGAAACAGGGCACTTTGCACCCCGGCACTGCGCTGGCCGTTTTCCTCCAGGGGCTGGCCGGGCAGAAAATGCTGGAGAAAATCCATGCGGCTGTGACGCACATAGGGGGTAACCACCCAGGCGGGCATCTCATCACCGTTCTGACTACGGCCTTCAATGCGGCTCCACAGGCGCACGGCACGGGCATCGCGGAACGCTTCCGGGTTGGGGTTGGTGCGTACCAGATCAGCGTTTTTATAGGCCTCGTGGCCTTCGATAAACCCGGCGGTTTCCTGATTGAGGTTGACCGCAGTCAGGCCACTGGTAACCGTCAGCGCGTCATTCTTGTAGCGGTGGCGCAGGCTCAACTTTTGCTGGTCGACCCCCGAGTCATCGCGATAACCGCCGTCGTGGCTGTCGGTAAAGGCCAGTGCCAGATCCTCGCCACTGCCAGCCAGCTTGATGCGCCCGTAGTCGTTGGGGCCGGCTTCCAGCCCCAGGCGCCAGCCCTCGCCAAAGCGGGCCGGTTCAATCACATTGATCACCCCGTGCAGGGCGTTGGAGCCGTACAGGGCATTGCCGGGGCCGCGAATAATTTCAATGCGCCCGGCCTGCTCGCTGTGGGCCTCGAACAGTTCATTGACGTTGCAAAACCCCGCCGGGCGCAGGGGAATGCCGTCTTCCGCCAGCAGAAAACTGCCGCAGGCACCGGCGCCCGTCAATACCGGGGAGCGGATGGCGGGCAGGTATTCCTGGCCGTTGTTGCGGTGCATGCTCACCCCCGGCAAGCGCGACAGGGCCTCCTGGATATGGACATGGGCTGTCATCTTCAGGGCTTCGCCATCGAGCGCCGCGCGATTGCCCACCAGGCTGGCGGCGGGTTCCGCCACCCGGGTGGCGGAGATAATCACCTCATCCAGCTGCTCTGTGGTTTGCTCCCCCTGGGCTGCAACCGGGAACGGGGTGGCAGTGCCGAGTAACAGGGTGAGGGGCAAGAAGAATGTTAGGACCGCGGGTTTTACCGGCAAATGTTGCAACGACATGGGGGATCAGCACACCTTGGCTAGTTATGACTGTGTGGTTTGAGGCTATCTGCGCGACACCTCTGTTTGAGACTTCAGCGACCCCGTTCAGGGACTGGCAGGCACCACCTTCAGCACCCGGCCATCGACGTTGTCGGTGACCAGGTAGAGGGCGCCATCGGGGCCGAAGCGTACATCGCGGATGCGCTCTCCGACCTCTTCAAACAACCCTTCCCGCTCCACCTCGCCGCCCTCCAGCAGCCGCACCCGCTGCACCTGGGCACCCATCAGCATCCCGGCGAAAATATCGCCTTCCCACTGCGGCCACAGGCAGCTGCGGCACTGGGCCAGGCCCGAGGGCGCCAGGGACGGTGTCCAGTGGGTGAGAGGCTGCACGGTGCCGGGGTATTGCTGATAGGGCGTAATCGCCGCGCCGGTGTAGTCCACACCGTAGGTTGCCAGCGGCCAGCCGTAGTTGTTACCGGCCTCAATCAGATTGAGTTCATCGCCGCCCCGCGGGCCGTGCTCGGTGGCATAGACCCGGTCGGTCAGCGGGTCATGGATCAGGCCCTGGGGATTGCGGTGGCCGTAGCTCCAGATCTCGGGGTGAGCGCCTTCACGAGCGACAAAGGGGTTGTCTTGGGGCACGCTGCCATCGTCGCCAATGCGGATAATGGAACCCAGCATGCTGGACAGGTCCTGGGCTTTCTCGCGGTATTGGGCGCCGTCGCCCACCGTGATCAGCAGGGTTTCGTCCTTCAAAAACACCAGCCGCGCGCCAAAGTGAGCGCCGGTATCCTTATCGGGCCGGGCGCGGAAGATCTCCTCGATATCGCGCAACTGGTCGTCGACAAAGCGTGCTTTCACCACCCGAGTGCTGTTGGCTTTGGCCGTTCCGCCAGAATATGCCAGGTACACCAGGCGATTTTGGGCAAAGCGCGGGTGTGGCACCACATCGGTCAGGGCGCCCTGGCCGCTGCTGTAGACATCGGGCAACTGCGCCACAGGCTGCTCGACCAGGGTGCCGTTGCGAATCAGCCGCAGGGTGCCGGATTTTTCTGTCACCAGCATGTCGCCATCGGGCAAAAAGGCAAGGCTGTAGGGGCTGTGGAGACCCTCCACCAGGGTTTCAACCCGGTAGTTTTTCTCCTGTGCATGTACAACTGGCGCCAGAACAAGAGCCACAGTCAGTACGCTGCGAATTATCTTGCGAAAGCTCAGTATCTTGCGAAAGCTCATCTCGATTTCTCCCGGTTAATCAGCGCAAACACCAGGCCGCCAGCGGCGCCAGCCAGCATCTGGCAGGCAAGGCCTGCCGGACCCCGTGTGCCCGCATAGAGGCTAAGGCCGTAAAAGGCCATTTTCGCCAAACCCAGCATAGAGCCCATCAAAACCGCGCCCGCCAGGGGATATATCACCAGAGCGCGGGCATGGGTCCACTTTTTCAGCAGCGCCGCCACCGGCAGGGCAATCACAAAACCGATGACGATCAGCAGCAGATAGGAGACAAACAGGGCGTTAAAGGCCAGCCCATAGAGGTCGTGCAGAACAGTACGCAGGATAATGCCAGGGGGCAACTGCGCGCCTGCCGAGTGCAGGGCTGTCAGCACAAACCCGGTCTGCATCAGGGATGCCAGCACATAGGTGGTGAGCACGCAGGCCGCCCAGGCGAGCAGTGCGCGGATCACCGGGGCAGTCCTGGAAGATGGATTGAGCGCTGAATCCATGCCGTTATTTCTCCAGATATTAATCGAATTATGGGAGGCGCAGGCGGCCAAGTGTGTTGGCAAATAGCGGCGAATGCAAGGCACTGCCTGATTCTGCACGCGCTGGAATTCAGGTGCGCTTTTATGGTCTATTATGAGCACCTCTCACCGCAGGAGTTTGTCGCGCCGTGTCGACCTCATTCAATACTTCACTGCTTGTGCTTGTCGCCTTGCTCACCGCCTTCAGCGGCTGTTCTGTCAATCCCGTTACCGGCAAGAATGAATTGTCGCTGATCTCTCCGCAGCAGGAAGTGGCTATAGGCGCCGAGCAGTACCAGCCCTCCCAGCAATCCCAGGGCGGGCGCTACTACATCGACCCGCAACTGCAGACCTATGTGGCGAGTGTTGGCCGCAAACTGGCTGATGTCAGCGACCGCAAGGATTTGCCCTATGAATTTGTCGTGCTCAACAACCCGGTGCCCAACGCCTGGGCACTGCCAGGCGGCAAGATAGCCATCAACAGCGGCCTGCTGTTGCACCTCGAAGACGAAGCCCAACTGGCAGCGGTGCTGGCCCACGAAATTGTCCACGCCGCCGCCCGCCACGGTGCTACCCAGATGTCGCGGGGTGTGCTGGTGGGGGTTGGCGCCCAGGTAGCGGGCATTGCCTCCGAGAGTGCTGGCTACGGGCAATTGGGCGGCATGGCAGCGCAGCTCGGCAGCCAGGCCTGGATGGCGCGTTATGGCCGCGATGCCGAGCGCGATTCTGATGTCTATGGCATGGACTATATGGTGCGCGCCGGTTACGACCCCCAGGCAGCGGTGGAACTGCAGGAAACCTTTGTCAAACTCAACGCCAACCGCCAGCAGGACTTTATCAGTGGCCTGTTTGCCAGCCACCCCCCGTCCCAGGAGCGCGTCAACCGCAACCGCGAGAAAGCGGCCACCCTGCCCAAGGGCGGCATCCGCAACCGCGATGTCTACCAGCAGCGCATTGCCCAGCTGAAGCGCGACGAACCCGCCTATGAAGCCCAGGGCGAGGCCATCAAGGCACTCAACAACAAGGATGGCAAACTCGCCATCAGTCACCTCAACAAGGCCATCAAGATCCAGCCCCAGGATGGCTATTTTTATGAACTGCGCGGTCACGCCTGGAGCATGCTCGATGACAACGCCCGGGCCGAGCAGGACTTCAGCGCCGCCATCAGCAAAAACCCCAATTACTTCAGCCATTACCTGGCGCGCGGCGTGCTGCGCTACGAGAATGGCCGCAAGCAGCAAGCCCTGGCGGATCTGGACAAAAGCCACCAGCTGCTGCCCACCCCCACCGCCGCCTATTACCTGGGTGAACAGGCCGATGGCAGTGGCAACAGCGCCAAGGCCATGGGCTACTACCAGCAGGCGGCGCAGTCATCCGGCGAACTGGGCAAAAAAGCCCAGACCCGCCTCGCGGTACTGGAGCTGGCTCAAACACCCCACAAATACATCGCCAGCAGCCCCTACCTCGGCAACGATGGCTATCTGTGGGTGGTGGTGAAAAACAACAGCCCGCTGGCAGTCACCGGTGTGCAGGTACAGCTGGCGGACATGAATGTCCGCAAAAGCTCCGCCCTTTCCGGTCCGGCACGCCTCAACCCCGGTGAGCAGTTTGTGATCAAGACACGTATTGGCCCCATGGCAGATCGCAACGAACTAGCGAGATTCCGAACCCAGGTGACTGCGGCGAAACCAGCTAAATAAGTGATGGGCTGATGCCGAGCCGCCGGGGAGTGAGTTTCACGTTGCACGTAACACGTTTCACGTAAAAGATTCGGAGCCACCAAGCCTGGTGCAGGATCAGAGCGGCGCAAGCCGCATTGCTTTTACGTGCAACGTGAAACGTGTTACGTGCAACGGCCCCTCAAGCGCCAGTCTCCACCAGCCGCACCCAGTGGGGCAGCACATGAAGCTGAGCGGCAGCCAGCTTGATACAGACCAGCAACGGCACCGCCAGCAACACGCCGGACACCCCCCATAGCCAACCCCAGATAATCAGCCAGATCATCAGCACCAGAGGGTTGAGCTGCATATGGCGCCCCAGCACCAGGGGCGTGACAAACTGTGCCTCTACCAGATTGATGGAAAAGTACACCAATCCCGGCACCAGGGCTGTGAGCACGGGGCCGTACTGGACCAGCCCGGCTAGACAGAGGATGGCAAGGCCAATCAGCGGCCCCACGTAAGGCGCAAAGTTAAGCACCCCCACCAGCACGCCCCACAGCAGTGCATCTTCCACACCCAGCCCCCACAATGCCCCGGCAGTGACCAGTCCGAGTCCGATATTGATAATGGTGACAGTGACAATATAGCGCGACAGCTGCCTGCGGATAGCAATCACCAGTTCAACAGAGCGGCGCTTGTCCTTTACCTGGGGGAAAATATCGATCGCCACATTGAACAGCTTGGGACCAAAAATCAGCAAAAACAGAATCAGGATCAGGCAGGTCATCAGCTGGGCAATCACCACCGGCGTGGCCAGCAATACAGCAATCACGGCTTCCATGCCGCCCTGCTTGATTCTCTCGGTGACGACGTTTTTTTCTTCTTTTTCCTGCACCGGTGTGGGGGGAGGCGGAGGTGGCTCTTGCTCTTTGTCAAACAGGCCAAAAAAGCTGAAACCCTTTTTTTCGGGTGGTGCGGGTTGCACTGCCACTGCAGCAGCCGGGGGTTCGTCCTCCGGGTCCAGCTCTTCAGCCAATGAACTGAGCTGCTCGGTGAAATGGGCTGACATTTCAGGAATGCGCTTGGCCCAGCGCTGCGCCGGTTCCGCCAGCTCAATGGCCAGCAGGGTGAAGGGCACGCCCAGGGCGCCCAGAATCAGCAGCGCCGACAGGGTGCGGGGAATATACAGGCGCTTGAACACAGCGACCAGCGGGCTGAGCAACAGCGCCAGCAACAGGGCAACCACGATGGGCACCAACAGGGTTTTGGCAAAATAGAGGGTATACACAAGCGCCAGCGCCAACAGCCACAACAGGGCCCTGGATGCCATCGGATATGGGGTTTTTGTGGCAGATTCGATCACCGCTGGCTGCGAGCCGCGATCGGCACTCATGCATCGCGCTCCATGGCGGGCCCGAATGGTTGCGGCAACAATGAGCCGGAAAGACGCCACAGGCGAATGCCGCCCAGCACCCAGGAATACAAACCCGCCCGGCCCAACAGGCCGATGTCCGCAAGGGTGCGGCTGGAGGCCAGGCGCCCCGCCACCAGGCCGGTGACAAGGCCGCCACCCACCAGCCACAGGGGCGACACGCGCCGCAGGCGGGCCATACGCCGCTGCCCGTTGAGGCGCAGCTGGTGCTGCTGAGCAGTCAACAGCCCGTCAAGCGCTTGAATATTACCGATCAGTTGTTGGCGCGCCACGCTGTGTTCCCTCGACAAATGCCTGAATATGACTGCGGGTAGCGGGCAGGGACAGGCTTCGGCTGTAGACCTTGCAGGCCCTGAACATGATCATCAACGCCACCAGTTGCAGCGCCAGAAAGGCCCCCAGCCCCAGGGTGACCGAGAGGCTTTGCTGATAGGCCAGCCAGGCCAGCAACACGCTAAAACCCAGCCAGGCCAGCACAATCACCGGCACCATGGCCAGCCCCACGAGCAGCAACCGCTTGCTGTCCGCAATCGCCAGGCGCAGCTCCAGCCACGCCAGCCGCGACAGGCTACCCCCTGCCTCGGCGCCCTGCTGCAGCCAGTGCAGCCAGGCCTTCAGCTCATCGGACTCGCCCGTGGATTGTTCAGGTCGTGCTTCCTCGGAGGTGGCTGTGGGGATTTCACTCATCGCCTGGTGAAGACCTGGGAAAACAGGAATCCCGCCAAAAAGGCGATACCCAATGTCGCCAGGGGTTTTTCATGGACATAGTCGCTGGCCTGGTGACCGAGGGCCTCCGCCTTATCGCGACCTTTGAGCAGTTGCGTCGCCGCTTCGCTTTTCAGGTCCATCCCCGCTGCCTGGGCGGCGAGTTTGAAGTGCTCCTTGGCTTCGAGCATATTGTTGTAGGCGGCCAGTACCGCCTCTTTGCCGGAATCGATCTCACTGCTTTTTGCTGCTTCTTCTTTGCCTGCAGTAGCCATACGTTGCTCCTTTATTCATGGATGTACAATGTCAGGGTAATACACGAAGTGGACCACTGCCATCACTGTATGTTCCTGAGCAGTACAACTCTGCATGTCCATAGCATAACATCGCTCACCACGCCATTTACCCTGAGAACCACAGGATCATGCCATGACCGAACACCCTGCCACCCCTCATACCATCCACAACCCCGACGCTTTCCGCCGCCACTACGGCCCCTGGGCCTTGATTGGCGGCGCCTCCGACGGCACTGGCGAACAGTTTGCCCTGCAACTGGCCGAGGCCGGTCTCAATTGCGTGCTGGTGGCGCGCCGCGAGGATGCCCTGCACGCCCTGGCGCAACGCTTGCAGGAAGACTACGCGGTTGAGACCCGGATCATCGTCCAGGATGTCTCGCTAGCAGGAGCGGGGCTGGCTATCTGCGCCGCAGTGACAGACCTGGAGATTGGCCTCTATGTCGCCAATGCCGGTGGCGGCAGTGGCGGCATTCCCTTTGTGGAGCGCTCCCTCGATTCCTGGAACGGGTTGATCAATATCAATGTCCACACGCCGCTGGAAGTGTGCCACAGCCTCGCGCCTGCCATGCTGCAACGGGGGCGCGGCGGCCTGCTGCTGATGGGTTCCGGCACCGGCCTGGGCGGCACCGCACGCGCCTCGGTGTATTCGGCCTGCAAGGGTTTCAGTCTCAATCTCGCTGAAGCTCTGTGGGTAGATTACAAATCCCAGGGGATCGACGTGCTCAATGTGGCGGCACCGGTGATGGACACTCCCGCCCTGCGCCGGGTGGCGGGCGACAGGGTGGCCGCCGGATTGATTCCCAATGTCTACGAACCCCGCGATGCGGTGCGCATGGCCTTGGAAGCACTCCCCGAAGGGCCCTGCCTGACCTTCCCCGCCGGGCCGGAAAAGGACAACTGGCGCGAAGTGATGGCCGCCCGCCGCGCCCGTGCCGAAGCAACCGGGGTGGCGGTACAGGGGGTTTTTGGCAAAAAAAACTAGCTGTTGAGGTGGCCGCCATCCACCACCAGGAATTGCGCGGTCACCTGCTCTGCCGCTGCCGAGGCGAAAAACAGCACCGCCCGGGCGATATCTTCCGGGCTGCACATGCGCCCCAGCGGCGGCACCATGGCCTTCAGCAGCGCTTCATCAATGGGCTTGACCTGACGCCGCAACTGGCCATCGGTAATCACTGAACCCGGCAGCACGGCGTTGACGGTGATGCCGTCCCCGGCCAGCTCATAGGCGGCGTTGCGGGTCATGCCGTTGATGCCGGCCTTGGTGGCGTTGTAGGCGGTCAGGCCGGTAAAAATCGGGTGCAGGGAGCCCATCGACGAAATATTGATGATGCGCCCGCGAATGGCATCCTCGCGCATGGCTTTTGCCACTTCGCGCAGGCACAAAAAAGCACCGCGCAGATTGACGTTATGGAGCCTGTCCCACTGCGCTGCGGTGGTGCTTTCCAGCGGCGCCTCATCGACCACACCGGCATTGTTAACCAGAATATGAACAGGCCCCAGCTCGGCTCTCACTGCCGCGACCATCGCCACGATGGATTCCTCCTGCGACTGATCCAGGTGGAAAGCCCGGGCCCTGCCACCGGCTTCACTGATGGCTTGTGCCGCCGCTGTGGCGCCATCGACATTGATATCAGCGATAACCACCTGGGCGCCTGCCGCGGCGAGATATTGCGCAATAGCGTTGCCAATACCCTCGGCGCTGCCGGTGACAATGGCCACCCTGCCGGACAGGTTAAAAAGTTGCTGGATAGTACTGGCTGTTACCATAGGAAGTCGCCTTCTCGTTATGATTATTGGGGATCAGGAGCTTGGCACAGAGACTGGCGACTGGCAATTCAGCCAACCGGCAACTTGCCTGCCAGAACAGGCACTATGCTTGCTGCATGCCAACGTTAATTTTGAGGGAGGCCCACTATCTACCAGCTGCTTGCCAATGCCGTTTTAATCATCCACGTCGCTTTTGTGGTATCAGTGGTGGGTGGCCTGCTGCTGATTATTGTTGGCAATATTCGCGGCTGGGCCTGGGTGAATAATGTCTACTTTCGCGTCGGCCATTTGCTGGCTATTGCCTTTGTGGTGGCCGAGTCCTGGCTGGGGATACTGTGCCCGCTCACCCACCTGGAGACGTGGCTGCGGCGCCAGGCAGGAGACACGGCCTACAGCGGCAGCTTTATCCAATACTGGCTGCAGCACCTGCTGTACTTTGACGCTCCGCCCTGGGTGTTTACCCTGACTTACACCCTCTTTGGGTTGCTGGTGCTGGCAGCCTGGCTGATCTGGCCGCCCCGGCGCCGTCCGCCGTCAGGCAGGCAGTCGTAGCCGCATCAACCACTGCCCGCTGGGGAGCCCGGCGACGGCTGAAAAACAGGTGGTTGCCAGCCGCCAGCTTTGCCTGGTGCTTGGCCTCACTGGCCAGTGTCGCCACGTCGTGCTGGGAAAAGCACAGTGCCGGATCGGGATGGACAACCCCGATGGCGAGGGAGAGCAGCGGGCACAGGGTTTCCCGCCCCTGGCGGTCGCGGCAGTAGATACCGCCAGCGGCCAATTCCCCCGGCGAGTAAAACCGCTGCACTTCGCGTTCAAACTCAGCAAGGATGGTGCTGCATTTTGCCTGCCAATTGTCGCAACGAAACAGCACCACAAAATCATCCCCGCCAATATGGCCGACAAAATCCAGGCTGCGGTTGGTGGCGGCAACGATAATCCTCGCCAGACAGTTGATGATCTCATCGCCAAGGCTGTAGCCGTAGTAGTCATTAAACGGCTTGAAATCATTGATATCGATATAGGCAAAGTGGAAGTCGGCGCCGGTTTTCAGCAGGTCGTCGACCTGCTCATGGATGGGCACATTGCCGGGCAGCTGGGTGAGGGGGTTGCTGTGGCGGGCACTGCGCATCTGCATATCGGTAATGTGCTTGAGGAGGGTGGCAACCTTGCCGACACCGGCGTAATCACCGTTGCGGGTAATGATGAAGTCGAGATTCATATCGCCGCCACTGGCGCCGGTAATCAACCGCGACACCTCCTGCATCGGCGTCTGCCAGTCCACCACCAGTGTATTTTTATCGGCAAACAGCACAATGGGCTTGCGCGACAAGAGGGCAAAGGAATAGCGCTGGGAAAAGCGCTCCATCAGCTGCTTGCGGCTGATGATACCGATCGGCTTGCCGTTCTCCACCACCGGCAAGGCCGTGATGGCGGCATTTTTCGTGAAGATATTGTTCACCTCCTCTGCGCAGGTATCGGCGGGCAGTGGCTCTACATCCTCCATCAGGGCTGCCACCGTTTCAGAGGGACGGGAAAACACTGTCTGGCTGCCGTCGGCGCGCCCGCCTTGCAGCGCCAGCATGTCCAGCACAGCCCGGGGAGCCTCCTCCGGGTAGTGGATCAGGTAGCCCTGGCCATAGCGAATATGCAGGGAGCGCAGGGTGGCAAGCTCTTCCTCCAGTTCGATACCCTCGGCAATGACGCGACAGCGCAGGCTGCGGGCAATTTCGGATATCGAGCGAACAAACTCGCGCTTGACCGGGTCGAGATGGATGCCAGAAATAAAATGGCGATCAATCTTGACGTAATCGGGGCGCACCAGGGACCAGGTTTTCAGGCCGGAATAGCCGGTACCCAGGTCGTCAAGCGCCACTTCGATTCCCAGCTCATTGGCCTGGCGGGCGTAGGTGTTGACTCCCTGCATGTCTTCGAGGGGATACTTTTCGGAAATTTCCAGCACTATCCGCTCCCGGTACCAGCTAGCAGGAACCGGCCCCATGGCATCGACAACCCTGCTGAGAGCACCGGGTATCGTATTGAGAAACAGCTTGCCCGGCAGTTCCAGCTGCCGGAATGCCCTGACTGCCACGGCAATGCAGCAGGCATTGAGTTCTGCCAGCAGGTTTTCCCGCAAGGCGGCGGCAAACAACGCCTCGGTGGAAGCAAACGCAGAGTCCGGTGGGCAGCGGGCGAGCGCCTCATATCCCACCAGCGTGTTGTTGTTCAGGTCGAGAATGGCCTGAAAACAGGTGTTAATAGTGCCACTGTCGAGCAGCGACAAGAGCTGTTTGCGCTCACGCACGCCCCTGTCACCACGAGGGATTGGGCCGACAGGCATGGGGTATCCTGACCCAAAAGCTGGAGGTGGCAAAGCAGTATTCTCGAGGGGAAAACACTGGCACGGTAAAACAGCAAGATGACAGGGATGAGTCATTGCGCCATATCAATCACCGCCACCAGGGTTGTTGCAGCGGTGATGGTTTCAACCCACACTGGTGGCTCCTTCATCGGCCTGCGCCACCGCGCACGAGGACGCCATGAACCAGGTGTTTGACAACAGCGCACAGCTAAACGACTCACTGCTCTACCCGGTTGAAGACGCTGTGGTAAACGCCGTCGGGTGGCTGACCCTGGGCATCGAAGTGGTGGGCGCCCTGGTCATTGCCGTCGGGGTCTTGGTGGCTGTGAGTTTGCTGATCAAAATTCTGCTGGGTCGCAACGACGAGGATTTCCGCTCGGTGCGCCTGACGTTGGCGCGCTACCTTTCACTGGCACTGGAGTTTCAGCTCGGGGCCGACATTCTTTCCACCGCCGTGGCTCCCAGCTGGGACCAGATCGGCATGCTGGCGGCCATTGTCGTCATCCGCACCACGCTCAACTATTTCCTGATGCATGAAATCTCGCTCGAACGGAAGGCGCGAAACGAGCCCTCACACACGGCGCCAGGCTAAGGGCGCTGCCATTCAGACTGACGCTGCCCGCTCGCCAGAGACAGACTCCGCGGGACTCAGGCGCCGGTGCAGCCAGGCCAGCCCCAGCAGCGATAACCCCAACCCCATAAATGAGGCGACCCGCCACAGCCCGTCCAGATCCGACATATCCACCAGGAACAGTTTGGCAATCACCAGCGCCAGCAGCGCCATCCCCGCCCGGTACAGTCCGCGGTAACGCCACAGCCCTCCGGCCACAATCGCCGCTGCAGCCAGCAGCAGCCAGACCACCGAGTAGGTATACAGCTCGCCGCTGCCGGTGGGCAGGTAGAGCGGCAATTTGCCCTGCCACAGATGGCGGATTTCAAGGGACACAAACAGCAGCAAGCCACCACCCGCCACAGCCAGGGCAACGCGGCGCCAGCGGCGCTCGTGGCGCCAGGCCACCAGCAGGGCCAGCAGCACCGGCAGGCCGTAGGCCAGCAGCAACAGGTTGGCGATGGGGCGCGGGGATACCACTTCGCCGCTCCACAGGGGGTTGAGGCTAGTCACGGCCAGGGCGTAACTTGCTGCGGCCAGCAGCAGCAGAATGCGCGAGCAAGTCCGGTAGAGACCAGCGAGCTGTTCGCTGTGGTCAGCCCGATACCAGTAGGTCAGGGCCATGGCCGTCCACAGGGAGGTATTGATGGCCGCTTCTGCCAGGCTGTAGCGCTCGACAAAAATATCGCCAGCGTAGAGCCAGTAGCGCACTTCCGCGCCCAGGGTCAGCACCAACAGGTGCAGGGTGGCAGCTTCGAGCCAGCGATTGAGACCCGGGCTGGCGCGGCTCTGCCAGGCAGCCAGGGCGCAGAACAGAGTGGCGCCACCCCCGGTCCACAGGGACCAGTGCACATCCACCGGATAACTGGCCAGCCAGGGATTGAAGGTAAAGCGGATCACCACCAGGGCCAGCACCGCCTTGATCACCAGCGCCAGCCAGGGCAGGTCGTAACGCTTCATCACCCAGGCCAGGGACAGCAATTGCGCGGCCAGCGCCAGGGTCAAGCCCGCCTCGCGGAAGTAGATCCCGGCGGCGAGGGAATAGGCAAAATGCCCACCGAGGATAAACCAGATGGCGGCGCCGTCTGCGCGGTATTTTTCCAGCCTCCAGGCGGCGACAAAGCCATACACCAGCCCCACCATCAACGCCGCCACACTCCACGCCAGAGACTGGGCGAGGTCGCTCACCAGCAGGTATGACAGCGCCAGCCAGGCGAGGGGAGACACAAAGGCGAGCGATGCCCAGCGATGGGAAAATCCTCGGGCGCGCAGATGCAGCACGGCAAGTCCGACATAGAGCAGGGCCATACTGCCTGCGAATTGCAGGAAGGCGGATTCCAGCGCTGGCTCTATACCCTGCAACTGGTAGCGATTGCGGGCGTAATCAAAGGTCACCGCAGTGGCGAGCCAGGCCAGCCACTGCACGCCCAGGCTCAGCCACGGCAGCCAGCCCAGGAAGTCGCGCTGGCGGGCGGCAAACCCCAGCACCAGTATCAGTGGCGCCCATTGCGCCAGTTGTTCAGTCAGCCCCAGCGGGCCAAAACCGCGCAGCTGGATGGAATAGCCCCAGGCAAGAATGATCAGTGCAAGACTGAGTTGATCCAGCCGCCACGCGCGGCGCATGATCACCTTCAATTGCGCACCGGGCTGTATTGCACCGCTATCAGCGCGCAACAGCGACCAGTCAAAGGCCGGGATGGCCACCACGGCCCAGGCCAGCAATGCCAGGTAAATACCGCGCAAATTGTCCGGCTGGTGGCTGGTAAGGGATATCAGCCACCAGCCCAGCGCGCCCGCAACCATGCCCCACCACAGCCAGGGGCGAAACACCTGGCGCAACAGCAACAAGGCGGCAGCACTGATGATCAGGCTGTAGACCATGGCGCCGACAATGTTGCCGCTGTTGTCGGACACCAGGATTGGGACTACATAAGCGCCGATAATGCCGATCGCCGCCAGCACCGGGCCATGTACCAGTGCCAGCGCCATGGTGAGCAGCGACACCAGCGCCAGCAGGGCAAAGATCAGGCGTGGATCGAACAGCTGATAGAGATGCAGCGCCGCCAGCAATGCTCCGTAGAGAGTAATACTGGCACCCCCCGCCAGGGCGGCAAAAGCGGGGTCACTGCCACGCCGGCGCCGCAGCCACTCCGCCACAGCATGCAGAACAATGCCTGTAGTCAAGGCCAGGGCAATACGCGCCTGGGGGCCCAGCAGGCCGGCGTCAATGCTGTACTTGACCATAAAGATGCCCGCCAGGCCGACACACAGGCCGCCCATCCAGATCATCCAGTTCTTCACCAGGTGATCGATAAAACCCGGAGTACGGCGAGGTTTTGGCGAGGCAAGGGGAGCGGTCTGTTCCTGACTGGCGGATGTATGGTCCTGATGGTCTGCCTGAGGTTCAGGTTTTACTGGCGGGACTGGATCGGATTCGACCCCTGGCGGCGCGTCTGCTGGATGTGCCTGTGCTTGACTGTCCGGCAGCGGCTCGGCTGCCGGGCTCGGGGTTACGACCGGCCCTTCACGCAGCCGGTCCAGCTCCTGCTCCAACCTGGCGAGCCTGGCAGCCAGATCGCGAGCGCGAAAAAAACCTGTCCAGCCAAGCAGCGAACCAATCACCACCAACAGCAACAACAAGAACGCCCAAAGCGCCAGCATTTCCATCCACTCTCCTCGAAGTCTGCCCGCGCCAATGGAGCCCCGGCAGTTCCCTGCCCGCTATGACACGGCTACAATCGAGGCCATCATAGCCGAGCGTCCCCCTGAAATGGAATTTGCCACGCTGTGACCGTCGTCCTTGCCGGATTTGCCCTTACCTGTCCCGGCAGCACCGCCCCAGTGAAGGAGAACATGATGCAGTACGCCGGATTTTGGAAGCGCTTTCTCGCCTTTGTCATCGACAGCGTGTTGATCACCCTTGCCGCCACACTGCTGGGCTTTGTGCTGGGCATTGTGATGGCTGTCACCGCCCCCTTTGATGAGCTGCGAGTGGCAGAAAAACTGGCGAATCTGCTTGGACTGCTGCTGGGCTGGCTGTACTTTGCGGGGATGGAAAGCTCTGGCTATCAGGCCACGGTGGGTAAGCTGGCGCTGGGCATCAAGGTCACCGACATGGATGGCAACCCCATCGGACCTGGCCGTGCCAGCGGGCGCTATTTTGCCAAGATCCTGTCCAGCCTGATCCTGTTGATCGGTTATCTGATGGTGGCCTTTACCGCCAAAAAACAGGGGTTGCACGATATGCTGGCGGGCTGCCTGGTGGTGAATGGCAAAAGTGACAGAGGGCAGTCACCAGCCGGGTGAGGCCGCCATATTCCAGAGCAGGAAAGGATACTAGCGATGTCGACCTTCGGTGGAACAGGCCAGCACTTCGCGGCGCAGGGCCTTGAGCACATCGCTGCGGGTTATCAGCCCGACCAGCTTGCCGTTATCCACTACCGGGTAGACCTTGGGCTTGTCGCGGCCCATACGCCGCGCCAGGTCCACCACTGAATCATCGGGTTTGACGGTGAGCGGCACGCGGCTCATGACATCGTCCACTACCGGGTTGCCCTCGCAAAAATAGCTGGTGGCAAGCATGCTCTGGATGCAGTCTTGCTCGGAGACAAACCCCACCACCCGCTGCTGTTCGTCCACCACCGGCATCCCCATCACGCCATTGGCGGCCATTTTTTCCACCACATCCACTAGCGCCTCGCCGCAATGTACGGACAGGGGGTTGGTGTGCATGACTTCTTTCACCGTGTATTCAGCCATGGAAGGTGCTCTCGCTCTCATCAGTCCCCCTGATCTTAATACTTAGCGGGGTGCCCTGCTCATTTAATTGTGATGGCAGTGGCCTGGCGCGGGGATTTTGTCCGCAGGAAAAGGTGGGGCTTTGCCGCACATGCGGCAAAGCCCGGGGATATCACAGGTAGGAACAGATGTAATCGGTAATCTGCTGCACGGAAATCTGGAACGAGGCATTGGCGGGCACATTGAATGACTGGCCAGCGCGCACTTCTTCCCACTGGTCGGAGCCGGGCAGTTTCACCAGCAGGAATCCGGCAGTGATTTCCATCAGTTCCGCCTGGCTGGTGCCAAACTCGTACTCTCCGGGCAGCATGATGCCCAGGGTTTTGACGGAACCGTCGCTGAATTCAACGGCACGGCTGGTGACCTTGCCGTCGAAATAGATATTGGCCGCCTTGATAACATTGACACCGGTAAATTTTTCCATGGAATCTCTCTGTAGGGTCTTGTGTAGGGTCTTGGGGTTACTTGCTGTGAGGGGCTGCTTGCTCAGGGGTTGGTAGCGTTCTGGCCGTTGAACAGCGCCGATACGGCTTTTTTGTAGAGGGGATAAATATCAGCGGAATTATTCACACTCATGCCAAGGTCGCGCAGCAGGCCATCCTGCAGGCGGTAAACCCAGCTGTGCACCGTGAGGTCCTGGCCGCGATCCCAGGCATCCTGCACCACCGTGGTCTGGCACACGCTCAGCGCCTGCTCGATCACGTTGATCTCACACACCCGGTCAACCAGGGTTTCCTCATCCTCAATGAGTTGCAATTCCTTGTAATGCTTGCTCTGCGCGTCCTGCACATGGCGCAGCCAGTTGTCGATCAGGCCGAGCTTGTCATTGCGCACTGCCGCCCGCACACCGCCACAGCCATAATGGCCGACCACCATCACATGCTTGACGCGCAGGTAGTCAACAGCGAATTGCAGTACAGACAGGCAGTTGAGATCAGAGTGCACCACCACATTGGCGACATTGCGGTGTACGAACAGCTCGCCGGGCAACAGGTCAACGATTTCGTTGGCGGGCACTCGGCTGTCGGCGCAGCCAATCCACAGGTATTCGGGATTTTGCTGGCGTGAGAGACGATCAAAAAAATCAGGTTTTTCATCCGTGATGGATTTAACCCAGGCACGGTTTTTGTCAAACAGCTCTTTCAACGGGGCCTCCGGCAGTCAGATATAGGTAAATGCTGAATCAAACAGCCCGCTAGATTAGTGGGCTTTGCTGTTCAGATCAATTGCCATCAAACCGTGCCGGAGTCGCCTGGCCTTACTGGTATTCCGGCGCGTTACCGTGGCGGATATCCTTGCCCTTCACCAGATAGACAATCTGCTCGCAGATGTTCTTGGCGTGGTCGCCCACCCGCTCGAGGGAGCGCAGGGCCCAGAGAATGTTCATCACCCGGGAGATGCTGCGCGGATCTTCCATCATGTAGGTGATCAGCTCACGCAGGGCGGATTTGTAATCCAGATCCACCTGCTGGTCGGCGCGCATGGTGGCCAGGGCGCTGTCGGCGTCATAGCGGGCAAAGGAGTCGAGACTGTCGTTGAGCATTTTGCGCACCCCGTTGCCGATATGGCGAATCTCCACATAACCGCGCGGCGCGCTGCCTTCCTCACTGAGTTTGATGGCCATCTTGGCGATTTTTTTCGCCTCGTCGCCAATGCGCTCCAGATCGCGAATGGTCTTGCTCACCGCCAGTACCATGCGCAAATCGGTAGCGGCTGGCTGGCGGCGGGCGATCAGAGTGGCGCACTCTTCATCGATCTGGATTTCCAGGGCATCGATATCCATTTCGCGGCGGATCACCGTTTCCGCCAGCTCGCTGTCTGCATCTTCGAGGGCACGCACGGCGTCGGCCACCTGTTTTTCGACCCGGCCACCCATTTCCAGCATGCGGGTTTTGATCGCTTCCAGTTCTTCGTTGAAGTGGCGCGAGATGTGCTGATCAAGATGTAATTTATCCATAAGGTTGTCCTCAACCAAAACGGCCGGTGATATAGGCTTCAGTCAACTCGTGCTCGGGGTTGGTGAAGACTCTTTCTGTATCGTTGACCTCGATCAACTTGCCCAGATGGAAGTAGGCGGTGCGCTGGGAAACCCGCGCTGCCTGCTGCATCGAGTGGGTCACGATGGCGATGGTGTAATTCTCCGACAGCTCGGCAATCAGCTCCTCAATGCGGGCGGTGGCGATGGGATCGAGTGCGGAACAGGGTTCATCCATCAGGATCACATCGGGGCTGATGGCAATGGCGCGGGCGATACACAGCCGTTGCTGCTGGCCGCCGGACAGACCGGTGCCGGGCTTGAGCAGCCGGTCCTTGACCTCGCCCCACAACCCGGCGCGCTTGAGACTGGTTTCCACCACTTCGTCCAGGTCGCTCTTGCGACTCACCAGGCCGTGCAGCTTGGGTCCGTAGGCAACATTGTCGTAGATGGACTTGGGGAATGGATTGGGCTTTTGGAACACCATGCCCACCCGCGCCCGCAGTGCTACCACGTCCATGGACTTGGCGTAGATATCATCCTCATCAAGGATAAACGAGCCGGATACCTTGCAGATATCGATGGTGTCGTTCATGCGGTTGATGGAGCGCAGGAATGTGGACTTGCCACAGCCGGAAGGGCCGATCATGGCGATCACTTCATTCTTGCCGATATCGACGCTGACGTTGAAGAGAGCCTGTTCACTGCCGTAGAAAACGTCCACATTGCGGATGCGCATCTTGGGCTCAGCCACGAAAGGGCTGCCCACGGTCTGGTAGTCGGCGCTGGAATCGTGCACGGTGTAGCCTTCTTTCACTGCCTTGACGGCGCCGGGTAAATCCCGGGCTTCATTCGCTGTCATTGTCATCACATTCGCTCTCCTGTTACCAATTCGCCAGGGGCTCAAGCCCCGCAGTCAAGGGCTGTTACCAACGGCGCTCAAGGCGCTTGCGCAACCAGATCGCAGTGGTGTTCATAAGAATCAGAAACGCCAGCAGCACCATGATGGCTGCCGAGGTTTTTTCCACAAAGGCCCGCTCCGGGCTGTCGGCCCAGAGGAAAATCTGCACCGGCAGCACTGTGGCGGGTGAGGCGGGTCCAGAGGGGATATCGACAATAAAGGCCACCATGCCGATCATCAGCAGGGGCGCTGTTTCACCCAGGGCCTGGGCCATGCCGATAATGGCGCCGGTGAGCATGCCCGGCATCGCCAGGGGCAGCACATGGTGCATCACTACCTGCATGGGAGAGGCGCCGATGCCGATGGCAGCCTCCCGGATCGAGGGTGGTACAGCCTTGATCGCCGCGCGGCTGGTGATGATGATGGTGGGCAGGGTCATCAGGGTCAACACCAGGCCGCCGATCACCGGTATCGAGCGGGGCACCTCAAAAAAATTGATAAAGATGGCCAACCCCAGCAGACCGAAAATGATCGACGGCACCGCCGCCAGGTTGTTGATATTGACCTCGATCAAATCGGTCCAGCGATTCCTCGGCGCGAACTCTTCCAGGTAGATCGCCGCCGCCACGCCAATGGGGAACGACAGGGCCAGAGTAATTACCAGGGTGAAGAAAGAGCCTACCACCGCCCCCCAGATACCGGCCTGTTCCGGCTCCCTGGAATCCCCCTTGGTGAAGAAGTTGGTATTCAGCTTGAGTCGGATATCGCCGCTTTGCTTCAGGCCTTCCACCACCGCACGCTGGGTTTCCGAAACCCGCCCGGTGAAGGCGCCGCCACTGTCGCCGTAGGACTTGAAATAGGTGTCGATATCGTCGTCGGCCACCAGCCACAGGGTTTCGCTGCGTCCCAGCAGGCTGGGGTTTTCCACCAGGCGATCGCGCAGCTCGAAACCCTCGCCACTGCTGATCATCTTGTTGAGTTCACGCTTGTCGTTGCGGGATGAAAATTGTGGAAATCTGTCGTACAGACCCTGGCGAATCACACCGCTGAAGTTGCCCAGGGCAACCTGGCTCTCATCGCGCAGGTCGGTAATGTCGAGCACCTCCGGGTCATAATGGACGGTGAGCTGGATATAGGTTTGCCTGAAGGCGCCGGACCCCTTGGTGATAATGTCGGTGAACAGCACCGCCACCGCCAGCAGGCCAAATGCCACCGCCATAATGCCGTAAAAGCGGAATCGCTTTTCAGCCCGATAGCGGCGCTTGAGGCCGCGGGCGACCTGCTCGGCCTTTTTCTGATGATCTTCAATCATATTGTTCACGGTATTTTTTCACCACATGGAGGGCAATGAAGTTGAGTATCAGTGTGACCACGAAGAGCATCAGGCCGAGGGCGAAAGCCGCCAGGGTTTTAGGGCTGTCGAACTCCTGATCGCCCACCAGCAGGGTAACGATCTGCACGGTGATGGTGGTGACGGTTTCCAGGGGGTTGAGGGTCAGGTTGGCAGCCAACCCCGCTGCCATCACCACGATCATGGTTTCGCCAATGGCCCTGGATACCGCCAGCAACACACCACCGACGATACCAGGCAACGCAGCCGGAAAGATCACTTTCTTGATGGTTTCCGAATGGGTGGCCCCCAGGGCCAGGGAACCATCCCGCAGGCTCTGGGGCACGGCAGTGATCACATCGTCCGCCAGGGAAGAAATAAACGGAATGATCATCACCCCCATGACCAACCCCGCCGCCAGCGCACTTTCAGAAGACACCGACAGGCCCACCCCGGCACCGGCATCACGCAGAAAGGGTGCCACCGTCAGGGCGGCAAAAAAGCCGTAAACCACAGTGGGCACGCCTGCGAGAATTTCCAGCACTGGCTTGGCATAGGCGCGGACTTTGCCGTGGGCGTATTCCGCCAGGTAAATGGCCGACATCAGCCCTACCGGCACCGCCACCACCATGGCGATAAAAGAGATCAGCATAGTGCCCACAAACAGCGGAACCGCCCCGAAGGCGCCGGAGGAACCCACCTGGTCGGCACGGATGGCGGTCTGCGGACTCCAGCTGGTGCCAAACAGGAACTCGGTCACCGGCACCGCTTCAAAAAAACGCAGGGATTCGAACAGCACCGAAAGCAAAATGCCCAGGGTGGTGAAAATCGCTACGCAGGCACAACTGAACAGCACGCCCTTGAATACCCGCTCCACCTGCTGGCGCGCCCGCAACAGGGGCGAGATGGTCAGCCAGGCACCAAAACCACCGAGCAGTGCTAAACCCAGCACGCCTGCACTGACAATGCGACTGCCCATCTCGCGCAGGGCGATCAGACGTTCGCTGGCAACCACCAGTGCCGAATCGACATTGTCGGCAGCCAGCGAGCCAGTCGCCAGATTCCGCACGGTGCTGAGCATCAGGTTTTCTTCAGAAACGCTGGTGGGTTGCAGGGCGTCCGGCAGCGACCCCAACACCAATCCGGCAATTAACGGTTCGTCGAAGATCAACCAGATTACCAGCAGCAACAGGGACGGCACAGCGCACCACAGGGAGGCTCTGAGTCCGTAATAAAACGGCAGGGAATGCAGGTGCCGAATGCCCCCCAGGGGTTTCGCCATGACCAGAGAGCGTCCGCGGGCCAGGTAGTAGGCAGCGACGACCATGGCCATCAGGATCAATAACAGGTTGGCTGTATGCATGGCGCTTTCCGTAATAGCTTTCCGTAATCGGTAGTTATGCCGCGACGTTGATGCACTTGGATGGCAAAAAGGACAATCGGCCCAGAACAAAAGGCCTGGTAGTTAACCAGGCCCCAAGTTTACATCAACTTCGCGATTCTGACGGGAGGCGCAATCAGAGACCTTCACCGCTCATGACTTCTCCGGCACGTACCGCTTTAGCGGTTTTCTTGCGCAGATCGTCATTGAGGGGGATCAGGCCTTTTTCCGCCAGGTAGCCATCCGGGCCCCAGGCTTTCTCACTGGTGTACTCGGCCACAAATTCCTTGATGCCGGGAATCACGCCGATATGGGCCTTCTTCACATAGACATAGAGGGGACGGGACACCGGGTAGGATTTGTCACCAATGGACTCAAAGGTAGGCTCTACACCGGCGATGCTGCTGCCGCGCACCTTGTCGTTGTTCTGGTCGAGAAAGCTGAAGCCGAACACGCCGAGGGCATCGGGGTTGGAATCCAGTTTCTGAATGATCAGGTTGTCATTTTCACCGGCCTCGACGAAATAGCCGTCCTCGCGGATTGTGTGGCAGACACTCTTGAACTGGTCTTCGTCAGCGTCCTTCATGGCCTTGATAAAGGGGAAGTTCTTGCAACCGCCTTCCAGGGCCAGCTCGGCGAACGAATCGCGGGTGCCGGAGGTAGGCGGCGGTCCGATCACTTCGATTTTAGTGGCAGGGAGAGCCGGGTTCACGTCCTTCCAGGTTTTGTAGGGGTTGGGCACCAGGGTGTCGGACCCGTCGGGGTTGGGGACGTTTTTGGCCAGCGCCAGGAATACGTCCTTCAGGGTCAGGTCGTAGGGCTTGGCCTTCAGGGAGTTGGCAATTACCAGGCCGTCAAAGCCGATCAGCATTTCAACAATGTCATTGACGCCATTCTTCTGGCAATCCTTGAACTCGCCATCCTTCATGCGGCGCGATGCGTTGGTAATGTCGGCGAAATTGGTACCAACACCGCCACAGAACATTTTCATGCCGCCGCCAGTCCCGGTGGATTCCACTTTGGGAGTGGGGTGGCCAGTGGCCTTGCCAAAGCGCTCAGCCACAACCGTGGAAAAGGGGTATACCGTGGAAGACCCGACGATGCTGATATAGTCACGGGCAGCATGCACCTGTGCACCGCCAATCATTGCTGCTACAGCAGCGCCTGCCAAAACTGTATTTTTGAAAACGTTCACGTTTTCCTCCGGTTTTCTGTGTGTATCTGAGGGGGTTAAACCAAGTAACAGGTGTCACTATAGGAAGGCTGTGTGACAGAAATATGACACCCAGGATTGGGAATCGACCATTTTCCACAGCGGACATTCATATATAATGCCCACAAAATAACCAACGCCGCCTAGCCCTGAGCACTGAGTCACCATGCCCCGACCCCGCCACGCCGCGCAGAGACTGATCAATCTTCTGGAAGGCATCACCACTATCATCGGCACATTCACACCCTGGCTGACCCTGTTGCTGATTCTGGGTATCTGCACGGTGGTCATCATGCGCTACTTCTTCGGCGCCGGGTCCATCGCCCTGCAGGAGGCAACCACCTACCTCCATGCCACCATATTCATGCTCGGCATCGCCTGGACCCTGAAGCAGGGCGGGCATGTGCGGGTCGACGTGTTCTATCGCAATGCCTCACCGCAAAGACAGGCCTGGATTGATGTGGCCGGGGGAGTGCTGTTTCTGTTGCCCCTCTGTGTGCTTATCCTGTGGCTGTCGTGGGACTATGTACTCAGCAGCTGGGCCATCCGCGAAAAATCCAACGAGGGTAGTGGCTTGCCCTACGTGTACCTGCTCAAAACCCTGATCCTGATTCTGCCTGCCACCCTGCTGATACAGGGTGTTGCCGACATTCTCAAGAACCTGTTGTTTGCCCTGGGACTCAGCAACCATCACAGCGCCACCAAAGTGGAACCCCTGTAATGGCTGAATTCATTCCCCTGTATATGTTTGCCGCCGTGTGCCTGCTGCTGATGCTGGGCTATCCGGTGGCTTTCTCACTCAGTGGCGTGGCGCTGCTGTTTGCCGCTGCCGGGATGGCCACTGGTCATTTCGACATGGCGTTTCTCCACGCCCTGCCGAACCGTATCTACGGCACCATGATCAACACCACCCTGGTGGCGGTGCCGCTCTTTGTCTTTATGGGGCTGATGCTGGAGAAGTCGAAGCTGGCCGAGGATCTGCTCGCCAATATGAGCCGTCTCTGTGGTGGGCTGCGCGGCGGATTGGGTATCTCAGTGGTTCTGGTGGGTATGTTGCTGGCCGCCAGCACCGGCATTGTTGGCGCCACGGTGGTGACCATGGGCCTGATGTCGCTGCCCACCATGCTCAAGCAGGGCTACAGCCCGGCGCTGGCCACCGGCACTATCTGCGCCACCGGCACACTCGGGCAGATCATTCCGCCCTCCATTGCCCTGGTGTTGCTGGGGGATATCCTCTCCAGTGCTTTTCAACAAGCCCAGCTGCAGATGGGGATTTTCTCCCCGGAGACAGTCTCCATCGGCGACCTGTTTGTGGGCGCGCTGGTCCCTGGCCTGCTGCTGGTGCTGATGTATATCGCCTATATCTATTTCTACGCCCTGGCGCGACCGGGCAAGGCACCCCGCGAGACCAACCGCATCGACAAGGGTGAATACCTTCAGGTGTTGTTCCCGCTGCTGCCACCGATCCTGCTGATTATCGCCGTGCTGGGCTCTATCCTCAGCGGTGCCGCCACCCCCACCGAAGCCGCTGGCGTCGGCGCACTCGGCGCCATCCTGCTCGCTCTTGCCAAAGGCCAGCTCAGGCTGGATCGACTCAGGGAAGTGATGACCTCCACCACGGAGGTTACCTCCATGGTGTTTATGATCCTGATCGGGGCGGCGGTGTTTTCCCTGGTGTTTCGCGGTTTTGGTGGCGAGGAGCTGGTAGCGAGCCTGTTTGAAGGCATACCTGGCGGGGTCTTTGGCGCCACCCTGGTGGTGATGCTGGTGATTTTTCTGCTCGGTTTTATTCTCGATTTTATCGAGATCACCTTTGTGGTGGTGCCCATCGTCGCACCGATTCTGCTGGCCATGGGACTCGACCCGGTGTGGCTTGGCATCATGATTGCAATCAACTTGCAAACCTCGTTTTTGACGCCGCCCTTCGGTTTTGCGCTTTTTTACCTGCGCGGTGTTGCACCACCCAGTGTTCTGACCAGTGATATCTACCGGGGTGTTGTGCCTTATATTGTTATCCAGTTGACGGTACTCTGTTTGCTGGCCCTGTGGCCGGGCCTGGTCACCTGGCTCCCGAATCTGCTTTTTGGTTGAGGATTGATCCGTGAAAACTACCCACAGACCTGCCGACCCGGTCGGTCAACTGACCCTGCAAACCCTGGCCATGCCCAGGGACACCAATCCCCACGGGGATATTTTCGGCGGCTGGCTGCTGTCGCAGATGGATCTGGCGGGGGCTGTACTGGCGCGGCAGTTAACCAAGGGCCGGGTAGCCACAGTAGCGGTCAGCGATATGGGCTTTCTGCGCCCGGTGCCGGTGGGCGCGCTGGTGAGCTGTTATACCAGCCTGCTGGAAACAGGTCGTACATCGATGCGCATCAATATCGAAGTGTGGATCGATGGCGGTGACAACGGCGAACGCGCCAAGGTCACGGAAGGGGATTTTGTCTATGTGGCCATCTCGGAGGATGGCAAAACCCGGCCTGTAGGGCGGATTTAGGCCATCTATTCAGCAAAATGCCGGGTTCAACCCGGCATTTTTATTTGCTCCCACTGACAGGCGCCGATTCAGGCGGCCATATCCCGCAGGTATTTCTCAAGCTCGGTGTAACCGCCAATATGCTCAGTGCCGTGGAAAATCTGCGGCACGGTACGCACCGGCTTGCCGACGGTTTTCTCCAGATCGGCAGGGGATATCCCTTCCGCAAACATATCCACATACTTGTGGGGCAGTTTTTTCATTTCCAGCACCTGTTTGGCGCGCACACAGTAGCCGCAGCCAGGGCGACCAAAAACCGTAAATGATTGCATTTGCACTCCTCTTCGTTAAATCCGCAGGTTTTGGTTAAATCTGCAGGGTTTGATCACAGGGCGGCAGCTTACTGCCAGTAACCGGCATTATCCAAGTGAATAAAAAGTATCCAATCTATTGAGGCAAACTATCGACAGGCCTCAACCCTGCCATTAACAGCGCAACCAGGCCAGCAGCTCCACATGGGGCGTATGGGGGAAGAGGTCGAGGGGCTGCACTTCGGTCAGCTTGAAGCCCTTGGCCATAAACACCCCCACATCTCGCGTGAAAGTTGCCAGGTCGCAGGAGATATACAAAATATCCCGCACCTTATGCTTCTTGGGCAGCAACCTTGCCGCCTGCTTCAGCCCGTCTCGGGGCGGGTCGAGCACCACTATCCCGGCGTCGGGCAGCCTGCGGCGCAGGGTATCAAAGCTGTCCTCGTTGAAAAGATTGCAGACCAGCGCCTCAACCCCCGGCAGCTGCCTGGCCTGGAGCGCCTCGATGGCTTCAGCGGAGCCCTCGGCGGCGAGAATCCGGCCAAAACCTGCCGCCGCTATCACTTGCGTAAAATTGCCGGAGCCCGCAAACAGCTCCAGCACTGGAATCGACTTGTCCAGTCCGGCAAGGCGCTCCGCCAGCCAGGCCTGCATGCGCTGGTTCTGGCCGCTGTTGCCCTGGCGGAAGGGCCGCCGCTGGTTGAGCACCAGAGTGTCAGCGCTGACATCCTCATCGATATCGATGGTGGTCCAATCCTGCTTGCGGCCAGGGGCAAGATCCCGGTTGGGTAGGGTGGCTGCAACGGCCTTGAGGGTAGCGCGGTTTTTGTCGCTCAGCACCAGGCAGTCATCCACCGCCGCCAGATCGCGGGAGCCGTGACTGACAAAGCCCAGCACCCGGCCATCGGTTTTCAGCTGCGCGCGGTTGCGGTAGCCGAATATCGAGTCAGAACCGAGGATCGGGCGGATGCACTCCTCTGCACTCAACCGCGCCAGCGCTAGGCTGACCCGGGCTTGCTTGGCTTCGAGCTGTGCCTCATAGCTGACAAACTGCCAGGGGCAGCCGCCACAATCGCCCTTGCCCACCCCCTGATGGGGGCAGGGCGGCACGATGCGCTGCGGGGATGGCTGCTGCAGGGTTTCCAGCACGGCAAATCCGAAACGGCTTTTGAAACCGGTGATGCGGAACTCGCCGCTCTCGCCGGGCCACACGCCGGGCACGAAAAAAACCTGTCCGCTGCGGTGCTCGACAATGCCATTGCCCTCGCTGGAGAGGGCGCGAACCCGGGCGGTGAAGCGTTCATTGAGGGCGGGCATGGGGTTTCCGGAACATGGCGAGGCGCGATCATAGCATTGCGGGCCCATTCGGACATCGGCGCCAGTCTATTTGCGCTGCCATGACTTCCCAATGTCTTCAAATTTATGCTGCAATGCGCGCCATGGAAACAGCCACTACGCCCCAATCAATCCTGCCCTCCCATCCCGTAGCGCGCTGGCTGCTGTTTTTTATTGTTGCCGCCGGGATCTATTTTTTTCATGTCTTCCTGGTGCCGGTGCTAGCGGCACTGATCATTGCTTTTGCCGGCTGGCCGCTGTACCGGCGCCTGGTAAAAGCCTGTCACGGCAACACGACCCTGGCCGCCAGTATTGCCCTGCTCTTGATCCTGTTGGTGCTGATCGTACCGCTGATGCTGGCCTTCTCCTTCGCCCTCCATGAACTGGGCATCTGGTTCCGCTGGCTGATGGAAGCCAACCGCCACGGAGCGCCTGCGCCGGAGTGGATAGCGGCACTGCCCCTCGGCGGCACCTGGGTGGCCGAGCAGTGGAATCACTACCTGAATCACCCCCAGGCGATCAGTGAGTTCGTGCAGTTTTTCAGCGGCGAGCACCTTGGCAATATTTCGCGGGTACTGCTCACCATGGGCAGCAAGGTGTTTTCCCTCGCCCTGGCCCTGCTGTTTATGCTGATCACCCTGTTTTTTGCCTGCAAGGATGGCCACAACCTGGTGGCGCAGCTGGACCGCGTTGGCGAGCGTATCCTGCCACTGCGCTGGCAGCGCTTTTCGCGCATGGTGCCAGTCACCATCAGCGCCACGGTGGTGGGCATGGGCCTGATCGCCATTGGCGAGGGCATCATTCTCGGCATCGCTTACTGGATCGCTGGTGTGCCATCGCCGGTTACCCTTGGGGTAATCACCGGCTTTATGGCCCTGATCCCCGGCGGCGCCCCCCTGGCCTTCACCCTGGTGTCGCTCTACCTGGTCGGCAGCGGCAACCCCCTGGGCGGGCTTGGTCTCTTTATCTGGGGCACTGTCGAGCTGTTTATTGTCGACAAGACCATTCGCCCCACCCTGGTGGGCGGGCCGATCAAGTTGCCATTCCTGCTGACGTTCTTCGGCCTGGTGGGCGGTGTGATGACCATGGGACTGATTGGCCTGTTTATCGGGCCGGTGTTGATGGCCCTGCTGCTGGCGATCTGGCGCGAGTGGATGCACGATGAAATTGATCGTCAAGACGCCGTGGCGGCCTCAGCCAGCGAGAGCGAATCGACCATGCTCAACAGCCCTTACTACTCAGAGCCGGGCTGATTGTCTGCTTCATGGAAGGGAGGGGAGACGCTGTTATCCGGGGGCACGAGAGGGGTCAACCTCCCGCGCCTGAGACCACTATCTAACGCTTCAGCCTAACGCTTCTGCCACTGGCCATTCAGCTTGACGTAATGGCCGGCAGGGGATTTCTCAATGGCCTTTTTGCCGGCCAGGGCTTCAACATCGGACACCGCGATACCGTTCTGGGTGGCAATGCGCTGGTATTCCGCCTTGCGCTGGGTGTTGATGCTGTTGACCAGCGCCGTGATTTCGGGGGTCACGGAACCCACCGGGGCGATATAGCCGCTGCGGGTCTCACCTACCAGCCCCTGGGTTTTGGCGTCCTGCAGCTCCAGCGCCCACAGTGGCGAGCTGAACACCAGCGCCAGCAGCAATCCGGCTTGCAGAAGCAGATTTTTGAACCCTGATGACTTTTCAACTAATGACTTCA